>JGI11705J14877_10001240_pt1 | contig 14738 bp, 14 predicted proteins | sample Etolaghawater15m_FD_14877 | JGI IMG/M metagenome (IMG submission 14877) | reverse complement strand
GCGGGCCGGTTGTTTAAGGAAGGGGAGAAGAATGCTCAGGTGATAAAGGATTTTGTAAAATCCTATATCCTGGAGCATCCTTACACGAAGATCGATTATATCTCCCTTTGTGACCCGGTTACGCTGGAAGATGTAGCCACCCTTTCAGACGGCACCCTGATGGCGCTGGCCGTCCGAGTCGGAAAAACCCGGTTGATTGATAACAGCCGGTTGAAAAAGTAATCAGGTTTAAGGTGTAAGGCGTAAGGTATTGGGATGGGGCAAACACCTTAAACCTTAGACCTTAAACCTTAGACCTTAAACCTTAAACCTAGAAAAAAGGAGTTATTTCATGAAAGGCGCAAATTTTCTGTTCACTTCAGAGTCCGTGACCGAAGGTCACCCGGACAAGGTGGCCGATCAAATATCGGATCATATTCTGGATGAGATTTTCAAGCAGGACCCCAAGTCCCGGGTGGCCTGTGAGACCCTGGTGACCACCGGTATGGCCATGATTTCGGGCGAAATTACCACCACTGCCTATGTGGACATGCCCGACGTGGTTCGGCAGACCATCAAGGATATTGGCTATAAGAATTCAAACATGGGTTTTGACTGGGAAACCTGTGCCGTGCTCTCCACCATCGACAAGCAGTCCCCGGATATTGCCATGGGGGTCGACGGAACGGGCATGTTTCAGGAGCAGGGAGCCGGGGACCAGGGGCTCATGTTCGGGTATGCGTGTAAGGATACCGACGTTCTGATGCCCATGCCCATTTATCTGGCCCATGGTTTGACAAAACGGCTGGCCCACGTGAGAAAATCCGGGCAGTTGCCCTGGCTCAGGCCCGACGGCAAAAGCCAGGTGACCGTTGAATATGAAGACGGAAAACCCAAAAGCATCCACACGGTGGTCATTGCCGCCCAGCACAGCCCGGATGTGGACTACGACACCCTCAGGGAGGCCATCATCGAAAAAGTGGTCATGGAAGTGATTCCGGCGGAAATGCTCAATGAATCCACCCAGTATTTTATCAACACCACGGGTCGGTTTGTGGTGGGTGGCCCTCAAGGGGACTGCGGGCTTACCGGTCGCAAGATCATCATGGATACCTATGGCGGTTTCGGCTATCACGGCGGCGGCGCCTTTTCCGGAAAAGATCCGTCCAAAGTGGATCGCAGTGCCTCCTATATGTGCCGCTATATCGCCAAGAATATTGTGGCGGCGGGCCTTGCCGAAAAATGCGAAATTCAGGTGGCCTATACCATCGGCCGGGCAGAGCCGGTTTCCGTGGCGGTGGGCGCCTATAGTACGGGCGTGGTGCCGAGCCGTGAACTGACGGCAATCGTCAAAAAGGAATTTGACCTGAGGCCGGCGGCCATTATTGAACGCCTGGACCTGCTGCGCCCCATCTATCGAAAAACATCCAATTACGGTCATTTTGGAAGGGCCCTGCCGGAGTTTGGCTGGGAAAAGACGGACATGGTCAATACGCTCAAGAAGGCGGTCAAATAACTGCGGTTGCCGGTTGACAGTTTCCGGTTGGAGAGGTCTGTGATCAAGTGAGATTATGGGATACTCTTTTGAAGAATTGGAAGTCTGGAAGAAGTCTTGCCGGTTGTCGGTTCGTATTTACGGGTTATTAAAGGACTGCCGTGATTATGGATTTAAAGATCAAATGCAGCGCTCAGCCATATCCATTCCGTCAAATATTGCGGAAGGAAGCGAGAGAAAGAGCGCTCCCGATTTCCAGAGGTTTATAAATATTGCACAAGGATCGGCTGCGGAGCTGAGGACACAGATCTATATTGCAAAAGAGGTGAACATACTTTCCGACGCAGATGCAAAAGAAGTGATTAAAGAGTTGAAAAGCATATCGAGAATGCTTCAATCTTTGCACAACTCGTTAAACCCTAACAGGGGTTAACAGTTTCCACTTCACGTTTGAAAATGTTTTTGTCAAAAACTGTAAACCGGTAACCGGCAACCGGAAACCGATTTCATAAAGAGGATAATTAAATGGATTACGATATTAAAGACATTCAGCTGGCGGGAAAAGGTCGGTTGAGAATTGAATGGGCCGAGAAAAGCATGAAGGTCCTAAGAACGATCAAGGAACGTTTTGAAACCGAAAAACCCCTCAAAGGGCTGAGGCTTTCCGCCTGCCTTCATGTGACCACCGAGACCGCCTCTCTGGTGAAAACCCTCAAGGCCGGTGGTGCGGAAGTGGTTTTGTGCGCCTCCAACCCTCTCTCCACACAGGACGATGTGGCCGCCTCACTGGTAGCCGATGATGAAATTCCTGTTTTTGCCATTAAAGGCGAAGACCACGCCACCTATTACAGCCATATCCTGTCGGCCCTTCAGCACGAACCCCACATTACCATGGATGACGGTGCGGATCTGGTGAGTTCCCTTCACTTTATCGCCCTTCAGAAATGGGATGATCTGGAAGCATCCGTCAGCGCCTGGGGAAAGGGTCTTTCCGAAGAAGAGCGAAACCGGTTTTTGAAGAACGTCATCGGTGGTACCGAAGAGACCACCACCGGTGTGATCCGTCTTCGAAGCATGGAGAAAGACGGCGTTCTGCAATTCCCCGTGGTGTCGGTGAACGACGCCGATACCAAACACCTGTTCGATAACCGTTACGGCACCGGGCAGAGTACGTTGGATGGCATCATTCGGGCCACCAACCGGTTGCTGGCGGGAAGCACTTTTGTGGTCAGCGGTTACGGCTGGTGCGGCAGAGGGGTCGCCACAAAGGCCAAGGGACATGGTGCCCACGTGATTATCTGCGAGGTGGACCCGCTCCGGGCACTCGAAGCGGTCATGGATGGATTTCAAGTGATGCCCATTGCCGACGCATCGCCCCTGGGTGATTTTTTCTGTACCCTGACCGGCGATATCAACGTCATTCGGGTGGAGCACTTTCTGGAAATGAAAGATGGTGCCATTGTTTCCAATTCAGGGCATTTCGATGTGGAGCTGGAACTGAAAGGGCTGGCGAAAGTATCCGAGGCCCGCCGGCAGATCCGGGAATTCGTGGAAGAGTATTCCTTGAACAACGGCAGAAGAATTTACGTTCTGGGCGAAGGGAGGCTTGTGAACCTGGCTGCCGCCGAAGGGCACCCCTCAAGCGTCATGGATATGAGTTTTGCCAATCAGGCCCTCAGTGCCGAGTATATGGCCAAAGAACACACCGAAATGGGGAAAAAGGTCTACCCTGTTCCCAATGCCATTGACCAGGAGATCGCACGGGTGAAATTGGAATCCATGGGTGTAAAGATCGATACCCTGACGGAAGAGCAGAAACACTATCTTTCTTCCTGGGAGATGGGAACCTGATACAATTGCGGAATTTGGATTGCGGATTGCGGAATTGAACGTATAGGCTTGAAGGGGTTAACGATGTCAGAAGATATTTTTCGTCAACTGCAGGAACAGCTGGATCAGTATTCCATTGGGTTTCCCGCCACTGAATCCGGGGTGGAAATTAAGATTTTGAAAAGGCTCTTCACTGAAGAAGAAGCGGAGATGTTCCTATATATGAGCATGATGCTGGAAACCCCTGACAGCGTGGCCGGCCGCCTCAAAAAGGATCCGGTCCAGGTGGCTTCACTTCTCGACGAAATGGCTGAAAAAGGGCTTTTGTTTCGGTTGCGAAAAGGGGATGAGGCCAAATATGGCGCGGCGCCTTTTGTGGTGGGCATTTATGAATATCAACTAAAAACCATGGATGCTGAACTGGCGCGGCTCTTTGAAGATTATTTTGACGAGGCATTTACCCAGCAGATGGCTGAGCAGGTGGCTCCCATGCGGACCGTTCCCGTAAACAAATCCATCGGTGTATCCTGGAAAGTGGCCCCATATGAGGACGCCCGGGAAATTGTCAAAACCATGGATCGTCTGGCCGTGGCCGACTGCATCTGCCGGGTTCAGCAGGGATTGCTGGAGCATTTCTGTGAAAAGCCTTTGGAGGTCTGTTTTATGGCGGGATCCCACGGGGAGTACTATGTGGACCGGGGCATGGGGCGCTGGGTGAGCCAGGAAGAAGCCCTGGAGATACTGAACAGATGTGAAGAAGCCGGGCTGGTATGTCAACCCTTTAATACCGTTAATCCAGGCGGCATGTGCAACTGTTGCGGAGACTGTTGTGCTCAGTTGCGGGGCTTGAAAATGCACCCCAGACCTGTGGAAATGGTGGTGACCAACCATTATGCCCTCGTGGATGAAGACCTGTGTGTGGGGTGCGAAGTCTGCCTGGACCGTTGTCAGATGGATGCCATCACCATGACGGACGAGGGCACGGCAGTTGTTAACCTGGATCGGTGTATCGGTTGCGGTCTGTGTGTGACCACCTGCGATGCGGAGGCCATGATCCTCGCACCCAAATCCCCCGAGGAGCGCCGCGAGCCGCCTGCAAAGGCCCAGTTGACCCTCATGGAAATGGCTCAGAAGCGGGGGAAATCGCTGGTCCCTCTTGCTGTCATGAAGGGTATGGGGCAATAGGAATGCACTTCGAAGCATCTGGTAAACGAACAACGCTTTGAATGGAAAAAGGGAGGTGAATATGCCGGAAAATTGTGAACTGCTTGAGAAGTGCGGTTTTTTCCTGAATTTTAAAAAGAATTCGGAAGTGGTCAAACAGGGTTGGATCAGAAGCTTTTGTGAGAGCAAAGAAAAGTCGGAGAAGTGTGAGCGAAAGAAAGTGAGAACGCAGACCGGCAAACCCCCGGCCGACAACATGGCACCCACGGGAAAAATGTTGCCCGTTTGACCCAGGGAAGAAAATGAGTCCCGAGCCGTTTTCAAGGGAGAAGCACATATGGCAGAAGAAATGGCCACTCAGGAGGCGGACAGCATTGTCGCATCTATCGAAAATCAGACCGACTCCACGCAGCGCATCGACATCCGTTATGTACGGGGTGATAACGTCTTTGTAACCCAGGGGATTCAAGCCCAATTCGCGGAGAAAGAAATTTCCATTCCGGGCCATCTGGTGGTGATGGATTTCCAACTCATGGGGGCCATCATATCTGAGATCCTGGAAAAGCTTTCTCTGGCTCGGGATGGGGAAACCACCTTTGAATATGCCAACAGGCTTCAAGTCCTGGATAAGGTCTACAGTCTGAAGGATGAAGGGGAATACATGATGCTGTCGGTGGTGGAACCGGAATAGAATGCTCATCTCCAAACACTGAGGTGTGTCCGTGGAAAAAGGCGTGGTTTTTGAATCAGATAATTTGAAGCTGGAAGGCCGTCTGGACCGGGCCCAGGGCGATGCAGGAGTGGTGATCACCCACCCTCACCCTCAGTTCGGCGGTTCCATGAGCAACAACGTGGTGGAGTCCCTGGTAAAAGCTTATGGCAATTCCGGTTACACCACGCTTCGTTTCAATTTCAGGGGCGTTGGCAAAAGTGAAGGCCACTACGATGAAGGGAAGGGGGAGCAGGCCGATGCTCATGGCGCGGTATCATACCTTAGGGATATGGGTATGAATGTCGTTCATCTGGCTGGGTACTCGTTTGGTGCATGGGTTAATGCGCGGGCAATCGGAGAACTCAATGATGTGAACCGAATGATCATGGTATCCCCACCGGTGAATTTCATGGATTTTTCCGATCTGGATTACACGCCTCAACTTCAACTCGTCATCACCGGTTCCAGCGATGATATCGCTCCCCCTGACATAATTCAAAAGATGTTGCCCAAATGGAATAAAGACGCGGCGTTTAAGATTATTCGAGGAACCGACCACTTTTACTGGGGCCAAACCGGTGAAATAGAAACCATTGTGCGGGATTTTCTGAAAGGATTATAAAGTCTTGCCGTCCGGTCAAAGGCCCTTCTGGAAACTGCCATGAAACATCTCCGTATCCTGAAAAATCCGGTTCAGAAGTATGCCTGGGGTTCCAGAACGGCATTGCAGTCTCTTCTGGGCTGGCCCGAACCCTGGAAGGAGCCGGCGGCGGAGCTCTGGATGGGAGCCCATCCCAAAGCCCCCTCAGAGGTCCAGATGAACGGCGAATGTCGATCGCTCATTGATGTTATCGCGGCTGACCCCGTGTCCGTTTTAGGGGCCTACGCAGCCGAACGGTTTTCAAACAGACTTCCCTTTCTGTTCAAGGTGCTCGCCGCGGACCGGCCCTTGTCCATTCAGGTGCATCCGGATATGGGGCAGGCTCGGGACGGGTTTGAACGGGAAAACAGACTGAAAATTCCCCTGGATGCTCCCAACAGAAACTACAAAGATGCGAGCCATAAGCCCGAGTGCCTGTGTGCTGTGACGCCTTTTGAGGCCATGAAAGGGTTTCGGGCACCGGAAGATATTCTGAAATTGATGGATCAGGTTTTCCGTGGAAACCCGCTTAAGGAACTGGGTTCGTTACGAAAAGGGGCAAGTTCCAATGGGCTGAAGCGCTTTTTTACGTCCATTATGTCCATGGACGCTGCTCGAACAGCCCAGGTGGTCCACGAGGCGGTTAAAGGCACGAAACCGATTGCGGATGAAAATCGTGCTTTTTTCTGGCTCCTGGAATTGAATCGCGAATACCCCGGAGATGTGGGTGTGCTGTCGCCGCTTTTTTTAAACGTCGTGACCCTTTCTCCGGGTGAAGCCATATATGTGCCGGCTGGTGAACTGCACGCGTACCTTTCAGGGGTTGGGATGGAAATCATGGCCAGTTCAGACAATGTTCTGCGCGGCGGACTGACCCCTAAGCACATTGACATCCCCGAGCTGTTGAAAATCGTTAACTTTAAATCCGCACCTGTTCAGAAACAACGCCCCCTTCCCGATGACAATTTCGAACGGACTTACCAAACCCCGGCAGAAGAGTTTCAATTCTCAGAGATCGCCTTGAAAGGCAATGAGCGGTTCATCAGTAAGGTAGAGAGGAGTGTGGAGATCCTGATCTGTATGGCGGGAGAAGGTCTGATTGAAGAACCCGAAAGCGATCAGTCCCAGCCCCTCAAAAAGGGCATGTCGGTCATCGTCCCCTCAACCGTTCCCGGGTATGTGCTTTCAGGCAGCATGTCCCTGTACAAGGGCGGGGTGGGAACGATTGAGCGAACGATTTAAGATCTTTATTTGCCGTCTTTCGCGAAAGCAAATCCGCGCTCAATGGCTTTCTGATTGGCTTCGAAAAATTTATCCTTCCCTTTCATGGCTGCCTGCATTCCCTTGACGGTCTCTTCCAGGGACAAAATCCCCGTTTTGGCGCAAACCGCTCCGATCATGACCATGTTGCCGCCACGGGCGTTTCCCACTTCCTTGGCCAGTTCCACGATGGGCACTTGCAGGAATTCCACGTCCTTTCGGGAAGGCGGTTCTTGAATCAGGGATGAGTTTAAAAAAATGAGGCCACCCTTGATGATAGTGGGTTGGAATTTGTCCAGAGAGGGGCCGTTCATGGCAACCAGTACATCCGGGTTGGAGGCCACGGGAGATGCAATTTTCTTGTCTGAAACGGTCACCGAGCAGTTGGCCGTGCCGCCGCGCATCTCAGCGCCGTAGGATGGAAAATAGGTGATATTGAGCCCTTTGTGCATTGCACCGTGGGAGAGAACATACCCCATGAGCAAAACACCCTGGCCGCCAAAACCTGCAAAAGTCGTCCGGGTAATCATTTTTTATCCTCGTAGCCACTATTATCTTTGATCACACCCAAGGGGTAGGTTTTTACCATTTCCTCATTGACCCATTTCCAGGCATCCCTGGGTGACATTTTCCAGTTGGTGGGACATGGCGACAGAAGCTCAACCAGGGAGAATCCCATATCGTCCAGTTGGATTTGAAAGGATTTCTTGATGGCTTTTTTGGCCCGCCTTATCTGTTTGAGTGTCGTCAGCGCGCAGCGTTCCGCGTAGATGACGCCGTCGGAAACGGCCAGCATCTGTGTAATGTCGATGGGGTTGCCGTGGCGCCTTTTATCCCTGCCGCCGGGGGTTGTGGTGGCGTTCTGCCCCAGCGTGGTGGTGGGCGCCATCTGACCGCCGGTCATGCCGTAAATGGCGTTATTAATGAAAATCGTGGAGATTCTTTCACCCCTGTTCGCAGCATGGATGGTTTCAGCAGTACCGATAGCCGCCAGGTCGCCGTCGCCCTGGTAGGTGAGGACCAGTTTGTCCGGATGAACCCGTTTGATGCCGGTGGCCACTGCCAGAGCCCGACCATGGGGGGCTTCCACCATATCGAAGTTGAAATAGTTGTAAGCCAGCACCGCACAACCGACGGGGGGAACCCCGATGGTCGTCTCGCGAAGGTTCATTTCGTCCAGAACCTCCGCCACCAGTCGGTGGGCAATGGAATGGCCGCAACCGGGACAGTAGTGGGTCGGGTTGTCTTTCAGGGATTTTGGAAAACCAAATATCTTTTTATATGCTACTTCCGCACTCATACGTCTATCCTCCTGCCTACTTTTCCGTCGCCTCTAACAGCGGATCGCAGAAAATCGGCCACGTCCGCGGGCGTTGGGATGACACCGCCGGGAATGCCGTAGAAGTGGATTTCGGCTCGATCGCCCACGGAAATCACCACATCTTCCACCATTTGACCCAGGCACAGTTCGAAAACGGCAACCTTGGATACTTTTGAAGCCAGTTCCCGCAAAGGGGCCATGGGGTAGGGCCACAGGGTAATGGGCCGGAACAGACCCACCTTAATGTTTTCGGCCCTCAGTTCTTCAATGGCGCTCTCGGCAATCCTGGCTGCCGTGCCGTATGCCACGATGATCATCTCATCGTCATCTTGGGTTTTGGTTTCCCATCTCAGTTCGTTGGCGGTGATCTGGTCATATTTTTCCTGCAGATGCAGGTTGTGTTTATAGAGCTGACCGTCCTGACCCAGAAGCATGGAGAAAAGGGCCCGGGGTTCCCGGTCTTTGCAGCCATCCAGGATCCAGTCCTTTTTGGGAAGGCTTTCAAGATCGACGAAATCGGGGAAAACCACCGGTTCCATGACCTGCCCCATCAATCCGTCGCCCAGGAGCATGACAGGCGTCCGATAATTGTCGGCAATGTCAAAGGCGACAGAGGTTAAATCCGCCAGTTCCTGACAACCCGCCGGAGCCAGGACCGGGGTGCGGTAGTCACCATGGGCGCCGCCGCGGGTGGCCTGGAAATAGTCGGCGGCGGACGGTGCGATGTTTCCCAGTCCCGGCCCGCCGCGCATCATGTTAATAATGACCGCGGGCAGTTCCATTCCGGCCATATAGCTGATGCCTTCTTGCTTTAAAGAAACGCCGGGCGAAGACGAAGACGTCATGGTTCTGCCCCCTGCGGCGGAGGCGCCAAGCACCATATTGATGGAGGCGACTTCGCTTTCGCCTTGAATAAAAGTACCCCCCACATCCAGCATCCTGGCCGAAAGATACTCGGGCAGTTCATTCTGGGGTGTGATGGGATAACCGAAGTAGTAACGGCAACCGGCGCGAACAGCCGCTTCCGCAACCACGTGGGAACCATTCATTAACATTTTCTCACTGGGCACGATACACCTCAATTGCTACTTCAGGACAGACCGTGGCGCACTGCTGACACGCGATACATCCTTTTTCGCCTTTTGATAGGTTTTCCTTGAATCGAGCAGGCGAATATCCCTTCTTGTTCGGAGCATCGTCCACTTCGATCATCTCGTTAGGACAGGTTTCGATGCAGATGTGACATCCCTTGCATCGTTCCCTGTTGATCGTAATTTTACCTTTTTTCGTTTTTTTTGTCATAATTCAATGTCCATTATTTTAAATGCCGGATAAGAAGCTTTAAGCGCGATGGGCCAACGGTGAAGCAACGCCAAAAACGTCTGAAACCGAAATTTCTATTTGCAGAGTGACCTTTTGTCAAGAAAAATCTGTTTTTCCTTGAAAATTTTTCACAAAAAAGACGTTTGAAATCCATCTGTGATGAATTTTTAAAAAATGAAGAACCGACCCTTTCGGGGTTGCTGATGGGGCCGTCGGATCGCTTTACCAACGAACGGGTTTTTCCTTGACAAACCCGTTCTGCAATATGATAAATAGTTCGCTGAAATAGTTGGGCGGGATTCATTTCACAAGCTAACTGAGTTCGGCCCTGTCATTCACCTATACCACCAAAAAGCGGAACAAACAATGCAACTGACTGAAAAGCAGATAGATTATTGTATGGAATGCGGCGTATGCACCGGAAGTTGCCCCGTAAACAAAGTGCTTCCAACCTTTTCACCCAGGCAGATGATCAAAAAGGCTCTGAGGGATCCCGCGGGTGATCCATCCCTTGATCCCGGCCTATGGGCATGTTTGGGTTGCGCTCGGTGCAGCACAAGGTGTCCCGTTGAAATCGATTTCCCTGAATTTGTTCGTCATCTCAGGCAGAAAGCGCGGGAGGCGGGAAATTTTCCCCAGGAAAGTCACCACGGCATCATGCAGTGCGTGGCCGAACTTCAATTAAGTGACCGAACCCAGAATCGCACCGCCTGGGCCGAAGGGGTGGGTGATTTTGGAGAATCGGGGGACGTTTTTTACTTTGTGGGATGCGTGCCGTATTTTGAGGTGGTATTTCAGTACCTGGAATTGTCACCGCTTGAAAGTGCTCGAAGCGTTTTAAAATTGCTGAACCGGCTGGGCATTACACCGGTCATCAGCAATGAAGAGCGGTGTTGTGGCCATGATGCTCTCATGAGTGGCAATGTAGAGACCTTTAAAAACTGGCGGAGCGAAACCTGGAAGTCATTAAGGCTTCGGGGGCCAAGACCGTCCTTTTCAGCTGCCCGGAAGGGTATGCCACATTTAAAAATCAATATTCGAAACACTTTGGCGATCTGCCTTTTGAAGCGCTTCACATGACGGAGTTTCTGGCCCGGGAGCTTCCCGCGTCCGGCCTTGAGTTTAAACCTTCCGCAAACGGGGCCGTAACCTTTCACGACCCCTGTCGCCTGGGAAGGGATTCGGGCATTTATGAGGCCCCAAGGGATCTGTTAAAGACCATTCCCGATGTTAACCTCATGGAAATGGGACGGAACCGGGCGAATGCCCTTTGCTGTGGAACCAGTGCATGGATGGAGTGTGCCAACTGCTCCAGGGCCATCCGACTGGAACGTCTTCAAGAGGCCCTTGATACGGGAAGCAGCACAATGGTAACGGCCTGTCCCAAATGCCAGATCCATTTTACCTGTGCTCAGCGTACGGCGGATATGGATCTTAAGATCACGGACCTTTACGCCTATCTTGTGAAGCACCTCAGCGGTGAATGATGGGCCCTAATTTCGGATTGTGAATTGCGGATTTGAGGAGTTTTAATATGAAATCTGAGGAAAATCAAAAAGTGCAAGGCGCTGTGATGGTTGTAGGCGGTGGGATCGCCGGCATGCAGTCAGCTCTGGACCTGGCGGATGCGGGTTTTTATGTTCATCTGGTGGAAAAATCACCGGCCATCGGCGGGGTGATGGCCCAGTTGGACAAGACGTTTCCCACCAATGACTGCGCCATGTGAATTATTTCTCCGAAACTGGTCGAGGTCGGCCGGCACACCAATATCGAGCTTCACACCTGTTCAGATGTGGATGAAGTCAATGGAGAAGAAGGAAACTTTGAGGTAATTCTCACCCAAACGCCCCGGTTTATTGATCCCGATGCCTGTACCGCATGCGGGGATTGTACGGAAGTATGCCCCGTTTCGCGACCCAGTGAATACGACATGGAACTGGTGGACCGTAAGGCCACCTATAAGCCCTACGCCCAGGCCATTCCCGGCGGTTTTGCCATAGAGAAAAGGGATACGGCACCTTGCAGAATGGCCTGTCCCGCCAATCTGAACGTTCAGGGTTACGTTCAGATGGTGAAAGAGGGCAAGTACCGGGAAGCGATCGAAATTATCATGCGGGATTTGCCGTTGCCCGGTGTTCTGGGCCGTGTATGCCCCCATCCCTGCGAAAAGAGCTGCCGGCGCCTTGAATTGGATGAGCCCATCTCCATACGGGAACTGAAGCGTGTGGCGGCCGATCATACCAACCTTCAGGAGATCCCGGTCCCCGAAGTGGCGGCCAAACAGGAAAGGGTTGCTGTTGTGGGTTCGGGGCCGGCCGGTCTGACGGCGGCTTACCATCTGGCACTGCAAGGCTATAAGGTAACTGTTTACGAGGCCATGCCGGAAGCAGGCGGTATGATGCGCTACGGAATACCCGCCCATCGCCTTCCTAGGGCCGTCCTGGACAATGAAATTGAGAATCTAAAACGCTACGGCATCGAAATTCACACCGGTACAGCTGTTGGAAAAGACATTACCGTGGAAGAACTGCAGGCGCACGGCGCCAAAGCCATATTTTTAGGCCCCGGTGCCTGGAAGGGCTTGAAACTGCGTCTTGCCGGTGAGGAAGCGGAAGGGGTTCGAGATGTGACCAGTTTCCTGACGGGTGTGGAACTGGGTAACATAACGGAACTAAAAGGCAAGGCCGTCATTATCGGGGGTGGCCATTCGGCCCTGGATGGCGCCCGGACGGCATTGCGGCTTGGGGCGGATGAAGTCCATATCATCTACCGACGTTCAAAGACTGAAATGCTGGCCGAACCGGAGGAAATTGAAGAGGCCGAAAAGGAAGGGATCAAGATCCACTTCCTGGTGGCTCCCATCAGAATTTCCGAAAAAGACGGCAAGACCGATGGGATTGAGTGTATCCGCACCCGGCTGACAGCCGCCGACACCACCGGCAGACGAAAACCGATTCCCATTGCCGATTCGGAGTTTTTCATCGAGGCGGCCCACATCATACCCGCCATCGGCCAGGAGCCTGACCTGAATTTCCTGGACGAAAGATTTAATGCGGAAGTGTCCAAATGGAATCTCCTGAAGGTGAACAGCGAGACGCTGCAAACCAGCATTCCGGGTGTTTTTGCCGGAGGCGATGTCATTACGGGTCCTGCCACGGTGATCGAGGCGGTGGACGCGGGAAAGCGGGCCGCCCGGTATATGGCCAAATATCTTCAGGGCGAGGAACTCCCCACCGAATGGCAGGAAGAACCCCCCTATGGGGACAACTGGGTGGAGATTCCCGACGATGCCCCCACCCTGAACCGAATGCGGGTCCCCACCCTGCCGGTGGAGGACCGACTTCCGGGCTTTAAGGAAGTGAGCCTGGAAGTGGATGAAGAAATTGCTCGCTCCGAGGCGGACAGGTGCCTTAACTGTGGTGGATGCTGTGAGTGCTACGAGTGCGTCAAGGCGTGTAAGGCTCAGGCGGTCACCCTCAAGACCCACGACGAACAGGTGAAGAAGGTATCTTTGAACGTGGGAGCGGTGATTCTGGCGCCTGGTTTTCAGCCTTATGATCCTTCAAAGTATGACACTTACCATTATGCTACCTATCCCAACGTTATCACCAGTATGGAGTTTGAGCGGATTCTGAGTGCCACAGGCCCCTATATGGGACATTTGCAGAGACCTTCTGATGGTGCGGCGCCCAAAAAGATTGCCTGGCTTCAGTGCGTGGGGTCCAGGGATACCAATCGTTGCGATCATGCCTATTGTTCTTCCGTTTGCTGCATGTACGCGGTGAAGGAGGCGGTGATTGCCAAGGAACATTCGGGCGGCGATCTGGATGCCGCCATCTTTTTCATGGATATGCGGACCTATGGCAAGGATTTTGAACGTTACTATGACCGTGCCAGGGATGAACAGGGGGTCAGGTTTATACGATCCCGCATTCATTCGGTGGACGAAGATAGCGAGACCCACAGCCCCATACTGCAATATGCCGATGAGAACGGTGCTATAAAATCTGAGCAGTTTGATATGGTGGTCCTGTCCGTAGGCCTTGAAACCCAGGAGGCTCTGGTGGAATTGGCGGATAGGCTGGACGTGGCTCTCGATTCGGATAATTTCGTGGAAACGCAGGCTTTTAATCCGGTTGAGACATCCCGTCGCGGTATTTATGTTTGCGGCGCGTTTCAAGAGCCCAAAGATATTCCCATTTCCGTCATGGAGGCCAGCGCCGCGGCCTGCGATGCTAAGGGCAGGCTTTCAGCGGCCAGGGGGACGCAGGTGAAGGAGCGAAGCTACCCCAAGGAGCGGGACGTTTCGCAGGAAGAACCGCGTATCGGGGTGTTTGTATGCAATTGCGGTATCAATATCGGTGGCATTGTCAATGTCCCTGAGGTGGCGGAGTATGCCAAAACCCTGCCGGGCGTGGCCTATGTCGACGAAAACCTGTTTACCTGTTCCCAGGACACTCAGGATGCCATGCGGGATGTCATAGAGCGGGAAGGGTTGAACCGTGTGATTGTTGCGGCCTGTACCCCCAGAACCCATGAACCGCTGTTTCAGGAAACCATGCGGGACGCGGGACTCAACAAGTACCTCTTTGAAATGGCCAATATTCGCAATCAGTGCTCTTGGGTCCACAGCAAAGAAAAAGAGGAGGCGACTCGGAAATCCAAGGATCTGGTTCGAATGGCAGTGGCCCGGGCCCAGTTGATTCAGCCTCTCCCTCAGCCCACCATTAGTGTTGACAGCAAGGCCCTGGTCATCGGCGGGGGCATTTCGGGTATGACGGCGGCCCTGGGACTGGCCGATCAGGGATACCATACTTATCTGGTGGAGCAGTCCGATGAGCTGGGTGGCAATGCGCTGTTGCTCAATGAAACCTGGCGGGGGGACAAAATTTCCGATGCACTGAAGGAGATGATTGAACGTTTAGACGGTCATTCCCTGGTTGATGTGTACAAGAAGGCGGTCATCAAGGATGCGGCCGGTTTTGTGGGCAATTTTGAAACCACCATTTCTCAT
>JGI11705J14877_10001236_pt1 | contig 14775 bp, 15 predicted proteins | sample Etolaghawater15m_FD_14877 | JGI IMG/M metagenome (IMG submission 14877) | reverse complement strand
TTGAAACACTCATCGAAGAAGAAAGCTATGATACCCTTTTAACAGCCCATCAACTAAACGATCAACTTGAATGGCTTCTAATGAGACTCACCAAAGGCGCGGGTGTTTCTGAACTCATTGGACTTGAAGAAATCAGTCAAAGAGAACACTACACTTTAGTCCGCCCACTGCTTGCGTACAGTAAAGAAGAGCTACTGTCCTATCTGCAAGATAACAGCTATCCTTATTTTGTAGATGAGAGTAACAGTGATGAGAAGTATGAGCGGAATTTTGTGAGAAAACACTTTTCTGAACCCCTGATGTCCATGCATAAAGAGGGGATACGAAGAAGTTTTGACTACCTCAAAGAAGACAAAAAAAAGCTTGAATCAGATTTTGAACCCATCTATACGCACAAAGCATTAAGGGTCATAAAACTTCACACCGTTAGAGCCAAAGTCAAAGCAGCAGACCTTACACTCAAAAAGCTGGGCTATCTACTCTCCGCCGCACAACGAAAAGAGTTAGAAAAAGAAGAAAGCTTAGTCATAGGTGGTGTATGGGCGGTAGAAATGCAACATGACTTACTCTACATCGCCCCTTACCTCACAACAGATATGCCCAAAAAATTTAAAGAATTGTGTAGGGTAAACGCCATCCCCAAGAAGATCAGGCCCTATATGTTCAAAGAAAATATAGACCCAAAACTACTCATTACTTAGTGCAGTACCCTTTATCAATTTTGTTTTGAAACACTCCCATGTATGCAAAGCTGTGGCCTTGTTTCTCTCTTACTTTTTTAAAAAAGTAAACAAAAATCGTCACTGCTCTCGAATCGCTTCGCTTACAAGGTCGTTCACAGTGACAAAAGCGCGCTTCGCACGATAAATACACATCCTCGGTTACGCATCACTAGTCACTCACTACTCATTTGGAAGATGCTCTGCATCAGCCAGGGGGTGTGCTTTCATGTATTCTTGCATTTTTTTGACAGAACCCAGTTTCGTGTAGACTTGTGTGGTAGCCATGCTTTCATGTCCTAACAGTTCACTCACATCAGCGATACGTGCGCCGTTGTTGAGTAAATGGGTGGCAAAAGAGTGTCGTAGTTGATGGGGGGTCACTTTTAAGCCTTGTGCCTTAAAGAGTTTGGTGAGTATATACCGAAGTTGTGCAGCATTCATAGGTGCATTGCCTTTCTCGAACAAATACTTCTTGGGTGCTTCACGTTTGACGTACAACACAATAAGTTTACGAAGATTTTCCAGTAGTGGTAATTCTCTTACCTTATTGCCTTTACCTTTTATCTGTATCCATCCCTCTTTGATATCTTCCAATTTCAGCATGCTTAGTTCTGAAATACGCAACCCCAATCCGTAAAGCATAGAAATGAGCAATTTCTCTTCCAAATTGGCTTGACNCAATACTTCATCTATATACTTCTCTTCGATGGGCTTAGGAAGGCTTTGAGGTACCTTTATNGACTCATCTCCTATCAGTTTAACNTGNATATGACACTGATCTTCAAGGTATTTTGCAAAAGAGTGTACNGCAGAGAGTTTTTTGACAATGGTTTTTTTATGATTTTTAACAATGCTGAAACGAAAAGGGGTGATATCAAATATCCAGAACCCCTCTTCTTTATACACATGACTGACTTCCATCATCTGTCTAAGTGCAATCTCATAGGTCACAATGGACGTTTCAGAATACCCTCTGACATCCAACAAATACTCAAGAAATGCTTCTGAATAATTTTGAAGTTTTACTTTCATCGTATCTCCAAATGGCTCGCTAAACGGACCTTATACTATGGTATGTTCCATCATCTTTTCGCGTAGATGCACTTTTGCTTCATCTATATCCATCCCTTCCAAAGAAAGGCTCTGTATCGTAAAGTCGATTTTACTAAAAGGTTTGGGGATGACAAATTTATCCCAACTTTGAAGTTGCCAATACCGATTACAGGTAAAGTTAATGATGCATACTGGCTTCTTACCTTTCACTGCAAGTCCCACTGCACCATCATACATATGGTGTCGAGGTCCCCTTGGACCATCAGGCGTAATCAGCAGTTCTGTCCCCTCTTTCAATGCACGAAATGCTTTGAGAAACACTTCTTTCGCCCCTTTTCTTCCAGAACCGCGTATCGCTCCTATCTTTAAAAACCCATACACTCTGGCGATCAACTCCCCATCAAAATGATGAGAGATCATCGCAGAGGCAGGCTGTGTTTTATGCAAGTGACGATAGACTTGAGGCGACATAAAGAGTTCACCATGCCAACAGACATAAATGTGTTGTTCTTGCGTAAAATCGCCTTTTATATGGAAAGATTTTTTACTGGTATACCATAAAACTCTCATGATCAAAAACCCTAAAGGAGGTGCCAGTAGCATCAGTAATTTTTGTGATAAAGATTTCATATGTTTAGAGCACTTCTCCATCAAGCGCACCCCGAGACGTTTTAGTGACTTTGACAGGGACTATGTGTCCCAAAAGCTCTTCACTCCCCTGAACAAAAAAGAGTTTACCATCATCCGGAACGTCCAGAGACCCTTCCATTGGGTTTGAGTTCATCAAAATAGACTTGATGTACTTCGCCCAATTGTGCATCCATAATTTCATCCAAGATTTCAGTATGGCGTGCCTGAAGACGCGTTAAACGCGCACCTGAAAGATCATTGTCTATTTGGTTGTCAAACGTTGCTGCTTCTGTATGTGGACGAGGCGAGTACTTAAAAGAGAACATTTGTTCAAAACGTACTTTTTCAAGTACATCCATCGTATCTTCAAAGTCTACATCACTTTCACCCGGAAACCCGACTATCACATCTGTAGAGATCGTTGCCTGCGGACAAAGTGTACGTATCTTTTCACAACGATTGATGAAATTCTCTTTGGTATAGCCCCTCTTCATCTCTTTAAGCAGTGAAGTTGAACCACTTTGCAAAGGGACATGTATCTGTTTGCATATTTTTGGGTTTGAAGCAAATTCTTGAATGAAGGCATCATCCATATGTAAAGGATGAGGAGAGGTAAATCGTATACGCTCCAAACCTTCTATGTTGGAAATCTTTTGCAACAACTGTGTAAAATCACACTGCTCTTGCGAAGCGCCAAAACGTCTGCCGTAATTGTTCACATTTTGACCCAGTAACATCACTTCTTTTGCACCTGTAGCCACTGCTTTTTTGATCTCCTGCACGATAAGCGCTGAAGGGATAGAGATTTCATCTCCACGTGTGGCTGGTACGATGCAAAACGTACAAGACTTGTCACACCCTATGGAAATGTTGACCATTGCTTTGAAAGGATTGCTTCTGTACTCACCAAAGGCATAGGTACTTTCATCAAAATCTGTACTCACTTCTACTGCATGTTTTCTGTCAACCACTTCAGTGATTTTAGAAACATTTCTTGCTCCCAAAACAAAATCAACAGAAGGTGCACGTTTGATGATCTCATCACCTAAATGAGATGCTGTACAGCCTGTCACACCGATCTTGGCAGAGGGCTTTTTGTGTTTGTTAAATACACCGATCTCTGAAAAAAGTTTTGCCACAGGCTTTTCTCTTACTGAACAGGTGTTGATGATGATAAGATCTGCCTCTTTGAGGTCTTCTGTGATTTCATAGGATTCTTTTTGATTCAGTTCTGCGATCATATGTTCACTGTCACGAACATTCATCGCGCAACCAAGTGTTTCTATAAATAATTTTTTAATCAATGATTTTTCTTTCTAGTAGGAAACCTTATGGGGAAACCCATAAGATTATGTTGACAAAACAGCAGTTTTGTCAGTTCTCTCGTACGATTGGTCACTTCTTTTTTAAGCGATAATGTGCACTTCATAGATGTATTCATTTTCATCTAAACCATATTTCACTTCTCTCATATAAACAGAAAAACCTTTTTCTTCAAAATATTCAATCAGCTCTTTAAGTTCTTTATGCGAGTTGTCTTTATCAAAATAAAATATAGATTTATTCGCTAGATCTTCTTCTAATTTTTGCAACTCAATTGTTTTTGGTTTAGCTTTAAGTGTGGTTCTAGCAAGTTTTAATTTCATCTATGTATACCTTTTAAATTATCTTAATTCTTCTTCAGAGTTAATGTAATTATTATACTTTATTTTCAGTAAAGCTTTGGTTAGATATAATTCTTAACTTCAAAAAAAACACCTCCCCAAGACGTTATTGACACTGTTATGTTACCTCTTGTAGCGAGATAGTAAATTGATTATCAAAGAAACTGATGAATAGGAATTATTATGGAAAAAATATTAGACATTATAGAAGCGATTGCACACGAAAAAAATATCTCTAAAGAGCATGCGAAAGAAGCATTTAAAGAAGCTCTGATCAATACGGCTAAAAAATTGACAAGCTTTACAAGTACTTTTGAAGTGATCATCGACAATGATACAAAAACGTACTCTGTCAATAAGGTTATTACTGTTGTAGCAGATGATGATGAACAACTTTATATAGAAGTAGGAAAAGAAGGGAACACGAAAGAAGTTGAATCAGACAGTTTTATCTGCCTTTCTGAAGCCAAAGAGTTTGATGATTCATTGGAACTTGGAGATCAATTGAAAGAAGAATTTGTTCTTGAAGATCATGGCCGTACTGCTTCAGCAAATCTTTTTAGAGAACTTGAATACCATATTCAAAGACGTGTTGAACAAGACCTTTTTGAAAAATACAGAGAAAAAGTAGGTTCAGTAATGCTAGGTACTGTCAACCGTGTTGATGCAGATGACAATACGCATGTAGAGATCGGTGAGCTCAAAGGTATTATGTCCCTTAGAAATCGTATCAAGGGTGAAAAATTTAAACGTGGAGACTCTATCCGTGCACTGCTTAGATATGTAAGTGTAGATCCTGAATACGGTCTTTTTCTTGAATTGACAAGAACTTCACCAAAATTTTTGGAATCACTGATGGCAAATGAAGTACCTGAAATTGATGATGGTGTCGTTGAAATTGTAGCTGCGGCAAGAATTCCTGGAGAAAGAGCAAAAATAGCACTTAAAACTGATCAGATGAATGTAGACCCTATTGGTGCAGCTGTAGGTGTCAAAGGTGTACGTATCAATGCCGTAAGTCAAGAGCTTAATGGTGAAAATATAGACTGTATCGAATTTTCACCTATTCCTGAAGTGTTTATCACGCGTGCATTGAGTCCTGCGATTTCGCAAAGTATCAAAATAAATGCAGATGAGAAAAAAGCTGTCGTCAACATCACAGGAGACCAAAAAGCAAAAGCAATCGGTAAGTCTGGTATCAACATTCGTTTAGCTTCTATGCTTACAGGATATACGATAGAACTCAACGAAATTGAAGGGATTACAGAAAGACAAGCAGACAGTTCAGAGACGACTGAAGTGGCAAAAACGACAGATACTTCAGCATTGGAAGATCTATTTAAATAAAATCGCTACCGTTATTCCCATACTTCCATGGGAATAACTAAAAATCAATATACCCTTAGATTTACGATAATATCATCTTAGAAAACTTCTCTGCATCCAAAGAAGCAGACCCTACTAAAACACCATCTACACCATCAATAGCACTAATCTCTTTAATATTTTCCAGTTTTACACTACCACCATAAAGTAACGGTTTTTTCACTGTTTGTTTTAAGGACTGATGTGTGGAAGCTATCTCTTGCACTGTAGCAGATCTTCCTGTTCCTATAGCCCAAATGGTTCATAGGCAATGATGAGATGCTTATAATTGATATCTATACCGTCAAACTGAGCAAGCAGATACTCCATGACGGCTTCATCGCCCTCTTCTCTTATCTCAAGTGGTTCACCGATACAGTAAAGGATCTCATAGCCTTGTGCTTTAAAAAACGCAAATTTTTGTGCCACAATCTCTTGAGACTCCCCTAAATGTTCTCTTCTTTCACTGTGTCCTATGAGTATCGTCTTAATGCCAAACTCTTCAAGCTGTTCTGTGCCTATCTCTCCGGTATACGCACCATTTTGCGTAGGATATGCATTTTGCGCACCCAGTGTAAAGTCACCTTCATAGCTATTTAGCCCTGTTGCTGGAGGAAAAACATACACGCGATCTTCAGTTTTTTTTACAAGCAATGTTTTCTGAAGTAATGCAATATATTTTTCTGTTGATGCTCTGGTATGATTGGTTTTAAAGTTCGCTGCAAAAATCATGGAAATCCTTTTTTAGTTTTCAATGCGATCTATCGCATGAACCTGCTGTTAAAGCAGTCATAACGACAGCGTAGTTTTTAGAGCTTGGCTCTAAATGCATCCTGACAAATAGCCGGTTGCAAAAATCATGGAATTCTTTCTACTTAAGTGCTTCTAACCCTGGTAGTGCAATACCTTCTATCAATTTTAAGCTTGCTCCCCCGCCTGTACTGACAAATGTCATCTCTTCTGCATCACCGGCACGCTGTGTTACGTCTGCAGTGTCTCCACCCCCCACNATCGTCGTTGCATGGGTTTGTGCAATGTTGTTTGACATTGCCAGGCTNCCCTTGGAGTATCTNTCCATCTCATACACACCCATAGGACCATTCCAAATAATCGTCTGTGCATCATTCAATGCTTCACGGAAAAGTCTTGAAGAGGCAGGCCCGATATCCAGACCCATCCATCCTACAGGTATCTCTTGTATAGGGAGAAATTTCACGGTAGTATTTTCTGAAAATTCAGCTGCTGCTACCACATCTACAGGTAAATAGAATTTTACACCCAAATCTTTGGCTTTGATCATAATCTCTTTTGCTTCATCCAGCAAATCATCTTCAACCAATGAAGCACCTACTTCATGCCCCAGAGCTTTAAGGAACGTAAATGCCATGCCTCCACCGATGATAACTTTATCTACTTTGTTTAAAAGATTTGTCAATGCTTGAAGTTTACCTGAAACTTTCGATCCACCAACCACTGCAACAAAGGGACGTACAGGATTTTCAAGTACTTTAGAAAAGAAGTTTACCTCTTTACTCATAAGGAAACCCGCTGCTTTATGGTCGGCATCAAAACATTTTGTAATGGCATCGATAGATGCATGTTTTCTATGACAGGCACCAAATGCATCATTGATGTAAAAATCTGCAAAATCAGCCAATTGCTTTGCAAATCCCATATCATTTTCAGTTTCTCCTGCTTCATAACGAAGATTTTCAAGTAAAAGTACATCACCTTCTTCCAATGTAGCAGCTTTGGCTTTGGCATCTTCGCCTACAACATCTTCAGCCATCACAATATCTCTTTTAATCTTAAGCAGTGTATGTAATCTTTTGGCTACAGGTGCGAGGGAATACTTCTCTTCATATTTACCCGGTTCTGGTCTTTCATAATGTGAAGCCAGAATAATTTTACAATCTCTGTCTATACAATAACGGATCGTTTGCAATGCAGAACGGATACGTCTATCATCTGTAATATTCCCAAACTCATCTTTAGGTACATTAAAATCACATCTTATAAAAACTCTTTTACCATCAACTTTTAAATCTTTAATTGTTTTCATCTCTTCCCTGTCTTTCTCTTAATTTACTCCTGCGTAATGTGTACAGCCATATCTACCAAACGACGTGAGTATCCCCACTCATTGTCATACCAGGAGAGTACTTTTACCATATTGTCGCCTATTACTTGTATCGTATCGAGTGCTACGACTGTACTGAGTTCTTCACCTACAAAGTCTTGAGAAACCCTATACTCTTCATCGACGCCCAAGATACCTTTATGCGAACTTTCACTTGCAGTTTTAAATGCAGCTTGTACAGCTTCGACTGTAACATTTGTATTGAGTGTCACGGTTAAGTCTACCATAGAAACATCGGGTGTGGGTACCCTTATGGCTTGTCCGTTAATCTTTCCTGCAAGATTGGGAAGTACTTTAGAGATGGCTTTTGCTGCACCTGTGGTTGTAGGCACCAAATTTACCGCTCCCGAACGCCCTTTTCTAGGGTCTTTTTTATGTTTTCCATCCAAAATAGGCTGAGACGAAGTGTAAGAGTGGATCGTCGTCATCAAGCCTTTTTCTATGCCAAAAACATCATCCAGTACTTTTGCTACAGGTGCGAGTCCATTGGTGGTACAACTTGCATTAGAAACGATGACTTCGCCTGCATACTCATCTGCATTTGCTCCAAGGACAAAGGTTGCTGTGTCATCTTTCGCCGGTGCAGAAAAAAGCACTTTCTTGATGCCGTTATCGATATAAGGCTGTACGCTTTGAGACGTTAAAAATGCACCTGTACACTCCAGTACAAGTTCCGCACCACAAGAAGCAAAATCTATCTGGGAGAGATCACGCTGGGCAAAGATCTTTGCTTTGGTTTTACCTATATTCAGATACCCATCAGCGACTGTCACATCATTACGTCTACCATGAACAGAGTCATACTTCAGGTTATATTGAATCATCTCTTCGGTTCCAGAGGCATTGACAGCAACAAGTTCAATATCATCTCTATCTGCAATAATACGCGCCACACATCTACCGATTCTTCCAAGTCCGTTAATTGCTACTTTTACAGCCATACTTTACCCTTATGATTATTATGCTAAAATTACGCAATTTTACAGTAAATGAGGTTAGTATTTGGTTAATCATCAAAAGCCTACTATAGCACTCTTTGGAGGAAGTTTTGACCCTCCACATAAAGGGCATCAGCTTATCGTTGAAAAAGCTATAGAAAACTTGCAGATCGATCAACTGCTTGTCGTACCTGCTTATCTAAACCCTTTTAAAACATCGACACTGGCGGATGCGCATACACGACTTGTATGGTGCCACACACTCTTTGACACTATAGACCGTGTGAAAGTCGATGATTATGAGATAAAAGAAGGACAAAGTACCGTCACCTCACAAAGTGTAAAACATTTTAACCAGACATACCATGTCAAGTATCTCATTATAGGATCTGACAATCTGTCAACATTGACAAAATGGCATGAATTTGAATGGCTGAATGATACAGTGACCTGGGTTATAGCAACACGGGATAATCATCATTTAGATACGGATAAACTCAAAAAATGGAAACTTCTTCCTATAGAAGCACCTATGAGTTCAACCCAAATAAGAGAAGAAAAAGATTTACAATTTATTGACGCAAAGATTAAAACATCTGTCAAACATATATTAGAAGGGCAACACCATATGACAATAGACGAAAGAATAGCAAATATCGTAAAGATACTTGACGATAAAAAAGCTGAAGAGATAGAAGTATTTAACCTTGAAGATGCAGATTATATAGCAAAGCGTGTAGTGATCGCGAATTCACTCAATGGTAAACATACCCTTGCGCTTTTTGACCATCTAAAAACAGAACTTAAAAAACAAGATGATAGCTTTCTCGCATCAGACACCAGTGATGAATGGGCAGTAGCCGACTTGGGAGATATCCTCATTCATATCATGATACCTGAATATAGACAACGTTATTCACTAGAAACATTTTTAAGTGAACTTGTTGAAAATCAAAAAAAGAAAGATATCGATCCTGCATAAGCATATCCTTGTGCAGGTCTGACTATAACTTATCTACCGTCTCAATCCCGAGTAACGCTAAACCTTGTTTGATCGTCTTAGCCGTTAGATCAGCCAGTAATAAACGGCTCCTCTTGCTTGCTTCATCGACACCCTCTTTAAGTATAGGATTTTGTTCATAAAAACGCATAAAGAGTGACACCAGATCATATAGATACGTTGTGATTTGATTGGGTGCTGCATCGACTGCTGCACGGTTTAGTACATCTTCAAAACGTAGTAGCATCGTAGCAAGTCTATGCTCCAATGCATCACCGATAACAATTTCACCCTTCAAAGTGCCGTCATACTTTCTAAAGATACTTTGAATTCGTGCATAAGCATACTGCATATAGAGTGAAGTATTACCTTCAAAACTCAACATCTTATCCCAGTTAAAAATATAATTTGATTCACGGTTGATCGCGAGATCGGCATACTTTACCGCTCCAATACCTATAATCTTCGCCAACACTTCCAGTTGCTCTTCAGAATACAGCGCTTTATCATTGATCGTCTCTTTGGCTTTCACAACCGCTTCATCAAGTAGATCTATAAGCTTCACTGTACCCCCATCACGTGTTTTAAATGGCTTTCCACCCTTATCCATCATCGTACCAAAGGCAATGTGTTCAAGATGTACATCTTCATCAACAAATCCAGCCTCTTTAGAGACTCTAAATACTTGTTTAAAATGTCCCCCCTGTCTAGCATCTACGACGTAAGAGATACGTTTTGCACCTAATTTTTGTGCTCTGTAACGTAAGGCTGCAAGGTCTGTCGTGGCATAGAGGTATCCTCCATCACCTTTTTGAACGATAACGGGCACTTCATCGCCTTCTAAAAATACACATTGTGCACCATCACTTTGTGTCAAGGTACCTTTCGCATCTAAATCACTGATGACAGAACTTAGATCATCATTATAAAAACTCTCCGCCCGCACATCCTCACGTGTCAGATTTACACCCAATTTTTCATACACTTCTTCACAGTGCCCTAGCGAAATATCTATAAACTTTTGCCAAAGTGCTAAACAGTGAGCATCACCACTTTGAATTTTTACGACATACTCTCTGGCTTTATTTGCAAAACCTTCATCTGCATCAAAACGACCTTTGGCATCTTTATAGAACTGTTCGAGATCTTTTAAACTTACAGCTCCCTCTTCATGTATCTCTTCAAGATACGCGATAAGCATACCAAACTGTGTACCCCAATCTCCAATGTGATTTTGACGTATCACCTCATCACCAAGATAGGTTAAAAGATTTGCGAGCGTATCACCAATGATTGTAGAACGCAAGTGTCCCACATGCATCTGTTTAGCCATGTTCGGGCCAGAGTAATCTACTACAACTTTTATAGGTATTTCACGCTTTTGGACACCCAGTCTACTGTCTTTACGTGCCAACTCACATTGTGAAGCGAGCCAAAAAGGATTGAGCCAAAGGTTAATGAAACCTGGACCTGCGATTTCTGCCTTTGCGACTGCTCCGGTTAAATCAAGGTTGTCTATCAGTTGTGTTGCAATCTCTCTAGGGTTTTTACCCAGTTTTTTAGACAAAGCCATCGCACCATTAAACTGAAAATCACCAAACTCAGGTTTGGTTGCTTCCGATACACTCATAGCTTCGTGCTCTATACCTGCTTTAGAAAAAGCTTCTTTGATCACATGATTAATTTGTAATTTTAATTTCATAAGTTTTCCGTCATAGTTAATATGGAATTGTAGTAGAAAATAGCTTCATGGCTATTTGGAGGAATAGTCTCAATACTGAGTCACAAAGTACTCAGTATAAAAATTAAGCGTTTTCGCTTTTTTTCTCTTCGATTTTAGCTTCAGGTGCTTCTGCATCATTTTTTGCAATCTCTTTAGACTCTTCATCGTCTTCTTTAATTGCTTTTTTAAAGTCTTTAATACCTTTTCCCATACCTTTTGCAAGATCTGGAATCTTTTTGGCTCCAAAAAGAAGCACAACAATCGCCAATACGATTAATAGTTCTGGCATACTTGGCATACCCATGTCAATCCTTTATATTTCGCTACATTGAGCATTAATTTGGATAATTATACAGCAATATGTTTAATATTACTTATTTGATAACCATTGTCTCACAAATTTTTCTTCATCTTCTTCACTTTGTTTCAATCTCGCAGCCTTAGCGACGATAACAAAGTGCTTTGCAGCCTTTTCTACGGTATCATTGATAATCGTAAAATCATATTCACTCACTGCTTGTATTTCACCTTTTGCATTTTCAATGCGCTTCACTATCACTGACTCATCATCTGTACATCGGGCCCGGAGTCTTGCTTCTAGTTCTTTAAGTGTCGGAGGAGTAATAAATGCAGAGGTCGTAATATCATTCATTTTGGCACGTACAAGTCTGTGACCCTGTACATCGATGTCAAAGATGACCAGCTTACCCTCTTCCAGTGCTTCTCTAACTGGCTTAAGTGATGTACCATAGTAGTTACCATGTACTTGGGCATACTCCAAAAAGTTTCCTGACTTTATGTCCGCTTCAAAACTCTCTTTAGTGACAAAAAAATAGTCTCTACCGTCTTCTTCTCCTTTTCTTGGATCCCGGGTGGTTGTCGAAATGGAAAAATAATATTCACCTATCTCATCGGAAGCTGCGTTTATAATCGTACTTTTGCCCGCACCGCTTGGACCTGAGAGTACCAATATAGCACCTTTTTGCATTATTGATCATCCTCTAATTTTATTTTGATTTCTATCTCTTTACCTTTTAATAATTTTTTTATTTTTTTAGCTTTAAGTTTAGACATAGCTACAGTAAATGCCTTCTCAACACGGGTAAGTTCTTCTAAGGTAAACTGTGATTTTTTTGTCTTTTTTGTTAACGGAACTTGACACATCTAAAGTGTCTGAAACTGAAGTACTTAATGCTTCGACAATTGCATCTTCCTCTATGATCTCCAAACCATCAGCAATAAGTTGTTCTTTGATGATCTTTACTTTACGTGCCTCATATTCATCCTCACTTATCGTTTGATCCACATTCAATGCAGTATCCTCATTGTCCATATCTAAAAGTGCTTTTATTTTTTCTATTTCATTACCATCAAGTACTTCAGTACCCGTATCTGCGATGATATTAAATGCTTCGTCATCTTCTTGTTTATTCTCTTCAATGCTATCACTCATGTCAATACTATCGATCACTTTTGTAATTTGCGAAGGCAGAAATGGCTTTTTGATGGTTTCATCAAATCCTTTGACATCATTTTCAACATATGATATCAACACTTTTTTCTTCATACTTCTTTTCTCAAGTAAAGCCTCTACATCTTTATCATAAGAAGCATCATCTACAAAAAGTATGTCATAATCAGTCTCTTGACTCTTCCCCATACGTTTTACTTCATCCAGTACGATATCCTCTGCACGAGTACAAAGTGTGAACAACCTGGAGACAACCGGATTGGCATTAATGAGTAAAATTTTCATAGATAAAAACTCCCTAAAGTTATTGGCATCATTGTAATATAAATTTGGTTAGGGCTTGTTGGGGAAAAACGTGTCAAAAATAACTATATCAAGAGAAAAACACCTTATTTCCATTCAATACTGTATAGTATTGTAACAAATAGTTTAAATCAGATAAATTTTATCTGATTTATCAATATTGTTCATCTATATACGTTACCTTTCAAATAGTAATTGTAAATGCTTTCAAGTAATCAACATCGAGAGAGGTTGTAGAAAGCGATATTTCAAACGAAGGATAAAATAATGGGAATAGATAGTTTATTAATACCTGCGGTAATGTTTTTTGCCCTAGGAGTTATAGCAAAACTTATAAATTCAGATCTTAAGTTTCCAGAGGGAATGAGTAAAGGTATAGGTGTATATTTGTTAATGGCCATTGGCTTAAAAGGTGGTATTGCATTAGGTAAAGCAGACTTTCAACTGGCTGTAGAATCGATCATTTGGGCAACCATTTTAGGTTTTTTACTGCCTGTTATTGGCTATGGGCTATTACGATTTAGAAATAAAATCAATGCATTTGATGCTGCTGCTATAGCCGCACACTACGGTTCAGTAAGTGCTGCAACATTTTTAACTGCAGTAGCATTTTTAGAAATATCTGGGGTCACATATGAGAGTTATCCTATTGTGATGATGGTGATTATGGAATCACCTGCCATTATTGTGGGATTAATGATGGCAGCCTTTGTCAGAAAAAAGCTGGCTGCGCAAAAGGGAACCGCTAATGTCAAAACCCAATGGGGTCCTCTAATTCATGAGGCCTTTACCAATGGTAGTGTGGTTGTCCTGATAGGTGCCCTGGTAATTGGATCAACAGCCTCTCCTGAATCTCTTGCAAAGGTTACGCCTTTTACACAAGATATTTTTATGGGTGTGTTATGTCTATTTTTATTGGATATGGGTATTGAAGCTGCAAAAAAAGCAGATACACTTAAGAAAGCGGGTGTTATACTTATTTCTTTTGGTATGATCATGCCAATTATAGGAGGTACACTAGGTATCATTATCGGTGCATCAATGCTTGAATTTTCAGTGGGTGGGACATTCTTGTTAGCTATCTTATCGGCCAGTGCTTCATATATTGCAGTGCCTCCGGCAATGCGTTATGGTGTGCCTGAGGCAAACCCATCGTATTATTTAACATTGTCTTTGGGGGTCACTTTCCCTTTCAATGTTGTTGTTGGAATTCCACTTTTTTATCAAATGACACTTTGGTATATCGGATCTTAAAACGTAATTAATCATAAAAAAGGAGTAAAATATGTCAATAGAAATGTATTCAGGAAAATCTGTGCACATTATTATCAACAGTACGTTTGAAAATAAGTTAATTAAAATTCTTAAAAATATTGGGGTCACTGGCTACACCCAATTAAATGCGCGTGGTAATGGTGAACAAGGTGTGCAAGATGGACACTCTGAAGGAGAGTCTAATGTGATGTTTGTTGTTTTAGTCTCCAATACACTAGCAGATACCTTGATAAAAAATTTAAATACCTACAGAGAAATGGGCCATCACCTACTTGTTTATCTTCATGATGCACAGATATTAAACTCGGAAAAATGTGATGACAGCACTAATCTGCAGTGTCCCGGTTGGACATTCTAAAAAAGATATGAAAGATGAATAAACATAAAAGGAAGTGGTACACCCATCAGGATTCGAACCTGAGACCTTCGGTACCGCAAACCGATGCTCTATCCAGCTGAGCTATGAGTGCACATTTAAAATGTAGTAGCGA
>JGI11705J14877_10001231_pt1 | contig 14806 bp, 19 predicted proteins | sample Etolaghawater15m_FD_14877 | JGI IMG/M metagenome (IMG submission 14877) | reverse complement strand
AATGAATGAAATAACATTCTCATGAATAATATTTGGTTTCTTCAAATAGCAAAACTTAATCTTCTCTCCATTCTGGATTAAAGAATATTTGTGATCAAGTTTGTTCTTCTTGATATAATGATTGAAAAGAAGAGCGCCGCGACAGTGGATGGGAGTTCCCTTAGTATAAATGTCGGAGTGAGATTTGTACTTGGTGACATCAGAGACAGAGCGAGGGAAAGAAATATCTTCAGGAGGAAGTTGTTTGAACTCCGTTCTACTCTTATCAATGAATTCAATTACATCATCTTCAGTTCCAGTCATCAGAATATTAAAGGCATCTTTCAACATCTTCCTACAGGGTGCAGGAGTAGATGATTTAACAGACTCAATACCCATCACTTTTAGTTTGGGTTCTGCATATGCAACGCCTTCACTATTCCATACGTTAAGAATGTATCGCTTCTTCGCAGTCCAGATACCACGATCAGCAATGTTCTCACGCTTCATTTGCATTTTCTGATCATACGCCGAGACATAGTTCGCCAATTCCTGGTAACACTTCTCGATGTATGGTTCAAACTTGTCCTCGCAGATCTTATCAAGTAATCCCACAATCTTTGCTTTATCGCCAGACTTATTAGCAAAAAATTTATCAACAAGAGATCCAAGATTAAGATAGATTGAATCAGTGTCAGATGCGATAACATAGTCACCACCTTCTGTTTGTAGCAGTTTATTTAGATATTGATTCATCTTATTCTCAATCCAACGGATAGAGACTTGCCCAGAAAGCGTAATCGCCTCCGCATTGGCCAGTTTATAGTACCTAAAATACTGATTACCGATAGCACCATAAGCAGAGTTGAGTGAGATCTTCTTAGCCATCTGAATATTGTTGCAACGGGCGATCTCTTTCTCCAGTGCCTTAGTTGGAGTCTTTTCATATGCCTGCTTTGCCTGAAGCATTCGCTTCTTGAAAATTACCCGCTCATTATACATCTTGTCCATGAGTTCTGGCAGGAACCCACGAACATCCTTTCGGTACATGGCACCATTGGCACATACCGCATTGTCCTTAAACAACTCAAAATTTATCTCCTCATTAAGTATCTTATCAACTGTTGCCGTTGGGTGTCGTTCCTCCAAAAGCGTCTCTGGGGAGATATTGTACTGCATAATAAGATGAGGGTAGAGAGAGTTAAGATCAAAACTGACAACCCAATCATACTTTCCAGGTTTCGGTTCCTTGACATACGCCCCCGCGTATTTTTCGTTCTTGTGTTCGTTATTTTTGGGAGGAATTACAATATTACGCTTTTTCAAATAATTGTAAATGATATTATCCCACATACGAACTTGATAGAACACGTCACCATAATTTACCTTGGCATCATATGCCATCGTCAATGCAAGTTCAATCAACTTCATCTTGTCTTCAAGACGATCAACAAGTTCTACGTCAACTATGTTGTACTCAATAAACTTTTGCCACCCATTGGTGTAGAAATCTTTAAAGGTATCAAACTCGGAGTGATCTAGTTTCTTCTGTCCCAGTTCTACACTAGCTATGTAGTCCAATCGATATGATTCTTGCGCTTTGTAGGTAAACTTTTTATACAAATCAAGATAATCAAGTTGAGTAACACCACCAATATCAAATGTAATGTGTTTACGTCCTTGAATATAAGTTTCTCCTTCACTCACAAGTCCCCATGGGGAGAATCTCTTCATGAGTTTTTCCCCAAGAACTCTATTCAAACGCTTACAAATATATGGAATATCAAACAGTTGGATGTTCCAACCAGTAATAACATCAGGAACATCCTGCATCCAGTAATTAATGAAGTCACTGAGCAGTGCATGTTCTGTTGAGCAGTAACGATAGGTTACGTTCTTCTGTTTGTTAATAAAAGGTTTTACACCCCAGGTGATAATCTGCTTCGTGGTGTAATCTTGAATAGTAATTGCAAGAATCTCCTCCGTAGCAGACTCTACATCCGGAAATCCTTTTTCTGCTGTAGTCTCAATATCAAGAGTTACCAGTTTGATCTGACTGATGTCAAACTTAACCTCATCTTCAGGATATTTTTCAGAGATGTATTGGTAGATATACCTGTCATTACCGTAGATATTAAATCCCTCAACACCTTCATACTTCTTGTAAAACTCACGGCAGTCCCGTACCGTACCAGGATTAACTTGTTCTACACACTCTCCAGTTAATGTTCTATATTTGGATTCTTTCTTCGACTTCACATACAGAGTAGGAAAGAACTCATCTCTGTGTTCGTATCTCCTACCATTATCAACTCCCCGAACGAGGAATTGATTGCCGATCAACTGAACATTAGTGTAGAAACGCATTACTTAGTGAGCTCTTCGTATTTTTCAAGTAGGGTGGGCATGGGTTCTGTAAGAGTAATAATCTTATCAGAACTAATCATAAAAATATCTTGGCGAGATATATTGATCAACCAAGGTTCCATCGTCCCATCATCCTTTAGAAGCATGGGATTTGTCAACTTACAGTTTGGATCTCCAATCTCTGCGCCAACTTCATCAATCTGACTGATCAGAATCTGATTGTTCTGCATCAGAATCGCTTTGATTATCTTTTCCATAGTCTACAACATCCTCAATGTACATGTCTTTTAGTTTTTCCTTTGGTTCTACCATTGTAACCAACCAATCAGCGGGGACAGGAATGGTTTCATCAGAGGTAAGAGGCATCCAAGGAAATAAAGATACCCTAAAAGCAGAAGTTTGTTCTACTTCAGATTGCTCTGTCAAGATTTGAGAATCTCTAATCTTTACAATACATGGTTTGTTAAGAAAGTATCCTACAACTCTTCTATCTCCTTCTCCCGCTGTCATCTCTGCAACATCAGCAATAATGTCTTCACCAGATTTCAACAGCATCAATTTGATTGTCATCTTAGCATTTTACCTCTCTGTATTTTAGCAAGAAAAAAGAGGGGTGTCAACTGGATTTTGCCAGTTGCCCCTCTGCGGCGACGATATTCAGTTTTATTTAGTCCTTAATAATAATCTTTAATTGCACATCACTCGTATTTTTATTTTGTCTATAACAAGATTTCAATGGAAGAACTTTACGTTCAGTATACCATCCCCACTTATCATACTTAGTGACATATTTAATTTTTTTACACCTATTCCAATCTTTCCTAACCATCACACCTTTTTCAGGATAAGAATATGTCCAGCGGTTTCTTGGTTCTCTCGGATGAGCAATAGCAGGTGAAGTAATTAAAAGTGCAGCAAGTCCAACAAAAATTTTATTCATGAGCATAATTTAAAAGTAAAATTATTTAGAACCAGTCTTTACGTTGATGATGACTAGGAACAATCCTACCCAAGGTAATACTCAGTAACCCATCTTCAAAAGTAACTGATCTAACTTCCGTGTCGTCACTGAGCGTCCAGGCTCGTGTAAAACTCCGTTGAGCCAAACCTTTGTGCAAATACGTTGTTTCCGTTTCTTTATCTTCTTTCTGGCCCTCAATAAAGAGTTTACCATCTTGTGTGTAGACATTGACTTCCTTCTTTTTAAATCCTGCCAATGCAATCTCAATTAAAGATTCTGTGTCACTAACTTGTAAGAGATTGTATGGGGGGTAGTTCGATGTAGTTTCATGGAGATCGAACACTCTATTTAGGTAATCATTCATACCAATAGAATTTTTGGAAATCTTATCCAACAGCGCAGGAAGATCCGACGCAGTATAACGTGCGATTGTCATAATTGTAGCTCCTTTAAAAGCGAGTTTGTGTTGTATGTACCCGTTCGGCGTACACTACTAATTATAGCAGATATGAAAAAAGACGATGTAGTAAATACCACACCGCCTTATAGGGGTTTCCGACTTTTGAAGCGACCGCACGAAAGATCGCAGAATTATTTATTCAGTTTCCTGAGTCTTTCCCTTTTTTCCAATATTATATTTCTGCTCTAAAACCCAATCTGCCTTGTCCTTATATGCAAGCACCTTGATCTGGTTCAAAGGGGCAATATTAAGCACTGAGTCCTCTTTAACAACGCTGATAAGTCCCCAGTCTGACAGGAGTCGCACAATGCGGTTACGGCGCTGTACGTCATTCATAGTGAGGTTTGCGTGCTTGCCATCCAGGGCAAACAGTTCCTTAAAGTGGACGATAAAATATCTTCCCTGCTTATGCAGGATGTGGCAAGACTGATAGAGTTTCTTCTCTTTGCGGGATGCTACTCCGATTCGTGTCAGTGTCTCGCGAACTTTTAGGAAGTCATCAGGTTCATTGAGGAGCACCTCTACCATTTGATCTTGACTCCACTGTACCGTAGGTTCAACCGTAGTACTCATTTTGTTCCTCCAATGTCAAGTCGTTGTTTAATGTAGTTGATCTGTTCTTTAGTCAGAATTTTCAGAGCTTGAGATGCCTTCTCATTACTATACCCATAGTATTGTTTGACACATTCTAGATCCTGGACTTTATCCTTTCGGAGCCAAGGAGAGAATCTCTTTCTTTTCCTCAAAGTATTTAGATAAAATGAATATTGCATATCTTTGTCAATGTGATGGTGAAGGTTCATCTCATTAGCAAACATGATGCAATCAAGGTGCCCAGATAGACAACGATTGACAATGTAAGGAGGATATTCCTTTATATTTTCTGATAGATCTTCTTTATTGAAGTTAATCGAATTCAACCAATCTTTGAGTTCCATTATTTAAATACAGCAGTTACACTAACAATTGTTGCTCCAGGATTTCTTGCTAAGGCAACTCCCCTAGCGTCTTGATAGTCCCGTGCAATCACAGTTTCTTTAAAGACTTTTCCAGCTTTGAACAGAGTTACTTCACAAGTCATCGGATAATCTCCAAATCTGCTCCTGGTTTCCAAATCTCAAGTTGAGTTCTGACTCGATCTTGCGATTGAAGTTTTTCATATCTCTTGGTTGCTTTCTTTTTCCACCAAGTGATTGATTCATCCCAAGTGTGACGAAAGTCTCCAAGATAATATCTTTTCTTTTCAGTGAGTGACATCGCATGTTGAATACATGCATTGAACTCCTCAAGTTTCTCCTTATCTTTCAAAGAGTTCTTGATGATAGAAATCATCTTGACTTGAATCTTCATCTTTTTAGATGACTTGTCTGCAGAGATCAGACGTTCGCCATCATTGCGCTCGTTAAACCACCAGAAGAAATCCCTAAACTCATCATCATGAAAGAGGGGTAGGAACTTGCTCTCCGTGTCTCCTATGTGCCGTAGGAAGGGTTTTAGTCCATCATACATGGACACACCCTTGGTGGTTCCGTAGAGAGAGGTAGTCTCAAAGTATTTAAGATCTGTTCCATACTTCTCATCAAACTGTTGCTTCAGTTCTTTCGATGATGCTAATAATGCAAGCAACTTACCACCCAGATAATTATATCCGAAAGGTTGAGTAGGAACGATATTGAAACCCATAACGAAATGAGCATTAATATCGACAAGAGATTTAACTTCGCCAAAATAAGTATTACGGGGTTTGCTGTTGATGGTGGGAGAACCAAATCTAACAACACCAATAACTTTATTAGTGTTTGTTTCGATTACGATCCACTTCAAAGTTCTACCTGGAATTGCCTCCTCAATAGCATTTGATGCTGTGAGGTTCAAAGTCTCCGAATACAACCACTGATTATACCTAGATGTTGTCTTTGGATTAGTATCTACCGTATGAATCTCAAAATTCATATCACTTGGATGCATCTCAAAAGAGTCAAAGAACTCCATGTCTGCACCAAATAAAGATCCCGATCTACCTTGGATACGATCTTTCTTTACAAAACGAAGATAGTCGTCAATGCGGTTGAACTGAGTATAGTAATTGATAAATTTATCTGCGGCATATATCGCATCACTTTCGGTTAGTATCATTAATCTCACAAACAACATGAATATCAGTTCCCTTAGTTGCTTCTGCCATCTCACGATAACCAGATCCAACATAGATTTGTCCCACTACAACAGTAACAGTACAAATACCCCAGAACACATAATACCAATGGGATTTAATTTGCTTAATCATTTGAATTCACACTCACACATAATTTCAGTTAGACAAGCAAGCATATTTATTTCCTGATCTGCTACGAAGGCCCCTTGATACTGATACTTAGCAAGCACCAAGACAGCAGAAGGAATAGAGTTAGGAACAAGGGATTCGTAGCAAGCGTCATAAATGCGACGGAGAAGTAGATTATAATCATTGTCCAGATTATTAACGATCCACTTACGGACTTCGGGAAAATCTTTCTCTTTAAGTTTTTTAATGAGATCATTTACTTTTACGTCACTAAAGGTTGCAAGAATACCCGTGTCAATTTTACCGCTTGAGGAATAACGCTGACATTCATTCAGAACACGACGCCAATCTGGGAAGTGTTTGTTGATCAGTTCTACCAGGACTTTGTTATCATATTCAACACTTTCCGTATCCAAGATTTGTTGGATTCTCTTGAAGAACTGTGCGGCAAGTTGGGGTTTGCTTTTGGAATTGGTTGAAAAGTCAATACATGCACATCTTGAATGAAGGGGTTCGATGATTTTGTTTTTGAAGTTGCAGGTGAAGATGAATCTGCAGTTGCCACTAAACTCCTCAGTAAACGCCCGTAGGAGGAGTTGTACATCATTGGTTGTGTTATCTGCCTCATCAATGATGATGACTTTGTGTTTTGCAGTTGACGAAAGCGAGACGGTCGAAGCGAAGTTTTTCGCAGTGTTTCGGACAGTATCCAGGAATCGTCCTTCATCGGATCCATTGATGACATAAACATCTACTCCAAGTTCATTACAAAGTGCTTTTGCTACAGTAGTCTTTCCACACCCAGCAGGACCTGCAAGGAGTAGATTAGGGACTTCACCTTTACTCAGGAAGTCACTAAAAGTTTTTTTGATATTCTCTGGGAGAATACAATCTTCAATTGTCTTGGGGCGATACTTTTCTACCCAAAGGAATTCGTCACGCATAATAAAAGTTATACCCAGTCAGGTTTACGTTCGGGAATACGAAGATAATTATCGCATACCCAAGGTTTAGATGCAATATACATCTTGTACTTGTCATAAATGGATATTGAAGTATCCATCTTGAACTCATCAGGGCCTGCAAAAACAAAAGGTGTTGGATACTTGCCACTCCTTCCAGTAGGATCTGCACAGGGAAGGATTTCGTTTGCTGCCATCAAAGTATTGAAACAGGTATGCGGTTTACCATACCTCAGTGCATATTCATCACACAGAGCAAGTCCATGAGCAAGTAACCACCTCCAGTTGTTCACAAAAGAGTTTGCCCAAATAGTGCAGGGATGATTGCGAAAAGCACCCTTCTCCGTGGCATAGGGAGTCCCGTCTGCCTTGGGAAGAGTGCCAAATCCATGTCCCCATTTGTCAGAGCATACGATAGCAAGCATCTGACAAGTCTCTAGAGGCATCTTGACGATATGCTTATCAGGAAGAACCCTAGCTGACTTTAGTGGATCAGGATCAGTTACAAAGATGTTCATTCTAAAGGACGTTCAAATTGATTGGAAACAATGTCGGTTGCCTTCAATTGCTCTTGCATATATTCTACTGCCTTTTCTGGTTCTGCGGTATCCCCACAAGTAAAAACGTCACATACTGCCATACCCTTTTCAGGCCAAGTATGAATGCTGATGTGAGACTCAGCAAGCATAGCAACACCAGTTACGCCCTGAGGATCAAACTTATGTGTTGCCAGATTTAGCAGAGTTGACTTCGCTTCTTTTGTCGCATTGTAGAGAAGCAACTTGATATTATTTTCATCATCAAGTAGTTCAAACGGACACCCCTTAAGGGTAAAGAGAATGTGCTTCATCAACCAAAAGTAGAATCGGGTTCCAGGGCAATATAATAAGTGAGATTGTGATCTTTGCTAGTAAATCGGGAAAGAAGTTTTTGGGACACAACAACATCGTAAGTTCCAGGAAGAACCTTGATATTCTCAACCTTAAAGTTGAAAGAGAACTCAGACTCAGTGTCACCAACAACGATAGCAAAATCATTAGAGGTATCGTTCTTCTTATCACGAACAACCAGTTTGACAACACCATTCTCACCAACAGCGGAGAGATCTGGAAGTTGATAAACTGCTGCTGCTTTAAGTAGTTTATCCAGTTGTTGAGTGCTCACTTGGAAACAAACATCTTCGCTAGGAAGATTGATCGCCTTCTCAGGTGGAGTAACAATTACATTAGGATCCGCAAAGAAATACTTGGAACGCATTTTGCCTTCACGAATAATAACATAACCATCATTACCAAAATCCAATTCAGGATTCTTGTGGAGAGTCAAACCAGCAAGAAACTGATTCAGATCATAGATGCCAAAGTCCTTGGAGAATTCTTCATCAACAGTTGCTTCTGCAAGGATATTCTTCATCACACTAATGGTACGAAGTTTGTTACCCTCTTTAAAAAGAATAGACTGATTAATACCAGAGAAGTTCTTAAGAAGAGAAATAGTGGATTCAGATAGTTTCATAGGATTACGAATTTTCATCACTGGGGATAGATTTCACGCTGAGCGTTCTTATCATTAAAATGCATCAGAAGAACAGCATAATGCAAAATCTTCAAAATGTCACGTCGTGCAGTGCCCTTCTTATCATAACGGGATGCATACTTGAGGATATTACTGCGGCAGAAGGATTCACCATCACCACATGCTTCAATCAGATCAAGTGTTTGAATCTTATCGTCACCAGCAGAATAGTGCTGGTTATAAGTTCCATCAATATATTCTTTCAGTTCTTCGAGGATTTTGTCTTCACTGTACTTTTGCTTCTGAGCAGGTTTCAGGGTATCAGTACCACTAAAAACCTTAGAATTGGTAAAAGAAGTTGAGAACGAGAGAGTATCAGGGGAAGTATTAAATCCCCAAGATCCAAATGCTTCTGGAGAAGTACCCCAGAAATCAAAATAATCTGCTGCATTTGAATCAGTCACATTACCACCACTAAAGGTGATGGTGTCATTTGCTTCACCACCGAGAATGGTGACATCATTATTGTATTCAGACATAGTGTCAGATAATAAACTCCATGAGTTAGTCATAATTATATCAAGAAATCGTGGGTTCGTCAACTGGCAGTTCGAAATCTGCATCAACTTTATCATACAGTTCCAGGAATGCCTGCTTGGTTTCATCGTCAAAACGATTTACACAGACTGCAATAGACTTACCCTTATCACCGAAGATGGAATAAGCACGGATGATGTGAACCAGACGACGGGTAGAGATGACTTCTTCAATACCACCATCGTAGAAAGTCTTACGGATGATATCAGCCCAATCCACAAGTCGTTTGCAGAAGTCAGCATCATCAACACCAAGAGATTTTGCAACGTTGGAAACAATCCTGGTTTCACTAGTAGGAGTAGGATACTCCTGTTCAAAGGTTACTGGGAATCGCTCAAGGAATGCTTCGTTGAGCACGTTAGTTCCAATGAATCGTCCATCGTCTGAACCTTTGCCTTTGGTGTTGGCGGTTGCGAATACGTTGAAACCTTCTGCGGGCGTAATGTATTTGCCAATTTTCTTGAGGAAAACCCCTTTTCCTTCAAGAATCGACTGAAGACAGAGGATTTTGTTTGAGGCGAGATCGATCTCGTCAAGGAGCAGGACTGCTCCTCGTTGAAGGGCTTCGATGACTGGGCCATTGTGCCAGACGGTTTCGCCATTAACAAGACGGAAACCGCCAATAAGATCGTCTTCATCAGTCTCGATGGTAATGTTTACACGGATGAGTTCTCGTCCGAGGATGGCACACGCTTGCTCGATAGAGAACGTTTTACCATTGCCCGAGAGTCCCGTGATAAACGTAGGGTAGAAAAGACGGGACTTAATAATTTTTTTAATATCTGTAAAATTACCAAACTGGACGAAGGTATCATCTTTCTGGGGGATAAGGTTCTGTTCAACGGCAGGCAGTGCCGCAGGTGCATTATAAGTTACTTCCAGTTCTTCCACAGTCTCCTTTGTTACTTCAAGATTCCACTTGCCGCGACTCACTTTATATTCTGTCAGTTTGTTAGTGACAGTCTGGTAGTTAGAACCGTTCATAGCACACCACGCACGAACATCACCAGAGGTTACAGTTTCACCGTATAGTGCTTGAAGAGAAGTGCGGATGTAATCGGCAGAGAGTGCCATTGCTTTCTTTGTTTGAACTGAAGTCATTATAGGGCATGAAGAAGGGGGACTTTCGCCCCCCTGTGACAGTATTTAGAGTGTCTCTTTCATTTTTTCGTATTGGCACTGAGAGATAAGAGATGAATTATATCCAGGAAAATACTCTTCTACTTTTTTGGGAACCATCATTACTGTAGGCCAACCACTGGCAACATAGGTGTATATGGTTTTGGTTTCTTCATCAATAAAATGTGGCCAAGGATACTTCTTTTTTTTACTCATGCGATCAACTCCACAAACTCACCAAGAACTTTCTTATTTAGTTTTTTAGTCTTCAAAGACTTAATAAAGGCAGACTTAATTTTTGCTTTGGTTGCTCCATCATCAACTTCAAAGTCAGATTCCTGAGAAAGAGCAGAGGAGGAGAGTCCAAAGTAAGCATCATACCCAGAGTTTTTGATACAGAAACTCTTGTCTTTTTTCCATTCTGACATAGTTTCAAAAGAACAATCATGCAATCTCATAAATGATTTGGCATCACGCGGAGCAAGAACACGAATACCAATGAAGTTTGTATCTTTGAATTTATCTTTCAAATTACGAAGCAGCATATCAGTAAACTCATGCCAATAATAACCCATGCGATAAGTTGTGCCAAGTTTACGATCCCGAAGAAAAGTTTTTCCTGGATCAAGACGACGAGATCCAATATAAGGTTCACTATCCCATGGACGGTTAATTGTAGCATGGCGAGAGAGTTGACTTGCTTCACCATCAGTCAGAACAATACACTGAACTTTTTGCAATTTATTTTCCTTTTGGAACTGAGGAATAATCTGGTGCAAGGAACAAATTGCTTCATTCAAAGGAGTGCCCGAAAGTGACAATCTATCTGGAATAGAATACGCACATCCATAAATCCTAGAAAAATATCTAGCGACACGCCACATATTAAGCATCTGTTTTTCCAGTTCTTTAGAAGAAGTCTTACTTGTAAGAATGTTCATCATAGAGAAATCATCAGGAATACAAAATAGTCCTTCTTTTTTTTCATAGTGAGCATGACGTTGTTCAGAAATATGCTCCTCCTTTTCTTCATCCCAGTATGCGCGGCACCACTCATTAGTGAATGCATAGACATCAAAAGGAATGGAAACTTTTTTACAGAACCAGATTAGATTGTAAAGTTGTTTCATGGTATCTTCAAGGACACCCGACATTGATCCACTCCAATCAAGTACAAAGATTAATCCATGATTTTTACCATCCGCAAGAGTACTTACTTTCTTGAAGAGATCTTCATTGTACTTATAGGTATGAAGTTTGCTGCAATCTAGAACACCTGTGCGGGCGGTTGTAGAGCGAGCATAGGAATCTGCTGCCTTACGACATTCAAACTCTTTCACCAAATAGTTTACTTCTTTCTGAGCAGACTTTTTGAACTGGCGAAAAGCAGCATCAACAATTTCAAATGAGAACTTGTCATTGGCAAGATGATCATCAATCAATTTGTGAACATCTGCATTTTTTGCGATGATAGTATCAAGATTTACTTGAGGAATTTCAACATAAACATTATCTTGAGCGCAATTTGATACAAGTTCACGAAGATTATCCGAAAGAGAGTCTGCAGTATTAACCTCTGGTTCATCACTCTCTTCAGGTTCACTAATCGTTGATTGCGAATCATCAGTATCACCATCACTATCAATGTCGCTCTCTTCAGAAGAAGAGTCATTAGATGGTTCTGGTTGTTCTTTTTCACCAGATCCAGACTGCTTCGGCATTTCAACTTCGTCTACCTTCTCCTCTTCTTGCGCTTTCTTGCAATACTTGTAGAGAACTTCAGCAGCGAGGAGGGCATCATCAAAATCCTCACATTCATCGATAATGCGGATGATTGCCATCTCCTCTTCAGTAAAAGGGAGATCTAGAAAATTACCAATCTTGAAGTAAAGATTTGCACGATCTGCAAGATTCATTTTGCTGATATCTTCATCAGCAATAGAAAAGAAGTCTTCCTCATGAAGTTCTTGATAACCTCTGAAAAAAGTCTTCGAGATGCCAGCATACTTACGCTTCATCAATTTCTCAATACGTGCATCCTCAACCACGTTTACAAACTGTTGAGGTACTTTAACCTTCTCAGTCCAATCCTCATTGGGTGTGAATAGTGCATGTCCCACTTCATGTCCAACCAGCATGTCATATACAGCACTGCTCGCCCTATCCCAGATAGGAAGAGTCAGAACACGGGTGTGGACGTTAAACTGTGCTGTCTCAATCTGACGATGCTCTACGATCAGATCCTCAGTGGCAAGCAGTTTAGCGAGTTGAGATTTGATTTCGTGAGAGACAGTCATCGCGGAACATCATTCGTATGGACTCATAATACGACGAAACCCGCCTCTTGGACGGGTTCATGTGACGCTTCTTAAATTGTCTAAGAGACTCCCTTCGGGCCCTCATCATCTGAGGTTTGAGAGTTCGCTTCTGAGTTTTCTTAGAATGGTGCTGCCAATTAGGGATGTTCATCGGAAATTCCTTATGCAATCAATTTACTAAATCCTTTAATCTTTTCAAATCTGATGCTGTTATCAAATCTCTCTTCCATTCCTTGTTTATGAGAGATGACAAATACATTTGCATCTTGGATCACAAATCGAATGATCTTGAGAAATTCTTCTGTACCAAATCCATCAAGAGATGAGTCAAACACTTCATCCATAATCAACAGATTTGTGTTAACAGAGTTCTTGATTCTTGCAACCTCTCTCCAGGTAAACAAGAGTGCCAGATCGATCCTCATCTTCTCTCCCTCGCTGAAAGAAGCATAAGAAAAATCTTCGTGGATTGGGGACTGGACGGTTTCGTTGAATTCCTCATCAAGTGTGAAGTTAATGTAGAAGTCCATCATCTGAAGATAACGGTTGACTTGCTGATTTATCAGCGGTAGATACTTCTTAATGATTTTGGATTTGACTCCACCGTCTTTTAGTAGACTATACGAAAAATCGTGATAGTTAATTGTGTCCTTACGTTGAGCGAGATTATCGTATGTAGTTTTTAGACTTTCGTTAAGTGACTCTAACTTGTCATTCTCAACACTTCTGTTTGCAAGTTGATCGGTAATTCTTTGAATTTCCGATTCCAGATCTCTGATCTGTCTTTGACATCCAGCGATCTGAGTATTGTTTTTAGAAATGCCATGCGTTAAGGATGTAATCTCCTTTGATAGAATAGTGAATTGACGCTCTCGCTCTTCTTCCTTATTAATTGCTTCCTCTAGTTCTTTAAAACCAGATTGCAACTCCTTTGCTTTATTTTGAGCGTCGGTAATTCTATTTATTCTGAATGTCTCTTCAATGTCCTGATTACAGGTAGGACAAACCGTATTTTGTGTGAAAAATTTATGTTCTTTAGTAATCGTTGATACTTTGTTAGAAATCTTACCCTTAAGATCGCTAAGTTTACGAAGTTTTTCTTTTGCAGAATCAAGTCCTTCAATCTCTTTTGTCAACTTCACCACATCTTCTTCGATAGATGCATTTGAGTTCATGAGATTATTCTCTTCAGTAAGGAGTTCTGAAATCCTTACTTCCTTACTTTTAATATTTTCCTTACTACGATTCTCTAATTCATCGATAAAGTTTTTCTGCATATCGACTTTCTCATTGAGAGATTCTTTCTTCAGATCAAGAACTTTTACTTCATCTTTTAGAGTACGAATTCTATCTTTGATGACTGAGTTCATCGTGGAGAAGATACGAATGTCCAATAGATCTTCAATCACGTCTCTACGATTCTGTGCAGAGAGTTGCATGAAGGGAACAAAAGTGCTGCTACCCAAGATTACAATCTGAGTAAAAGACTTGTAGTTCATCTTTAGAACATTCTGCTCTAACCATTTTTGTTGCTCAACAGCAGCTGCTTTTTGATCAAGAACTTCTCCGTTTCTCCAAATCTCAAATACATTTGGTTTGATTCCTCGGATCACTTTCCAATCTACAGATCCAATAGAAAACTCAACCTCTACATTACAATCCTTCTCATTTGTAGAATTGATTAGTTGTGGTTTATTAATTTTACGAAATGGTTTTCCATACAAAGCAAAACACAGTGCGTCCAACACTGTACTCTTACCTGCTCCATTAGTTCCTACAATCAAAGTTGTAGAATCTTCGTTAAGTACAAGTTCAGTAAATTGATTGCCAGTAGAAAGAAAGTTTTTCCAGCGGATCTTTTCAAATGTAATCATGTTTAGTATCAGGGGGAATCACAACATCATTAGGTGTTATCACAATATATGGATACTCACGAGCATCACATATGTTAATCATCATTTCATCATCAACCTCTATGATGTGCATTTCAGGAGAACCTCCTTCTTCCAACATCATAGCATATCTAACCGCATCATCTTCTTCCTGGAAGATATACAAAATCTGCTCACCATTTGCATCCGCAACCGAATAAGCACCCTCTCTTTCTCTTCCTTCAATGGTTAGAATAAACATCTTACACTAATTCACATGCCTCTTGATAAACCTCATTAATCAATTTTGTAACGAGTGTCTTATCTAAATCAATTTCTGCTTCTTGAATATATCTATTCAAGATAGAAAGAG
>JGI11705J14877_10001228_pt1 | contig 14835 bp, 4 predicted proteins | sample Etolaghawater15m_FD_14877 | JGI IMG/M metagenome (IMG submission 14877) | reverse complement strand
CAAGGAAGACGTTTTTGCCATCCAAAATATTATCAGACCACCAGATCAACACCCAGGGGACCATCATGCAAACCACATCCACCATTAAGCGCATCTTTTTAGCCTGTAGAAAAGCTGTCCGTGCAAACTTACTGTTACCTGTCATCCTCTTCACTACGGCAGGATCACTCCAGGCCCAGGATTATGCCCTCAATTTTAATGGGAGTGGTCAATTTGTGAATTGTGATGCTGGAAATCTGGCCATCACCGGTGCCAATCCCCGCACCGTGGAAGCCTGGGTCTACGCCAGATCGTTTGACCAGGGTGGGGTCTTTCAAATGGGCGTATCTCAAGATCTGGGAGAGTTCGTGTTAAGAACACATTATACAACAGATAATGTGTGGGTCATGCAGCTCTGGACCCAGGATATTGATTTTTACATTCCCAATTCGAAGGAGAACTGGGTCCACATAGCATGCACGTACGACGGCACCACAGTTCGGGTATACGGCAATGGTATACTGGTTGTGGAACAGGCACGCGCATTGAGTACAGCCTCAGCTGAATTCCAGATTGGTCGCTGGAGAGACAACTGGTTTGATGGCATGATCGATGAGGTGGCGGTCTATAATTATGCCCGTAGTCAGGCTGAGATCCAGGCCACCATGAATCTTGAACGTTCAGGATCTGAATCAGGTTTGTTGGCCTACTATCGGGGAAATTTAAGTGGATCCACCCTGGTTGATTATGGGCCCTATTCACAAAATGGAACCACCTCAGGCAGTCCTGTCAACGTGACGGGGACATTTCAACCTGCTGGAAGTGGCACTTCAGGTGATCCCTACCTGATCTCAACGTTAAACAATCTCTATTGGTTATCCGCAAATTCAGCGCAATGGAACAAAACGTATACTCAAACTGCCAGTATTGATGCCTCTCTGACCAATCTCTGGTACAGTGGGGCAGGCTGGACTCCTGTGGGGAACGCTTCGATCAAGTTTACCGGTGTTTATAATGGTGCTTCCTTTTCTATAGATGGGTTGACCATCAATCGAGGCTCAATTTCTCGACAGGGATTCTTCGGAAAAACAAACACTGCTCAGGTAAGGAATCTGGGGCTAACCAATGTTTCAGTTTCGGGGTCAGAGTATGTCGGCGCACTGATTGGACAGGCTGAGTCCTCAACAATAGAAAATTGTTTTAGCACGGGCTCAGTATCCGGTGCAGGACACAATACTGGTGGCTTGATCGGTGGAAATGGCTATTCAACGACCCTGTCGAAATGCTACAGCAATTGTACCGTTGTCAACACGGGAGACTTCTATAGCACGGGAGGATTGGTTGGCTACAATCTTAACAGTGTCGTGCAACAGTCGTATGCCCTGGGTAGTGTCACAGGAGTCAATGCGGTGGGTGGTCTGGTTGGCAACAATACCAGTGGAACAATCACCCATTGTTACAGCGTGGGATCGGTTTCTGGATCAGGTTCTGGGGTGGGAGGACTGGTGGGTGATTTTGGGCCGGCAGCTACCAACAGTTTCTGGAATACGGAAACATCAGGGCAAGCGAGCAGCCACACGGGCACACCGGGGAATTCATCCAACATGAAACTACGGCCAACATTTACAAATGTTGGGTGGGATTTTAAAGATGCCGGACCAAATGATATCTGGAACATTGGCAATGACCGCAATAATGGATATCCCTACCTGGACTGGCAGTATCCTTCAGATCCAGTGGTTGCACTGCCAACCCTGACCACGACCGCTGTCTCAAACATTCTACCAGGCAGTGCAAGTTCTGGTGGGAGTATCTCATCCGACGGCGGTGGGTCGGTCAGCGCCAGAGGTGTGTGCTGGAGTACTTCAGCTTCCCCGACACTGGCAAACGCCTACACCTCAAATGGAACGGGTACCGGCGCATTTGGTGCATCACTGACGGGATTATCACCGTCCACAACCTACTATGTACGGGCCTATGCCTCCAATCTGGCCGGCACATCATACGGAGATCAGCAGACGTTCACCACCTGGGATGCCCTGCCCGAGTTTTCAGCATCACTTTCCAGTCATGATTTCGGAACCCTGCTGGTTGGCAGATCGAATCAGCAAAACATCACGGTTACCAACACGGGGGGCGGGTACCTCAATATCTCAGCAGTTACCGATCCTGGCGTGGATTATCAGATAGCACCTGCCAGCGCAAGTATCGCCGGTAGCGGAAGCCAGGTTTTCACCCTCACCTTCGCACCATTGTCAGGGGGGGCACACAATGGCAACCTGGCCTTTACGGACAATGATGGAAACCATACGATCTCCATCACCGGAGCCGGTCAGTTTGTTGCCCAGGCGAATGCAGGGAGCAGTGTCTATTTTGACGGCACTGACGATCATATTCAAACCGACCTTGATGTGCAGCCTACAGCCCTCGCAACCACCACCTTTGAAGCCTGGATCAAGCCCACGCGGCTGAGCCATTCAGCCTTTCAGGGAATCCTCAGCTCAGATAATGGCGGTTGGGACAGAGGGATTTGGGTCTGGCCAGGCACGAACAAGCTGGTAGTTGGGTATGGATCCGATGGCTGGCTGACCAGCCCCGAACTAAGCGTGGACACCTGGTACCACATCGCCGTTGTCTACAAAACGGATAATGTGCTCTTCTACCTGAACGGGGAAGAATACACCTTGGGCCTTGCACCATCAGGTCAGGAGACCAGCAACAACCTTCGCATTGGAGGAGATGCAGCTGGTCAGAATTTTCAGGGCGAGATCGATGAGGTCCGCATCTGGAACGATGTGCGTACCCCGGCAGAGATTCGGAATAATTATGGATCACTTGCAGGCAATGACGCCGGACTCATCGGCTACTGGCGGCTGGATGAGGGGAGCGGAACGATCACTGGCGATGGTAGTGGTCACGGCCACGCCGCCTCTCTGGCTCACGATGCCGCCTGGGTGACCACTTCAGGTGCTCAGGTTTCCGCACCCGTTTTCTCAGCGTCCCCGAGCAGTCATGATTTTGGCAGTATCCTGGTAGGTGAAAATGGTGATCAGACCCTCACGATTTCCAATACAGGTGGTGGTTTTCTGATCATCAATGCGGTCACACCTGCCACCGCGGTATATACGGTCTCCCCCGGGTCTGCAAATATTGCAGCCGGCGCCAGCCAGATCTTTACTGTGACATTTGAACCAACCAGTTCCGGTGCTCAGAGCGGAAATCTGGCATTCGCTGACAATGCTGGGAACCATACCGTCAACATCAGTGGTAGTGGTCTTTTCCAAGCCCAGACTGATGCCGGGAACATGCTCACCCTCAACGGGTCGAGCCAGTATCTGGATGCGGATATGGCAACCACCGCCACCAACAACCTGACACTGGAGGCCTGGGTGAACTGGGATGGACAGACCGGCAACCGGGGTATCGTCTATAATGGTCAGTCTGGCTCAGATGGCTACGGAATCATGCTCTATTCAGGAGATGCCTCACCGCAGAAACTTACCATCCTGGTTGGGAATGTCCAATTCTTGACCTCCAGCACTGAACTGCCCATCAATAGCTGGCATCACGTGGCGGCAGTTCGGGAAAGCGGCATCTGGAAACTGTATCTGGATGGCAGCGCTCTCAGTCTCAGCTCAAATACCTGGGCACCCAACACGCCCACTGGGAAATTCACCATTGGCTCACTATCCCAGGGAACCCAGAAATTCAAAGGCAAGATCGATGAGGTCAGATTCTGGGATGTTGCCCGCACACAATCACAGATCCGGACATCCTATGCTTCCCTTGCCGGAAATGAAACCGGCCTGAAAGCCTATTACAGGCTTGATGAAGGGAGTGGATCTATCACTGGAGATGGCAGTGGTCATGGGCATGATTTGACATTGCTCGGATCACCCACCTGGACAAGTTCAACTGCCCCCGTGGCGACCCCCGTCTTCTCTGCTTCACCAAGCAGCTATGATTTTGAGGATGTTCTGGTGGGCGAATCAGCCCAGAGTTCAATCACCCTCACTAACACGGGGGGCGGTGTCCTGCACATCAGTTCAGTAACGACACCCCATTCCGATTTCACTGCAATGCCAGCCAGCGCTGATATCCTTTCTGGCGAAAACCAGACCTTCACCCTGAGATTTATGCCCACCTCATCCACAAGCCAGAGTGGTAATCTTGCCTTCATCAGCAACATCAGTACTGGAACGGTTGCCATCAGCGGATCAGGGGTCTTTGCAGCACAATCGACAGCCGAAAAAGCGCTGTCTTTTGATGCCTCCAGCAGTCAGGCGCTTGTGATTCCCCATGCAGTCGATCCTACGGCCTATACGGTGGCGTTATGGGTGAAACCCGGCAGTGGAAACAATCAGAATATTTTCATGCGAACCCAATCGGTGGATCCACAGTCATTCTACACACAAATGGTCTATTTGGATTCAGACTCAAAGTTCAGGCATTATCTGTATGATGGATCACCCAAATCGGTGGTATCCACATCGACTGCATCTGCCGACACCTGGTATCATCTTGCCATCACTGCATCAAATACTGGGATGATGCGCCTGTATGTGAATGGTCGAGAGGAGGGCACAGCCCTCTCGGTTGGCACCCTGCAGACTGGCGGAGATGAGTATTGTCTAGGACATTCAACTGGGTCAGGGACCGTTGGATATTTCACCGGATCACTGGATGAAGTGCGTCTCTATGACCAGGTGCTCACAGGTGATGAGATCCAGGCGTCCTATGCCTCCCTGGCCGGAAATGAAACAGGGCTTGCCGGTTACTGGCGTTTAGATGAAGGGAGTGGTTCTACAAGTGGAGATGGAACCGGAAACAGCCACTCAGCTACATTGATAAATTCGCCGACATGGGTCAATTCAACCGCACCGGTTGGAGCTCCCGTTTACCAGACCAGCTCATCCAGTTTGGTGCTTGGAGCTGTCAACGTCGGGGATACCGCGGATGAAACGGTCACGATCACCAACAATGGTGGTGGCATCCTTCACATTTCATCAGCCGCAACAGATGATGCCCAATTTACTGTTTCACCAGGCACGGCAACCTTGACATCAGGCTCAAGCGCGGTCTTCACCATCACTTTCGAGCCAGCCAGCTATGGCAACAAAACGGGAACCCTGACCCTGACCCATAATCCCAATGGAGCCACCCATACCATTGCACTCAGCGGATCAGGAAAGGATGGGCTGTTCAGTCCTGATGTTTCCGAACTGGCTTTTGGTGATGTCCAAAAGAATACCCAGGGAACGCAAACCCTGACAGTTACCAATACTGGAAGTCAGGACCTGGCCATCAGTGAGATCGTCTGTGATCCAACCTTGTTCAGCATCTCACCCACAACAGTCAGTATCGGGATTGGTGACTCGCAAGCCTTCACCGTCACATTTTCACCCACTGTCGCTGGGTCTACTCCTGGAACCATCAGCTTTACCCACGATGGCGACGCGTCGCCTTCCCAGGTAACCATCACAGCAAATGCCGTTGATCTGTATGGCGCAGGAACCTCCCAGAACCCTTACCAGATTGCCAATGTTTCAGATATGCAATTTCTGAAGGCAAATACCTCATACTGGGACAAATGCTTTATCCAGACAGCCGACATCAATGCCAGCGGGGTGTATTTGGGACAAACGCTTGGTAATACAACCACCCCCTTTACGGGAAGCTACAATGGTGATGGGCACACGATCAGTAATCTGTCGATGCAGTGGAGCTCAGGTACATTTTGGGGTCTGTTTGGCTATATCAACAGCGCGTTCAGTGTGATTGAGAATCTCGGATTACCCAACGTCAGTATACAGGGGTCATCAGTCGTTGGCGGTTTGGCAGGCAAGATCAGTGGAGCAACAGTCCGCAATTGCTATGTAACAGGAAGTGTGTTTGGATTTTCCAGCTATGTGGGCGGTATTGCCGGTGGAACCGATGGTGCGACCATTGAAGATTGTCGTACATCGGTTGCTTCCACAGCCCGGTCCCAGTTGAGTGGTGGGTTGATCGGAATTGCTGAAAACAGCACCATTGTTAGCTGCGCTAGCGGAGGCACGGTGATGGCAACCAGTGCCCACGGTGGCGGATTGGTGGGCAATATTGCCAATACGACAGTGACGAATTGCTACAGTCGTTCAGCCAGCCGGGCCGGCAACTATGCTGGAGGACTGATCGGAAGCATAAGCAGTGGTTCCGTTAGCTCAAGCTATTCGGCAGGCTTTGTAGAGTGTGGCGGGACATCAGGTGGTCTCATCGGACTGAACAATACCGGTGCATCGGTAACGAACTCATTCTGGGACACCCAAACCAGCGCCCATGCATCAAGTGCAGGGGGTACCGGCACGACAACGGCTGAGCTAAAAGTCAAACCCATGTTTATCTCAGCAGGCTGGGATTTCAAGGGTGAATCCGCCAACGGTGAAAATGAATATTGGAACATTGGCAACAATCGCAACGATGGCTATCCCTATCTGGATATTGAATATCCCGATGATCCAGCCATTAATACTGCGACGTTGGTCACCGCAGCCATAAGCAGCATCACCACAACAAGTGCCGCATCAGGCGGTGAAGTGACTGATGATGTTCATGGTCAGGCCGTCGTTGCTCGAGGTGTCTGCTGGGGGACATCAGAGAACCCGACCATAGAAGATGATACAACGGCAAATGGCTCGGGGTCAGGTTCATTTACATCTGAACTCACGGGGCTTACCACCAATACCCTTTATCATGTGCGGGCTTATGCCACGAATCTGGCTGACACGTCCTACGGTGCCGATTCAAGTTTCACCACCCTGGGTTTGGCGTACACATCGACACAGGCTGTCAGTGCCATTGATACCTCAACTGCCACAGGAAATGGCAATATCACGAGCCTGGGCAATCCCAGTCCCAGTCAACATGGAATCTGCTGGTCTACTTCTGAAAACCCCACAATAGCAAACAGCAAGACTGAAGAAGGTGAAGTATCCACCACAGGTGCCTTTACCAGCTCAATCACCGGGTTAAGCCCCAATACAACCTATCATGCCAGAAGCTATGTCATTAATTCTGTTGGCACCAGTTATGGCGAGGATGTCAGTTTTACCACGTTGCAGCTGCCCGTGGTAACCACCGAGGCGATCAGTGCTTTGGGTCCAAACAGTGTCACCGCCCATGGAACTGTTACGGTGGTAGGAAACCCAAATCCGACCCAACATGGGATCTGCTGGTCCACTTCAGAAGAACCCACGACTGCCAGCAGCAAATCTGAGCAGGGTGCGGTCACAGAATCGGGTGCTTTCAGCTATGATATCACGGGGCTATCGGAAGCGACCACCTACTATGTCCGAGCTTACATCACAAATAGTGTTGGCACCGACTACGGCGCTCAGGTCAGCTTTAGTACGTATTTTGGAGAACCCACAACCCAATCTAGCAGCCTGGTTTTCAGCGCGGTGGGCAATAACCAGTTCACCTTGAACTGGACCAGCGGGAATGGAAGCAAGCGCGCTGTTTTTGTCAAACAGACAACATCCGGGTCGGCAGAGCCGGTGGATCATACAAGCTATGCTGCGAATGCACAGTTTGGCTCAGGGTCTCAGATCGCGACAACGGGCTGGTACTGTGTCTATAACGGCACGGGCACTACCGTGACCCTCACTGGCATTCAGCCTGGAGAGTATTATCGGGTCATGGTTTGTGAGTACAAGGGTGAGCCCGGAGGTGAAAACTATCTATTGAGTACAGCCACAGAAAACCCTGCCAGCGTTACGCTACCATACTTATCAGAAGCTTCAGGGATCGCTTTGACTGAAGGCACGGGTGGCCGGGCCAGCTGGGCAGACATCAATAATGATGGCTATCTTGATCTGGTGAAACTGGGCTCCCCAGGTCCCAGAATTTTCCTGAATGACGGGGATGGGACCTTCACCACGTTAACAAGTTCAGGCGTGGAAAACTACACTTCGGGTCCGATTCACTGGGTGGATTTCGACAATGATGGCTATCTGGATTTGCTCATGAATACCGGTAATTACATCATCATCAACAAAAACCTCCAGAACAATACTTTTGAAAGAGCCTTTCTGTTAAGAGTGGATGAAAGCGCATACTACAGTGTTGGACTGTATCCCTGTGACTATGACAATGATGGGTATACGGACATCCTTGTCATTGGAAGTGACAGCGACTACTTCACCAAACTCTACCACAACGATGGTGACTTCGATTTCACGTTGGATAACAGCATCACTTTCGATCAATATCGGTACGGTTTTGCTGCCTGGGGAGACCATGACAATGATGGTTATCAGGATCTTTTCATTTCAGGTATGATCGGTTCTACACGACAGGCAACCCTGCTCAGGAATATTTCCGGAAGTGGTTTTCAAAGCGTCGCGGATACACCCTTCCTGGGTGTCATTCAAGGCTCGGCCAACTGGGGAGACTACGATGGTGACGGGTTCCAGGACCTCATCGTATCAGGCGATGCAATGAACGCCTATACCAAGCTGTACAGGAATAATGGAGACGGCACCTTTACGGACAAGACCGGCATTTCATTCACGGGTGTTTATAAAACAGCCATGGATTGGGGTGACTATGATGGTGATGGTGATCTGGATCTGGTGGTCTGTGGTAAAGATTACAGCTGGACCTATCAAGGCGACCTCTACGAGAACAATGGAGATGACACCTTCACCAATGTCTCAGCCATAGAAATTGCAGCATTAGAAGCAGGATCTGTTGAATGGGCTGATTATGATAAGGATGGCGACCTCGACCTCTTTGTAACAGGAAAAACCACTTCAAACGCCTACGTCTCCAAACTCTATGACAATATCGGCAGTGAGACCAACACGGCTCCGCTGGCTCCTGTCAACCTCCAGCTTGCCGTAAGCAACAACCTGACTTTCAGTTGGGATCCGGCAACAGACGGACAAACAAGCCAGAACGGATTGACCTACAATCTCTATGTCGGCACCAGCAACGGCGTTGGGGATGTTCTCAACCCAGCCTCCCTGGTGAACACTGGTTTCCGTCAGGTTTCCGCACCCGGGAATGCGGGTCACGCCCGTAGCTACACACTCCACGATCTGCCCGGCGGTGATTACTTCTGGGGGGTTCAAGCTGTGGATGCCAGTTTTACAGGAGGCACCTTCACCCATGGCGGCAGCTTCTCCAGTATCGGGGTGGCAACACGGATCAGATTCGCAGATATGGGACTTAACCAGATGACCATCCAATGGACCAATGGCACCAATGGCACCAAACGGGCTGTATTTATGAAGGAGACCCATTCTGGATCCCCTGACCCGGAAAATGCCGTTGTGTATAGTGCTGACGGACAGTTCGGACAGGGCTCTCAAGTCGGGACGTCTGGGTGGTATTGCGTTTATAATGGGACAGGAAGTTCGTGTACTGTCACGGGGATCACCCTTGACGGGACCTACAGGGTTGCTGTGGTAGAGTATGGCGGCGAATCTGAATCACTCTACTATATGGATCAGGAAGGACCAGGTAATCCACGAACCCGCTTTAATTTTGTTCCGGGAAGTGGCAATAGTCTCGCCTTTGACGGAACTGACAGCTATGTCACCGCAGAGCCGACGGTTCCCAGCGGTTCGTCAGTCTTCACTGTCGAAGCCTGGGTGAAGACCAGCCAGACCAATCCTGGCTATATCTGTGGCTGGGGGAATACCAGCAATAACGATCAAGCCTTCACTTTTGGTCTGACCACAACCAAATTCTACTCAAACTACGGTTATGGCGGATACACACCCAGCTTTCCATCCATTGAAGGAAGATGGGTCCATGTTGCTTATGTCTATGATGGAACCAACTACAAATTCTATCTGGATGGTGCCCTGATCTACAGTGGATCTCCGACACCGAGTACGTTTGTGGGCTGCGAATATTTCACCGTGGGCGCAAGACGCTTTCGAAGCAATATGCAGGATTACTTCAGTGGCGAGATTGATGAATTGCGCATCTGGGGAACCGGTCGCTCACAGATTGAGATCGCCACCAATATGTGTCGTCGATTGAACCCAACAGAAGAGAATGACCTCATCTGCTATTATGATTTCAATCAGGATGGTGCCATCCAGACTCTTTACGACCGAAAAAATCCTGGAGGTGATGGCGAAATGTTGAATTTTGATGGGACACCCTGGTCAAAATCAGGAGCACTCCTGGGGAACGATCCCCATCTCATCACCTCAACAGATCCCACCACCATTGGAGAGGCTGGTCAGAGTTGCGTGGCTACCATCACCAGCGTTCCCGGTAGTTCCAATTTTCTGAATGCCTACTGTTATGCGTCAGGACTGGGACCGGTCAGCTCTGCTGATGTAGGCAGTTGGCCGGCCAATGTGGTGTCACGGGCTGATATCATCTGGGGCGTCCATGCCGTGGGCAATGTCACCGCCAATATGGTTTTTGACTACAGCCAGCTGGAGGGGGTAAACAGTCCTGAACTGATGCGCCTCCTCAAACGGGCAGATGGCTGCTCGGAGTGGATTGATGTGACCGATAATTTCGTTCACAACACGGCATCACGAACATTCACTATTGTCGGAAACACTTCCTTCAGTGAATACTCCGTTGGGACCCAGGAAGGAGACAACAGTCTGCCTGTTGAGCTGAGTGAGTTCAGCGCTGCACAACAGCTAAAAGCGGTGTCACTGAAATGGGTTACTGACAGCGAAGTAGAGAATCTGGGATTCATCCTTCAACGATCTGCAGTGGATTTTCCTGGTTCGTCATCCCGAGCGGAGTCGAGGGACACGAACCTTGGATGGCGACAAGAGATCGCATCCTATCTGACACATGAGGGCTTGAGGGGCCAGGGAAGCAGCAACGAGGCAATCGAATATCAATTTGTTGATAATGATGTCCAACAGGGACAGGAATATGTCTATTATCTCTATGATGTGGACTATTCGGGAAGGACAACCTTCCTGGATTCTGTGGCTATTGCCATTGATGATCAGGAATGGACCCGCATCCCTGATGAATTCTCCCTGGGGATACTCTATCCCAATCCCTTTAATCCCCAGATAACCATTCCACTCATGCTGCCTGAGCAATCAGATGTCCAGATGGTGATCTATGATATCAGAGGTCGCGAAGTGGTTCGCCTGGTAAATGGACCCATGCAGGCAGGCAGACATCAGCTGATCTGGATGGGCACCAACAGCCTTGGCAAACCAGCGTCCAGTGGCATTTACATCCTGTCCTGCAGCATCCAGTCAAGGGAAAGCGGCCAAAAGCTGCAAGCCACAAGAAAGCTGCTAAAACTGGAGTAGCAACGGTTCGGATCCCGGCACTCACATCCATCTGATATGTGGGTGTCGGGGTCGCCCACTGGCGGGATTCTTCTGTCATGATCGCTAAAGATACAATGCCCTCAAGCACCTGCTTAGCAGGGTAGAACGATGGTAAATGAACTGCCCTTCCCTGTAGCTGAATCCACTTTGATGTCACCATCATGGAGTTTGACAAATTCGTAACTCAAACTGAGGCCCAGACCCGTGCCTTTTTCACCTGCTGTTCCCAGGTGTTTTTTGACTCTGGCAGGCTGGAATAGCGTGGCCTTGGTTTCCTCGCCCATTCCCGCCCCATGGTCACGAACGGAGAGATTGAGACATCCCTTCTCGTCACTCCCAATGACCTGGATCATGGATCCAGTATTGGAATATTTGATCGCATTGCTTATCAAATTTCGCAAGGCGGTGTTAAGCATATAATAGTCGCCCTCAACCACCAGGGACAAAGGAACATTCTGTTGAATTTCCACCCCCTTGGCCTCAGCCATATCTTGGCAATCCATGACACTTTCCCGAATCAATTTTTGAACAGGAAACTGGCTCTTATCAGCCTTCATCCGGCCCTCCGTGACTCTGGCCCAATCCAACAGGGTGAGGATCAAACGCTGGGTATTTGATGCCGTTTCATAGACCCCTTTCAGAAGCGATTTTAGTTCCCCTGGGTCAATTTGGTCATAGTCTGCATAGACCAGCTCCAGAAGGCCAACCATGGCCCCCATGGGACCCCTGAGGTCGTGGGACAAAATGGAAAAGAATTTTTTGCGATCATCCAATGCCTCCTGAAGACGTGCCAGGTTCTCGGATCGCTCCGTTATATCTTCACCTGCTGATACCGAACCAATGACATGACCAGATGCATCCCTAATAAAATTGTTGTGCCAGGCGATCTTCCTGATCTCACCGGCCTTGGTGATAATCCCATTCTCATAGTATTCCGATATGGCCAGATCACCTTTCACCATTGCCTTGAACATCTGGGTCAACTTTTGCGCTTCGGCATCGCCGGGAAGACAGGTATGGAACCAATTCTTGCCCAAAATATTTTTCTCTTTTACCCCCAAAACTTCACAGCCCTTGCGATTCAACATGGTGATATTGCCATCAGCATCCAACGCAACGATAATGGCTTCAACCAGTTCGAGATAGTTTTGAATCCGATCTCGCTCCCTGGTCAGATCTTCATTGGCTTTGGTTATCCTGGCATTCGCCTGGTCAAGCAGCGCCTGGGATTTTCTCAGGGCCGAGATGTCCTTTGCAAACAGACTATAGCCGGTGAATTTCCCGCTCACATCCTTCATCTTTCCGATCTGAATCAGGAAATACTGCTGCTGATCATCCAGGACAAAATGATGCTCCAAGGTCAGCTCATTGTCTTTGCTTTTGCTCAGCTTCTTCAGGTTTACCGTGAGCCATTCAGGAATTTTGATTTCCTCTTTTATCTCATCGTAGTAGCCACCGCTTGGATGAATCGCATCTCCAAAAAGGAGGGGTGCCCGGGAGTTCAAATAGCGAATTTTTCCATCCATATCCAGATAGATCACGGGGGCATGGGTGCTTTCGAGCAAGGTCAGAAACATGTTCTTTTCATTGTTCAGCAAGCGATTTTTCTTCTGGAGCTCATCGACTTGTTCTTCCGTACCCAGATTCATCCATTTGTGCAGTTAGCCCAACTCCACCCGGTCAAATATGCGCGTAATTTTTAGGGCCAGGAGCTCTTCATCATCCTTCGTTAGCTGTAAGGTCTTTAGCAAATCCAGATAGGTTTGCAGGTAGTATTTATAGAAAGCCAGAAACATTCCAAGGGGGGTTCCACGCTCCCTGTGCCGGTCTGCTTCCAGAATCCCAAAGGCCGAAGCAGGGTCAGCCTCATACTTTATTTCCGGTCGTAATTCCAGATCAACCAGATCCCTGGGCAGGCTTTCACAGATCACCCGTGAAAGCTCCTTGATGGAGAGTCGCCAAGCTTCTTCGAGGGTAGATGTATATTCAGCATATCCCTGGCGCTTTGCATACTCGAGGATGCGCCGCATGAGCCAGTCTTCATGGCCCTGGATAAGTTTGATAGCTGCTTGTGCTTTCATGAAACCTTCATCCCATTTAACAATGATATCCAACCTTGAACATTGTTCTTTCCATTTCCCCGATCCAAGTGCATGCTTCCCCTGCGAGCCTGGGTGCACCGCATCCGTATAACCATTGTCGGCGGATTGCAGGATATTTGCAGAAAAAAAGCCCCCGGAGTGGCCCAGGGGCTTAAAAAAAAACTATACGCCTGACACTTACTTCAAGTAGGCTAGACGTCCAACTTCACGCTGTCCATTGGCTTCCAGGACATACAGGTAAGTCCCTGCACCGAGTGTTCCCGGGTGAAAGCTTATGGTGTGCACACCTGGCGTGAAATAGGCATCAGCCAAGGTCGCCACTTCCACACCCCGGATATCATAGATCTTCAAGCTTGTATGACCTGCCTGAGACAGACTGAATTCTATGGATGTGCTGGGATTAAAAGGATTGGGATAGTTGCTGACGCGAAGCCCTCGCGTGGCATCTGACATCACAGGATTGACAGCCATGAGACTACCAGCTGCCTCGCTTTCGTCGCCATATACCAGGGTGCGGACCACTATTCGATCCAGGGCTTCATCCGTTGGGATGAGAAATCCAGACACGGTCACCTGATCTCCATCCACGGGAAGCACAAAGGTTGAATCGTGGTGGGCCAAGCCTTGTAAATGGACCAGTCGATAGTCTGCTATTTCGTCGGCATCCACATCCAGCAAATAGGCTGAGTGAACAAAGACGCCACTGTCAGGCATGCCGTGACCACCACCAAAAGCAATGCTATCGGTGACAATGCTGACAAAGCCACTTACAGAAATGCTGTCAAAAATGGTGCTGTCACCCTGTCCCCAACCATGTCCGGGAAAACCATGACCACCGCCATGATGACCACCGAAACCGCTGGAATCACACCCCGTGCTATCGCCATGCCCCCACTGTCCGCCATGTCCGGGGTCTCCATGACCGCCACTCCAACCAGAGGAATCGCAACCCGTACTGTCACTATCCCAACCAGGACCGTTATGGTTCCAGCCACCGCCAGGGCCGCCATGGCCACCACCAGGTCCACCATGTCCTTGACCCATGAGGAAACCAGCTGTTAACAAAGAGAGCGTTATGATCATAAACAGTGAACGACGACGATTGAGGTACATGGGGTTTTCCTTTTCTAATGCTGATAAATGCTGTTTAAGCTAATTAGACCGGCCATCATAAAAAAGGTTAAGCTTAGGAATTATACTTTCACATGACTGGTCGGTCAATATATTACTGACCAGTCAGAAACCTGGAGGCATCAAAATTGGCCCATGATCGTAAAGAGATACGGAAAGAACAAAACCGGTTGGAGATCCTACTTGCCGCGGAACAGGTCTTTGCCAGAAATGGCTTTCACCTCACCACCATGGATGATGTGGCCGAGGCTTGCGGCTGGAGCAAAGGGACTCTTTATATCCACTTTAAAAACAAAGAAGATCTCTTCTTC
>JGI11705J14877_10001221_pt1 | contig 14865 bp, 13 predicted proteins | sample Etolaghawater15m_FD_14877 | JGI IMG/M metagenome (IMG submission 14877) | reverse complement strand
AATATTTAAAGANATAATATTCTATAATCTTTATTTTTTTATTTCTATACCAGAAAACCAGAAAATATGCCTAGTCAGAATGATCTATCCAAAAGACTTCTTGGATATATAGATCCTTTCCAGAATACTAAGAATACTAAAATAATCAGATATCCTATCCTTGGGCGCTTTGTACTGACGCACACGCCTGACGATCTGGAAATACCAAATGAGTACAAGAACTGGACGTTCGACAATGAAGTTAAGTATCTTGTACGTGATCTTCCGGTTACTGCCCACTATCTAAGTAAACATAAGGAGCATTCTGTTGTACAAAGCGTGGAGCAGGCGCTGATTGGCTATCGTAAAGGCTTACAAAGACGCCAAAAAAGTACGCCGTTTAAAGACAAGATTACAATGAACTGGAATTTCTACCATCTGGATATAATCGCCAAGTCCCTTTTAGATGCCCGCATAAAAGTTTTTTACGAAAATAGCGATTTGCCGCTGGCAAAATACAGCATTTCGTATAGGTTTAAATATAAGTCGATGTTGCTTCCGTTATTTCGTACCTATGAAGAAAGGGACATCCATGCAGACAGGCAAATAAACTATGGAATCAGCCGCTACCTCCACAAGTTTGACAAGTACTGAAAGTACTAACAATAATCGCTACAAGTGCAGTCACTGCCATACCTTGTACATGTATGAATTGACTGAACTTAGCACTAACGGCGCAGAACCGTACCGTGTGTGCGATCTTTGTAAGCGCAAAATAGACAATACAGTCTTCCAGAAATATCAAGGATACCACTTCTAACTACACTCTACATTCTTCTACAGCAGGGGCGCAAATGCTGCTTAATTATAAACAAGTAAAACAACAACTTAGGTGCGGCGGAATCCTTTTGTCCGAAGCCATCAAAGAATTAAACATCAATCCTACCGTCTACGGAAACACAAAGTTACTGACGCCAGATCAGTACAATAGTGTAAAGAACTTCATTGCCGCAAAAAGACCTGTGCCGCGTGCCAGACCCGCAAATACCGGAACCGCTACTGCCACCTCCGTACAGCTACAGTTGCCGCAAGAACAGGCCCAGAGCGCCCCTCCTTTGCGCGTACAACTGAGCCGCAGTGATTCGTACTACGCGGAACTCAGGGCGCAAAATGCTTATCGTTTGCTTAAAGAATCCAAAGATAACTTAAATTACAAAGAATCTTCTAGGATAACTTTCTTGGATAGATTCACTGTAGGATTTAAGGCTGAAGCGGCCTTTGCACGCTTGTTTGATTTGCCAATGCCGTCTGCGGCACCAATGTGGTCAGATGGGCGCGTAGACTTTTGGGTCAACAATATTTCTGTAGATATCAAGGCCAGCACATTTTCTGGGGCCAACCCCCATTTAGTGTTTGACAGTGCCGAAAATTTCGGGTCTGATATTGCTTGCTTGATGCAGACTACAGACGAAGACATGGAGGTCTTCACTTTTAACGGATGGATTTGCCGAAAAGATTTTTTGGCCCAAGCGGCCACAACAAATTTTGGACAGGGCAACCGTCTGTACGTATCTTCCAGTAATCTTCAGCCTATTGAACGGCTGTGGCGTTTCTTCAAGGAAAACCAAAATGAAACTCAATACCAGAACACCAGAATCTTTTCTGCCAGCGATCTGCGTTGATCTTGAAACCACAGTTCAAACAGATCAAGAAAGAGGCATAAAAGACAACAGCCCGCACAATCCACTAAATCAGATAGTATCGGTACATTGGTGCTTCATTGACGCTGATGGAGTCTATTCGGCCCCAAAGCACTTTGTACTGTTCCATAAGGAAGTACAAAAGCAGGATGCTGCCGACATAGACATTTCTGGTTTTGTGGAAGACCTAGCGGCTGCAAATACTTTTGTGGCCCACAACGCGAAGTATGATTTAGCATATATACAATCATTCTTTCCGCCAGAAGTTCTATCCAGCGTACCAGAGCGCATCTGGTGTACAATGGTCACTGAGTACATCCTAGCGCGCAGTGTACGTACCCCCCTTAGTTTGGAACAGACAGCCATTAGGCGCGGCGTATCGCTCAAGAAGACAGACCTTGTAAGCAATCTATTTAAAGGCGGCATAGGCTTTGAAGAAATGCCGCTGGACGTAGTTATTGAATACGCTGACGCCGATGTGCTGTCTACCTGCCAGATATTTATCCAGCAATTACAAGAAATGTTTGCGCCAGACGATGGCGGCCTGCGCCCTGTTCTGGAGTTGTCTTTTGACATGCTTAGATTCCTGCAGCACATCGAAGACAACGGCATATGCATTGACCTAGGCGTCTTGGATCAAGTCGAACAGGAATACGTACAAGAAAAGGCTCAGATCCTTGGGGCGCCTTGAAGATATTGCACGCCACGTAATGGGCGACACGCCCATCAATTTAAATAGTGGCGCCGATGTGTCCATGCTTATCTATTCGCGCAAGATTGTAGACAAGGCGCTACATAAGCAAGTGTTCAATATAGGTACGGATGCACGCGGCAAAAGCTTGCGGCCCCCACAAATGTCTGAGCGCCAGTTTATTGGGCATGTCCGCAGCAATACGGAAATTGCCCGCAAGACTGTTGCGCACAACTGTTCTAGCTGCAATGGCTTTGGCAAGATTAGAAAAACAAAGAAAGATGGCACGCCTTTCAAAAAAGAAACTAAGTGCGTTAGGTGCGCTGGCGCTGGTCTTATCTTTGTACAGTTGCGCGAAGTTGCTGGTTTGCGCTTGTCGCCCGAATCAGCCGAAGATGCTAGCGCCAACGGCTTTAAAACGGACAAGGCCACCATCAAGCGCTTACAAGCCAAGGTAGCCTACTGGGAAGACACAAACCCTTTAAAGGAACAGGCGCAGCAATTCTTGCAAGGCTTGACGCGCTTGAATGCCATCAATACCTACCTAGATTCCTTTGTACGGAACATAAAGCACTGGACTAGGGAAGATGGTTTGTTGCATGCCCAATTTAATCAGACAGTTACGCGCACTGGGCGCCTGTCTTCCAGCAATCCTAACTTCCAGAACCAGCCCAAAAGCGGCAAGTTTCCTGTGCGCAAATGCGTAGTTTCGCGCTGGCAAGCCCAAGGCGGCCAGATTATCGAAGCAGACTTTAGTGGCCTAGAATTTAGGGTAGCAGGCGAATTGAGCCGTGACCCACAGATTATTGCCGACATCTTTGACGGCAAAGACGTACACAAACAGACGGCCTGCATCATCAATCAATGCAGTCCTGCCGATGTTTCCAAAGATATGCGCCAATCCGCGAAGGCGTATACGTTTGCGCCGCTGTACGGTGGTATGGGCGCAAGCGAACCCCCTCATGTGCAGGAGTATTTCAAGGAGTACTTCAATATCTACGAACGATTAGGTGCTTGGCATAAGGAACTGATGACAGGCGTCCTAAAAACTGGCATCGTTCGTACACCTTCTGGCAGGGAATTCCATTTTCCTGACGCGCACAGAACACGAAGTGGTAGGGTTACAAACGCTACTGCTATCGTCAATTACCCTGTCCAATCCTTTGCTACAGCCGACATAGTGCCTTTGGCATGCGTAAGGGCATTGCGGTTATTCATGGAAGAAAAGCTGCACAGTAAAATCATCTTGACCGTGCATGATTCTATTGTTGTGGACTGTTACCCAAATGAGCAGGACAGGGTCTTCCATCTTTTGTATGAGGCCATGTCCTCTGGAATAGCTGATGATATCAAGAATAGATTCGGCTATGAGCTTTGTATGCCGCTAGACATCGAAATTGTTTGCGGCCCTAATTGGATGGAAACTTCCGAAGTAGATGCTTCCATCTATACTAATCCTAATTAACTTAATTAGTTAAGGTGCTTAAAATGTCTAATACTACTAATCTTCCAGCAACTGCCGCTGATCTTACTCCAGAAATGATGCAACTGCTTGGTACAACAGCCCCCACTGGCGGCGAAACTGAGCGCTTGCCGCAACTAAAGATCAATTCAAAGCGCAAGGACAAGCAAAACCGCAAGGTTCCGCAAGGCCATTTCTTTGTGTCCGGCTTAGACAACCAGAATGAATTGGTATATGCCGAATCAGTTAAACTGCGCGTACTGAGCCAACTGTATCAATGGATACATTANGACCCCGAACAGAATAAAGTAACCAACAAGACGATTCTGATCCCTTCCTTTAACCATGAAGCAAGGGACATGGGCGGCACAACACGCTGCGGCAAACCAACCAGCAAGGACTTGCGCGAAATGTCCAAGGCCCAACAAGCCAAGTACAGCGACATTCGGTGCTTCCGGCAATTGCGCGGCCTAGTTTCGTACACTGGCCAGACTGCTGACGGCGAACAAGCTACCCTTGAAAATGTTCCTTGTATTTTGCTGCTAAAAGGGTCAAACTTTAGCCCCTTTGAAGATGACATGGTCAAGACCTTGCCACGCGGCAAGAACTTCTATGATTACTGGTGTGACGTTACCGCCGAAGAACGCGAAAACGGCAGCGTTACGTACTATGTCATGCGCTTTTCGCCCAATTACGCCGAACCTGCGTCCCTAGACAAGCCCACCATTGATACAATGCTGCACATGGCTACGTTAGTTAAGCAGGAAAATGAACGCATTGAAAAGGCGTACGACAAAGCTCTAGCCAATGAAAAGGGCATTCAGACGGCAGTAAACGCCTTGGCCAAATCGGCCTTGGATTCTGACTTTGAAGACGTAGACGATGATGATGTGGAGTACGCATAATGCCCTCAGAACTTTCAGCATCTACAATAGAGCATAATGAACGGCGCAAGCAGTTTAGGGAAAATTGCAACGCCATTATCCAGCGCCATATTCCGTATACGGTCAAGGATAATATAGAAGGCGCCACAGAGTTTGGCGCCGAAATTGACAGGTTCTTGCGCCAAGGCGGTTCTGTAAAGAAGTTTCCTAGCTTAGATATTATTGGCGGCGTCCATGAGCTAATGGAGCTTGAAGAAGTTACGGAACAAACTGGTTTTGGCTCTAATACAAACTTCCATTTCGGTTCGACTTTGTACGGCGACACCCATAAAAGGTACTAGCCTAGGCAAACAGCCGCAATTTAAGTAATTCCATTCAACGTACAAAGCCTGCGCCATTGGGTATTTATTCTTGATGCGCGCAGGCTTTTTTGTCTTGAGTACATATGCCTATGAGTATTTCACCGTTGCAATTGTTTATACGTTCTACCCTAGAAGAATTATCTAATGGGCGGCCGCTTGACGTTGCGCCAGAAGAAATAGAGCAGGCCATCAAGGAAGCTGTACAAGAATTTGAGGAAGGATTGCGCAAACAATTATTTAGGCAAAAGGAACCTTTCCGATTGCGCATGAGTAATATTGGGCGCCCTTCCTGTCAGCTACAGCTAGATGCCGCAAACGTAGATGAACAGCTACCAAAGAACCAAATGCCGTACAACCACATCATGCGCATGATGCTGGGCGATTTATCGGAGGTTCTTGTAAATCTAATAATTAAATTGTCTGGCGGCGCCAATATCACAGGCGCCAAGACCAAAGTCGCATGGCAACTGGCCCCTGACACTGTAATCGAAGGCGAAGACGATATAGAAATAGACAATAAGGTCTATGACGTAAAGTCCGCATCGCCTTGGGCCTACGACAATAAATGGGCAAAGGGCTGGGAAAGTCTGGCAGCCGATGACAGCTTTGGTTATATAGGGCAATTGATTGGGTACGCCAAGGGCCAAGGAAAAGAGCCGGGCGGCTGGATCGTCCTAAATAAATCAACTGGCGAAGTCTGTGTCGTAGAATTTGAAATGCCGGAACGCGACATTCAAAAGGTCATCGAAAACTGCAGGGCAACTGCCAGCCTTGTACAAGACACTAGCGCCCCCTTTGCCAAATGCTTCAATGACATAGAAGAGGAATTCAATGGAAAGAAAACTGGAAACAGGCGTTTGCCTACCATATGCGGCTTTTGCCAATATATTCGACACTGCTGGCCTGACGCCCAACTCAAGCCCCAAGCCATGTCTAAGGCAAAAAATCCGCGCATGTATTGGTATTCAAGCTATCAAACAAAGGCTGATGATGCACTATAGGAACTATACAGCGATCAAGCTGGGATTTCGTTCGGGCCTAGAAATGAAGGTCGCAGAACAATTAAAGGAATTGGGTGTAGACGCGCAATACGAAGCCATCCGCATTCCGTACAAAGTGCCTGCGGTAGTGCGCAACTATACGCCTGACTATGTGCTGCCAAATGGCATTGTCATCGAAACCAAAGGCCGATTCACTTTGGAAGATCGCAAAAAACATTTGCTTATCAAGGAAATGTATCCGGCGCTAGATATACGCTTTGTATTTTCTAATCCGCTAAATAATTTGCGAAAAGGCAGCACTACAACCTATGCCGATTGGTGCGACAAGCATGGCTTCTTGTATGCGCACAGATGGGTAGCGGCAGCATGGCTGGAAGAAACGCTACCTACGGAGTCTAGGGATGTGCTGCAGCAATTCAAAAACCATAAAAGTTCTAGCAGAAAGGCAGGTACGCGTGGAAGAAAATAGTAAGCCCGAATTAAGCGGATTTGATAGCGCCAAGATAACCTTCATTATTGACGGCGAAGGCGATGTAGGTACAAAGGTGCGCCTTCAGTACGATGAAGATGTAGACCAAGATTTCTTGGAGTACGTAACTACTATCATGGCTGGCATGTACGGCTTGATTACGGCGTCTTTGACGGACGATAACCAATTGGAAAATCTGATAAAGATGGGCGAAATTGTGCGCCAGAAGTCTGACTTTGACAGCAAGTTTGCGCAAAGCATTGTGGACAATACAGACGATTCTGATGAGCTTGACGCGCAAGATGCGCAAGATGCGCCGACAGCCACCAAGGTTAAGTACTTGATATGACTGAATCTATATCTAGTAAGCAAGTATCTGGCGGCCACAATGACTACTATGATTTGCCGCCCCATGCCAAGCAGTTGCGCCACCTTATTTCGTACAAGGCTATGAGTAAGTCGCGCGGCGACATCTTCAAGGCATGTTATCGCTTAGGCGAAAAAACCGGAGTTGATATAGAATACGATCTTCAAAAGATGAAGTTCTTCATTGAAGATTTAATCGAAATGCACAAGCGCGGAGAACATCTATGACCCCCAATACCCCCAATAACATTGTAAAGGACTATGCACGCGACAATCTGTTTGATCCACTGGGCCTAGCGCGCCTGCGCGAAAGCTATATGCGCGAAGACGAACAATCACCACAGGACAGGCTGGCGTATGTTTCAAATATATTTTCCTCAAATCCTGACCATGCGCAAAGGCTATACGATTACAGTAGCAAGCATTGGCTTTCCTATTCCACTCCTATTCTTTCTTACGGACGATCCAGAAATGGATTACCCATATCTTGCTTTCTAAGTTATTTGGAAGACAGCGCCGAAGGTCTGGTAGATACACTGAGCGAAGTAAACTGGCTGTCCATGCTGGGCGGCGGCGTAGGCATTCATGTAAAGATTCGGCAAGTCGATGAAAAGTCTACAGGCGTCATGCCGCACCTAAAGGTCTATGATGCGTCCAGCCTAGCGTACAGGCAAGGGCGCACACGGCGCGGATCGTATGCGGCGTTCCTAGACATTGACCATCCAGATATTCTGCAGTTCTTGGAAATGCGCAAACATACAGGCGACCAGAACTATAGGACGCACAACCTGCATCATGGCATCAATATCAGCGACAAGTTCATGGAGCATGTAAGGGCCGCCATGCTTGACCCAAACCATGATGATACTTGGGAATTGATTTCGCCAAATACAAACACAGTAGTCAGCACCATTTCGGCCAAGTATCTTTGGATGAAAATCTTGGAAACAAGAATGCTGACAGGCGAACCATATCTAATCTTTTTAGATACCGCCAACAAAAAACTGCCGCTATGGCTACAGTACAAGAACCTATCTGTACATGGCTCTAACCTTTGTACGGAAATATTCTTGCCGACAGGGCCAGAACGCACTGCGGTTTGCTGTCTATCTTCTGTAAATCTTGAATACTTTGATGAATGGCGCAATGAGCCGCAGTTCATTCCAGACATTATGGAAATGCTGGACAATGTCCTAGATTTCTTTATTTCGGAAGCGCCGCCTTCTGTTGTGCGCGCTAGGTATTCTGCGCTGCGCGAAAGATCAGTGGGCCTAGGCGCCCTAGGTTTTCATGCCTACCTACAAAAGAATCTTGTGCCGCTGGAAAGCGTGGCCGCCATTTCCATTAACCGCAAGATGTTTAAACACATACGAACCGAATGTAAGCGCGCTGACGCCCTTTTGTGCGAACTGCGTGGCCCATGCAAGGACGCCCAAGAAGCAGGCATACCACGGCGTTTCAGCCACTGGACGGCCATTGCGCCCAATGCGTCTACCAGCCTAATCATGGGCAATACAAGCCCGTCCATAGAGCCATTCCGCGCCAATGTATTCCGCCAAGACACACTTAGCGGCGCCTACATTCAGCGCAATAAGTTTTTACAGAAATGGTTGGCGGACAATCTACTAGACACTGAAGAAATATGGGCCAGCATTACGGCCAATAGCGGATCTGTACAGCATCTTGTTGATGAATTGCCGCAAGATGTGCGCGACATCTTCAAGACGGCCAATGAAATAGACCAGACATGGCTAGTGGAGTTGGCGGCCCATCGTCAAGAGTACATCGACCAAGGCCAATCCCTTAATTTATTCTTTGCGCCAGACACAAATATAAAATATTTGCATGCTTGCCACTTTTTGGCTTGGAAAGCTGGCCTAAAAAGTTTGTATTATTGTCGCAGCGATAAGTTGCGCAAGGCTGACGCTGTAGGTACAAGAATAGCGCGACAGCGTATTGAAGAAGAAAATAAGTTGATTGCGGACAAGGAAGCTATTCATAAACTGGCGTCTGCTGAAGAAGATGTCTGTATTGCCTGCGAAGGCTAATTTGTAATCCTAATTGCACTAGAGGGGGCGCAATTGAAAAAACTTACTAATGTAAATAAACAGTTCGGATACTGGACAGTCTTGGGCGAATCTTCGACAGAAATAATTATATCAGAAAAGAAGCACTGGTACTGCCGTTGCGTCTGCAATCGCAAGCTGCATGTGCGGGCCGATTCAGTAACTAGCGGCAAGTCCAAAAGCTGTGGCTGCCGCCGCTCTGAAGACCTATCCAAGTTTGAAGGCCAGAAGTTCAATTCTTGGACAATACTAAGTATCGGCATTATTCGCAACACGCACAGGTACGCTATGTGCCGCTGTGATTGCGGCTATGTCGCCGAAGTGCGGCTTTCCTCCGTACGGTGCGGCACATCTACGTCCTGCGGCTGTACGCGCAAAGGTGGCCGCACGGTGCTGCACGATCTGGAAGGCGAAGAATTTGGGCATCTGGTGGCGCTAGACGTACATCATACACATCCGCGCAGGGGCGCCTTCTGGCGCTGTCTTTGTAAGGTATGCGGCCAAGAAACCGTAGTACAACGCAGTAATCTGATAAATGGTACTACCAGTTCTTGTGGGTGCCGCAAAGGTCTGGGGCGCAAGGTTGCGGAATTGGCAGGCTGCGCCCAAAGCGCAGTTTCTGTAATCCTGCACGACAAGTGGCGCGAAAAGAAACATGTCAAACCAGAACTGGCGGCCAAAGTAAAACAAATAGCCAAGGAGCTTGGGTACAAGCCTTGGTACAATCTAACTATGTAAGATACGAAAGGTATATATAACCATGCAGAAAACGTCATCATTACAAGCAACTAGGGACTATTACAAACCTTTTAGCTATCCTTGGGCCTTTGAGGCATTCCAAGCGTCTGAGCAAATGCACTGGCTGTGGACTGAAGTGCCTATGCTGGAGGATGTCAAGGATTGGCAGAATCGTTTATCCAAAGATGAACAAGACTTCCTGACTAAAATCTTTAGGTTTTTTACGCAAGGCGACATAGATGTCAGTGGCGCCTACGTCAAAAACTATTTGCCGCACTTCAATGCGCCAGAAGTACGCATGATGCTTTCCAGCTTTGCGGCACGCGAAGCAGTTCATGTGGCAGCCTATTCGCACTTAATCGAAACGCTAGGAATGCCCGATACTATTTACAATGAATTTTTGGAGTACGAACAGACCAAGGAAAAGCACGATTTCTTTAAGCGCCTACAAGAAAACGAAGATTCTACCAATCAGATTGCCGTAAATATTGCGGCCTTTAGTGCCTTTACTGAAGGCATGCAACTATTCAGCAGTTTTGTAATGCTGCTGAACTTTGCGCGATTCGGCAAGATGCGCGGCATGGGCCAAATCATTGCGTGGTCAATTGCGGATGAAACGCTTCATACAGAAAGTATGATTAAGTTGTTCCGCGCCTACATCAACGAAAACATGGAGCTATGGAATGACATAACCAAGGCTAGGATTTACAAGACGGCGGAAATCATGGTGGACTTAGAAGATAAGTTTATTGATCTGGCCTTCGACAACAATAAATTATCTTTGGAAGGTTTGACGCCCGATGAAGTTAAGCGCTACATACGCTATATCTGCGACAGGCGGCTTATTTCGCTGGGGCTAAAGGGTATATTCAAAGCCACTAAAAACCCACTGGTGTGGGTAGACGGCATGCTAGGAGTGACGCACACAAATTTCTTTGAAAACAAAAGCGTAGATTACGCTAAAGGGGCTTTAACCGGATCATGGGAAGAAGTATGGGCATCCTAAGTTATTTATGGCGCTGGCTGGTGCTGGCAACTTTCTTGATGGCGTCTGCGCCGCTAGCCATCTATTGCATAGACTTCTGGTACAAGGTATTCAATGGATATTAACAAGCTAACTGACAAGATACTGGATTGGGGGCGCGAAAAGGGCATCCTGCCGTCCGTAGTTCCTTACGCGCAATACACCAAGACAATCGAAGAAGTACATGAACTGGGCGCCGCCATTGCGGNNCANGACATAGAAGAAATCAAGGACGCCATTGGCGATGTATACGTGACGCTAGTCATGCAAACGCAAGCATGGGGGCTTACAATGGATGAATGCATAGAAAGCGCCTACAATACGATTGCAAAGCGCCAAGGACGCATGGTGGATGGTGTCTTTGTAAAGGAAGAAGTTTTTTTGGCGCCAGACTGATTTAGTCTTGACTGATGGACACAAGAANACTAATGTAGCCTTCAAGGGTCATGAGTACGATCCTTGCCCATTTTAATTTTGTACGGTGTATCGGCAGTACATCTATGGGGCAAGATTAAATGGGTGTGTATGTGTCCTTTCTGTTATTGAGGCGGGCAAGCCCTCTTCCGATTACGGTGGAGGGCTTTTCTATTTCTAGGGCTACAGCCCAAACATTTCCATCATTTGCGCCCCTACATCCCTTGCCGATCTTGCGCCACCTTCAAGGAATGAAGGTTCTTCGTCTTCTTCTTTTTCAGCAAATACAGAATCGAATTCTTTGCGGCTTTCTTCGTCTTCCCTGTAGATTCCTACGTGTACAAAGAATTTGAAGGTGTTTTCTTTGCTTACTTTCCCAGAAGTATCTGCCACTTTTTTGGCCGCCTCAATAAAGGCCGCAGGGTCTGACAGCAAAGAATCTTGTATCGCTAAATATTTTTCTTCGTTAAATCTTTTAGTTAGCGACATACTAGCAATATTGCGGAATCTAGCACTCCATCTATTTAACACGCCCATGATTTGCGTAACCCCAGCGTTAAATTTTCGCTGTTGTTCTAGCAAGGCTGCAGAAGGACTTTCTAATGGAAGTGCCTTGGCCGTCTTAGCGCGCTGAATGACTTTAGTTTCTTCCAGAATCGTCTCTAGGGCATTTGGAAATTCTGGCTTATCATCAAACAATATTCGGGCATAGTTCATCATATTAGACAGACCAGACTCCATATTGGACATATTGGCCGTGCTAAGAATGCCCGCATCGCCGATAGATGTGGTCTTGATGAATGCTTTGTCCTTGGCCCAACGCAGGAAGGCAGACTGCATTCCGTACTTGGCCATGTCATCTGTTCGACTACGTTGATGTAATTGCTGCAGAAGATCTACGCCCCTGCTATTATTGTTAAACACACTCTTCATGGCTTCGTAGCCACTGGACACTGGGGTATCCAAGGAGGTTTCAAAGAAGTCCCGCAATGTTTTTTGCAGTACTTCCTGTTCAGCTTTTTGGTACTGTACTTTGGCTTCGTCCGCTTTTTGTAATAGATCAGACTTTTTGGCCTTGGACGCTTCCAAGAAGTCTACAAGATCCGTTATCTTCTTGTATTCCGCAGGAAACTTCTTTTCTATGAACACAGCGTATGGCGACAGTTTGGCGCTAACTTCGTTAAGGTCTACTTTAGATAGACCATTTTGTTCCCTGATCTTGGGCGCCAAATCCTTAAAGACATTTCCGATGATGTAGTCCGTAACTACTAGGGCGTTTCCTCCACCAGTAGGACTTTTCAATAAATTAATTAACTTTACTCCATATTCTTGGTTTTCTTCCGTTAGAACTTTGCCGATGATCCCTCTGGCTTTTACAGAAAATTCATCATTGCCCTTGCCCCTGTCTATTGTTTTTCTGCGTAGGTTGCCGAACTCAAATAGTGGGGTGCCCTCTTTCCAATAAGGCGCCCACTTATCTTTGTAGTAGTTCATTGCATCTTGGGCCGCTTTCTTAACGCCCACATCGCCTGTTTTTTCTACATATTTGATTGCGTCATTGTCTATGTAGTCGCGCAACTTTATAAGCCTATCCCTTGTATTGCTGGCCGCAATATTACCTTGCCGTGCCGCATTATCCAACCTAGAAATAGAGTACGAAAGCGATGGTCGTACATCTGTAAATAACTTGGCAAAATCCAATTTATTGGCGGCAGCCCATTTTGCAAAGTTTGTTTTTACTTCATCCTTAGTGGCGCCGACAAGTTGTTTCATTAGCCCAGAATAATACGGATCACTGACAGTAACTATTTTATCTAGGTCGCTTTCTGGGATAGTGTCTAATAGACTATCTACTAAGCCATCAGTGTCTACTTTGCCGCCTTGTACTTGATTAAATAAGAAATTTTTCTTGTCATCCATAACTTTGGACGCAGTTATGAGTCTATCCACTAGCTCATTTGCGCTTTTTCTTGCCGGGGAACTTAGGTCAATCCCAGCGTCCTGCGACAATTTTTCTAGGCGCCCAAACATGGAGTCATCTGTGCGCATTTTCTGGTCAATGGCAGTTTCTAGCGTGCTGTATTCTTGTTCAATAACATCCACTGCTTTTTTACGCGCCGCAACTTCATCCATGCCTTGTTTCTGGAAGAAGTCGCGCATTTCTACAATAGAGTAGAAATCATCTACATTTGTCTTTTGGCGCCCTCTAAGTAGCGCTAACGGATCATACCCCAATAGTTCTTCTGTTTGTTCAAAGGCACGTTTGGCTTCCTTGGACATTGTGCTAGACGCACTAATAGTCTTTTGCCCACCAGACTGAAGCTGGCCCCTTTGTAGGGCTGAAGCTCTGGCGGCCAGTATTTCTGTAGCTTTATTCTGGTCGCCCATTTCTAGCGCCCGTATAAGGGCTGACATAGTGTCTATATCGGCGTTTACGTCAGCTACTTGGTCGTACGGTATCTTAATGTTAATATTGGCGCCTTGTTCGATTAAGTCAGCAATTTCGTTGACAAAGGCGTTGTATTGTTCTGGGGTATTGGCAAAGTCGGCTTTAGCGACTCCTGCTAATTTTTCTATGATGTTTTTAATGATGATGTCTTGTTGTTTAGCTTCAGTGCTAGCCGCACTAACCATAAATTTTATGGGCTGTAGAATGGAATTTCCTATCAGCTTGACCCCAAAATACGCAGCCTTACCTGCTCCTTCTACAACCTTGGCCGCCGACAAGGAATCGGCTAGTATATTGGCCCTTTTAGCTAGGACTTGCTCAAACTCAGGCGAATCGGGCGCCGCTTCTATACCTTCCATAATAGGAATACGAATCCCTATCAAGGGAATACGGCCCCCTGTTAGCATGGCATCTTTTCCTATTAACAGTGTGTCAGCCTCAGATTTTGTGGCCGCTGTCATGCCAGCCTCCAGACCTACAGCTTTAGCCCCTGCCGCCAAAGTTTCAGCGCCTGCAGTCAGGGCGCCCTTCATTTTTCCAGTTTTGTTTATTAGATTTACTATGGCTGGAACAGTTTTGGGCAATCTATTTATTAGGGCCGCACTGCCACCAAGACCTACAAACATTCCAGAGCCTTCATTAAGGATGGAATCTACAATGCTTTCGCCCGTACCAAGATCCGCAAGAGCTTGGGCCTTTTCTGTAAGTTGCGGATTGTAATTGAAAAGGTACGAAGACGCAGCGTCAATTCCTGCGGCGCCCACTTCGGCGATTGCTTTGGGGCCAGTTCTAGTCAGCCCCATGTACATTGGGTAGGCTGTACTACTTATTCCAGATATATCTACTGGAGTCAGTCCTACATCCATTGCGCCAGTAATAAGGTCTTGACTGTAGGGCGGCACTATTCTGTTTTTGTAGACTACTTCGCCTTGCGAACTAACCGTTGCGTCTGGGTGCTGCGCGTACGCTTGATAGCGTTCTTGCGCCATCCGCTTAAATTCTTCGCGCTGTTGGTCATTGGCTATAGTAGGAAGACCAAGCAAGCCAGAAGAAACGCGCAAATCGTCATACATTTCTGTATTAGGGCTTGGTAAATCTACAGAACCCTTACCTACAATATTGCTGTAGTTTCTATTTATTTGCGCAAAGTCTTTTATATCTGTAGGAAAAGCTTGGGATTGTTCTATTAAGCTAAAGTCCCTACTAAAGCGGCTTTCAAAATCATCTTCTGGCGCTGGCGCTGGCGCTGGCGCTGGCGCT
>JGI11705J14877_10001220_pt1 | contig 14868 bp, 10 predicted proteins | sample Etolaghawater15m_FD_14877 | JGI IMG/M metagenome (IMG submission 14877) | reverse complement strand
CATACAGCTGTTTACCGATCCGGGTGTGCACAGTTAATTCACTGATTCCATATTCGTTAAAAACAGGCAACAAGTTAAAAATGTCCTGATCGTCCTCATAGCCAAGCCGGCATTTTACCGACAGCTTTATGGGAGAACAAGGTACTACCTCGTCTAAAATTGAGCGAACCAAATCAGGATGAGGAAGCAGACCAGAACCCCGTTGTTTGCGGGCAACCCGTGGATAAGGGCAACCCAGATTCCAGTTCACTTCGCGATGGCCTCTTTCGTGGCAAAACCGAATAAAACGCAGCATCTCTGCCCCATCTTTACTTAACACCTGCGGAACTACCTCAACCTGGTTATGCGATATAATTTCAAGCTCGCGGGCTTTTAATGCCACACCCCCGGAGGTTTGGACATTGGTAAAAAACGGAGTAAAAAGCTTATCGATACAAGGAAAATGTTTGCTATAAACCTCGCGATAGGCGAAAGTGGTAATCCCCTGAAAAGGGGCGAGATAAATAGCCGGAGGAATAGAGTTCATGCTTTTATTTTACGACATTTAACAGCTCCATCAGTGGCAATTTCAACTTAACCATGTTGTCGGCCACGGCTACAATTTTCCCCTCCCGATCGATGAGTACCAGATGTGGAATACGCTTAACTTTGTAATCTGCAACCACCTGAGAATCCCAGGCCAGGGTATCGATGACATGAAAAAAGCCGAGCCCTTGTTTAGCAATTCCATTTTTCCAGCTCTCCGGGTTTTTGTCGATTGAAACACCCACCACTTCTAGTCCATAATCGTGATAAGCATCATAAGCGGCCATAACATAGGGATTCTCCGCTTCGCAAAACCCACACCAACTTGCCCAGAAGTCGAGTAAAACGACTTTCCCTTTCAACTGGCTCAGTGTAAACTCTTGGTTATCGATTGTTTTTAAGGTGAAGTCAGGAGCCACACCTGCCGGGGTATCCGGAGGAGCTGGCGTTGGATCGTTATTCGTGGCACACGAATAAAACAAGAGCAACAAGCTTAACAAAATATACTTAGCACTATTCAACAACATCGTGATAACGGTGTTTGTTTAAAAAATGGCGATAACACGAGAAACAACCTGCCGGAGTTTACCAACCCAACAAGTAAGCAAAAATCAGCGGGGCAACAATGGTGGCATCCGACTCCACAATAAACTTGGGGGTATTGATATCCAATTTACCCCAGGTAATTTTTTCGTTGGGTACAGCCCCTGAGTACGATCCGTAACTGGTAGTTGAGTCGCTGATTTGGCAAAAATAACTCCAGAAAGGCGTGTCGGTACGTTCCATGTCCTGATAGAGCATGGGCACAACACAAATGGGGAAATCGCCTGCAATACCTCCTCCAATCTGGAAAAATCCAATGCCGTTGTGGGCCGAATTGTCCGTATACCAATCGGCCAGGAAAGTCATATACTCAATTCCCGATTTCATTGTCGAAGGGTTAAGTTCGCCTTTAAGACAGTAGGAAGCAAAGATGTTGCCCATTGTCGAATCCTCCCATCCGGGAACAATGATGGGCAGGTTTTTTTCGGCAGCGGCCAGCATCCAACTGTTTTTCGGATCGATTTCGTAATATTGCTCTAACACCCCCGACAACAGCATTTTATACATATACTCATGTGGGAAATACCGCTTGCCACTGTCCTGTGCTTCTTTCCAAATTTTAAATATGTGTTTCTGCAACCTTCTAAAAGCCTCTTCTTCAGGAATACAGGTATCAGTAACCCTGTTTAAGCCCTCCTCCAGCAAATCCCACTCTTCTTTTGGACTTAAATCGCGGTAATGAGGAACGCGCTTGTAGTGCGAGTGCGCAACCAAATTCATGATGTCTTCTTCCAGGTTAGCACCGGTGCACGAAATAATTTGCACTTTATCCTGTCTGATCATTTCAGCCAACGATTTTCCAAGCTCGGCAGTACTCATTGCACCGGCCAGGGTGATCATCATTTTATTTCCTTTTTCAAGCTGCGCTTCATAGGCTACAGCTGCATCGACAAGCGCCGCCGAGTTAAAATGCTTATAATGCTCAACGATAAAGTGAGAAATAGGTCCTTTATTTTCCATGGGTAAAAAATTTATAACTCAACATTTTATAATACAATTTCGCGGTAAGGAAGTTTGGCGCTTTGTAGCCGGGTATCGGAGCCAACTCCACCAGGTCGAAGCCAATTACCTCCCTCTGCTCAAAAATCATTTTTAAATAACGGATGGTGGTGTTCCAGTCGAGGCCGCCGGGTTCGGGCGTTCCTGTGGCCGGCATAATGGAAGGATCAAGGCCATCCAGATCAAAAGTGATGTACACCTTTTCGCCCATCATATCAATAGATTTCTGCATCCAATCGGTACGCCCATAGATATCTTCTGCAAAGAAACACTTGTCGCGATGCAGGTAGGGTAACTCACAATCGGTCATACTCCTGATGCCCACCTGAATCAGGTTGGTATTTAGGGATGCATCGTGCACAGCGCAGGCATGATTATAGGGCGTTCCCATGTATTCCTTGCGTAAATCTGCATGAGCATCCAGCTGCACGATCGTAATATCCGGAAATTTCTCGTAAATGGCTTTGATTGGTCCTATACTGATGCTGTGTTCGCCTCCAAAGAAGGTGATAAACTTGTTGGTAGCCAGCATTTCTTTGGCACGATAATACGACTTTTGAAACATATCCTCGGGAGAGCTGAAATCATCGAGCTGGGGTAAGATATGTACCCCTTTTTTATACACTTCGGAGTTTGTTTCAATATCATAGATTTCCATGTTTTCAGCGGCTTCCAGAAAAGCCCCGAACCCGCTGTCAGCACCTTTTCCCCATGTGCTTGTGCCATCATAGGGTATCGACTGCAACAACACAGCAGCTTGGTTAAAGCCTGCATACTCCGGCTCTATTCCTGCAAAAGTTCTCATGGTTAAAGATTATATCCTAAAATATTCAACATTTCGGTAACCGATTGCTCATTGCGGTATACGTGATCGACAAAATTTCCGGTTTCATCGCGGTCAATAATCACATGCTTGGGAGAAGGAATCAAACAATGTTTAATCCCGCCATACCCGCTGATAGAGTCCTGGTAGGCTCCGGTGTGAAAAAACCCGATATACAACGGTTCTTCGTCTTCAGATTTGTATTTTGGCAACAAAATCTGCTGGTTAAAGTCTTCGGAGTTGTAATAATCTGAATGATCACAACTTATGCCCCCGATATTCACGCGGGTATATTCGTTGTTCCACTTGTTGATAGGCAACAGGATAAATTTCTCATGCAACGACCAGGCATCGGGTATGGTGTTCATCAGGCTGTTATCGACAATATACCAACGTTCGGTATCATTCTGTTGTTTTTGTTCGATCACTTTAAAAATGATTGCCCCGCTCTCGCCAACGGTATATTTTCCAAATTCGGTAAACAAATGAGGCTCGTGCACACCTTCAGCTTCACAAGCATCCTTAATGTTTTTTACAATTTCACGAATCATGTATTCGTAATTGTACTCAAAACCCAGGTGGTTTCTAATGGGGAATCCACCACCGAGATTAAGCGAGTCGAGCGAGTCGCATTGTTTTTTTAGCTCTGTGAACAGTTTAACCGCTTTTTGGAATTCACCCCAATAGTAGAGATTGTCTTTGATGCCCGAATCAACAAAAAAATGGAACATCTTAAGCTCGAACTTATCATTTCCTTTGATTCGCTTATTAAAGAAATCAATCATTTCATTGTGTCGGATACCGAGACGTGAAGTATAATAAGCCGATTGAGGTTCCTCGTCGATGGCCATTCTCAGACCGATTTTAATTTTATTTTTTCCGGCCAGTCGTTCCAGACTAGCCAACTCAGTCGGGCTGTCGAGGACAATAATGGAGTTTTTAAATCCACGGTTCTGGATGTCAATAATTTTTGAGATATACTCATCTGTTTTATAACCGTTGTGAACGATAATGGTGGATTTATCAATTTCCCCTTTCTCGTACAAACTAAGAATCAGGTCGATATCGAAGGATGACGAGGTTTCCAAATCAACATCCTGCTTTAACGCCGCACTAATAACATGGTGAAAGTGACTACATTTGGTACAATAACAATAATTATATTTACCGGCATAACTATTGGCTTTCATGGCCCGTTTAAAAAGATTTTTCGACTTTTTTATTTGGTCGGCAATCCGGGGCAGATACATCAGCCGGAATGGCGTTCCATATTTGTCGATTAAATATTTTAGTGATACCCCATAAAAAGTGAGGTATCCATCACGCAGGTCAAATCCCTCCTGGGGAAAATAGTAGCTCTGCTCAACCAAGTCAAAATATGTGTTCTTCATTTGCTATACAGCCATAAAATTAAGTTTGGATTTATTTACGTGCAAAATAACACTTCTTTTCATTAGAAATGCATTTTTTGCAAAAAAAAATGGTCAGCTCTTTTTGCTTGTTTTCTTTTCACGGGCGAAAACGCGTCGCAGCCAAACCGGCAGGATGATTACACCGATGATTAGATAGGGATAATAAGAAATCATGCGCCAAAAAATAGCCAGGGGGGCATACCATGAAGCATTCGGAATGAAATCGCCAAGAAAATCAGAAAAAACAAATTCGGCCACACCGCTACCTCCCGGAGTCGGGCTGACTAAAAGGATGATCCACATACTCAACTGCCTACCCAGCACCAATAGGTGATCGAAAACACTAAATTGTTGCTGGACGAAGGCTAAGAGTAAAAAATTTACTACCCAATACCGCCCTACCCAGGCAAATACCGTAGCGCCCATACTTTTTAGCCAGTAGCTTACAGGCTTGTTCCGGATTGCCTTTGAAGTATAAATAAGCTGATTGGCTGACTTTCGTGCCCTGAGTCGCCACCGTACAAGGATGGGAAAAAGAAATATCCATGAGATAACTGACTTAAAAAGCTGAGGGTTAACAAATAGCGCATAGGCCAAAAAGGCAGTATACACAAATATCAATCCGTAACCTATATAAAAGGCCGTTACAATCTGACTGTACGACAGTGAATCAGGAGGGAAGATATTGTTCCCGAAAACAAGAAAAACGAGTGGAATAGACAGGATAAAAAACAGTTCATCGAGGAAGATAGCCGTTAGTACAACCGCCGTACTTCGTCCCCCGCTTAAGCCCTCTTTGTATAGGAAAAAGATAGCCGGCCCTGTTCCCCCAACTACTGAAGGTGAAACAGCTGAGCTAAACTCCCAAAGCATGATCACGTTAAAAGCCTGTTTCCAGGAAAGTCGGTTATTGGTGAGCACTATAAGCCGGTACATGTAGCTAATATCGCGCACCGCCATCATCGAAAAGGCCAAAAAAAGATAATACAGGGTATGCCAGGTGAATTTAACAAAACTGAAAGTCTCGGCATCGAAATTGCGGTAGAGTAAAAAACCACTCACCCCCAAACCGATGAGGATAGGCCATATGATGCGGCGAGGACGTAAGCTGTTGATTATTTTATCCAAATCTACTAATCTCTTTCTGTCCGCAAAGATAACAGGATTCGTTGTTTGTAGCAGCAATCCGAATGTAGTTTAGGATAATTAACAAATTGGAAACGAAAAAGAAAGATTAGCTTAAAGATTTTGTTGCAACTGAACAAAACCTTGAAATCACCTAAAAATTATTGTTTTTCAGTATACCTGAATAAATACTTTTTAATTTTGAAGGAGATATAAAATCGAAAAAAATGGCAATTCCTACATCGCGAACCACTGTTGTGGCTGACATTTTTGTTAATGAAGATCTTTGCAACGGATGTGGACTTTGTGTTCAGGTATGCAGCGATTTTAGCCTGACACTTGTAAACAAAAAAGCCGCCAAAAGCACTACTTCAGTTTTTGGATGCATTGGCTGTGGTCATTGCATGGCCGTATGCCCAACCGGGGCAATAAACATTTTGGGACGCACCTTATCTCCTGCCGATTTAGTGGAGTTACCGCCCGCGTCCGACGAGGCCGGCTTTGAGCCATTGCTTTCGTTGTACCAAAGACGCAGAAGCATCAGGAAATTTAAAGACATGCCTGTTGATCAGGAAATGATTAATAAAATCATCAATGCGGCCAGCACAGCCCCTATGGGATTGCCGCCATCCGATGTTCATTTGATGGTACTCGACAGCCGCGAGAAGAATCATTCCTTTGCCAAAGATTTTTGTCAGTTTCTGGAAGGCATGCAGTGGATTGTATCGGGATGGTTTTTAACCCTGATGCGGCCGTTTTGGGGAAAACAAACCGATGAGGTGTTCAGGCATTTCGTAACCCCGCTTTTTAAGACCTATACAGAGGCGATGAAAATGGACAAAAATGTAGTGACCTACGATGCGCCATTGGCCATTTATTTTTACGGATCACCCTATTCCGATCCGGCTGACCCTATTGTCGCAGCCACTTATGCCATGCTTGCCGGTGAAGCCTTGGGTTTGGGTACATGTATGCTCGGAGCGGTGCACCCTCTGATTCAAAAAGGAAAAAAAGCCAAAGCCCTCAGGGCAAAATATGGAATTAAACATACTTCGCGTGAAGGCTTGTTCGTGATATTCGGACATCCTGTCCCAAAGTTCAAAAAAGGAATAAAACGAACCTTTGCTGATGTCCACTTTGTGTCATAAAAAAAGAGGCTGACCTTTCGGCCAACCTCTTTTCATTCAATCACCATTATTGAGATTAGTCAACTACATAAGGATAGCCCATGATAGCTGTAGGTGTAAATCTGGTCATGTTGTATTCACCCATGACGTCATAAATCATGCTGTTAGTACCAAAGCCAACCGATTTTGCATCATAGCCTAACAGACGCAAATAGGCTGTAAGGAAAGCACTGGTTTGACCGGTATAGCAATACACAGCCACCATTTTATCGGCTGGTAAGGTTTTCAGGTCTGCACTTAGCTTGATTGAAGCTTTAGGAGTATACTGAATTGCACCGGGAACGTGACCAGGAGCGGCATACTGATCTGCTGGCCAGTAGTTTACAATGTAGTAGTTAGCAAGCGCGGCAAAAAGATTGGCNCTGGTAACGCTGGCAGGAGCAAAACCAGCAGCAATAAGCTCATTAGCACGNACTTCCAGGATTTCAGCTCCTGTAGATTTTCCGGTATTTAATTTTGGCATATCTCCGGCAGGATTTTTTGCGGTAGCGGCAGCTGTAAATTGGGTGGCGTAATTGTTTCCAATATTATTGTTCCATGATCCGGCAAAAGTTTCATTCCATGATGCCATTCCGAATTTCATTGCAAAAACTTTTTCGTAACCCAGTAAGCGAAGAATAGAAGCAGCATAGCTTGCTGACTGACCACTATAGCACACAAGTGCCACTTTTGTAAAAGGGGTCAGGTCTTTTGCTTTGATATGGGTAATAATATCAGCATAGGCCACATTAACGGCACCTTCGATATGACCTGCAGCGAAATCGGCAGCAGCTCTGATGTCCATGATGTAAATCTGGTTAGTCAGTTGTAAAGTGTGTACATCTGAAGCCGCAATTAAAGCTGGCATATCCGTATTTACAAAATCTTTGCCCAGAGGCGAATTGGCTGATTCTAAGAATGTGGCCAATACTTCCGATTCATTAATAGCAACCGGATCGTCAGAATCCTTTTTACAGGATGAGAACATGAGAAAACTTGAAACAAGTCCCAGGAGAATTAAATAACTAAATTTCTTCATTGTGTAGTGTGTTAAGTTTATAAAATATTTAATTTAATTGATCTCTAATTTATTTAAGTTCATTTTTGCTTTCAAACCAATGCTCAGGAAGTTTTCCATCAACGGTAACATGTCCGGTGGCTTCTTTTTCCCATTCGAGCAGATCATCCATAAACAGATAGTGTTCCTTATTAACCAACCCTCCGTCTTCGTTGCGGATATGGCAATTGCTGGTACAGTTTTCACCTTCACCGTACACTGTTCTGCTGGTCCAGCGCAGAATGTTGTGAGGTGAAGTATAATTATAGGTAGGCAGGGCATTAAAGGTTGCCGATTGTTCAACTCCGTACAACGACCAGCTATCGGGGGCGGCCAACGTACGTCTTACCGTTACAAAGTTGAGTGCCGGTTTCAGGTCTTTAAGCGGATTAAGAGCTATTTTGTAATCCATATAAGATGGAATACGAGCTCCTTCACCGTGAATATGGCAGCTTCCACAATTGTTATAATCCTGTGAGTGACACACCTGACAGTTAAAATGGTTGATGTGTCTTTCGTGATACAGGTTACTTGTTTTCAAATTGGTATGACAGTCTTCACACTCAGGTAATTCGCTATAAGCATAACGTTGTTCCACTTTTTCAGTTCCGCCGTGCATTTCATGACCGCTATGGCAGCCTAAACAATCAAATCCGGCATTGGTGAGGTGGACGTCGGGAGATGTGCCGGGTGCAACACCCAGGTAGGCATGTCCACCACGAGAGGTATGACAGCTTACACATACATTGACCATGTCGGGAGTTTTGGTAAACTTATGCCCTGCGGCCAAACCACCACCTGCAATCGGAGGGCGAACGATATGACAATTACCACAGGTTCCGTGACAAGTGGCACAGTTTTTATTGTACCCTTCAATTTGGTGAGCCGGCAGCTGATCAAAATCATCTGCTCCGGTTAACCCGTTACGCATGGCCACGGCCCTCATTTGTCCGTAACCGTTGTGCAGGCTGTTGCCGAAGGTGCTCGTAGCATCTTCATGACATGCACCACATGTTTCAACAAAATTCGCAGATGGATGGGCTATAAAGTCACCCGAGTGAGCTTGTAACTTGTCGCCAACATTGTCGACACCTCCGTGACAGGCTGTACAGCCCATGCTATAATGGCTCGATGCTTTAAATTCCTGAAAGCCTTCGCCACCCATGTAAACGCGGTCGTAGGGCTCATAATGTGGTGCAGAACCACCACATCCTCCGGCAGGAGCAGCAGTGTCAGGCGAATACACCTTTTGTAAGTGAGCATAATTGGTATGACACTCAATACAGGAGGAGTAACCTGCTTCAACGGGCTCCTGGGGATCTTCACTCTTCGTACAGCTCAGGATAGTAAGCATCCCTAAAGCAAACAAAATCAGACTCAATCTTTGAATAATCTTCATGACTATTAAGTATTATGGTTTCCTTATTCTTTTTGGTAAATATCCGATTGTTTTCCTTTCTGTGAATAAAATAACATTAGTCATAGGTAGGATAAACTAATGCTTTTGGTCATGTGATTTCTTGATACAGGTCAAGTTTTTAATTGATATTTTCGTACTTTTGTAAAATAATCACTACAGGATACTATGTTAAACCGAGACCAATACACAGGCTGTACCGTAAGTATGGGAAGCAGTCGCTGCTTTGAGAAGCTAAGCGAAGAGGAACAGTCGGTTCTTGACGCCAAATCGGTGATTATATCTTACAAAAAAGGGGAGATTATCACCAAAAAAGGCAGTTTTGCCTCACATGTTATGTACATGGTTAGCGGGCTGGCCAAAGTATACCTGGATGACGGAGTCAACGTGTTGGTACTTAAAATAGTACCTCCGGGTAAGCTGTTTGGGTTATCCTCGCTTAGCGAAGAAAACACCTCTTTTCAGTACTCATCGATGGCCTACATGGATTCTGAGATTAAACTGATTGAAGTTGGGGTATTTAAGGAAATGCTCGAAAAAAACTCCGCTTTCGCCAAAGAAGTGATCGAAACGCTGAGTGCCAATAATGCCCAGATCAACGGGCGGTTTTTCTGTCTCACTCATAAGCAATCATACGGACGGTTAGCCGATATCATTCTGTGTTTGTCGGATATGATTTTCAAGACCAAGGAGTTTTCTCTTCCCTTATCAAGAAAAGAACTCGCCGAGCTCTCTGGCATGAGTGCTGAAACTGTGGTCAGGATGCTAAAAAAGTTTAATGACGACGGCCTTATTGCTCTGGACGGCAAAAACATACAACTCAAAGATTATTCACGCCTCAAGAAAATTAGCGAATCAGGATAAAAATAATCCTGACAAGAGATGAACTCCTGTCAGGATTTTTTCTTTTAATTCTTGGTATTAAAAGGAAAGTACTTTTACTGTACTTACTTCATTTTCGCCGCGAGCGACAACAAAATACATGCCTGAGTTTAGTCGCAGATCAGGTATAACTACTGTATTCGACTGATCGGTTACTTTGGTTTGGTAAAGCACCTGGCCAAACTGGTTAAGCACCTGCACTTCTGTATATTTTATTCCGCCATCGAGTACTACATTAAGTGAGCCTCCCGTAGGGTTGGGGTATACTTTCAGGGCAATCTCTGTGATGGGTTCAACATCCAGAAACTGGCTTACAGCCAAGTTATCGATAAACAATGGGTTTCCTAAATCGCTATAGGTTTCAAAAGCGATTTTTACATCCGACTGACCTGCCCAGGCTGTCAGATCGAGGGTGACACAGTGGGCTCCCCATCCTTCCATACACCAATCGGACGCTGTTTCAGGCCAAAAGCTGCTGGTTAGTTCGTGGGTGGCAAAATTCCCTGACCCGTCCTCACCTCCTGAGAAAATGCGTGTCCATGAGCTACCACAATCGGGTGATATATATACAATGAGTGAGTCGTAAAGCCGATCGTTGCGCTGAGCGTAGGCGTATTGAAACTCGAGTGAAGCGCTGCTCAAACCACTAAGATTAAAAGCCGGTGAAATAAGCCGGTCTCTTTCGCCTTCAGGCTTGTCGCGCAATTCAATTCCAATCGACTGATTGCCAGGGGTAGTGCCTCCGGTTTCATAAATCTGCCAGGAGATATCACTTGCTGCTTTTTCAACAACCCAGTTATTCAAGGCTAACCCGTCTTCGAAAGTTTCAATAAAATAAGGTGCGAGTCCACCTGCTCTGAACAAATCAACTTTTTCGAGGGATGAAGATCCATTCAAATTGGTGGCGGTAAGTGTAACCGAATAGGTTCCCGCTCCGTTGAAGACTACCACAGGATTTTGGCTTGAAGCATCGGTTCCTTCAATAAAAGTAACGGTATTAGGGTTAAACTCCCAATTCCACTGACGTGGCAAATAAGCCGTTAAATCGGTGAAGTAAATGGTATCAGAAGTGCAACCTTCCTCTGCGCTCACTTCAAATTCAACCTCAGGTAAGATGGTAGTACTGGTGGTAATATAAGCCTCTTTAACAAGGGTATTGCTTCCAATTTCGTTTCCTGCGGTAAGCTCTACCGTGAAACTACCTTCGGTATTGTATTGAATTCCGGCCGGGTTTTGATCGGTTGAAATCGCAGGTTCACCACCATCGAACGACCATTCCCATTCTGTAGGCAGGTTCATGCTTTCGTCGAAAAAGTTAACTGTTTCACCAACAGGGATAATTAGGTTGTCGGCACTAAATGCAGGAGTGGGAGCTTGAGCAAAATTCACCGCTGCAATCTGGGTACGCCAGCTCCATCCACCATTTGAGTACTGGGTTGTATACCAAAATGTATAGCCATCACTGGGATCAACCGACATGGCCGAATAATCACCCCAACGATCGACTCCTGACTGAGATTTTGTACCTTCTTTGATTGATATTTCACCAATATCGAGCACACCAAGCCCCATTGGTGCTCCGGCTGATTGTCCGGTAATATATATTGAAGGATATTTTGTTCCCGAAGAAACGGAATATCCAATGGCTATATCTCCCTGATCGTTCATGGCAATGCTACCCATCCACCTGGAATGACCATCGGAAGGTGCAAAAGTGCCTTGTTGATACATTTCCCAGTCGCCATCATATTTACGAAGTTCATACCACCGAACACCTGCCTGACCAGCTCCGTTAGCATTTACGGTATGGTTAGTAACCATTACTTCATAATCGCCAAAGTTGCGGTATTGCAAACGATACATAAGTCGCCCGGCCAAATCGTCAAGTTTTTGAGAGGTTCCCGGTTGCGAAATATTAATGTTGTTATCTGTATAGGGTTGCACAGCCACATAACCGAGATAATCGATAGAAGATGCACCTGTGTTATTCCAATCGATATTCGACTCCCAAAGTTTGACCGTATTGCCCGCCAGAGCTACAAAATAACAAGGAGAACCTGCAGGTGGTTCCATGCTTCCGTCAGCATCAGCAGGGAGGATACTACCATTACTAGCACCCATTTCAAAGAACAACATTTCGGCATTTGGATCACCAACCAGCATGGCATCGCGGTCGAGTGCGCTTATGGCTCCACCCACCCAGCTGCCACTATTAAACTGGTTTGAAGTAAAGTAATAACCATCAGGCCATATGCCAAATTTTGGATAATCGGGCATGTTGTCGAATTGAAAAGCATAGCGGTACCAAGCACCCTGTGGATCTCCGGTTTCGGAAACGGCAACAAGCTCGTAAAAAGGTCCATTGGGGTAGTTGGGCAACGAAAACTGGGTGGCTATCCAGCGATCAGCGTATTCATCATATAACACAACAGGGTCTCCATCATTTGTGCCCGACCACGGACCGGGAAATCCATTCCATAAAGTAATGTTATCGGCAGGACCGTAAACTTTTACTCCATTTTTGTTGTAAATGGCAAAACCATTATTCACCATCTGGAAGTAATGATCAGGGCCAACATCACCGTCAGTATCAGGAGGAGCAATATTATAAATATTGGTTATTCCACCGACATTGACCTCAATTACGGCATCCGAGTTCATGGGATGCCCCGACACTTTTTGTAAGGCTTTGTCCTCACCTGTGTTCCAGGAGGCCTTGCGGTTAAACTTGCCGAAATCAAAAATGTTCGGAATGACCTTGTTTTTCCAGGTACGTTCGCGCTGACCCAGTGGTATGGGTTCTACGTCCCGTAAAGGCTCAGATTTGTCGAAATGTACAGCTTTTGTAACTGATGTGGGGCTAATTGACTGTCCAATGGCAGATGAAACACTCAGGCCAACAAAGAACACCAACAATCCCCAGGTGATAATAATTTTTTTCATTTGGTAGAAATTTGTAATTAATTAATTTACAAGTCATTCAGTTTTACTAATTCCAGAAAGAGCTTTCGTTTTTACAAAAACTTTCAGAATTTAAATAGTTGATCAGGATGCCATTACGACGTGCCTTGTGATTTTATAAAACTAAACTCAATTCATTAAATAAAACAGCAACTATCTTAAAACTGAGGGGCAAAGATAAATAATCTACTCTAATTCAGACAAAATCTCCCTTACAATGTGTCCAAAAGGTTACATCGAAGGGAGATTTTATATTACGCCGCGTTTTCGAACTATGCCGTATGGAAGACTTTAGTTAATAACAACTTTAATTTTTTCGCTGTTGCTTGCACCCACACCTTTCACAAAATATAATCCGGGTTCCAAGCCTAATTTTCTCGTGAATTCCACCATGCGCTCATTAGAAGGGACAGTACTTTCATGCACAATCATCCCGAGATTATTGATTATCTGTATTTTATCAAATTTAACTTCCTCCGGAATAATCACCTGGAAGTTGCCATTCGACGGATTGGGATAAACTGATAGCGAAGCCTGTGTTTTTCCTGTTTCAAGTGTTCCAACCGTGCTGCTTACAGCGATGTTATCGATAAACAACGGATGACCGGCAAAGCTGAAAGTTTCAAAACGCACGCGCACCTGATCTGTTCCGGCATAAGGAGTCAGGTCGAGGGTAATACAACGAGCTCCCCAACCTTCCATGCACCAGTCGGATGCCACTTCAGGCCACCAATCTTCGGTTGTAAGCGGATGTGTTGCAAAATTTCCCGAGCCATCCTCGGCATTGGCATAAATCCTGTTCCAGGTAGCTCCACAATCATTGGAAATCGAAACGATTAAAGAATCGCCGGCTTCGGCAAAATATTGAGCATACGCATATTGAAATTCAAGAGAAGGGGTCTGAGTACCTGTCAGATTAAAAGGAGGCGAGATAAGGTAATCGCGCTGCCCAATGGCGAAGTATTCCCTAAAATTGATTCCGACAGCATGACTTCCTGGTGTTGTGCCACCGACTTCAAAAATTTCCCAGCTAATGTTATCATCAGGATTTTCGACAGTCCATTCATTGGTTTTCAATCCTTCATTTTCAAACTCTTCAATAAAATAGGGGGGCAATCCGCCGGCCAGCACCACATCTTGTTTGGTAAGCATTGAACTTCCGTTCAGGTTGGCCGAAGTAAGCGTAACGGAATAACTTCCAGAGGTATTGAACACAACTTCAGGGTTTTGGCTTGAAGCACTTGTTCCGTTCACGAAAGTAACTCCATCGGGGGAAAACTCCCAATTCCACGAAACAGGGCTGAAATCCGTTAGGTCGGTAAACTGAACCGACTCACCCAAACAAATTGCTTTTTTATCAGATTCAAAATCAACAAGAGGTAACACCGTGGAACTCACCTCAATGAACATTTCTTTTGTGATGCTATCGATGCCGATGGCATTATAGGCCACCAGTTTAACCGAATAGGTTCCTTCGGTGTTGTATTGAATATTTTGAGGATTCTCTTCGCTTGAAGTGGCGGGTGTTCCACCTTCAAAAGTCCAGTTCCAATGTGTGGGGATACCTTGTGTCAGATCGGAGAAATTTACCATTTCGCCTGCCGGGATAAGTGTTTCATCGGATTCGAAATCGCAAACAGGTTGTGCAGCAAAAGAGACAGACGCAATCTGAGTCCGCCATGCCCAACCTCCGTTGGAATATTCGGTTGTAAACCAAAACGACTGATCATCGGTCGGATCAACCGACATCATGGCGTAATCGCCCCAACGATCGACTCCCGACTGCGCTTTGATACCGGTATAAATTTCAGCTTCATCGATATCCAGGATACCCAATCCGGCAGGCGCACCCGACGACTGTCCGGCGATGCGGATAGAGGGATATGTATTGGCACTGC
>JGI11705J14877_10001219_pt1 | contig 14868 bp, 6 predicted proteins | sample Etolaghawater15m_FD_14877 | JGI IMG/M metagenome (IMG submission 14877) | reverse complement strand
ACTCTTAACGTTGCCGGAGATAAATCTGAGGAAATCAAGGGACGACACACAAAAATAGTTGACCGAGATCAGAACTATACGATTCGTGGTGCGCGTGGTGAGCAGGTGGTCGGAATGGCGACCTCTACAGTGCTTGGCGACCAGAATCTAATTACAGCGGGCAATCTGAATCAGTTCACTCAAGGTAATACGGAAATACTTGCAGGTGGTAGTTTAATTACAACTGCAGTAGATGAATGGGTTGCGGCTTCTTCTACTGCAAACATCACAGCGCGGCATATTAGTATGATCGGGCACAAGGGTACGATTGGTGGACCTCTGCTTGATTACTACGGCAAAACGTATGGTGGTTTTCCTGCAGGCATTACTAATCTATCTACTTTCTATGGTACGCTTGTAGGTAAAGCGGCTGAGTCTATTCGCGCAGATTATGCGATGGTATCTTCGCAAGCAGGGTGGTCTGGATTTGCGGGTGCTTCACTAACTGCAGTAACTGCAGCGAGCCTTGGTGCTGGGCCGCCGCCTGTAGTTGTTCCTCCGGTACCGGGTATCATGCCGTTCATTCCGATTCCTTCAACCGCGCCGCTGCCAAATCCTGCGATTGTTGAAATGCAGTTGTCGTCTAGCAACTATGGCGTTCGCGGTGTTACCGTTGATCCAAAACTGAAGAAAAAGATTCTACGTTCTGATGACTACAAAGGATTGTTTAACTTCGATCCAAACATTCATGAGATTCGTTCGAAACTTCGTGATCCGCAACACTTTAACAATGGTGGGTTCACAAGCTATCTTGTTTCGCAAGGTAAGCTGAACAAAGACTTTAAAAAGAATCTGCCAAAGAATATTGGGCGCTCTGCATCAAAGACTGGCACGACCAGATTTGGTGTAAATCTACTTGGTAATAATGCTGCTGATAATCGAAGCAAGCGATTTAAGGTGAATAAATGAAAATTTTAGTTGATCCACAATATAATCCAGAGCTCCAGCCTCAGATCACTTCTGCGACTAAACTAGGTCCTGGTATTACATGTGCAAAGTTTCTGGGCGCGCGGGGCTCAAGAACACAGTTCGAAAAGCTGTACGCTCCTGGTTTTTTTGGTGCTGCGGATCGTAAGCAAATTGCTCGCAATTTAGTTCTGCATGCAAATGCCATGCAAACAATCATTGGCAATCCATCGTTTTATCAGCATCGTCTTGTAGTCTCTGAAGGTATCTACGAGCCAAATCCTAGTTTTGAGACACAAGAAATTCCATGGTAGTGAGATTGCCGCACGAGCGCTAGCGAAAGCAAATTCTGGTGGATCGTACGGTAATGGACCAGATGGGTGGGTTGCAAAGATTCCATTGTATGCTGGTGAGCGCCCAACACCTGGCGGTGTTAATGATTTACGTCGAACAGGCAGAGCAATCGTCTATCAGTTAATCAACAAAGACGGTAATACTGATCCAAGAACATCGTTTGATCTTGCATTGTTTTGGAAAGATTATATTGACTATGACAAGCTGACTCTTGACTACGACACCTTTGACCCAAACGGTGACTTGACTTGTCAAATCGTTCTTGAAATGCCAGAAGTTCCACCTTCGTTTGAAGTTTCTTTTGCATACAATATAGAGACGACATACAATGGTGAGCTTCAGGCGAAGAATGAAATCTTAGAAATTCTTCCCGACGATTGATATAAATAAAAAGAAAAGGTTTTCACACCTATGTCAAAGATTTTTTCTACAGAAGATGGCAATCTTAGTTCAAGTATTCGCGTCGTAAAAGAGCGCGAGTACTCTGATATTGATTTGTCTCTCGGCGCAAGAACATCGACCGATGGTGATGTTTTTCGAAAGACGGATGCTGCTTCTGTAAAACAGGCTGTTAAAAATCTGATAATGACCAATAGGTTCGAAAAACCATATCGCCCTAATTATGGTGCGAATCTTGGCGGTATGTTGTTCGAATTGATGAGTGAAGATGTTGGCGAAGAAATTATAGACAACATTAAAAAGACAATACAAAGATATGAACCTAGGGCAAAAGTTTTAAACATAAAAGTAACAGCAACGCCTGACTATAACTCTGTTACAGCAACAATAGAATTTAGAATTGTAAATACAAATCTTGTCGAATCATTAAAAGTTTCTCTGAACCCGATTTCAGAAGCTGTTATTCCTGTTCTGCCTCTTGACACTTCAGACATTGTTATCTACGACAATATTATTCGTGCAGAAAATGATAACAGACTTGCAACATATTTGGGCGATCTTCTTCGTCGCGACTTGTTGATTCCGTCTGTTGATGCGTTATTGACAGATCCAGATTCTGATATGATACATGCATTGTTTAATGGTTTTGTTGAAGGGGTGTTGTTAATCGATTCGGCAACGCTAGAAGGTATTCTTACTGTACCAAACGAAGATCAGATATTCTTGCAAAATGGTGCTGATTTTATCATACCACAGCAATCAATTTAATCGGAGTAAAAAATGGCAACCACCATTAAGTCAACAGAACTAGACTTTAATACAATCAAGAACAATTTGAAACTGTTCTTATCTCAGAAGCCTGAGTTCGCCGACTATAACTTTGAAGCATCTGGTCTGTCGAATCTATTAGATGTCCTAGCGTACAACACTCACTACAATGCTTTGCTTGCTAATTTTGCATTGAACGAGTCTTTTCTCAGCACAGCACAGCTAAGATCGTCGCTTGTTGGGCTTGCAGGAAGTCTAGGTTATAATGTTGGTTCTAGAAAAGCTTCTTTTGCAGTGGTAAATTTAAGCGTAACAAATCCAAGCAATCCTTCTAGTATGACAATGCCTGCAGGAACAACATTTACGACTACAATCAATAACAAGAGCTATACTTTTCAAACAAGAGATTCTTTGAGAGCGACTAACGATGGGTCGAATGTTTATAACTTCACGCTAGGTGGCAATAGAAACATTCCAATTTATGAAGGTGTTTCAAAAACAAAAACGTTCATTGCAGGTCCTACAAACGAAAATGATACTTATGTAATACCAGTAACAAATCTTGATCTTGACACCGTGGTCGTTAAAGTTTACACCAGTCTTACGTCAAACAACTATTTACTGTACACAAACATCATCGATGCTACAACCATCGATCAAACGTCAAGAATCTATGTAATGAAAGAATCGCCAAACGGCTATTACGAATTGACATTTGGTAACGGTGTGCGTTTAGGGCAAAGCCCATCTGCGGGTGATAAAATAGAAGTGACTTACACAACAGTGGCAGGTCCTGAAGCGAACGGTGGGCGAACTTTCACACCGACAGGAACACTTGACGGCAGAACAATCAATGTAACAACTACGTCTGTTTCGACTAACGGCTCGTACAAAGAAGAAATTGAATCGATTCGAAAGAACGCTCCTTTCCAGTGGGCTGCACAGAATCGAATGGTGACAGCAGAAGACTATGCAGCACTGACTCTTCGTAATTTTTCGAATGTAATCAATGATATCAAAACTTGGGGTGGAGAAGAACACACCACACCAAAATATGGTACCGTCTTTATGTCGATAGTTTTTGACACTGATGATACAACAGTAATTGAGAATACAAAAAGTTCAATTACGACTTTAGGCAAAGATTTGTCTGTCGCTTCGTTTAATATCGAATTTGTCGATCCTGTCGAAACATATCTTGAAGTTTCTACTGTTTTCCAATTCAATCCAAATCTTTCTTCTCTTTCACAGACAGCGATTGAAGACGCAGTAAAACTTACAATGCAAACATATTTCGACACAAACGTTGGTGGATTTAATCAGTCTTTCCGTCGCTCAAGATTGTTAACGGACATCGATGCAACAGACGATGCGATTTTATCAAGCCGTGCTGATATCAAAATGCAAAATAGATTTGTTCCCAATGCTTTAGCACCTCTGCAGACTATCTATTTCCCAGCAGCAATTTCTGCGCCTGATGATGTCAATAGAATTATTGAATCAGAGACGTTCTTCTATAACGGTAAAGTCTGCAATCTTAAAAATAAGTTAGAAAGTGATGTGTTGCAAGTCATTGAAGTTGCTACCGGTTTGCCTTTGGTTGATAATGTAGGAACTTATTCTGCGACAGACGGCACGCTAAGTCTTGTGAACTTTACCGGCACTTTAATTTCTGGTAATCATTTTAAAATCACTGCAATTCCAGCGAACCAATCTGTGATCAACCCTCTGAGAAATAATATTCTTACTTATGATGCTCAAGCCTCTAGAGCAAGAGCCGTTCTCACAGATACTGTATAAATAAGATAACTTCAGATAGAGAATTAAACCATGACAGCATCCGTTACAAATAGCTTAAGATCATATCTGTTGAATCTTTTTAAAAAAGATATCGACAGTGATGGGATTGGTTATTACATTGGTATTTCTAAATCAGAACCTATCACTGCAGAAGATGCAATTACAACGGCAACGGTTGCTTCTATAAACAATCAAACAAAATTTCGTCACACTCTACAATCTGTAAAAGTTTTGAGTAATGCTTCGTTTGTTGTTCCCACAGTTACTTGGGAAGCTGACGCTGTTTATGAAGCATACGACAATAACAATCCTTTTCAAACAGATTTCTATGTGGTGAATTCTCTTCGTGAAGTTTTTCTTTGTGTCGAACAGGGAAAAAGACCAGATGGAAGCGCACAGCCTGCGTTTTCAGAGCCAGTAGCAGTAGCAGCAAGCGGGCAAGCAAAGACATTTAGAACTTCTGATGATTATCTTTGGAAGTACATGTATAAGATGAGCAATCTTGCTTATGGAACTTTTAGAACAGCCTCGTTCACGCCAGTAAAAAGAATTACAAATCTCAGCACAACAATTCCAGAAGAAATTGAACAAATTCGACTTCAAGACAGTTCTGTCGGTGGAGAAATTCTAAACATTGCAATTGACAGTGGCGGCAGAAATTATACTAATGCTACAGTCACCATTGACGGAAATGGAACAAACGCACAATTTGTTGCTGACATTGTAGATAATCGTATCGTAAATATTCGATGCGATTCAAATGGCTTTGGTGGTTATTTGCACGGCTCTGGTTATGATTATGCTAAAGTTACTGTTACTGATCCTGGCGGTGGTGCTGGTGCTAAACTCAGAGCAGTCATTTCACCCAAGCTTGGCGTGACTTACGATCCTGCTGAGACTTTAAAGTCAAGACAATTGATGTTGCAAACTGATTTTATTGGCAATGAAAACGCATCTATTGTCACAGGCGACACTGAATTCTATCAAGTGGGTATTATTCAAGGGCTTCAAAAATTTGGTGTAGATTCTGCTTTTGTAGGTAATACAGCAAGCGCATTAAAAAGAATGGAACTTACTACTGTTCTAGGCTCTTGGTTCGATGATGGGCTGTTTACAAATGCTCTAGAAACAGTTACAGCAAAGATTTTTCATCTTGACGCAAGCACACTTTATTATTATCAAGACGAAGAAACTGGATTTGGTTCTTTCACGGTCGGCGAAGAGCTTGTCAATCCAGAAGGCGGTACTGCAGAAATTGTTACTTTAACAAATCCTACAGTTGATGCTTATTCTGGTGATATTCTATACATAAATACACTTGACACTGCGATCACTCGCGAAAACGCTCAAACCGAAGACATTCGAATAGTTATTCAGTTAGGATAAAACATGGCGACACAATTTACTTCTAGTACGTTATCTGGCATTTATAATGACGATTGGTCAGAAGCAGATAACTATCACCAGATTCTATTCAATAATGGAAGAGCGCTTCAAGCACGAGAGTTGACGCAGCTTCAGACCATAATTTTCAATGAGCTTGGTCGTCTTGGAAAAAACATTTTCAAAGAAGGTGCGACGCTTTCTGCTGGCGGCATTGCAGTAAACGCAGACTATGAGTATATCAAAGTTTCTGCGACAAATGCTGGTGGTGCTTTTGCGAGTATTCCTGTAGGTACAGTTTTTAAGAATCCTAATACAAACGTTGAAGCAAGAGTATTAGAAGTCAAGCCTCGTGATGGCGTCAACTTCATTCTTGATACTCTTTATGTTCAGTATATTAACAGTGGTGCTAGCGCAATTGGTTCGACTCCGACTAGATTTGGAGACGGTGATGTTCTGTTTGATCAGTCTGGCGGTGGTTATCAGATTACAACAGAAACACCAAATGCTACAGGAAAAGGCGTAAGATTTACAGTAGGCGAAGGCGACTTCTTTATCATGGGTCACTTCGTTCACACACAAGAACAATCGCTTATTCTTTCGCCGTACACTGAAATTGCAAATGCAACTGTTGGTTTTAAAGTAATTCAAGAAGTTGTTACTGTCAACGATAACAGCGCACTTTTCGACAATGCTAGCGGTATTGTAAATACAGCGTCACCTGGCGCTGATCGATATCGCATCAGTCTTGTACTCACAACACAAGATCAAATTGCTTCGGACGAAACCTTTGTTTTTATTGCAACGGTTGAAAATTCTAAAGTTACAGAAGAAATTGAAGAGAATGATGCATATAACAAGATTGAAGAATTTGTTGCTCTAAGAACAAAAGAAGAATCTGGAAATTATGTAGTCAATCCTTTTGTCATCAACGTTCAAGATGCAGTAGTTGGTGACTCTAGCCTTGAGCTTGTGGTGTCTCCTGGGCTTGCGTATATCAACGGATATAGAATAAGCAAGTCTTCGTCTACAAAACTTAATATCCCTCGTCCACAGCAAACAGAGACCGTTGCCAACGATGTTGTGCCCATTGTCTATGGAAATTATTTCATTTCTGATAGCAATAGAGGTCTTCCAAATCTTGACGCAACACAAGTAAACGTGTATAATGCTTTTGGTGCCGGCGGCTCAGCTATAGGAACTGCTAGAATACGCGCAGTTCAAAAAGATGGTGCTAATCATCGTGTGTATGTGTTCGATATTAGCGTCGATTCTGATCAAAGCTTGCGTGATGCAAAGAGCATTGGTACAGGCGCAACAGACATCTTCAATCTCGTTCGCGAAGCTGACGGTGCTAAACTTTATGGGGTGACAGACAATGATCTTCTGTTCCCAACTTCACGCCCTCGCCCTGAATCTTTTGCTGATGTCATTCTAACAAAACAAATTCATGAAGGTAGCCTTGTCGCTGACGGTAGCGGAATCATTACTCTGCAAACTCTTTCTTCTGGGCAAGCTTATACAGACACAACTCTTTGGGTTGTTGCTTCTGCTGATTCTTCTGCAAGGGCTCACACTGTAGGCGCACCCACGAACAGTGGGCGTGACGTTCAAATTTCTGGCCTTGTTGCAGGTAAAACTTACGAGGTTCTCTCGTATGTTCAAAAGACTGCTACAAGAAAGGCAAAGACACTCACCACAGCAACTGCAACTCTTCCGAAGCAAACTGACACTGTTAATAACATCACTTACTACGAATTTACAGTGCCTGATATCTTCGAAGTTGATTCTGCGAAAGCGAATAGCTCGTCAGGCATCAACATGCTTCCAAGTCTTCTTCTTGATGACGGTCAGCGCGATAACTTCTATGCGAAGGGTCGTCTGATTATGAATCCTGCGGACAGCGCGCCGCCTAATCTTTTTGTTAATTATCGTTACTTTGCGCGTGGCGCTGGTGGCGATTTCTTTGATGCAACTTCTTATGGTAATGTGCCTGTTGCATACAAAGACATTCCTAATCATGTGCAAAAAGACGGTACGATTGTAAATCTGCGCAATTATCTGGATTTCAGACCTGACGAAACTTCGTTTGGCTCAGCGTCTGCCATTTTCGATCTGCCAAGAAATGGTGATAATATCACTGCAGATGTTAGCTATTATCTACCTCGTGCTGACAAGCTTCTTCTGACACAAGAAGGTGAATTCCAAATTCTGTTGGGGCAGCAAGCTGGTAATCCTCAGTATAAGCCAACACCTGATAATGCTCTTGAAGTCTACAAAATTCTATTAAATGCAAACACTCTTGATGAGAATGACCTCAAAGTTACGCCTGTTGAGCATAAGCATTACACGATGGCAGATATTGCCAAGATTGAAGCCAAGCTTGATGATCTTGAAGAGTATACAACACTCAGTCTGCTTGAGCTTGAGCAGAAGCTGAATGCTGCGCTTGACAGTGATGGCATTGAGCGTGTTGAAAGTGGTTCACAAGTCGACGACTTTAGTGATCAGACTGGTGCTGATACAAAGAATCCTGACTATGCGGCTGCAATCGATCCGGAAAGTAAACTCATTCGCCCAATGATTGACGAAGACAACATTCGTCTCATCATTGACAATACGCTTTCTTCAAATATTCTTAAGAAAGGCGACAATGTTTACATCAACTACGACTCTGCTGAGTGGGCAGTGCAGTCTCTTGCTTCTCGCTCTGTTAAGATCAATCCGTTTGGTCTTGTCGACAACGTTGGTACGATCAAGCTTTCGCCGACATCTGACGAATGGAAAGAGTCCGTTCAAGAAGCAGAGAAAGCAGTATCAGGTTCGGGAAGACTAGATCGTAAACAAGCGCTTCTTTGGAACAACTGGTCTTGGAACTGGTTTGGGCGTAGTCTAGAAAATATTGAGTTTGACTATGCACAAATTCGTTCGCCTAATCCAAGAATTCGTCAACGCGCATTGCTAGACTTGCGTGAGCAATATTCTTCTAGCTATACACTTCAGAAGAGAGAAAATTCTAATAGCGGTCGCTTCGTATCTCGTGTTGCGCCTTCTGATACACTTCGTCAGACAATTGGTAAGCGCATTGTTGACCTTGCTCTGATCCCATGGATTCGTTCTAGAAAGATTTATTTCCATGCGAAGGGGCTTAAGCCTAACACCAGATTTACACCATTCTTTGATGGTGAGAAAGTGACGCAATGGTGTCGTCAAGAAGTGACCTTTGTTCAGTATTCTGATCGCACAGACGATGCTGGTAACCAACGTACACACCAAGCAATCACTGCACACCCAAGTGGATCTACCAGCCTTATCTCTGATGAGAACGGTGAGATCATTGGTTCTTTCTTTGTGCCTAACATTCGCCCTCAGTATTATCTGCCTAAAATCAATCAGAGCGCAAGATTAAAAGCACAAAACGAACGTTATCGTTCCGGTATTCGCGAATTCAAACTGCTTGATATTGATACAAACGATTGGGCTGCTGCAGGTAGTAAAGCATTTACTTATTACTCTGCGAGCGGTACTGTCTGGAATCAAATTACTAATTTGAATTCAACTCGCCCAAGTGAGTACAATTGGCCGATTCCTTATTGGGCGAACTTCCCGCAGTCTTTCAGTTCTAAAGAACTACAAAACTATGTAAATCAGGTTCGCGAAGCTGAAGTTAAGCTGGTCGATCCTAAACTATCTGGTAAGTATGGTCCTGGCGCTGGTGCTCTGTCTGTTGCTGCTCTTCGCGGGCTTGACAACACTGGGCAAATGTCGCAAGTTCTTTCTGACTATATCGACGTAGATCAGAATCAGTTTGCGTCTAATATTGTTTCGACAATGACTGCGCCTCAGAATCCAATGGCACAGACTTTCTATGTCGACAATCAATTTGGTGTTGTGTTGACGAGTGTGCAGTTGTATTTCAGAACGAAGGACACTGGTAATCTTCCTGTTTCAATTCATCTGCGCCCCGTAGTAAATGGTCGCCCGTCGAATCACGAGATAATTCCAGATTCTCATGTGTATTTGAATCCTGGCCAAGTAACAGCAATTGGTACTAATCCAACTCTATCGGTGATTCAAGAAAGACCTACTACATTCACCTTTACTGAGCCTGTCTATCTTGATCCATGGACTCACTANGCAATTGTTGTGANTTCACAATCTACTGAGTATGAGCTATTCAGCGCGAAGACTCAAGAGCCTGTGTTCGGTTCTACGTCTAGAATCGTTACAACTCAGCCTGCACCTGGATCACTCTTCTTGCCTCAGAATGGTATGTTCTGGGTTGAGACTAAAGACCAAGACCTTATGTTCAAGTTGAAGCGCGCAAGCTTTGATCTTGGCGGCGCGAGTTTGATTCTTAAGAATGCAAACTTACCTGCTAAACTTCTGAACAGCAACCCTCTGCAGACATACAGTGGCACTAGAAAAGTTTATGTGCACCAAATGTGTCACGGGCTTGAGCCTGGCGATTTAGCGTTTATCGACAGCGCAGAGAATATTGCTGGAATTACAGCGTCAACTTATCTCAACGGCAGTCATGTAGTTGATTCTGCTGACATTCATGGATTCACTTTCAGATATGATTCTGTCGGACCAGTTGCCAACAGTTCTTCAATTGGTGGCGGTGACAAAGTGCTTTCTCGTAGAAATGCAATCTTTAATGTGACCAACCCTTACATTGAGACTGTGATTCCTAACAATACTTCTATTGATGTTTCTGCTAAATTTACTGAAGGCAAAAACATTTCTAGTACAAGAATCACTGCTTCAGGTCGTTGGACACAAGACGAAGAATATTCGCGTGTGACTCCAAGACAGAATGTCGAGTTTGCAACACCAAAAGCAATTTACAATGTTGCTGCTGAAACATTAAATCTTGGTGCGGGCGTTGCTTCAGCTTACGTCAAGGTGGATCTAAAGACAGCAAACAACTATGTTTCTCCTGTTGTTGATCTGCAAAGAGCATCACTTGTTCTTGTTGGTTTCTGTCAAGACAACCCTGATGTCACACCACACATCAATCCAGTCGCTGAAACTCAACCATCGGGTGGTACAACTGGATCGAAACACATCACTGCGCCTGTGTTCCTCGATCAAGATGCTGTTGGTATTGAAGCACGAGCGCTCGTGAACATCCCTGACGCTGCTGATATTGTAATGTATTATCGCACAGCGTCTGCGGATGAAAACATCTATGAAAAGTATTGGAAAGTTCAATCTCCTGTAGATGACATTCCTTTTGATAATAGCATAAGATATCGTGACGCACAATGGCTTGCTGGCGGAAAAGGTGGTACTTTGAAACCATTCAATCAAGTGCAGGTTAAATTCGTGCTTAAAGGTGCTGATGCTGCACCTTCAATGAGAAATTTGAGACTTCGTTATCTGGCGGTGTAAATGTCTAAATATGTACCAGTGAAAGGCTACTCTGGCTTAGTTCGTGATACAGAAACAAATGCACTCATAAATACTAGTGTTTCTGAGATCGAACAAGCCAGAGAGCGAAAAAAACTAAAACAACAAAAACGACAACAAGAGAACGCATTAAGTTTAAAAGTCGAGCAAATAGAAAATGATGTTTGTGAAATAAAAAATATGCTCAAGGCTTTGCTTGAAAAAAACATTTGCTTGAAAAAAACTTATAAATAGATTACACCAGTCCTGATTTGTAGAGATTTTAATGCCAGTACGCCCACTAAAACACTTAAATGCAGGCGCGCTCAAAGAACTTCTGATTTCTGAAGAAGATTATCTTGCATATCGTGCCGGTGTTCATTTAGGTAAAATGAACATCGAAAGCGCTGCTGCATTGTCGCAAGACACGCGCGGCGAATTAGTGGGTATTTTCGAAGATACTTTCTATGGTTCTGGTTCTGGACCAGTGACAGGGCAGACATATGCTAGAGCATATTCTGTCACACATCTTTCTGATCAGTCTAGTGCGCATCAGGTCACAATTGAAGAGCCTATAACACCTTTACCATCAACAGTAAATGTTAACGATTCGCTTGCAATTACTGTGTCTGGTAATGCGATTAGCACTGGTACTGGATATGAAGAAATTGAATATCAGCTAGGCTTGTCTGGTACTGCAAGCTATAGCATTACAAGTGTATCTACAACACCTGCAGCAACAAACGTTGCTGGTCTTCAAGCTTCTTGGGAAGATTATGCGACTGGAAGTCTTTCTGGTTCGTATGAAGCGACGTTTACTATTCAATTTACAGCTTCTGGTACCGTTAACGTTACGCTGAACGCATCTTCTACTGACATAGAAAACGCTGCTCCTGGTGCTTCTGACAGTCATAACTTTTCTACAATAAGTGTACAGCCAGGTGTTCAACCAATCGCGCTTGGTACTGTCAGCGAAATTTATCAAAACAAAGTTGAAGACTATCCTCTTGATTTGACGAACAATCTCGTTCGCAACCCTTTCTATTGGGATACCTCTAGAAATGGTTTGAAAGAAATGAGTGGCGCTGAGCTTGATGTTGTGTGCGAGCGTCTTGTTAAGAAAATCATGGCAAATGAAATGCCAGGTTCTTTCAGACTTTCTGCGTTTTCTCCTGGTGCTGATTGGCAAGTTTTTCTAGAAGATGTCTTCACTGATACCAGAGGTGACGGTACTACTTTCGACTATTCTATTTGGATTAGAACAAGTGGAACTGCACCAACTCCTGTTAAACCAGTAGGTCCTGTCCGCACAAATAATATTTTCTCAGGAATTCGTGAATTAAGCGATCTTGAAACAGAATACACTTTCGGCGAAAGAATGAAGAAAGTGATTATGGACACTGGGATCGGCACATATGAAATGCGAAAGTCTGGTGACGGTCCTCCTACCGCACCAGGCACTTGGGTCGCAAGAGGTAGTGCTGTAGATACTCGTCAATCGTTTGCTGCTGGCGCTTCATACGAAGGCACTTCAACTTATGAAGTCCCTTATAATACTGATTATGCAGGAACTTACACTGGTGATTATTCTGGGAATTATACTCCAAATTATGAAGGAACTTATGTAAACGAGTATTCTCCTCAGTATACAGATTCTTATACTGGCGATTATACTGGTGATTATACTGGAACGTTTGAAGGTGATTATGTAGAAACCTACACTGGTAATTTCTTGCAACAGTATACACAAGATTATACTGGTGATTATGTTGGCTCTTACACACCAACTTATGCTGGTACTGACATTGAAGAGCCCTATACAACACCGTACGAAGGTCTAGAATCCGAAGAACAGTACACTGTAGATTTTGAGACAGCAAACTATACCGGGAACTTTATCGAAGAGTATTCTGGTGATTTCACTACGAATTACACAGGCGATTATGTTGCTACATACGTTGAAGAATTGTATGCAGGTAATTACGTCTCTGAATATACTGGTGATTATGAGTCACCATACACAGGCAACTTCTTAGAGACTTACGTCGATGATCAGTATACAGGCAACTATGAGTCTGACTATACTGGTGACTATGAATCTGCTTATACTGGAGATTTCACAGAAACGTATGTCGACGATCAGTACACGGGAGATTTTCTTCAGGAATATACTGGTGACTTTCTAACACAATATGTTGGTGATTTTCTTGAGACTTATGTTCAAGAGCAATATACTGGTGATTTTTCTGACACATACACTGACGACTTGTACACTGGTAATTTCTTAGAAAATTACACTGGTGATTATGAGTCTAATTACGCAACACAGTTTCAAGAGACCTATGTTGATGATCAGTACACAGGTAACTTCTTAGAAAACTACACTGGTGATTACGAGTCTGATTACACTGGTGATTTTACCGAAAATTATATTGACGATACTTACATCGGCAATTTTACCGAAGTATACACTGGCGATTATGTATCTGCATACGCTGGTGATTACATATCGAACTACATTGATGATCAATATACAGGAAATTATATTGACGCTTACACCGGCGACTTTACTGTAGTTTACAGTGGTGACTTCGAAACAAACTATGTCGATGAAATATATGCCGGTAACTTTGTAGAAGTTTACTCAGGTGATTTTACCGATAGCTATATTACAAGCTATGTCGAGACATATCTTCAAGCAGACTATACTGGTAATTATCAGTCTCCATATACTGGCGATTTCATCGAGACTTACACTGGCAACTTTGAGACGAATTACACTCAAGAAATTTATTCTGGTGACTTTGAATCTACCTATGCTGGCGACTATGAATCTACATACACTGGTAATTATACCAGTGATTATGAAGTTGCGCCATATACAGGTGATTATCTAACAGACTACACCGGCGACTTCATCGAAACTTATACTGGTGAATTCATCGAAAACTATGTCGATGATCAGTATTCTGGTGACTATGAATCTGCGTACACTGGTGATTTTCTTGAAACATATACTGGTGATTTTGCTCAAAACTTTATTGATGCAGTCTATACTGGTGATTACGAGTCTCCATACACTGGCGATTTTACAGAATCGTTCGAAGGTCAATACACCGGTGATTATGAATCGTCATACACAGGTAACTTCTTAGAGACATATAGTGGTGATTATGTAACCTCTTTTGCTGGTAATTATATCACTGATTATACAGTAGATTACACTGGTAATTTCATTGAAGAATATATCGACGATATTTACACTGGCGACTACGAGTCTGTGTATAGTGGCGATTTTGTTCAGTCGTTTGAAGGGCAGTATACTGGTAACTTCTTAGAAATTTATTCTGGCAATTTTGAGACAGTTTACTCAGGAGATTTCACTGAAACTTTTGAGGGGCAATACACTTCGTCTTACGAAATTGACTATACTGGTAACTTCCTAGAAGAGTATGTTGATGATCAGTATACAGGCAACTATGTTTCTGAATATACTGGCGATTTTCTTACGGACTACACTGGTAACTTTGTTGAAAATTATATCGATGGTGTTTATCAGAGCGATTACGAACAAACTTATACAAACGAATTCGGTACAAATTATACTGGTGATTTCTTAGACACTTACATCAGCGATAACTACGAATCTTCTTACGATACAAACTACCAAGACAGTCTCTACGCTAGCCAATATACACAAGAGTATACAGGCGATTATAATCAGGCTTACATTCTAATTTTCCAAGAAGCGTATGCTCAAGCTGAACTAACATATAGCAGCTACGAAGGTGCTGCAACATACACTGGCGATTATCTTTCGGATTA
>JGI11705J14877_10001218_pt1 | contig 14876 bp, 11 predicted proteins | sample Etolaghawater15m_FD_14877 | JGI IMG/M metagenome (IMG submission 14877) | reverse complement strand
GAGGTGGAAAGCCTTTATGGTTTTATGTCAGAGAACAATTTAGCAGGAAATCATCCGCCTCCATCATGACGATGGATTATTATGTGAAACTCTAAACTTCAGTTATCTGACAGAACAACTTCGCCACTGATCGGAACCCTGACATCTGCCCTTTTATGAGCCATTATAATGTTCTCCTTGCAAAGTATGCATCTCAATTACAGGGGATGCATATTCTCATTATCCGTCCATAAAACTGCACGACGGGTTAATTCTGTGCCATTTTTGAGATCAAGTTTTTGTTTGATTCTATCACGATAGGTGCCTATGGTTTTAATGCCGAGCACCATTTGTTCAGCAATTTCACGTGTTGAAAGACCGGCTCCGATAAGTCGGAATACCTCAATTTCTCTGTCGGTAAGCTGATATTCGGGTGCCAAGTTTTCCTTGTCCGATCCCATCTGTAGTTTGTTCAGGAGGAGAGAAACCATATTATTGCTGACGTGGATTTTTCCCTCACGGATATTGCGAAGTGCGGTAATGACGGATTCCGATGCTTCTTTTTTCATGACATATCCACGTGCACCGGCCCGGATGGCACGCTCTGCCCATACAGATTCGTCATGCATGGAGAGCACCAGCATTGGAAAATTTTTGTTCCTGGAATTGAATTCCTTAACCAGATCAAGACCATTATCTTCGGCAAGTGCAACATCAATAATAGCCATGTCGGGTGCTTCTGCAGCAAAAGCCTTCCGTGCCTCAAGGATGTCTTCAGCTACTGCACACACCCGAAAGTCTTCCTCCTGGTTTACAAGTTCCTTCATGCCCATGCGGAAAATAGGATGGTCATCCACAATAAGGATTTTTGTAAGAATTTTCGATGTCATCTGGAAATTGCTCCCGAAAGTCTTATAATCGTACCCCGGTCTTCTCCGGCCTGTATCTCGAGGGTGGCTCCAATTGCCTTCGCCCGATACTGCATGGTATGCAGGCCCAGTCCGTTGTTCTTACGCTGTTCCGGTATTCCTGAACCATCATCGACAATGGTGACGGTCAAGGAGCTATTGCTGTGCAGGACGGAAATTTCTATCATATTGGGTTGAGCATGCTTTGCAGCATTAAAAATAGCCTCTCGTACAATGTAGTATATATGTGGAGTGATGCGATTTGCAAGGGGTTCAACCCGATTATCAAAAGTGAGGGTGCAGGGGAGCGAATAACGCTCTTTAATTTCAGTAATTAATTCTTCGATGGCAGCTTCCAGTCCCTGTTCTATGATATGCACTGGATACAGGCCGCGGGAGAGTCGCCGCGTTTTTTCTATGGCGTCTCTGATAAGGTTGCGAATGGTGGAAAGCTGTTTGGCGTGTTCAGGAGACTGTTTTTCAAGGTTTTGCTGCAGAACTTTACTTAACAACTCAATTCCGCTGAGATGGGACCCAAGGTCGTCATGGAGATCCCTGCCAATTTTACTCCGTTCTTCTTCACCTATGGCAATGATCTGTCTCTCCAGCTTTGCCATTTCCTTTTCGGAACAGGTTTTCTGGATATGGAGCCACATTCCTTCGAGGAGCATAGTTATTTGCCGCATATCAGAATGGTCATACTCTCTGCTGCTGTTACATACTCCGACCACCAGGACTGGTGTGCTCTTGTCATGTATCGGAAGGTCTATACGACGCTCCACCTTCTGTGTATAGGGGTGAGGAGAATACCTGGATAGGTCATCAGGAGAGTTGAAAATAAATGTTTTCTTCTGCAGTACACAACTACCAGTAAGACCACTTTCAGTGAGACGGGACGGGGGATTATTCTCTTCCGGGTTGAGTCCGATGCTGCCGGTGGCAATGTTGATCTGAGAACATAGGGTACAGTGCGTCTGAGCTTGATTGACAAGGGCCATATAGCCTCTGCTGCTGTCTGTAATCTGAATAATCCGGTGAAGAACGAAATCGTACTTGTCTCTGATGTTGTACTCTTCCATCTCACCAAGCTGAAGCAGAGTGTCGAGGCGCAGTTCGTCACGTCGCAACAGATGTTCCTTTTCGATGATTTCATCCACCATGGTGTTGGCAAGTTCAGCCAGGTTTTCAAATTCAGAAAAGGTTGAGTCGGTATTCCTGATCTTTACGTGGGTGCGGGCGGCTTTTCTAAAGAAATTGGTGAACAGGTTAATACCACGTTTTGTTTTTACCGAGTGGTAATAGGCCATACCTGTCAAAAAGAGAAAAGCTACAAGAAGAAGCCCAAGGAAGATGAAACCATTTTTAATGGATGTGGTGGTGACAGTTTGCGTTTCATTGGCGATGGTGTTTTCCATGGCAGCCATGGAGATATCAACAACAAGTATCCAGTCCCAGTCGGGATAGCGCTTGATAAAGGAGAGTCGCTGCTGTTCTCTGCCTGAAATAGCATCGAAGGATGTATAAAGGAGAGTGCCACCGGATTCATTACGAAGTCCGGTTTCCAGCATCATCTTTCCATAACTCTCCCCCTTTTTATTTGTCAGATCGGTGATTGATCTGCCAATAAGAGCACCGTTTGGATGGCTGAGAATAGTTCCGTTAGAGTTAAAACAGAGAATATGGCCATTTTCGCTGAACCTCATCCCCTGTACCGTGGTAAGTATTTCTTCCTGGATTGTTGTTTTTGTGATCTCCCGGGAAGTACCTGCTCCGATATACCAGTCAAATGGTTTGAAGTATTTAATAAAACTCATACCAGGAAAATCTGGTTCTGCATTGGCACCTTTACGGTACATCCCGGCTCCCTTTTCCTGTATAATTCTCATGATATCCTGGAAAATCACCTTGTATCTTTGGCCTCTCACCTCCATGGGGTTCTGTCCCTCCAGAAGTGGGTCATCTGCGAAAAGATCAATGGTATTTTCGGCGATCGTCCCTGCAAAATAATAAGCCCTGCCATTGTGCCAACGGATGGGACGCAGTGCCTCTGCCGCCATGGAACGCAATTGGTCGCTGTCCAGGGTTTCTTTATGCATCTGGTAGATATGTGAGGCAATGGTGTATGCAGATTGAACTTTTATGCGTAATTCATCTTCAACGCGAAATACGGCCTGGGTGCGTTGTTGACTTATGAATTCCAGGACATTTCCAAGCTCTTCCTCTACTCTTTCCAGATAGAGTTTTTTGTAGTTTTGCTCTATGTTGGCAATACTCTGGAGGTGGTTCTGGTACTCATTGATACTCCAGAATATCGCTATGAGGAGAGCGAGTGCGAGGAGGACAAGAAATGCTGCCCGAAAGGGTGCTGATGCCAGGGATGGTCGTCTGCGTGATGACTTCATTGTCTTACCTGCAGGGTTGCTGCTTGCCGCCTATTCATCTGTGTTGAGTTTTTGAATGGTCGGGTAAATCCTGCTGAGCTCAATCGTGCCCATACCCTGGTGGTATTCTTCACCAAAATGAAGGAGAACTCCCCCCAGATTAAAGCTGCCAGTTTTTTGTATGGTCTGGATGAATTTTTCCCGTGTGAGTTCACCGGGAACTGCTTCTGCGATGGAGGCAAAAAGTTTTCCCGCAATGTAGCCTTCCAGGCTGATAAAACCCAATGGATGGTTGCGCTGGTATTTGTGCATGGCCTGTTGATATTTGCGGACAAGTGGAACCCGATCGTCCCAGGGAAAGGGAACAACCTGCGAGACAATGACATCTTCACCGTACTGTCCCAGAGCTTCTTTCAGGCTTTCGGTACCAACAAAGGATATGTTGCCGTAAATTCTTTGGCCCGGTTGTTTGGCTTTGCTGAGCTTTATAAATTCGGCACAGGCGGCATAGGTTCCAACGAGAACAACTGCTTCCGGTGATTCCTTATATATCTCCCTGAGGCCTCCCATGACTGCTACGGTATTTCTTTCGTAACTGGCCACGGATACAAGTTGCAGTTTTCGTTTCTGCAGGGCAAGTTTTATACCTTCAAGCCCAGCAAATCCATAACTGTCGTTTTGGTAGAAACAGGAAATACGCTTAAGTCTCAGGGAGTCAATAAGGTAGGCTGCCAGAGATTCCATCTCCTGATAGTAACTGCCCCGAATATTGATAATATAGGGGTTGGGTGGGGTTCTGAGCAGCTCTGCCCCGGTAAGTGGTGCAAAAAAAGGAACCTTATACTGTTCAATGATGGGAATAACTGCCTTGGAAGTGGGGGTGCCGACTTCACCAATGAGAAGAAAAACTTGATCGTCTTGAATGAGCTCCAGGGTGTTTTTGATCGCCCGGTCCGGTTCGTAGCCATCATCTTTACTACGCAGGTGAATCGTCTGTCCTTTTATGCCTCCATTATCATTAATTTCAGCAAAGGCTGCCTGTATTCCGGCTCTCATTTTCAGGCCAAGATTTTTTGCAGGTCCACTTAAGGCACAGGACTGGCCAAGAATCAGTGTTTTTCGTGATTCTTCGGTGGTGGCTCCTGCGTTGCCGCAAAGAATCATTAATAGTGAAAGAAGAATGCTTGTCTGCAAGAAGGAAGAGAAAGGAGTCATTAAGGTATTAGTGAAATTTCTGGGTGTTTATTACTTTCCGCAGTATACAAAAAGGATATTGTCCCAAAGTTTTGTAAACTTAGAGACTGAGTGCAGAATATCCCATAAAAAAAATCAAAAAAAAGAGCGTGAGAAACATTCGCCACTTTATGATTTTCCGATAGCCGCATATTGAAATGGAGAGTAAATACTAAAAAGGACTCCACAATGAGCTAAAGCATATCACAATGCGGTGCTTACTTCAAAGAATGCTTAAAACCACGAATAAGCGGTTGACCATCAAGTTTGCAGTATGATAATATTTTGAAGGTCAGTGTGAATTGAATTGCTTGAAATTGTTTGTTTTTTTAAAAAAACATCCTACTTTAATATGCATATTTGCTGAACGCTATGAAAACATTGAATAGTTTGCAGGCTGAAAATGAACGATTACACACACAATTGCATAGAATTCAGCAAAAACTTGATAATAGTAAATATGTTTTTGATCAAATAATTGATTTCTCATCTCAACTTGGTGTGGCAACTGAATTAAAAGATGTCTATAGAAGTTCCCTCCATCTGTTTAAAGATTTGTTAGATCTTGATTTTGCCACTTTGTTTCTAGTCAACCCCGATCAGCAGAGCTGTACAATTTGTGACACAATTGGCTTTTCAAAATCACTGATAGGGTCTTTCACGGTGCAGAAGGGATTGGGTCTTCCTGGCCGGGTTCTTCAGAGTCAGCAGTTGGAAACGGTGGAGGATTTTCGGACAGAAGAGCGATTTTCTATTCCCGGTGTTATCTGGGAAAACAACATCACTTCTGCCATTGCTGCCCCAATGGTACATAATGCAAAGGTTTTTGGTGTCCTCATAGGACATACTATAAAAAAGAGACTTTTTGCAGAGGAGCAAAAATCTCTTGCCAGGATTTTTGCCAATCAATCCGCCACAACCATCAAAAATGCAACCCATATCCAGTCCTTATTTCTTTCTGAAAAACGGTTGCAGCAGAAAACCGATGAGTTTGAGACCATATTTGAGAATTCAATGGCAGGGATTATGTTGTTACGAGGAGGGAGAATACTGGCTCGTTGCAATCAAAGGCTTGCCGATTTTATGGGATATGATAGCCCGGAGGAGATGGTAGGGTTGGGGATGCGTAAGTTTCACCTTTCCGAACAACGCTTCAAGGAGTTTGGACAACGATACTATGAACGGCTTGTCTCAGGAGAACAGATTCAGGTTGAATATCAGTTACGAAAAAAAGACGGCCAGCCTTTGTGGTGCCTGATGTCTGGAAAAGCTATTGATAACAGTTCACCGCCTGATCTTTTGAAGGGGGTTGTCTGGGTTGTAGATGATATCAGTGAGCGGAAACATATGGAAGAGCAGCTGCTGAATGGACAGAAAATGGAGTCCATTGCGGTGCTTGCCGGGGGACTGGCCCATGATTTTAATAATATTATCACCGCAATTCTTGGTAATCTCAGCCTCAGTATGGCAACGATGGATGTGGAAGATTCTGGATATTCATATTTAGTTCCTGCCAAAGATGCTTCATTGCGGGCAAAGGATCTGACCAGAAAACTTTTGACATTCTCAAGGGATGGAGCACCGGTGCGAACCTTAGCATCACTGGTTGAGATAATAGAAGATTCTGTTGATTTTGCGTTAAGCGGCAGTACGGTTAAGGTTCAGTATGAGTTTGAAGATGGACTCTGGGCAGCAAGTATTGATCCTGTCCAGATCAGTCAGGTCATGCAGAATCTGATTATGAACAGTAAGCAGGCGATGCCTGAAGGTGGAAAGATTACCATTCACTGTTCAAATTTTTCGCAAGATATCGATACCAGGGAGTTGAAGAAGGGAAATTACTTAAAGATAACCATTAGCGACACCGGAAGTGGCATTCCGTCTGATGTGATCGATAAAATCTTTGATCCCTATTTTACCACTCAGAATTTTGGTAGTGTCAAGGGGAGCGGTCTGGGACTTGCTCTGGTACATTCGATCATTAAGCGTCACGATGGCGCAATATCCGTTGTGTCCAGTGTTGGCAATGGCACCACATTTACCCTTTATCTCACTGCAGCCGGGGAATCAGAATCAATTAAAGATGAACCAGAAGAGTTGGTTCTCAAGGATGGGAAGGGCAGGATACTTATTATGGATGACGACAAGACGGTACGGGACGTGGTCAGACAGATGCTTGTTTTTCGAGGATATGACGTGGAGGAAACCGTTGACGGGGAGGGGAGCATTGCCTTGTATCAGGCCAATATGAATGCTGGCACACCTTTTGACATGGTTATTATGGATCTTACTATTCCAGGTGGCATGGGGGGGAGAGAAGCGGCCCGCGAAGTCTTAAAAATAGATGGGGATGCGAAGATTGTTGTTTCCAGTGGGTATTCCGATGACCCTGTTATGGCCAACTTTGAAGAGTATGGCTTTATAGCATCGGTTAAAAAACCATTCGAGTTTGCAGAACTGGGGAAAATGATCCGTTCCGTATTGATGGATTCGTAGAAAAAGTCAGTCTACGAATCCATCAGCTAAAAAGGATTAGCAAAATTCTTCCTGATTACCATCGAAACTCAGCTTTGCAACCCGGAGTTGTTTCGTGTCGATTATATGGGACGCCTAAACCCATCCCTGGGGGGCTCTGCTGCGGCCATCAAGGCCGCAGATGGTCATATAATCAACACGAAAAAACTCCTCCTCAGACGGGTAGGCTGAGGAGGAGTGGTAATCAGGAAATTCTTTGAAGGTCTTACTCTTCAAGTCCTAATCCCTTGCGTTTTGCTTTGATCCGCTCATTAATAAGTTCAGCAGCTTTGAAGGGGTCAGGTTCTATGCCAAAGCAAGCTCCTACCAGGTCGTCAAGTCCACTGAGTGCCAGATTGGTGACAATGGGAGAACCCGTAATATTTGGTGGATGGCCGAGGTGGGTATAGATACCGGAAGCGACGGCGTAGGTGCCAATAGTCGCTGCTTTTTCAGAGTACCATTCTGGTGACGAGGCAGCCAGTGGCAGATCGGAAATGGCGACTCCTATTTCATTGGCAAGCAATGCGGCCAATTGTAGAATTCTCGCATTATCGACACAACTTCCCATATGAATAACCGGAGGAATTCCAAGGCTGCCACAAATCTCTCTGAGTCCCGGGCCGGCCTGCTCAATGCTTTCTGGAACAAGAAGTCCGGCTTTGCCAGCAGCTGTTGTCACACAACCGGTGACAATAACCAGAATATCTTTTTTGATGAGTTCCCGGGTCAGATTCACGTTACAGTAATCATGTTTATACTTTGGATTGTTACATCCTACAATGCCCACCGCGCCTCGTATTTTTCCAGCCTTGATAGCTTCAACAAGTGGAGTAAGTGATCCTCCAAGTGCCTCAAGGAGGGCTTCATTTGAAAATCCGGTCATAATATCCACAGGCTCGCCGGGGATTTCAACTCGATCCTGATTGCGCATGCTATAGCGTTCAATCGCCATTCTGACAACCTTCCGCGCCTGTTCCATGCCATTGTGCATTTCAAATTTCACATGTTCAGCCCCGGTGAATTTTGCCTTGTCAGCGGTGGTGATCATTTTGGTATGGTAGCAGTTTCCTACCTGCACGAGACTGGGCATAATACACTGATAGTCCACCACAATGATCTCAACTGCTCCGGTGATTATTGCCAGTTCGGTCATAAGATGATTTCCAGCCATGGGAATTCCCTGGCGCATCATCAGTTCGTTGCCGGTACAGCAGAGGCCGGCAAGATTTATTCCCTTGGCTCCCTTGGTCTTCGCGAGGTCAATGAGTTCCTGTTCGTTGACAGCTTCAAGGATTTTTTCAGAAACAATTGGATTGTGGCCATGAACCAGAATATTAACCTGATCCTTTTTGAGAACGCCCAAATTCACCTGAGCCTTACGTGGTGAAGGTGTTCCAAACAGAATGTCAGAGATTTCCGTGGCAATCATCGATCCTGCCCAGCCATCTCCAAGACACATTCGTGCAGCCTGGAGCATGGTATTGCTCGCATCGTTGTCGCAGCCCATATGGGTTCGATGCATCATCTCGGTAATTTCACGATCTACGCCACGTGGCATGATCCCAAGGTTTTTCCAGTTTTCCTGTTGTTTCTCAGGTACCCGGTTGATAAAGCATACTTCTTCATGTTTACTGCCAAAACTGTCGAAGAATTTATCTGCCAGATCTTTGGCCACATCAAGCAGCTCCCGGTTCTCGGTTGCAATGCCTAGTTCTGCAGCAATACGGAGCATTTTTTTGCTATCTTGAATGTGATAGTCTTTCGTTTTGCCATGGGCAACGGCATGAAAGGCTTCGATGCAGTCACGGCCATGATCGGAATGTCCTGCTGCGCCGCCAGCGAGGAAACGTCCAAAATTTCTGGCGACAATGACATCGGCATCGGCGCCGCATACACCGAGGGGTGCTTTTTTGCTGATCCGGCATGGTCCCATGGTGCAGATACGACAACAGACACCTGACTCTCCGAATTTACAATGAGGAGTCTGTTGTTCCAGTCTGTCCCAGGCGGTCTCGATACCATCACGTTCAGCTTTACGGAGCATTTGATGAGCATCTTCCCAGATACTCATCTCTTCAACAGTTTTCGTTGTCTTGGCCATGTGTCCTCTCCTCTATGAGTAAAATGTCATCCAGTTGCAGGACAAATTTGTCCTGTCGTTCGCTCAGTATAACCGATGAAGTGAGGATTACTGTCAGCTGTCTGACAAAATAGTATTTTTTTTGGAGGGAATGGGTGAGAGGTTGTATAGAGAAAAACTAGATTTGGGCGTAGTTTCTAAATAGATCCATATTAGGAATACGGTATACGTTTCGATGCTGTTTTTCAAGAACGCCGTCCTTAAGCATCGCACTGACGATGGTTGAAACAGTTTGCCGTGACGCTCCGACGATGGCAGCCAGTTGTGTTGTCGTGAGATCAAGTTTGACGATGGTTCCCTTCTTATCTTCGATGCCATTGTGTCTCGTCTCGTAGATAAAGAAATCGGCCAGTCGCTGTTTGATATCCTTAAAGACCAAGCTGTCAATAATGGAGAATGTCTGGTTCAGGAGGTCGCCGAGAATACGAATAATTGTTCTGGAGAGGGCAGGGTGTGTTGCCATATAGGCGTGCAGTTTTGCGGTGGGCATAACCATAAGGGTGACTTTTTCCAGGGCTTCAATATGGGCGCGGGTATGGGTGGGGTAAATATCGCCGGGTTCCAGGATGGCCAATGAGAAGTCCTTGTCTTCAACCGCAAGGTAGAGTCGTAACCGTCCTTTTTTGACGATAAAAACGAGATCTTGTTTGTTGCCAGGGGAGTAGATGAGTTTGTTTTTCGTGTGGTTGACGCTTGTGAATTCAGCAAGAAAGGCGCTGTTCTCCGGTTTTCTGAGTTCGGTAAGCAGGTTTATGGAAGAGAGTTTTGTTTTCATTTTCAGTTGGATAGGGCATGCTCTGCATGGCGAATCTTTTAATACGCTGTTCTGGAAAAAGCTATTTGAAATATGTATCGTACTCTGGAGGTGAAATCCATGGAAAAGTTTGTGTTGTGCTGTTATTGTCGTATACTTTCACAGAAGGATTACATCCCGCAATGGGAAAGATAAATTTAACCGTGGTATCTGAATTTGGAAGAGATCGATAACTCAGTGTCACTGATCCAGAAGACAGTGGTGGTCAGCGCATCCGGACATGAAGAGCGAGAGGAAAGACTGGCTATTGAGGTACCCTATAAAGTTGCCCTGAATGATGATGAAATAGGGTCATCGATGGTGCTTGCCACCGGTCTGGAGGAATTCGGAGCCGGGTTTCTTTTCGGCCAGGGCTATGTGACAAAGGTTGGCCAGGTACGTGAAGTACTTGTCTGTCCGGAGGGGCGTATCTCAGTGCACGCCGATGTGGAAGAGGGAAGTGCACCGAAGGAGGTGATTATTACCTCAGGTTGTGGCGGTACCGGGAAGATTTCGAGGGAAATGCTGGAAGGAGCCTTTGATCCTCTCAATGAATGTACAATCAGTCTTGATGAGGTAAATCAGTTTATTCGTGAAATGCTGCAGCAATCACCACTTGGCCCGGCAACACATTGTATACATGGCTGTGGATTGTGGGCAGACGGTAGGTTACAGGGATTCTACGAGGACGTGGGGCGTCACAATGCTGTTGATAAGGTGATTGGTGCAATTCTGATGGGGAAGATTCCAGCCAGTGGCGCCGTGTATACCACGGGACGTCTTACCTCGGATATGGTTCTGAAGTGTGCACGTATTGGCATCCCTATTGTTATGTCCCGCACCTCTCCATCATCATTGGGGCTCGCTATTGCCCGCCGCGCCGGAGTGACTCTCATCGGTTACGCCAGACCGGGGCGTTTGAATGTGTTTAATGCTCCTGAACGGATTATCTGCTGAAGAATCAGCTCTTTCGTACAAGTAGAGTTGAAAAATAATGTAGCTCCTGATTCATGACGGCTTTCAGGTCATGGTGTACCCGCTGGTCTGCCATGCTGGTTCGTTCCACAAGCACAGCTTTGTCAAGCAGATCCAGTTCTTCCAGAAGTGGTACCAGTCGATCCATGGTTTTATAGACCTTCATAAAAACCACAGCGTCGAACTGGAGAAGGATGTCTCTGATCCGGTCACTTTCGAAAATGGCGGGAATCACTGCTACCCTGTCATCACCAAGACAGAGGGGAGTGGTTGCGACAGCAGCGGTGGCCCCGATGGCGGAGATGCCGGGGATGATCTGTATAGCGGCGTCCGGATTCAGCTTCAGGAGTGTTTCATAGACATAGAACCCGGTGCAGTAAATTGCCGGATCGCCAAGAGTCGGCAGCGCCACATCGTTTCCGGCTTCAAGCTGTTCATTGATCAGGGTTGCCGCCTTCTCCCAGGCATCTTTCACTTCACCGTCGGGTGTCTTTCCCATGTGGACTTTCTTCATGGGAAAATGATGGCTCAGAATAATCTTATCTTTCGTACTGACGGTGCTGCTTGCAATGGCCAGGGCGGTGCTGTTGCCATTCTTTTGCGCGGCAGGGGTGAGCCAGACCGGACAGTCCCTGAGTATCCGTAGGGCCTTCAGGGTGATGAGTTCCGGATCACCGGGGCCAACCCCCACCACGTAAAATGTTCCTTTCATAATTGTTTGCTTGCTGCGTGTTTTATTTATTGAAGAAGCAGGCCATTGTCATCGGCCACGTCTTTTATATGAGAGACAAAGAGAGCAGCGAATGCATCGTTGCTGCCAAGTCCTTCCATAACGGGTTTGACCTCATAGCCCTCTTTGCTGAGAATAGACATCCAGGAGTCGGTTTCCGGACCAGCCATATCGTTTTTTGCATGGTCCCCGGCAACTATCATAAAGGGTTTGAGGATAATCTTTTTTGTTTTTGCATACTGAAGATGATCTAAAAAGTCGTTAAGACTTGGTGTGCCTTCTACAACTCCGATGAAGGTCTGTACCTCCGGGTAGACTTCGCGCATTTTTTTCTGGGTTTCGGCATAGATACCTGTGGACCAGTGGTCATTTCCATGGCCCATATAAAGCAATATGGCATCTTCCTTTTTTGCAAGCTCGGCGTCTCCTGCGAGCGTGGCCACTGCGGTTGCCATATCAGTGTGGTAATTATAACGATCTCCCGGCATTCCCAGAGCAGGGCGTCCCATGACCAGTGTGTCAAAGGGGCGCCACTTGTCCTTGGTTGTCTTAATCGATGCCAGAGCGTCAACATAGGATTGTAAATCCTGAGATTGCTCCATGTAAAACATATGGGTGGGTTGGACAATAATATTTCGATACCCTTCTTCGCGAAGGTCACCGATGGTGGAAATAATGTTTTTTACAAAGAGGATTTCTTTTGGAATTCCCTCATCAAGCCATCGCTGCGCCTCAACTTGTCTTTCTTTCCAGACCGAACGAATGATATTTGAGGTAAAGGTAACCCGCACTTCGGTGTTTGGGTATGCAGCTTTTGTCTTATCAATGATGTTGACGATGGCTGTAACGGCACTGGGCACCGTGGTACCAAAACTGGCAATAACGATGGCGGTATCATTGCCGTTCCTGCTTCTCTTTTCGGCAGCCATGGAACCTGAAGCTGCCAGTATCATGGTCAGCATGATGGCCCAGATCAAAGTTTTATAACCATTGTTAAACATAGCACATTCTCCTTTTTCATGAAGATCCGGGCAAAAAAAAGCCCCGAACCAAAATATTGATCCGAGGATGCCCTGATTTCCCACGAATTAGTGTCATCTCCTGGTCCACGGGAGATACCCTGCTGTGCCTTTTTGCACAAATACTTTCAGACAGGTCTTCTGACTTCCGGATCAGCCTACTTTATTACGTCTTCCCGGCCGATACGGCCAGTGACATGAGTGTAATGTTCGTCCCCGGTTACAGCGGCGGGCCCGTCCCGGATTTACACCGGGTTCCCTTTAAGCTCTGAATTGAGCACCTGAAAGTAACGTTAAAACCATAACCGGAATGAAAAATCTAGTCAACTGTCCAAGGCTGCCAGATAGCCTGAAATGGGATAAAAGGTATTGGTACCTGTTTTGGAAAATACGTAAATACCTTCCCAAAGAGCTTCTTCAGCCAACGCTTCAAGATTTTTTCATCTCATCATTTCTTAATCCTCTTCTCACTGAAAACAAACAAACTGGTACTATGGTGTCTTCAGGTTAGCTGGTAGTAGAATATCAAATCCTGAGAGTATGATGGCCACAACCTTCACCTGGTAAGGTCTCTGCTTTTTTCTTGAGGAATAAAGACTATGTTTAAAATTGCTACAATCAATACCTGGAAATGTGAAGGGAACTATAAGCAAAGGCTGAATGTACTGGCCCATAAGCTGAAAGAGGAACGTTTTGACATTCTGTGTTGTCAGGAATCATTTCGTACTCTTGATGGGGAGCATGATACTGCAAAGGCTTTAGCCGGTAAACTGGGGATGAGTTACTCGTTTTCTGCTGCAGGTCGAAAGAAACGGATATTTCATGGAGAAAACGTTGAATCGCTGTCGGGTATGGCTGTTTTGACTGGCCCTCAGACATGTATGATAAAGAGCGGTAGTTTTCCTCTGCCTGAAAAGAGCAAGGCTGATGGCTGTGCCGCACAGTTTGCTATTATAAGAAAGAATGGTGACGCAGTTCTGATTGTAAATTTATTTCTTTCGCATCTTCAGAATAAAAAAAATATGCGTCGCAAACAACTCCAGACCATCTTTTCACATCCCATCATGGAGAAGGAGTTTGCAGCCATAGTGTTTTGTGGTGATTTTGATGTGAAGCCGGAGAGTGAAGAGTTCAGGCTTCTCAAGAGACAGCCCGAATTTAAGGTTAATGATGGTTTCATAAAAGGGGGTGGCAATCCAAGAGTCTCCACTCTATACGATGGTACGTGTCTTGATGAGGAACAGGATGGTCAGCATATTGACCATATATTTGTTTTGCAGAAAAGACATAAGCCTGTGGCAAAGATGGAATTTCGAAATAGTCGTATTCTTTTTAATGAAGTGAATGAGAGAGCTCTTATGCCTTCTGATCATTTTGGTGTCGCACTGGATTTGATTCTATCAAGACTGACAGGAGACATGAAAAGTCAGGTCTATCGCTATGCTTCATTTGCGCAGTCCTGGCGAAAAAGTCGGGAAGGGATACTGGCTTTTCCTTATTAGTCAGTGTCTGTCCAAAAATGGCCCTTTTGCTCTAACTTTTCGTTGCTGTGGAAATTTTATCCTCGGAATATCAACTATATGCCTGCGGTAAAATTTTCCTCGCGCCTCAATTTAGAACAAAATGCCTCATTTCTGGACAGACACTAGTCAAAGAGGACTGTGGCAAAGTATGTCTGACAATGTGAAGCTTACTCCATACTATATTATAGACATAAAAGTTCTTCCGCCGCACTGAGTCTACACAATCAATGCATTCTATAATGCTTGTTGAGGTTATGATTTATGAATAGCTTCGATTCATCCATACGTTCGCTGCTCGAGTGCACACTTGAGAAAAAAGACCTTACTGCTCATTTTCAGCCAATTGTTTGTTTGGCAAATCGTAGTATTTACGGCTATGAGGGTCTTATTCGTGGACCGGTAAACACAGTGATCCATTCGCCTGTCATGTTATTTTGAGGCAGCAACAAAATTTGGACACGTGGCCCATCTTGACTTTTTATGCCGTGAAAAAGTTCTTCAGCAATTTTCGAGGCTCAATCTGCCTGGCCGACTATTTATCAATATTGATCCTATCAGTATACTCCATAGCGACTTTAGAGAGGGACAGACTCTTAAGTTGGTGGAAAAAGCGGGTATTGATTGCAGTAGGGTTATTATTGAAGTTACAGAAACACAGCCTGTTGAAGATATAGCTTT
>JGI11705J14877_10001217_pt1 | contig 14876 bp, 12 predicted proteins | sample Etolaghawater15m_FD_14877 | JGI IMG/M metagenome (IMG submission 14877) | reverse complement strand
GCCATTTCCCGCATGAGAAAATACCTGAATGGGTCCAGTCCGTAAATATCCACCAGTGCCAGGGGTTCCACCACATTCCCCACACTTTTGCTCATCTTCCCTGCGTCGATATTCCAGTATCCATGGACATTGAGATGCCGGTAAGGTTCAATACCGGCGGACTTGAGCATACACGGCCAGTAAATCCCATGGGGTTTTAGAATATCTTTGGCAATGACATGCTGGGCCACGGGCCAGAAATTCTGAAAAGGTTCTCCTTTGGGGTACCCAAGCGCCGACACATAATTAATGAGGGCATCAAACCAGACATAGGTGACAAAATCTTCGTCAAAAGGAAGGGTGATTCCCCAGGTCAGGCGCGATTTGGGCCTGGAAATACAAAGGTCTTCCAATGGTTCTGAGAGAAAGGAAAGAACCTCGTTTTTGTATCTTTCAGGCCTGATAAAATCAGGATTCTGAGTGATGTGCTCAACCAGCCATTCCTGGTATCGACTCATACGAAAAAAATAGTTGGCCTCTTTGATAACATCCGGTTCTGTTTGATGATCAGGACATTTTCCGTCCACCAGTTCCTTTTCCGTGTAAAAACGTTCGCAGCCGAAGCAATAAAGCCCCTCATATTCGCTGAAGTAAATATCGTCCTTATCTTTGACCAGGCTCAGGATATTTCGAACCGTTTCCTGGTGATACGCATCCGTTGTCCGAATAAAAGCATTGTTTGAAATATTCAATCTGGGCCAGAGATTTTGAAACATGCCGCTGACATGATCGACGTATTCCTTCGGGGTCTGGCCGGCGCCTTCCGCGGCGGTCACAATCTTATCCCCGTGCTCATCGGTACCGGTAAGAAAAAAGGTCTTTTGGCCTGAGAGTTTATGAAAACGGTTCAATACATCCGCCACAATGGTGGTGTAGGCATGACCAATGTGCGGCTCTGCATTTACATAGTATATGGGTGTTGTAATATAGAATTTTTCTGGCACGGGCTTTACTGGTTACTCCTTTTTTTTGCTTTCTTCTTTTTTGAAAACCGCTCTTTCGGTTTAGAAGACTCTTTTAACTCATCGGCCTGGACTTCAATTTCACCCTCTGGACCCAGTGAAACCGTCACAGTCTCTTTGAAAACGTTCTGGCGAATCACCTTTCCATCGCCTTCTTCTGTCACAACTTTTTTTCCGATCCGAGGTAGCTTCTTTTTGGCTTGCTCGTAGAACTTGTCTTCATAAGTGAGGCAGCACATCAGCCTGCCGCACATTCCGGATATTTTGCTGGGATTGAGAGAAATGTTCTGCTTCTTGGCCATTTTAATGGTAACCGGTGCAAAGGTGTTTAAAAATGTGGAACAGCATAGGGGCCTTCCGCAGGAACCCAGTCCCCCCACCATTTTCGCCTGGTGGCGTACGCCGATCTGTCGCATTTCAATTCGAGTTCGGAATTTTCCCACCAGGTCTTTGACCAGCTGCCTGAAATCGACCCTTCCATCCGCTGTAAAATAGACAATGGTCTTACTGCCGTCAAAACGTCTCTCTACAGAGACAATGCTCATGGGAACGGATCTGTCTTTCACTTTCTGGTAACAGAAATCGTACACGTCCTGTTCAAGGCGGCAATCGCTTTCGTAACGGTCTATTTCCTCAGGGGTGGCAACGCGAAAGACCTTTTTAAGCTTGCGATCCGAGCTATCTTCCGTGCCATTCTGAGGCTCTGTGCAGACACAGCCGACGGCTGGGCCTTCCTCGGTGACAACCAGCACCTTATCCCCTTTTTTGAGAACAAAAAGACCGCAGTCAAAATCGTATATTTTTCCCGAATTCCTGAACTGAATGCCAACAAACTTGCTCATGGTATTTTTAGTTGATCCTCTGAGGAGCCTGCTTCAAAATGTTCAATTTTGAAACTGACTCCTCTTAATTTTTTTTAGGATTCAAGGGCTTTGATCTCTTCGACCCGTTTTCTGTAAGTCAAGCAGGGTGTTTTCCATCACCAGGGTCGAATTTCGCATGCGGTGAAGATCCCTGACCGCTCGATCCACCGTCTGGAAACTCTCAATTAAGTTTCGAAGCGAAAACCCCGAAGCCAGTTCTTTTAACGGATCCTCAAAATCATCATTGATCAAAAGGCCCTTTGGAACACCGGCCCGAACCAGCAAAAGATCCCTGTAACAGGATGCCCAGAGGGTAAGCATGTCAAATAATCCCGCTTTTTTGCTTCCCGGTTGGCCGAGACCCGCTCGATCTTCTTTAGCCATTTCAACCGCCATGTTCATGGCTTCCGAACCGGAGCATCCATACAGGGCAAAAAGCTTTTTAAGCCATGTTTGTCGCCGCTCCAGATAATTGCTCTCTCCCATTTGAAGGGCACGCCCTAGACTGCCATCGGCGGCCCTGGCCAGGATCTCCAAAGACGGCCTATCCAGATTTGTCTTCTTGCTGAGTATCCCTAGAATTTCCTCCGCTTTGAGCGGCCTGAAGGAAACACGCTGGCAACGGGATACGATGGTTGGCAACAGATCACGGGGTTCTGTTGCATTGAGCACAAAGATATTCCCGGGCGGGGGTTCTTCAAGGGTTTTCAAAAAGGAATTGGCGGCTTCACCGGTCATGGCCTCAGCCCGGTGAATGACACACACCCGATAACTGCCGGCGTATGGCGCATACCCCAGAGAACGGTTCAACTCCCTGATCTGTTCTATTTTAATACTCTGACCGTCGGGTTCGATGGAAATAAAGTCCGGAAAATTTCCATTGATGATCTTTCGGCACGATGCGCAGGCACCACAACCATCAAGCCCTGCGGGAGCATCGCAGTTCAACGTCATGGTAAACGCTTTGGCCGTGATGGTCTTCCCAATGCCCGAAATCCCGGTAAAAAGATAAGCATGGGGGACCCTTTCCCGCCGCATCACATTTGTGAGGAAGCGCTTGGCTTTTTCCTGCCCGATAATTTCAGAAAAAAACACGGGTTTCTACCCTGCAAGGCTCAATTGAATGCGAGCATCGAGGTGAGAATAAATAACCTCCTCCAGACGGTCTTCCGCTTCTGTGGCATCCACCACAATAAATCGTTCCGGGGTTTTTTTCGCCAAATCCAGATACCCGTTCCGAACCGCTTCGTGAAACGCCATTTTTTCCTTTTCAAACCGATCCTGATCCATCACTTCGCTTTCTGCGTTTCGTTTAAGCGCTCTCTTTAAGCCAACCGCCACCGGACAATCGAGCAAAAAAGTAAGATTCGGCATAATACCGAAGGAAGCAATTTCATTTAATTGCGTCGTCATAGACAAATCCTGCCCGCGAGCATACCCCTGGTATGCGGTGGTAGCATCCAAAAAACGGTCACACAAAACCCATTTTTTTTCCGCCAGTGCGGGTTTTACAACATTTGCCACATGCTGGGCCCTGTCCGCCTCGTAAAGAAAGAGTTCTGCCAGCGGGTGAAGATCACGGTTGCCGGACGCCAGAAGTATTTGCCGGATATGGTTGCCGATGGGCGTGCCTCCCGGTTCCCGTGTCAGGATTATGGGAACCCCTGCCCTCTCCAGCCGATTGGCAATCCGTTTGGCCTGGGTGGATTTTCCACACCCTTCTATGCCTTCAAAAGTGATAAACAAATGTATCTGTTTACGGTTTCCGGTTTACGGTTGCCGGTTCTCACTTCCTTCCAACAGGTCGGTATTGGTAAGGCAAGAAATCCGCAATCCGCAATCCGCAATCCGCAATCCTCATCACATGGTCTTACACACCTGTTCAATGGCGGCCGCCATGGCTTCATCTTCTTTTCGAATGTCTTCCAAAGTTTTGGCCTTTACCTGAGGCGGTCTTTCTTCAAGGCCGTATTTCCATTTCAGGAACTGCTCGCCCGTTGTGGGATAAAGGGTGTAGATCAGAAGATCGAAATCGTCCTTGGCCAAATCTCCGATTTTTTCCCGTGCAGCGTCCAGCTCAGGTTCCAGGAAATCAGCCGCACGGCCGGTGACCGGCGAACCCCCTCGCTTATACCCTTTCAGCACCTTTTTCTGCACCTCGGGGTCCACCGGTATGGGTGTCTTACCGTAGAGTCCAAAAGCAAGGTCCTTAACCTCGTTGGTCACCATTTTGTATCGGCCGAACAGCACATTGAGCACGGACTGAACACCCACGATCTGGCTGGTGGGGGTTACCAGGGGTGGCATGCCCAATTCTTTGCGGGTGATGGCCACATCTTTGTAAACCTCGGCCAGCCTGTCCAGAGCCTTGGCCTCTTTCAACTGACCCACCAGGTTTGAAATCATGCCGCCGGGGACCTGGTGCGCCAGTACGCCCGTATCGATAATCGACATGGTATTCTTGGCCAGATAGTCACGGTATTTGGGCGCCACGCTTTCCATGTACGCGCCCAATTCCAACAGGAGGCTCAGGTCAAAACCGGTATCGCGGCTGGTACCGTAAAGGGTGGCTACGATGGGCTCAATAGCCGGCTGGGAGGTCCGCAAGGCGAAGGGTGCCAGGCAGGTATCCACAATATCGACACCGGCTTTGATGGCTTCCAGATACACCATGGAAGCCATGCCGCTGGTGTAATGGGTATGCAGGTGGATGGGAATGGTGATGTTCTTTTTCAGTTCGGTGATAAGCTTGGCGATATCGAAGGGCGCCATGATGCCGGCCATATCCTTCAGGCACAGGGTATCCGCCCCCATATCCTGAATTTCTTTGGCTTTGTTGAGATAATAATCCAGGTTGAAGACATCACCCCCCATTCGCCGCTCAGTCAGGGTGTAGCAGATGGTCCCCTGAAAATGCTTTCCATTGGCCTTGATCCTTTCCACAACCGTCTCAAAATTCCTGAAGTCGTTTAAGGCATCAAAAACCCTGAAAACGTCCATGCCGGCTTCACAGGATTTGTCCACAAAAAGTCTGGCCACATCATCGGCATAGTTACGGTAGCCAACGAGGTTCTGGCCTCTGAGCAGCATGGAAAAAGGGGTTTTCTTGATGTATTTCTTCAAAGTCCGGATGCGATCAAAGGGGTCTTCCCCCAGAAACCGATGCATGGTGTCAAAGGTGGCGCCACCCCACACCTCCATGGCCCAGAAACCCACACTGTCCATTTTTTCAGCTATGGGCAGCATGTCCTCGGTCCTCATCCGGGTCGCCAGCAGCGATTGATGTCCATCCCGAAACGTATTGTCCTGAATTTTGATCGGGTTCTTCGGGCCTTCTTCCAGAAAAGTATCCATCAAAACCTCCCATATTTTCAAAATATAAGCCCAATGAAAGGGCCGTGTTGATTGCCCCCCATTGGGCCAACATATTGGAAGATAACGCAAACGGGGACTGGAGGTCAAGAAAATCTTTGTCTTGCCCAATCCGCTTCCACAGTGCCCGCAAAAGGGGAAATCAGCCTAAACACCTCATATAAAGCATGGCCATTCGGTCCGCCACCCGGTCCCAACTGTGTTTATGCGCCCGCTCCAGTGCATATTGTCCCATCTTCAACCGATTCCCTGTGCTGGAAAGAAAAAGGATTTTACTAGCCAATTCAGCAGCCGTTGGCGGGTCGCGCAACACGAATCCCTCGACACCGTCATCCACCAGGTCTCTGGCCCCCACTGTCGGGGTTATGATCACCGGCAGTCCGGCCGTCATGGCTTCCAGAACCACCATACCAAAAGTGTCATACACCGATGGCATGGCGAAAATATCGCCTGCCAGGTAGTATTTTTCAACCTCCAGGGTCGGGCCCGCAAAAATAAGGCTGTTTTCCACACCGTATTTCCGGGCCATGGTCCGGTAAGCCGCCTCTTTCCCTTTTCCCACCACTAAAAGCTTAAAATTCGATTTGCNGTCATCTGCCCGCGACAATTGAGNGAGACCCTCGATCAGCAGCCCAAGGCGTTTGATCTCAAAATTCATNCCCACAAACAAAATGACCAGGTCCTCTTTGCCAATACCGTGACGTTCCCGGATCTCCNGTCTGAACCCCAGGGTGTCTGTATGGGAAAACCGTTTAAGGGATACACCCGGGTGAACCACCTCAATATGGCTTTCTGCAATGGGATAAGACTTTTGCAATTCTTTCTTGACCAGACTCGAAACCGGCAACACTGTCGGAACAGGGGGCCCCGTCAATCCCTTTTTTTCTACCCACATCATACTGCGATCAAAGAGGCTGGGATGCTTGTTTCTCATGCGCCTGATCCAGGCCTCGTGGGGAATGCCGTGCATGGTAAACAGATCCATTTTGAAAATCCGGTCGTGGCTGTGAATGAGGTCATATGACCCCTTCTGGATCAGACGGTTTGCAAAAAATGCAAAACTGATCTGTCTGAGAAATCGCGGAAAAGAAATTATGGGGACCCGGTGAAACCCAATGGGGGCTTTGCCCTTGCGGTAGCGGTTCGCAAACACATGGATTTCAAATTGGGACCGCATGGCCAGCCGTTCCGTAAGGGAATAAACAAACCCTTCAGCTCCCCCCAGCAGGCCATATTTCGGAATAACCACCGCGATTTTCATCATCCTGAAACCATATCCAGTGAGTCCCTTACTGGTGCACAAACGCCTTTCGACCAAGTTCAGCAGAGAATTGTCTCAAACCATGAACAATTATCATAGTCCAGAGGCTGGACGTTTTGAAGGAAAAACTTTTTGCGAATTATGGACCTCAAATGGGTGGGGGCAAAACAGGAACGAGAGGATATTTTTTCGATAGGAAGATAAGTTGGGATGGCCGACATCATGCCCCCGGGAACAAGGGCAGTATTCATAACTTTTAAAGGAGGCGATTAACTCTTTATTAAGTCTTCCAGCCGGCGGTGTGAAAAAGCGGTGATCCCGATATTCACCTGCAGGAAGCCAGGAAGTAGATTCCCTGCACACCCCAAAATACCTTGGGGGAGATCATGCCAGATGCTTCAGAAAAACAAAACCTGGTTTTTTGTGGTATTATTAGGGGTCGCATACCCCCATTTATTGAAGAGACAAGAGGTGGGTTCTCAGATTGACTCGTTTGTTCTTAATGCCCAGTTTCGTCCTCAGCTGTTTTCTGTAATCTTCAATGGTCTTGTCTGACAAATTCAAAATCTGTGCAATGTCCTTGGTTCTTCTCCCTTCCTTTACAAGATAAGCGACTTCCAGCTCTCCCGGTGTGAGACCCACATATTTTGATGTGAGCCGCTGTGAAAAAGGTGAAATGATTTCTTTAAGACTTGATTCGAGCAATTTAATATGCTCCATTTGACCCGCTTTCGGGCTGCTGTTCTTGAGGCTTTCCAAATGGGGCTCAATCAACAATTTTACATTGGCGAGTATTTTTTCTTCAAACTCCACTTTGTCCTGATCCCTTTTTCGCAAAAGGACCCGGAGAGCCGTATTGGCCTCCTCAAGGTGTGTGGCGGTTTCCTCCAACCTAACATTTGTGTCAGCCAGACTTTTTGTCCTTTCCCTGACCTTTTCTTCCAGGCGTTCGCGAGCCTCCTCAAGTTCTTTGTTAATTTTGATCTGGCTAAAGGCCAGTCGAACATTTGAGCTGACCTGCGCCTCGTGAAATGGTTTAACAACATATCCCACGGGTTCCAGGTCTTTCGCCCTTTCAACCATCTCAATTCCGGAGTGTCCGGTAAAAAACATCACTGGGATACCGAGTTCCTCCTTTAATTTTCTGGCTGCGGTAATGCCGTCCATCCTTCCCGGAAAAAGGATGTCCATTAAAATCAGGTCAGGCCTCACTTTTTCGGCCCATTCAAGGGTTTTTTCAGCCGAGTAAAGCGTCTTCACCACATCATATCCGTCACCCGTCAGTATTTCCTCTAATTCTTGAGCAATGATCACATCGTCATCCACAATCATGATTCTGGACATATCCGGTAATGCCTCCTCTCAGTCGTGACCCAGCGGTTGTGATCGGAACGGTGTTGGAACAAAATCACTTAAAAAATCAGTTGAATATTCTCAGGATCTATACATTATCAACAATATCATGTAAAGTACGGGGTGTTAAACTTTCTTTCGTATGTTTTATGCCAATTTTGACATAATAATAATACAATGAAAACTGAACAGTTTCTGAAATACGCACCCATGCGGGATGTGGTGTTTGTTCTGGGTGCCGGCGCCTCCTATGGAGACGGCGTTCCCCTTCAGCGGGATATCCTTCCCATGCTGTTGGATGGCAGCATGGCCCACCTGGAGAGATCCGTAATGGGACGGCAGGTCAAAGAATTCATTGAGGCCAATTTTTATGTGGATGCTGAGAACGGAGATTTCCCTAAACTGGAAGCGGTGTTCGGTTTCCTCGATTATTTCATTTCACAGGGTGAAAGCCTCAATGCACAATACAGCTACGAAGAAATTTTGTTGATCAAAGAAAACCTGATTAAAATTGTCCATTATGTTGTCGATGAACGCTCAAACCGAAAAAGCCCTTTTTACCACCGCTTCTGGGAGGCCGTTCAACGCCACAACCGCAATGTATCCATCATTACCCTCAATTATGACACCCTGCTGGAACAAGCGTTTGATCCGCTCTATCCGGGAACGGGGTACATTGACTATTGCATTCACCTGATGAACTACGAAAAAAATGATACCCTAAAGGAGTTTCAATTCTGGGTCAATCCTCGAGAGCCGATTCTGGCGGAACCCAACAAACATCCGGCTCCCTTTAAAATCATCAAACTTCACGGCAGCTTGAACTGGAAATACTGCAACTGCTGCAACCAGGCGCTTTTGACCACCTGGGACCGGGGTATCGACCTGAACAGCGGTAGTTTTGTGGGCTATACACAGCCTGAACAGCAGGCTTATGATTACATTTGTCCCCTGGACGGGACCAAATTTCAGACCCTCATCCTGCCGCCTTCATATATCAAAACCCTGAACAACCCGGTGATCAGCCAGCTGTTCAGCGAGGCTTCCCGCGAAATACGGGCCACCCGCCGAATCGTTTTTATCGGTTACTCCCTATCCGACAGTGATGTCCACATCAAAGCGCTTTTCAAGAAACACCTTCATCCGGAAGTTGAGCTGGTGGCCATTAACCCCAAATCATCAAAAAACATCCGGCAACGTTATACGGCCCTGTCCCGCAACACGCGATTCTTTCAGAAGAGATTTGAAGATCTGGTTCAAAGCGAGGCATTCATGACGGAACTCCTGACATGATGATAATGGATGAGGATTACCTGAGGCATATCGACCGGCTGATAGCGCAGAGACCCGCGGCTCGCCGGGCACTTATACCGTATCGTGAATTGGCGCGCCTCATGGTTCAGGCTGAGCCGACGCTGAACGCAAAAAAGCCTCAACAGGCGCATTTGGAAATCCGAAGAAGAGCAGGCTTTCCTCTTTTTGCCAGGGAGGATCTGCCCGCAGATTTCGCTGCTGCCGCCACGCTTTTAACCCGTTTTTTCAAACATCTGAGCGAAACCGGCAGAGAAGACCAGGCAGGCTTGCGTCGGGCACTAGAGCAATCGAAAAAGGATCTTCAGTGGAATGACAGGGCCTTAAAGGCCATTTTGCGGGAGGATGAAAAAGTACTGACCGAAATGGCGGAACAGGTCGGTCTGGACCCTGCCGTATTGCTGTTCCTTGGAAAGACAGCTTTGCGGCCTTCACTTCTGGCCCTGCGACCCCTGTTGGAAGAGGGCATCGAAGAAAAATCGTGGGACAAAGGTTATTGCCCGCTGTGTGGTTCGCAGCCGGACATGGCCTGTTTCACAAAAACGGGCAAAAGACAACTTTACTGCGAACTCTGCGGACAACAGTGGGCTTTTGCCCGAATCGCATGCCCTTTCTGCAACAACAGGGAACAGGAAGATTTGGGCTATTTGGAAGCCGAAGAAGGGTTACGTGTCTATTTCTGCAATTCATGTTCCAGGTACCTTAAAACCATTGACGGCCGCATATTTGAAGAGGTGGCACCTTTGGAACTGGAGAGTTTGGCCACTCTTCATCTGGATTTAATTGCCGGTCAGAATGGGTACAAATAAGGGATGCAGGGTGCAGTTGTCAGGGTGCAGGGTCAAATTTGAAGCTGATTTTTCCGCAATCTGGCAACTGGGCCCTGAAATACAATATTTGAAATCGAGAATAATGCAAATATGAAACAAGGAGGGGCCATGGATATCAATCGCCGTGACTTTCTGAAAATTACAGGGGCTTCCACAGCAGGTATTGCCATTCTGGGGCTGGGTCTTGATCTGAAACCCATCAAAAGTCACGCCCAAACCTTGAAGATTCGACACGCCAAGGAAACCACCAGCATCTGCTGTTATTGCGCGGTGGGCTGCGGCGTGATCTGCAGCACCGGAGAAGCGGGCGCGGGGAAAATCATCAATATCGAAGGGGATCCCGACCATCCGGTCAATGAAGGGGCCCTTTGTGCCAAAGGCGCCGGCCTGAGCCAACTGGCCAACAACGAGAGCCGCATCACCGCGCCCATGTATCGCGCTCCCTATAGCACCGAGTGGAAGAAAGTGTCCTGGGACTGGGCCCTCTCCACCATTGCGGAAAGGGTCAAAAAAAGCCGTGATACCAGCTTTGAACACAAAAACCGGAAAGGACAGGTGGTCAACCGCACCATGGGTATCGCCAGCGTGGGAAGCGCCGCACTGGACAACGAGGAGTGCTGGTTGATCCAGGCTCTCATGCGGTCGCTGGGTCTCGTCTATATTGAACACCAGGCCCGTATCTGACACAGTGCCACGGTTGCGGCTCTGGCAGAGTCGTTCGGACGCGGCGCAATGACCAACCACTGGATCGACATTCGAAACAGCGATTGCATCCTCGTGATGGGGTCCAATCCGGCGGAAAACCACCCCATCTCTTTTAAGTGGATCACAGCGGCCATGAAAATGGGCGCCGATTTGATCAGTGTGGATCCCAGATTCACCCGGACCTCCGCAAAAGCCAGCTTTTACACGGCCCTTCGATCGGGAACGGATATCGCTTTCCTGGGCGGTATGATCAAGTACATTCTGGAAAAAGACAAATACTTCAAGGAGTATGTGGCGGCCTACACCAACGCGCCTTTTATTGTGGCCGACACCTATGGCTTTAAGGCGGGGCTCTTTTCGGGTTTTGACGCCAAAGCGCGAAAATACGATAAAAAGATGTGGGGGTTTGTCAAAGATAAAAAAGGCAACCCCAAAAAAGACCCCACCCTTCAGAATCCCCGGTGTGTGCTGCAGCTTCTGAAACGGCACTACGGCCGGTATGATCCCCAAACCGTTTCGGACATTACCGGGACCCCCGTGGACGACCTGCTGAAGGTCTATGACATGTACACCGCCACAGGCCAGAAGGACAAGGCCGGCACCATCATGTATGCCATGGGTTGGACACAACACACGGTGGGCACCCAGAACATACGCGCCATGAGCATCATTCAGCTGTTGCTGGGCAACATGGGGGTTGCCGGAGGCGGTGTCAATGCGTTGAGGGGTGAATCCAATGTGCAGGGTTCCACGGACCACTGCATTTTGTTTGATATCTGGCCAGGATATCTGAAGACCCCCAGGGCCGGGTTGCAGACTCTCGCCGACTACAACCGGAAAAATACGCCCACGACCCATGACCCTTTGAGCGCCAACTGGTGGGGAAACTATCCCAAATATTCGGTGAGCCTTTTAAAGAGCTATTTTGGTGACAAAGCCTCCCAGGAAAACGATTTCGGATATGACTGGATGCCCAAACTGGACGATGGGAAGTCCTACTCATGGCTGGATCTTTTTGATGCCATGTACCGAGGGGCTTTCACCGGTTTTTTTGCCTGGGGACAGAACCCGGCAGCTTCCGGGGCTGACGCCCGTAAAAACCGCGAGGGTCTTGGGAAACTGGACTGGATGGTTAATGTGAATATTTTCGACAACGAAACCGGATCCTTCTGGAAGGGACCCGGCATGGATCCCAAAAAGATCAAGACCGAAGTCTTTTTCCTGCCCTGTGCTGTTTCCGTTGAAAAGGAAGGCTCCATCACCAACAGCGGCCGGTGGATGCAGTGGCGTTACAAGGCAGCCGATCCGCCGGGGCAGGCGTGGCCCGACGGCCAGATTCTGATAAAGCTGGGCGATAAATTAAAGGACCTGTACCAGAAGGATGGTGTCTTTCCGGAACCCATTTTAAACCTCAAATGGGATTACACAACCAATGGCGTATTTGATTCCCAGAAGATGGCCAAAGAGATTAATGGATTCTTTCTGAAGGATGTGGCCGTCAAGGGCGAGCGATTCAAAAAAGGAGACCTGGTTCCCAGTTTTGCCTATCTTCAGGATGACGGTTCCACCAGCAGCGGCAACTGGCTCTATTGCAACTCTTATACGGAAAAAGGCAACATGGCGGCCCGACGTACCAGAGAGAAGGGTGGCATCGGGCTTAACCCCCAATGGGCCTGGTGCTGGCCTGTCAACCGCAGAATCCTTTACAACCGGGCCTCCGTGGATCTATACGGCAAGCCCTGGAATTCAAGACACCCGGTCATTTCATGGAATCCCGGGGCCAAAGGGGAAAAGGGGAACTGGTCAGGCGACGTACCGGACGGCGGATGGCCTCCCATGCGCCATCCCGATGGTACGCTCAACCCGGACACCAAATATCCCTTCATCATGCAGCCCGAGGGGCACGCTCGGATTTTCGGCCCCGGCCGAGCGGACGGGCCATTTCCCGAGCATTACGAAGCCATTGAATGTCCCATTGGGAAAAACCCCTTCTCAGCCCAATTGACCAACCCCGTGGCGGTGACCTATCATACCCCCATGGACATCTATAAAACCTGTGATCCCCGGTACCCCTTTGTGGGCACCACTTTTCGCGTCTGCGAGCAGTGGCAGACCGGGGTCATGACCCGTTGGCAACCCTGGCTACTGGAAACCGAACCGCAGCTCTTTGTGGAGATGAGCAAGGAACTGGCCGGCATGAAAGGGATTAAAAATGGCGAAAGTGTGATCGTTGAATCGGCCCGCGGTAAACTGGAAGCTGTGGCGGTGGTCACCCTTCGGCTGAGCCCCTTCAAAGTTTGCGGCCAGATCGTTCACCAGGTGGGGCTGCCGTGGCACTATGGCTGGGTGCATCCCAAAGACGGCGGAGACTCGGCGAACATCCTGACGCCGTCTTCTGGGGATCCCAACACCCGGATTCCGGAAACCAAGGCGTTCATGGTCAATGTGAAAAAGGCATAAAGGAGGTGATCTGATGAGCAGCGGAAAAGCATTTTTCATTGATACAACCCTCTGCACAGCCTGCCGGGGATGTCAGATCGCCTGCAAGCAATGGAATCAGTTACCCGCCACAAAAACCGAGAACTGGGGAAGCATGCAGAACCCGAAAGATCTTTCCTTTGATACCTACAAGCTGGTTCGGTTCCAGGAACACAACGGACCGGATAACAAGCCGGTATGGTATTTTTTCCCGGATCAGTGCCGGCACTGCGTGGACCCCTCCTGCAAAGAGGCGGTGGATGGGGAGGTGTCGGGCGGCATCATCATCGACCCTCAGACCGGAGCGGTCCTTTATACGGATAAATTAAAGGAAACAGACCCGGACAACGTGATCAATGCCTGTCCTTTCAATATCCCGAAGGCCCAGGAAAGAACCGGCNNCATGGCCAAATGCACCATGTGCGTGGATCGGGTGCATAACGGCCTAAAGCCCGCCTGCGTAAAAACCTGCCCCACCGGGNCCATGAATTTCGGTGACCGGGACAAAATGGTAGCGGTGGCCAAAGAACGTCTGGACAAGGTAAAAAGTCGTTATCCCAGGGCCACGCTCACGGGATTGGAAGACCTGAGGGTGTTCTATTTGTTGTCGGATGTGCCCAAAATGTACTATACTTTCGCTACAAAGGACTGAAACCATGAAAAAAGGACGCCTTCTCATGACAGCCCTCTGGATTTTTCTGGGACTGTTTCCTATCCCTGTTTCGGCCGGGGGACAACCTGAAAAGGGCGGCAATCCGCCCTCCATTGTACTGCCCGTTCCTGAAAACGATGGCCAAAAAGCCTATCTGGGTATTTCCGGGGGAAAGACCTTCACGCTAACGGACATCAAAGCGAAAGTGCTGATTGTGGAAATTTTCAGCATGTACTGCCCCCACTGCCAGGTGGAAGCACCGGTTGTCAATCGCCTCTACCGAAAAATCGAGGCCCGTCCCCAGCTGAAGCAGAACATCCGGGTGATCGGCATCGGCGTTGGGAATACCGCCTTTGAGGTGAACACATTCAGGGAAAAATTCGCCATTCCCTTTCCCCTTTTCCCGGACCCGGATTTCAAGGTTTACAGTGATCTTGGAAAGGTCAGAACGCCATTTTTTATTGGCATAAAAAGAGAAAGTAATGGGACGGAAAGGATTTTTTTAACACAACTCGGAGGATTTGGAAGTGAGGATGAATTCCTCGACCGGATTACTCAAGAATCAGGCCTGAATGACAGCATGAAAGACGGAGAAGGTAGATGAAAAGAATACTGATCCTGCTGCTTCCGGGATGGCTTATGGTATTTTTCCTGGCTTCCGTGGTTCATGGGCAGTCCGTGGCATTCAAAGAAAACATTTACGATCCCGGCATGTTAAAGCCCACGGATAGTCAATTGAAAGTCGGAGTTGGGGATAGGGCGTCGGACTTCACCCTCCCTTCGGTTACCGGTGATCCGGTTACCCTGTCCGCATTTCAAAGCAAAAAGAACGTGGTGCTCTCATTTGTTCCAGCCGCCTGGACACCGGTCTGCTCTGACCAGTGGCCGGGGTACAACATTGTTCAGGAACTCTTTACTCAAAAGGATGCCGTACTTCTGGGAATTACCGTGGACAATATTCCGACCCTTTTTGCCTGGACCAACCAGATGGGAAAGTTATGGTTTTCCGTGCTTTCGGACTTCTGGCCTCACGGAGACGTGGCAGAACGC
>JGI11705J14877_10001215_pt1 | contig 14894 bp, 10 predicted proteins | sample Etolaghawater15m_FD_14877 | JGI IMG/M metagenome (IMG submission 14877) | reverse complement strand
AATGTTGATGGGCAGGTAGTGTTTTGCTTTCATGGGGATGTTGTCTTCGGCATAGGTTGCCGGACTTCCGTCGGGAGCGGTATACACCCTGAACATGCTGAAGTCGCCGGTATGGCGTGGCCACATCCAGTTGTCGGTATCTGCACCAAATTTGCCTATCGACTCAGGAGGAGTGCCTACCAGTCGGATATCGTTATACACTTCATAAACAAACAAATAGTATTCATTTCCACCGTAGAAAGTCTCTACTATCGCCCTGAACTTGGTGTTTTCGGTTGCGTTTTTGATGATCTGTTCGTTGTTGGCGCTGATTACGCTGTCGCGTTGAGCTTCGGTCATTTCACTGGTAACGCCTTGCAGACTTTCGGTGGTAACATCTTTCATGTACTGAAGAAACTGAACTTTAAGCCCTTCAACAGGAATTTCTTCGCCTTTGTTCAAAGCCCAAAAACCGTTGTCGAGGTAGTTGGCTTCGGGGGTGCTCACCTGTTGGATAGCGCCATAGCCGCAGTGGTGGTTGGTGAGGATGAGTCCTTCGGGCGAGATGATTTCGCCTGTACATCCTCCGCCGAAAATGATAACAGCGTCTTTAATGCTGCTGTTGTTGATGTTGTAAATGTCTTCAGCCGTGAGCTTTAGTCCCAGCTTTTGCATTTCGGCCATGTTTTTATTTATCAGAAGCGGAATCCACATCCCTTCGTCAGCGCGCACATTTGCGCTAAACCCAATAATCAGGGCAATTGTAATGGTGAGTAATTTTTTCATTTTTTTATAAACTAATTTATACGTATTTATCTCCTTTTTCTACTTTGATGTCGGCAACGAATTGCCTGATTTGTTGTTCATCTTCTTTGCGACAGATCAACAGGGTGCTGTCGTCTTCTACCACGATATAATCCTGAAGGCCTTGCAAGACAACCAGTTTGTCCTGTGGCATATTTACGATGCAGTTTTTGGTGTCGTAAAGCAGGACGTTATTCCCTACCACGGCATTTTGGTTTCGGTCTTTGTTGCGGATGGTGTAAAGCGATCCCCATGTTCCCAGATCCGACCAGCCGAAATCTACCGACAGCACATGCACGTTGTCAGCTTTCTCCATGATGCCATAGTCGATGCTGATGTTTTTACAAACGGCATAGGTGTTTTTAATGAAGTCGGCTTCTTCGGGGGTATTGTACTTACCAACGCCTTCGGCAAACAGGCTGTCCACTTCTTCGAGCAGATTGGAGAAGGCAGACATGATGCTTTTCAGCGACCAGATAAAAATACCGGAATTCCAAAGAAAGTCGCCACTGGCCAGAAACGATTCTGCAATTTCCAGATTTGGTTTCTCGGTAAAGGTTTTCACTTTATGGAGTTCAGGAATTTCAGGGTTAATTGTTTCTTCGGTAAACTGAATGTAACCATATCCTGTGTCGGGGCGGCTGGGTTGGATGCCAAGGGTGAGCAGCCAATTGTTTTCGCTAACAATCTGCAGTGCTGTTTGGATATTGCGCACGAACTCGTCTTCTTTCAGGATGATGTGGTCCGACGGAGCTACCACCACCAGGGCGTCGGGGTTAGCTTGTTTTATTTTGTAGTTGGCATAGGCCACACAGGGAGCGGTATTGCGGCGCGAGGGCTCGCAGAGCACCTGGTTTTTGCTGAGCTCCGGGAGCTGTTCCAAAACCAGATCTTCGTATATTTCGTTGGTGACCACGTAGATATTTTCCACCGGACAAATCCGGGTAAAACGCTCAAAGGTCATGCGAATGAGCGTGCGACCAACACCAAGTATATCGATAAACTGCTTGGGGCGCGATGTTTTACTCATGGGCCAGAACCGTGCTCCAACTCCTCCGGCCATGATGACACAATAATTATTCTTTTTTTCCATTGTCTATGGTTTTAGTCTCCTGAAAAAGTCAGCCTAAGTGAACCTTGCCGGGAGATTTTTTGATAATAGCTTGCAAAATTAGTAAAGTCGTTGGTTTATTTCACGTTATCGCATTTTTTTTGGTGTGTTCACACATGGGCTACCTTTTTATGATCAGCTTATGGGTTTCGGTTTTTGACGAAGTCTGTACCACAAGCAGGTAAGTTCCTGACGGAAAGTCTGAGACCTGAATGGTGATGGGATCTGTGCCTTTAAAGTGGCCAACGGAAGTACTTACCCCGGCTGTGTTTACCAGCAGGATCTTTATTTCGCTCTCGCCAGCAGTTTTTCTTAACACGCGAACCACTTCTCCAACAGGATTTGGAAACACAATAAACTCCTTTTCGGGATGGCTCACTGTGCCATCAGGACCAGTGGGCTGGGTAATAGAAATATTGTCGACAAACAAGTTGTTTCCCATGCCATTAATTCCTGTGAACTTAAGCAGGATGTCCTGTCCGTTGTATTCAGATAAGTCTACCGTGATGGTTTTCCATTGCGTGGAATCAGAGGGAACAAGCGGTTCGAAGAGGGTATCCGTTGTGGAGAGTTCGCCACCTCCCTGATAGAACAGCTGTACCGGAAAACTATTTCCACAGTCATTTGACAGGGTTACCTGCAGGGTGTCGGGATAAATTGGGTGCGAAAGCCTGTAAGCCACATCAAAGGTAAGGGTGAGTGTTCCCGTGTCGGGGAGGGNAATCAGCTGACTGATCATGGCATCGGTTTGTTTGCTGCCAGTGGTNTAGGCAAAACATGGCATCACTGCGGAGATCAAACTNTTCGGNAGNCCNCCGGTAGCGAGGGTNTCCCAGGTTCTGCTTTCATCCGGATTTTCCACAAACCATCCCTGGNGNCGCAGACTGCCGTTTTCAAANCCTTCGAAGTAGGGAATGGTTTTTTCTTCNCGCAGGTTGAATCGTGCCATTCTTCTGTTGTTGTTCAAATCGGCTTCTACGATGTTGGAAGGCAGCCTGCTGATCACTTGTAGTTCTTTATCGCCTCTGATTTCGGTGGTGAGCAATGGGAGTTCAATAATCAGGCTTTCTCCCGGCAGCAATGCGCCATTCCATTCATGCGACTGCAACGGCTCTCCCACGTAGCCGAAGTCGATGGTGGCTTCGGTAATTGTTTCAACACCTTGGTTATGCAGTTGAATTTTGGGATTAAACGAAGTATAACAGGCGTATAAAAAACCAGGTTCGGTGATGGCTTTCACAGCCAGGTCCCAGTTTCCTGAAACAGGAGGAACGGGTTCATATCTTTCGGCCAGCCAATTGAAAGCCGCCAGCACGTCGATAAGTCCCATGCCGTAAGTGTTGTCTTCACCCGGATCGCCCAGATCGCGGGCAGTATAATACAAGGCCAGCATTAGCTCTTCACCGGGCAAAAAGGGAAAAGCTTCTTTTAGCAGCAGCAGTGCACCCGAAACGTGAGGCGAAGCCATTGATGTCCCTGATTTTTCGCCATACCCGTCGCGACCGTCTGCAGAGCGCACATCCTGACCGGGAGCAGTAATTTCAGGTTTGATTTTTAGTGATCCTGTTCCGGGGCAGGTAGTTGGGCCGCGGCTCGAGAAATTGCTTATGGGATAATTGGTGTCGTGCGGATTGATGCTTCCTGCCGTGAACACGTTCACCAGTCCTGTGTTGATGTGGTGTGGCTCGGANATGGTGTTGGGGTTTGGCCCATCGTTGCCGGCTGAAAAAATCGTTGCTATGCCNGCAGCTTCNAGGGCACTCAGNAATTCACTTACATAACTGTTGCACAAGGCGGTATCGCCCGGGCTGGTATAACCCCACGAGTTGTTTATCACATCCGGAATATCGTTTGTGGTCGCGGTATCACCATCGGGATTAAAAGCCCACTCAAATGCAGAGACAAAATCAGATAGAGGTTTAACCGTGGCCAGACTAGTGGCTATTAAATCGTTGGCAATCCAGTAGGCGTTAAAAGCCACGCCAATGGTATCGGCAGTAGCGGCATCCATACCGAGTGCAGTTCCTAAGGTGTGTGTGCCATGACTTCCGGGTTTGTCTTTTAACTCGTCGTTATCGAGTGAGTAAAACGATTGTGATAAAGGGTAATGTTTCCCCAAAAACCGCTCTCCAATAGCCGGATGATCAGGCCATGCCCCGGTATCAAAACTATAATGNAATCGTCCACGTCCNGTATATCCCATTTTCCATAAGGCCGGCGCATTAATTACCCTGACACCCGGCTCTGTCCCTCCTGCAATTTTCGCCGGACTGCTGCTCTGTTTTACAGGAACGATGGGCATTACCAGGCGTGAGCTGTCCCATTCAATCTTTTCCACTCCCGGATTTACCGCCAGCAGGTTGATCAAATCGGAGGAAGCCGAAACCACCAGGATGTTGGCAATCCAGTGCTGCTGTAGGTTTTCAAAACTTCCCGGATGTGTTCTGTTGTACTTTTCCATTTCTTCCACCACCGGATTTTGGGTTAGTTCGGCTTTTTCAGTTAATGTGCGAAGTACTTTCCGGGCTCTGTAGCTCAAATCGGCCTTTGAATTCACGAAGCCGGCATGGAGTTCGTTCATGTCGACACGGTCGCTCATCACAATCACCACCCTGACCAGCGTTTCTTCCGAAGCGGATTTTTGCAGTTTTTCTTTCAGGAGGTTATCCATTTTTTCTGTCTGACCGACAACGGAAAAAAACGGGATAAGAAATAACAAGGTGACTACAAACTTTTTCATGATGCTGGAGATTAAGGTTGATGAATCTGTTTTACAGGGGTTAAAGCATGAACAAGATAGGATTTTTTATTGCTTATGTTCAAGCAAAGGTAACGCGTTCTGCGTTTGTTGCCTTTTTGATATACAGCACCGTTGGCAGTAGAAAAAAAACTGCCTTCGGGGAGTTCCTCCAGCAGCGGGACATCGTGGGGCGGGTCGTATTTTTTCAGCACACGCGACAGGTCAATTTCCGAGGAGCTCGAGGCTTTGGTGTTTACGATACTTTTTTCGAGCTCGAAACGGACGTCTTCAGGAAAAGCATCGGTTTTTATCACGTCAGTCATCAGCTGGCGGTAAGCCAACTTCCATTCTTTACCATGCGGGCTGGCTTTGCGCTCATACTTTTCCCACGTAAGTAAATGGGCGTATTCGTGCACGAAGGTGATCAGAAAAGAGAATTTGTTGAGGGAGTGATTTACCGATATGCGGTGGTTTCCATGACGGATAGGGGGGCGGTAGTCACCTAATTTGGTTTGGCGTGTTTTACTGATTTTAAAGTGTATTTTTTTTTCCTCAATCCATGCGGCAACCATTTCAACAGCCTGAGATGGAAAATAGTGGTTCAGTATTTTTTTATCTTCCGGATGCATCTGCTGGGAGGTTAAACAAACAAGGCGGTTTTAGTTAGACTTTCCGTTGGATTATAACTCCAGCGCGAGCAGTTGCAGTCGTCTTTTTTTCGTTTTGGAGGTTTATATCCTGCACGCGGCGAGGCACATGAAGCGACCATTGCGGTAACGAACAACAATATGATGAGGGTTTTGGCTTTCATTTAAAAAACAATTGAATCACAAAGGTAATATCTTTTTATTTATCCTGATTGTCGCGGTTTGAGTAGGTGCGCTCAGGATAGGGAGCTTGCAGGCGGATTTCGTCTCTGATGCCGTCCAGGGTGAAGGCGTTATTTACTTCAAAAGCGCCTATGGAAGTACGGCGCAGGGCGGTCAGGTAGGCTCCGTTATTTAAGCTACTCCCAAAATCGTGCACCAGCGATCGGATGTAAGTCCCTTTGCTGCATTCCACCACGAAGTCGACATCGGGAAGGCGCGGGTTGAGAATTGAAAACTGCTTTATGGTCACCGGCCTTGATTTCATGGCCACCTCATCCTTTTTTCGGGCGTACAAAAAGGCACGCTTGCCATCAATTTTCACAGCTGAGTAAACCGGAGGAACCTGTTCAATAGTTCCCACAAACGTGCTGGCGGCGGCTTCGAGCTGATCGGTAGTAAGGGATTCGATATCAAAAGTTTGGTCTACTTCGGTCTCCATGTCGAACGAAGGGGTTGTGGCTCCCAGACGAAGCGTGCCTGTGTATATTTTGTCTTGTCCCTGAAAGGTGTCAATTTGTTTGGTGAACTTGCCCGTGCAGATGATCAACAACCCTGTGGCCAGTGGATCGAGGGTTCCGGCATGACCGACCTTTATCTTTTTTATGTCGTAAGCCCGCTTTATGAACGAGCGCAGGTGGTTTACCACATCGAAGGAGGTCCATTCGAGTGGTTTGTCAATCAGCAGGACTTCTCCTTCTTCAAAACTAAACCTCATTACGAAACCTCCAGTTGATAGCCCATCCCCAACAAAAGGAGAATCACAACGCCCACCACGATGCGGTAGTAGCCGAACATTTTAAAACCATATTTGGTCAGAAAGGCGATAAACGANTTGATGGCGATGAGCGCTACAATAAACGCTACCACGTTGCCAAAAATCAGGATGTCNATGTTATCGGTNGTGATGGCCGAAGAATTTTTCCAAAGTTTGTAGCCCGCAGCNGCTAACATGGTAGGTACGGCCAGAAAAAAGGAAAATTCAGCAGCGGCCTGACGGCTGAGGTTTTGGGTCATGCCTCCGATAATGGTGGCCGCCGATCGTGAAACGCCCGGTATCATGGCAATGACCTGAAAGAAACCTATTTTCAAAGCTTTGGGATAAGTAATTTCGTCGTTATGTACCCTGTTTTCAAACCATTTGTCCACAAATACCAACACAATTCCTCCAAGGATCAGCATCACTGCGACAACAATAACGTTTTCGAGCAGCATGTCGATATAATCGCTTAGCAACAATCCAAATACGGCGGCCGGAATAAAGGCGATGAAGAGTTTGTAGTAGAATTTCATGGTCTGAAAAAACCGTTTCCAATAAAGTACCACTACCGATAGAATAGCTCCAAATTGAATGTTGATGATAAAGGCCTGTACAAAATCGTTGCTTTTCATGCCCATGATTCCTTCAGCCAGAATCATGTGGCCGGTAGAGGAAACAGGCAAAAACTCAGTAACGCCTTCCACAATAGCCAGAATAAGTGCTTCAAACCAGGTCATAATATTAGTTTGTTAGTTATGGGATTGTTTTTGGAAAATCCTGACTACTCCTGCTGTTGTGGCCGGTACATTATGGCAACAATTTCAATAACATATCCAAGCAGGATCAGGATTGGAGCGAGTGTCCAACGACCGAAGCTAAACAGTTCTTCGCTAAATACATCCGGATCTTTTGACCCGCCTCCAATCATCAGTAAAAAGCCAATAATGAGCACAATAAGACCCGTGATCAAAAGCAGGTAGTTCACTTTATGAAAAGCAAAATCTCTTGTTTCTTCTTTTTTGGTGTTTTTTGATACGTTCGTTGCCATGATTTTTTTTCGTCAAAAATAATAGAAATACGTCTAATTCATTTTTTTTCTTCCCGATTTGACCCGGGTATCCTCTTAAAGGTTGTTAAAAAGGCCGGCCATTACCCGTAAAAATGATCCGGTTTCATCTTTAAAAACCTGGAAACAGCCATGTAGGTGGAGAAAAACGTAATGACGATACCTGTAATCAGAATAGATAAATACAGGTAGAGTCTGGTTACAGAACCGGTAAGCACCTCAAGTTCCGGGATTTGCGTAATAAGGCCGCTCATGGTTAAATACAGGAGCAAACTGGCTACAAACGCACTTAATGCTCCTTGCGCCATGCCTACCAGCAAAAAGGGTTTCCTGATGAATCCTTCGGTAGCTCCTACCAGTTGCATGGTTCTGATTATAAAACGCTTGGAAAAAACCGACAGCCTGATGGTGTTGTTGATAAGGGCCAGGGCAATGACAAACAAAAGCAGGCTGAATCCTGCCAGAATGAAGGATATTTTGCGCAAGTTGGTGTTGATGAGGTTTACCATCGATTTCTGGTAGTACACTTCTTTTACCTGTGGGTTGGCGAGCACTTCCTGCTCGATTTTAGCAATGCTGTCGCTGTTGGCCCAGGCGGCTTTAAAGCGCACATCTACAGAAGGCAGTAACGGATTATCCGCTTCACCCATAAAACCCGTAAATTCTTCACCCAGAAGTTCCGTCAGGCGGTGTGTAGCTTCTTCCTTGGTGATGTACCTTGTCGACTTCACAAAAGGTCGGGTGTCGAGTGTTTTTTGCAGTTGAAGAATTTCGGCCTCCTTGGTTTGGTCAGCCATAATTATTTCAAAGCCAATGTTTTCGAGGATATAATCCGAAAGGTTTTGGGCATGTAATAAAATCATTCCCAAAAAACCCAGTGTAAAAAGCACAAGGGTAATGCTGATGCCGGAGGTGAGGTAAGCACTCCCGACACGTCGTTGTTGGTTATGATCTCTATTTTTCGCCATACGGGTGGCTAAAGTACTAAAAATTGTTTTTGAACGGGTTTAAGGGTGAGGTGAAAATGTGGATGAAGGTAATACTGTATTTATTAGAATACAGATCAACATCATCTTGTAATAATTAGTTTCCCGGTGGCTTGCCGCGTTCCTGCTTCCAAGTGATAAAAATATATACCGGGGGGATGACCTGAGGCATCCCAAGAGATTTTTTGTCGTCCAGATAATTTGTTTTCATTGATATAATCCACTTTTTTGCCAAGTGCATTATAAATAGCAATCTGGACATGTGAAGGCTCACTGAGTGTAAGAATAAAATTGGCAATGGAGGTCGTTGGGTTTGGGTAGCATAGATCATTAATAACCTTTGGATTAGATATATAAACTGTGAATTCAGAGTAGTAATAGTATTCTGTTGATATGTGATTTGGTATACCGTTTTGGGTGTTGTAGTTATTACGATGGTGTATCAGCCCTAAATTATCGTAATAGTTTTTATAAACTAGCCCGCCCTGAATAACCGGAAATGCTGGTGATTGATATAGATAATAATAGCTTACTAATCTGTTTAAAGTATCAAAGGACCAACGATAATAATCCCATTGGTCATGCCAGGTATACCTGATAGATTTGACTGTCATCAAGTTGTTTTCATTATATTCATAATCTGTAAAGCGAAATAGTTCAAAATTGACTCCGTTATCGCTGGTATAATAGGATGTATCATAAATAACGTAATCACTGGTATTGTATGTATAGGCAGTCTTAATGGTCATGTTCCATATACCTTGAACTAAACTAAACTCATGTACCACATATTTTTTATTTGAAGTGTTGAGGTATGAAATTCTTTTTGAGATCGAATCCCATGATTGACTTGATGACTTCCAGTTTAAGCTGTAAGTTGTGTAGAAATCTGGCTGTCCTAGCTCCAGATTAATTATTTTTGAATTTGGAATCCAGGTATTTTCCACGTAACGGTAAGTAACCTGTTCTGTGAAATACAGATCGTCAAACCATTGAGTAGTTATCTTGACAGAAGGGACAAGTGTAGAATCGTAACTAATTTTCTCGATTACCCTGTCTTCACTATCATACTGATAGGTAATTCTAGTTATAAACCTCCTTTCCCCATCAAAGTATTTGTATAAAGTATACGATTTAACGTTTCCATCAATATGGTAGGTGTAATATGATTCACCCCAATTGTTGCCTGTTTCGACTCCAAGTGTGATTGTAGAGTCAAGTATATACTGATCAAATCTTAAGTGCTGTAGCTGATCATTTTTTAAGATTTCCTGATCTTGGCAAACGCCTATGGCAGGGAGAAGCATGTTGCAAAGTAAAACGAAGTATATCAATTGATTATGCATAAGTTATTTTTATACTGGCAAGTCCCCTAATCATCAGACTATTTATTTACAGTTTCAAAGGTAAACAATTTAACTGTTATACTTATACCCGAAGGAAAATTTATGGGGTATGCAATTTTTGTAAAGGATAAATATAAACAATTCTGGTTGTATGGTTGTTTACTTTAACCAATGTTTGTAAGTAACTCAATATCTATTTCTGTGTTTACAATTACTATCCATCGGTTATCCGAAGGATAGCTGTTCACTTCTTGTGAGGTCTTCAGTGGAGTCCTGAAGAGTTTGGTTTGATTTTTCTTAAGTGAGTCAAAAAGGTGATTGGCCAACGACTCCTGATTACAGGCAAACCCTAATTTACTATCGTTTAGCCTATTCAGGTGAGTAAATTTTTGCGCAAGGGGCCACTTTTCGGTACTTATCGCAAAAAATTACTTGTTTTTCTACCATGAAAAAGAAAACATACAAGATAAAATTAGGATTCTTTGAACCACGACAGAAATGTCTACTAAGCGCAGAAGATTTCCAGGTCGATTTTGACTTCAATGTTATGTATACAAAAACAAAGGAAGCCACAATTGCTTGTAACTTCCTGTTTTTTAAGTCTCCCCGGAAGGGCTTCCCGATATCGTACCTCATCGGGATAGACTTCTCGCCCAATCCAATTCTCGATAAAAAAGTCTCCCCGGAAGGGCTTCCCGATATCGTTCCTCATCGGGATAGACTTCTCGCCCAATCCAATTCTCGATAAAAAAGTCTCCCCGGAAGGGCTCGAACCTTCGACCCGCTGATTAAGAGTCAGCTGCTCTGCCAACTGAGCTACGGAGAGAAACAATATGTTCCGTAATAAACAACCCCTGGCTGCTCTGCCTCCCGATCGTTATCGGGAGAGCTACGGAGAGAAACAATATGTTCCTGCTGAGAGGGTGCAAAAATAAAGCTTTTTACTCAATGCACAAATGGAATGTCCTGTTTTTTCAAGTTGAGGGGAAAGGGCATGGCATTTTTCACTTCCCGTTAGGCGAAATATACTACCAATGACAACTTTTTGTAAAAAAATTGAATATTTGTAATCCTGTTCCGATTCGTTATAAAACTTAAAAGGGATTCTTGCGCTAGTCCACCAAGCTTGTAATTGCGTTATCTTTGCAGCGGATTGGTTTATTCAAGGTAATGAAAAAAGTTGATCGGGATAAAGATTTTGAAAGTGCACTAAAAGTGAACCAGGGCATTGAACAGCCTTCTTCGGTTAACCCTGCTTTTACCTCAGGGGTCGATCGTTTTAAGAAAGCAAAACCGTCTGTGCAGAGCTTCTTGTCGGGGATCAGATCCGGCGACCGTAATTTTCTTGGACAAGCCATTACTTTAATCGAAAGTGTTCGCCCTGACGACAAATCGCTGGCCGCAGAGTTGATAAATGCCTGTCTGCCGTTCTCCGGAAACTCCGTACGTATTGGTATTACTGGTGTTCCGGGCGTTGGAAAAAGCACTTTTATCGAGGCGCTGGGTTTGTTTTTAATAAAGTCCGAAAAAAAGGTGGCTGTGCTCGCCATCGATCCAAGTAGCACGCGTACCAGAGGAAGTATCCTGGGCGATAAAACCCGCATGGAGGAATTGAGTGTTCACCCAAAGGCTTTTATTCGTCCTTCGGCCAGTGCCGGAACTTTGGGCGGTGTGGCCAGAGCCACCCGCGAGGCCATGTTGCTGTGCGAGGCTGCCGGCTTCGACATCATCATCATCGAAACGGTTGGCGTGGGACAGTCGGAAACGGCAGTCGCTCAACTGGTCGATTTTTTTATGTTGCTTATGCTGGCTGGTGGTGGCGATGAATTGCAGGGGATTAAACGTGGGATCATGGAAATGGCTGACCTAATTGTTATTAACAAAGCAGATGGCGATAACATCATGAAAGCCGAAATGGCTAAAAGAGAGTATGAAAATGCATTGCATTTGTTCCCGCCTCTGGCCAATGGCTGGATTCCGAAAACCATTACGGCTTCGGCCTTAAAAAATACCGGCATTCAGCAGGCATGGGACTTGATATCTAATTACCTTGATCACACACAAAGCAACGGGTTTTTCCGGTCGAACCGCCATCAGCAAAGTATTCACATACTGAAAGATACCATCACGGGAGCACTCAACGATCATTTTTTTAAAAACCCCGAGATAAACAACAAACTCAGGCTGATGGAAGAGAAAGTGCTTTCTGATCAAATCAATCCTTACGAAGCGGCTAACTTGTTGCTATCAGACTATTTCAACAAGCAGTAGCGGGCTTGGTTGCACATAAATACCCGATTGGGAATTTTTTAACACACGCATGAAATGAATATTTCTAGATTTGCAGCCGTTTTTCAGTAAAGAGTGTTATTTTTATGCCTTTATTACAACGACCATGATCGGGAATACGAATACCAGAGTAAGTAATAACAGACATGGTAAACATGCTGTGGTTGATCTGCCGGAAAGAAACCTGTGGTGCGGCCTCAGAAAAATAATTGAAACCAAATGAATATAATCATTGCAGGGGATGGAGAAGTGGGGTTTTATTTGGCCCGTGCTTTAGTGACTTCAAATCACAACATTACGATTGTTGATCCGCATGAAGAATTGCTCAAGATGATTGAAACCCATGCTGATTTGATGACTATTGTGGGCGAATCGAATTCGGTTTCTGTGCTTAAGCAGGCCAACGTTTCGAAAGCTGATCTGGTAATTTCAGTTCTTCATGATGAATACATCAATATCCTCACGGCCATTTTGGCCAAAAAATTGGGAGCAAAGCAGACCATTGCCCGCGTAAACACCCTGGAGAACGTAAACGAAGAAAATAAAAAAATCTACAATGAACTGGGCATCGATTTCCTGATTTCGCCCGAAGACATTGCAGGACACGAAGTTATTAACTTGCTGCAACAACCCGCCGCCACCGAAATTTTTGAACTCTCAGGGGGTAGTCTTTCGGTGTTTTTAATTCGCATTGAACCCGATGCACCCGTTGTAAACAAGTCGCTGAACGACATTGCAAATGAACACCGCATGCTCGATTTCAGGGCTGTTGTTATCCACCGCATTGAAAAAACGTTTATTCCCACAGGCGATACCGTTTTTCAGCCGGGCGATCTGGTGTACGTAATTACCAAACCTTCGGCTCTCGAAAAACTACTGGCCATGGGTGGGAAGAAAAAAATGGACATCAACAACATCATGATTGTGGGCGGTGGACGCGTTGGAAAAGTAATTGCCAAACGTTTGGAAAGTGACCTGAACATCAAATTAATTGAAAAGGATCGGGATCGTTGCCTGAAATTGAGTGATATCCTCGAAGACACTTTGCTTATAAATGGTGATGCCCGCGACATAAACTTGCTTGAAGACGAGGGAATTGAAGGAGTAGACGCCTTTATTTCGGTCACCAACAGTTCCGAAACAAATATCCTCACCTGTTTGCATGCCAAGAAATTTGGGGTGAAAAAAACCATAGCGCTGGTCGAAAACCTTGATTACATCGAAATATCGCAAAGTATTGGAATAGATACCATTATCAACAAGAAACTAAGCGCATCAAGCTACATTATCAGGCACAGCATGGGCGATGAGGTGTCGTCGTTGAAATGTTTAAGCGGGATTGCCTCTGATGTGGTGGAGTTGGTGGCCAAGCATGGGTCGCCGGTAACGAAAAAACCTATACGACACCTGAACATGCCCGAAGGGACCATCATTGGAGGCATTATACGGGGTAAAGAATCATTTATCGCGGTGGGTGATTTTCAGATACTTGAGGGAGACAAGGTTGTGGTTTTTGCTATCCCCGGAATAAGTCAGAAAGTGGAAAAACTCTTTCTGAAATCGTCTTTTGGATTATAAAAAGCAAGCTCATGCCGAACAGAAATATTATCCATTTTTCGATTGTTATGAAAGTATTGAGCTTTCTGTTGATGATTGAAGCCGTTTTTATGCTCAGCAGCCTGCCTTTTGCCTGGTATTATGCCGAAAATTCATGGCCTATGATTTACGCTGCTGCGATTACCGGATCAATTGGTATCATTGGCTGGTATGCCATTGGTAAAAAAGACCGCGACAGCATTGGCAAACGTGATGGGTATCTGATTGTAGCCCTCACCTGGGTGGTAATATCCATTTTCGGATCGCTTCCTTTTGTTTTTAGCGGGGCAATTCCCGATTTTACCAACGCGTTTTTTGAAACTATCTCAGGCTTTACCACTACCGGAGCAACCATTTTAACAGATATTGAAATAGTTCCCCGTCACATGCTCTATTGGCGGGCTATGACCCATTGGATTGGGGGTATGGGAATTATTGTCCTCACCGTGGCCATTCTTCCATTTCTGGGTATTGGCGGCCTGCAGTTGATGATTGCCGAGATGCCAGGTATAACTCCTGATAAACTCCATCCGCGCATTACTTCTACAGCTAAAAGGTTGTGGGGAATCTACGTAATTTTTACCGCTGCCGAAGTGATTCTACTCTGGATTGGTGAAATGGACTTTTTTGAGTCGGTTTGTCATAGCTTTGCTACCATGGCTACCGGCGGTTTTTCGACCAAAAATGCCAGTATTGCAGCCTACGGAAGTTATTCTCAATATGTTATCATTGTGTTTATGCTGCTGGCAGGTATTAACTTTACCCTGCACTATTTTTTCCTGCACCGCAGTTTTCGTAAAGTGTTTTCTAACGAAGAATTACGTTTGTATTTCTGGATTATCCTGGCGGTAACTGTTTTTATTACGGTAGGACTGCTGGTCTCTGAACATAGCGGTTTTGAAAGTACTTTTCGCGACACCCTATTTACAGTGACTTCCATCATCACCACCACAGGATTTGTAACCGCGAATTATTATCTCTGGCCGTCGTATTTATGGATTCTGATTTTCGCGCTGATGTTTATTGGAGGAAGTGCGGGGTCGACAGGAGGAGGTGTAAAGGTAATCCGGCATTTGTTGTTGTTACGGAACTCGTGGCAGGAGTTAAAACGAAGCATTCACCCTCAGGCCATTATCACGGTTAAATACAATGGCAAGTCGGTATCACAGCAGCTTATCTTTAATGTGATGGCCTTTTTTCTGGTCTATGTATTACTTTTCTCAGCCGGCACGATTTTGCTTTCATTGTTAGGAAATGATTTCGAAACCTCGATAGGGGCATCCATTGCTACACTGGGAAACATAGGTCCTGGTATCGGACATGTTGGGCCTGTTGACAACTACGCCTTTTT
>JGI11705J14877_10001214_pt1 | contig 14894 bp, 9 predicted proteins | sample Etolaghawater15m_FD_14877 | JGI IMG/M metagenome (IMG submission 14877) | reverse complement strand
GTTCTGGGCTGCACATCGGATTTCAGCGGAAAAGCAGACTTTCCTGCCCTGCCTTTCCGCGGTGTCTGGCTGACGAATGTGGACAGTGATGTTCTGAACAGTCGGGAAAACATTGCTGCAGCCATGGAACAGCTTTCGAGGCAGGGTTTCAACGTTGTTTTCCCGGTGGTCTGGAACAAGGCCTGGACGCTTTATCCTTCGGAAGTGATGGAAAGGGAGTTTGGACGTCGGGTCGATCCGGCCTTCGCGTCCTTTGACATGCTTTCAGTGCTGATCGAGGAGGCGCATAGCAGGAATATCAAAGTGATTCCCTGGTTTGAGTACGGATTTGCAGCGAGCTACAACAGGGACGGCGGTTTTCTGCTGGGTCAGCGTCCGGACTGGGCCGCCCGCGATGCAGAGGGACGGCTGCTTACAAAGAATAATTTCGAATGGATGAACGCCTTTCACCCGGAGGTTCAGCAGTTCATCCTGTCCCTGATTCTTGAGCTGGTTGAGAACTACGATGTGGACGGCATACAGGGGGATGATCGTTTGCCCGCCCTGCCGGGGACCGGTGGATACAGTGATTTCACGCGCAGCCTGTATCTCGAGGAGACCGGGACTCCCGTACCGGAGGCATGGAACGAAGAGAATTTTCTGAAATGGAAGGCCGACAAACTCAGTGCTTACGGCAAACGGGTTTATGACTCGGTGAAGGCTGTCAAACCCAATGTTCTGGTGACCTGGTCCCCTTCCGTCTATCCATGGTGCTATGAGAATTATCTTCAGGACTGGCCCACCTGGATCCGCGACGGATATGCCGATCTTGTCATTCCGCAAGTGTACCGCTATTCCTTTGAGGACTACCGCAGGACTCTTCAGGAGATGAGCCCTGAAAGACTGGGACTCAATGCAGCGGAGTACCGGGTCATTCCCGGCGTCCTGATCAATCTCGGCAATTATCTCATCGACACGGAATACATGACACAGGTTCTGGAACTGAACAGAGCCTATGGCTTTCAGGGTGAGGTGTTCTTTTTCTATGAAGGGACACGCTGGGAGGACGGACGTATCGGGAAGGTCATCGAGGAGTTTTACAGCCGATGAGCAGGCCTTTGCTGCGACTGCCTGGCATACACAGGCCCGGGCGGCGCATGGCCCTTTCACTGTTCTCTATCGCCCTCCTTGCTGCGCTGATCAGCTCTGTCTCGCTTCATGGGGCACCGGCAGAACTCAGAGCAGTGAAGATCACGAATGTGGATTCTGACATTCTCTTTTCTGACAGGACCATCGAGGAAGGGATGGCCTATCTGGCTTCCCTGAATTTCAATACTGTTCTGGTGGCCGTCTGGAACAGCAACGGAGCAGACGGAAGCCGCACCCTCTACCCCTCTGCTGTCATGGACAGCCTTTTCGGTGAAGCGATACATCCTGCATTCAAGGGTCGGGACCCTCTGCAGACCCTCATCACGGAAGCGCATCGCTACGGACTCTATGTGCTTCCCTGGTTTGAAATGGGTTTCTCCTCCAGCTGGAGCGCCTCATACGAATCCGCACCGGATGCTATCCTCAACCGCTATCCGCACTGGGCATCCCGGACCCGTGACGGCCGCATCACCTGGAAAAACGGTTTTTACTGGATGAATATCCTGCACCCGGAGGTTCAGTCCTTCATCAGGGACCTGGCCGTGGAGGTCAGCCGCAATTACGATATCGACGGTCTGGAGTTCAGCGATCGCATTCCCGCCCTGCCGGTGGAAGGAGGTTATGACAGTTTCACCGTTCAGCTGTACCAGAACGAACACAGCGGAGCCCAGCCTCCTGAAGATCCCCGTGACAGTGCCTGGATGCGATGGCGGGCAGACAGGATGAATGCCTGGTTCCGCTCAGTTCGAGACGCTGTCCACAGTGTCGATGCGGATATTGTGATCTCTTCCTCACCCTCCGTCTATCCCTGGTCCTACAGCGAGTACCTGCAGGATCCTGTGACCTGGATGCGCGAAGGCATCTGCGATGATATCATTCCTCAACTCTATCGAAAGACCTTCCCGGAGTACAGCGCGACCCTGGATGCCAGTCTGGCCAACTATCCCGGCATGGAATCCCGATACAGCGCCGGCATTGTCCTCTATCAGCGGCTGAGTGACTTCAGCGGCAGCGAGTATATCATGCCTATGGACTACCTTGAGAGCATGATGGACCTCAACCGTGAGCAGGGCATTCACGGCGAAGCCTGGTTCTTCTACGAGGGCTTCAGGAAATATCCGGAGATCGGAGAAGCGCTCCACGCCAGCTGGTATGCGGAAAAAGCCCTCCCGCCTCTTGTGGACAGAACAACAGAACGCACTCCCCACAGGATATATGAGGAGGATGACAGCAGCAGTGTCTTGACAGGTCAGTGGACATCCTATGACAGGATCGAGCACCATGGACAGACCCTTCATTATGCCTCCATCGGCAGCGGCTCCCGCGCAGAGTACTTCCCGATCCTGTCCGGCAGCGGCGAGTACAACATCTACCTTTACAATACCCGACAGCTCAACGGCAGCAGCGCCCTGCCCCTCATCATCCGTCACAGGGGCGGCACAGATACTGTCAGAATCGATCAGCGCAATCCCTCACATACCGGCTGGACACGCCTTGGAACCTTCATGCTCGACCGAATGCCGATCCGGTCATCACTGTCAGCTCCGATGCCGAAGACGGTCTCTACGCCTTCGCAGATGCCGTCATTCTGCTGCCCAATCTCAATGATCAGTTTGCAGTCTCAACTCCCACCGGACTCGACATCCCCTTTCGAAGTGCAGGACCCGAACTCGCCCTCTCCGCAACCTTCTACCCGAATCCCTTCAATCATTCTCTGCATCTGAATCTGGAACTACCAATGTCCGGAACTCTCTCCCTCGCGGTCTACAACGCCGCCGGCCGACGCATTCATTCTGAAAGTGAAATCATGTTATATGCAGGACATTTCGAACAGCGACTCTCCCTGCCCCATGCCCCCTCAGGTGTCTATTTCCTCCGTGCCCGGCTCAGCGGGCAGAATATTGTCTATAATACCACGCAGAAGATCCTGCTTCTGAAATAGGCCTCTCCCCGCTTATCCCTCTTTCCCTGCAGCCCTTCAGAGGCCGACAGCCTTCACTTCCCCTGAGATGGCAGCTTAAGTGCTGTCTCCAGGACTAAGGGTCCTTATCTTTTCTGTCATTATGAATATATTCAGGATAGAGTTTCTCCGCACAGTCCGGACAGATGCCGTGGGTGAATTCTGCATCTGTATAATGACTGATGTAGGATTCAACAGATTCCCAGTATCCACCGTCATCCCTGATTTTCTTGCAGCTGGCACAGATCGGCAGAAGACCCTTCAGTTCCTTTACGTTATCCAAAGCAAGTTTCAACTGATGGTTCTTGTCACTGATCGCTTCATTCGTCTTCTCCAGGGCAGTCGTGTAACGCCGCACCGTCCTCGACCTGTTCACCAGCAGAAGAAGGATGATCAGAGCCGCAGCCATCAGTGTCACTGTCAAATTTCTCTGTGCAAGGGTTCGCCTGATCTTAAGGTCCTTGATCAGTGCATCCTGCTTCAGAAGCATATTCTCGCTGGATATACGGCTTCTTTCGAATTCCAGCTGCGATATTTTTAAATTCTTTCTGAGACTCTGATCCGAAAGCTGCTGCTCAAATTCTCTGGCCATCTTCATGGCCGGCAGCGCTGATGCAGTATCTCCAAGTGCGATATACACTTCGGCAGCCAGATCATGAAACCGTACCCGTTGTTCCGTGTAATCATTCTTTTCACTGAGGGTCAGACCTGCCTTGACCGATCGCAGTGCCTCACCGTATTCCTGTCTCTCAAGACGCAGATCCGCCAGATGCAGGAGCAGTTCTGCACTGTGCTGTTCATGCCGGCCTGCATGAAATGCCTTTTCAGCCTCACCGTAGTAGTGAAGGGCGGAATCCAGTGCCGCAGACTGCTGATGTATGAGCCCCAGTTCAAGGGCACACAGTCCGACCCCGTCCAGATTCCCAATATCAGCATATCTCCGACGCGATTCCCTCAGCGTCTGAATACCCACCTGCACTTGTCCGCTGCGGTATTGGGCCTTTCCCATGTTCAGCAGACTCCAGGCCTCACCATGAGGAAAATCTTCCTTCTCCGCTATGGCCAGCGACTCCCCGTTCAGAGTGATGGCCTTCTCGTATTCACCCTGAATAAGATAGATCAATCCCATGTTCGCCAGAGGCAGTACCGCCAGATCCTCCTTGCCGAGCGCCATATTGATCTCATAGGCTCTGGAAAAATATTCGAAGGCCTTGTCATGCTCGCCCAGACCCGAATAAACACCACCAAGATTATTGCTGAACAAGCCCAGTTTCGTACTGTCCGATCCTGCAGGGTATTTTTCCAAGGCATTCAGATAGGCGGCCGCTGCCTCCACAAAACGGCCGAAACTGTTATGAAAGAGCCCCAGATCATTCCAGGTCATCGCCGCATCATAGTCCGAACCCCAGGTTTCCGCTTTCACCAGCGCCCTGTTGTACGCCTTCAGGGCACTGTCTGGCAAGCCTCCGTAACGGTAGGCATCCCCAAGCATACGCATGCCCGCCAGATATCTCCCGCTGTCAGAATCAACAGGACCCAATGATATGAACTCGCGATAGAGTGCAGCCGCCTCAGTAAAATCCCCGCGACCGTAGCTGACCGAAGCACTGTCATACAGCGCAGCAGCATCCGCGCCCTTCGCCTCTGTCGCACTTGACGGCAATAGAAGCGCCGCTGACAGGAAAAACTGAATCAGCCTCAACTTCCGACGCCCTCCAGCCACAGGCAGTTGAATTCCGCTCTTCATCCGCAGCATTCTCCTGCCCTGGAGGCCGATGCCGGCCAAATCCTGCAGTATCCTGATCTCAAAGCCATTTCTTCCTTCTGAAAAAGTTAAGCATCACACCGGTCACAGACAGCACAATACCCCAGAATACCGGATATGCCCATTTCTGAGACAGTTCCGGCATAAACTCGAAATTCATACCGTACACACCGGCAAAGAAACTCAGTGGAATAAATATAGTGGCAATGATGGTCAGGATCTTCATCACCTCATTCATGCGGTTGCTGACCAGACTGATATGCATGTTCATCAGCCCGGACACTCGTTCCCGCAAGGATTCCAGATTCTCGAGCACCTGAGTCACGTGGTCGGCGGCGTCCCGGAAGAAGATCAGACTGTCATCCTGAATAAAGCGGTGCTCGTCCTTCAGAACAGCTGCCAGGATCTCCCTTACAGGATGCATGCTCCGGCGAAATGAGATCAGCTCATTGTTGAGACTCTGTATATTCCGGGCAAACTGCATATCACCGCCGTCCAGGACAGCCTCCTCCAGATCCTCGGTATGGTTCTGAAGCTGCTCCAGTACCAGTGCATACTGGTCTACAATGATATCTGTGATCGCATAAAGCAGATAATCATGGCCCCGCTGCCGTATCCGTAAACTGCTGTTTCGAATCCTCTGCCGAAGAGGTTCCAGCACTGTGTCAGGTATCTCCTGAAAGCTTAAAAGCGCGTTTTCTGAAATGACCATCGCCAGGTGATCCTTCCGAACATGCCTGCGGCTTTCTTCCCAGGTGAAGATCTTCAGAATTGTGAAGATATGGTCATCATGGAATTCAATCTTTGACCTCTGTTCTGTGTTCAATATGTCCTCGGAGATCAGAGGATGTATNCCGAAATGTTCAGTNTANNTNCGGACGGNCTCNACATCATGNAGACCCACCACATTCAGCCAGGTTCTCAGNTCNGCACNNGNNGCCATGNNAGGAAANTNATTNCGNGAANAANGNCTGCTNTCANAAANCTCAGNNCNGTANCGGATCATCTCAACCTGTAATTCATCAACCTTCTTCTCCCCGACATGCACCATGCTCCCGGGAGGCAGACCGATCTTGCTGAATGTCCGCTTCCTTCTTCTGCTGTTGAATAATTTTCTTTCCATTACTTCCCCTGTTATGCTGTGAATCTGTCTGTCAGCAGATCGTGTCTGTTCACTAAATATCGACATTTCACTCAAAGCTTACAAGTTCAATTCAATCGTCAATCCCTTAGAAGCTGTTGAATTATGCTTTAATTGACTTCTTATAACTCGCTTATTATGAGCAAGATATTCTAATTTGATTTAAGTGCGGGGTTTAGAGCGCCATACATTTGTTATGAGGAGTTTGCACATCAAAAGAATGGCACTTAAAACATACCTGAATGTCTATATAGTGTGTTTTAAACTTATGAAAACGGCCAGTTTTTCATTAAATTCAGATCTGCGTAAACAAAGGAGTCTGACCGAGTGAGCAGCACGGTTGAGGATAAAGAAAAGCAGTTGACGAAACAGTTGGCTCCTGATATCTGGAAGGATGCCAATATTTTCCAGATCACCTGTGATGCTGATTTCCGGATCCTGAATCTCAATCGCTATCTTCTGAATTACTTCCCGGACCTGCAGCTGAAGGAGTTGAGACAGGATGTATTCGCAAGCTTCGGCATACCGGAGGCGGAGGCTGAGCAGGTCAGGCATGAGCTCGGGCAGACCGGGCGCATATCCAATGCCGCCCTGGACCTTCGCTACGGTCAGCGTCACATCCTCTGTCTGTGGAATATTCACAGGACGGAGTCTGACGGCAGCATATACTACAATTTCTTCGGCAGTGACATCACTGAGCGGCGGAAAGTGGAAATGCAGCTGGCACAGAGTCAGAAGCTCTCTGCCCTTGGACAGATGGCCGGAGGAATTGCCCACGATCTGAGTAAGCCGGTGAATGCCATTGTGAGTCTGATACAGGTCATGGAAGCCCATACGGATGACCCCTTTCTGCTGGATAAACTCGATCTCATCACCCGTCAGATGGATTTCCTCAATAATACCGTCCGGCAGCTGGTGAATCTCGGCCGGCCCATGAGCGCGGAAGTGGAGGCGGTCAACATCAACAAGGTCCTCATGGAGGCCCAGCGCATTGTGAAATACGATGTGTCCCTGCGGGATGTGGCGATACAGACCTACTACTGCCCTGTCATGCGCCGTATCAGCCTCTCCTATGACCGACTGCTGCAGGTCTTTATCAACCTCCTCCTCAATGCCGGTGAAGCGGTGAAGGATGTCTCAGATCCTGCCATCGTGATCAGTACCGAATGCCGACAGACAGAGATCTATATTGAGATACAGGATAACGGACGGGGCATCCCGGCAGATCAGCTGGACCGGGTCTTCGATCCCTTTTTTACGACAAAAACAAGCAGTGAAGGCAGCGGACTCGGGCTCTGGATGTGTCACCATATCATCACTGAGATCGGTGGAAGAATCTGGATAGAGAGCGTTCCCGGCAAAGGCACGCTTGTCAATATGATTCTGCCGCTGATGGCGGAAGGGGACAGCGATGCTTCGTAAGATCCTGATTGTGGACGATGACAGCATCTTCCGGGAAAGTCTTGTCAGTATTCTGAATGCCCGTGATTTCGACTGCGATCAGGCGGAAAACGGCCGGCAGGCCCTGAAAATGGTGCAGGAACATCACTATGATGTGGTTGTGTCCGATCTCGAAATGCCCGAGATGGACGGCCTTCAGCTCATGGAAAAGTCTCTGGAGTTCGCCCCGCAGATCTTTTTTATCGTGGTCACAGCCTACGGGACCATGGAACGCGCTATCACCGCTCTGAGAAAAGGGGCCTATGACTTCATTGTCAAGCCCTTCAAGTTTGAAGGCCTGATCATCCGCATTGAAAAACTCCTGGAGCACAAAATGCTTCAGCAGGAAAATATCAGACTGAGGCGGGAAATCCATCGTCAGAATGATTTCAGCAGCATCATCGGGGAAAGCGCCGCCATGAAGGAGGTCTTCCGCCTGATCGAGAAGATCGCCGACAGTGAGAGCAATATCTTCATCAACGGAAAGAGCGGCACAGGCAAGGAACTGGCAGCCCGCGCCATACATTACAGCAGCCGCCGGAAAAACCATCCCTTTATCGGTCTCAATTGCTCCGCAGTGCCGGAAAATCTCATTGAGAGCGAACTCTTCGGTTACCGCAGGGGAGCCTTCACCGGTGCAAATCAGGACTATGCCGGACTGTTCATGCAGGCTCAGTCCGGAACCCTTTTTCTGGACGAGGTCGGTGAGATCTCAGCCAATTTCCAGATGAAACTGCTCCGGGCTATCGAGCAGAAGGAGATCATGCCTCTGGGGGCCTCCAAACCATTGAAGGTCAATGTCCGCATCATATCCGCAACCAACAAGGACCTCGAGAAGGAAATTGAGAATCGCCGTTTCAGGGAGGATCTCTATTACAGGCTCAATGTCATCACTGTCCGAATGCCCAGTCTTGCCGAAAGACGCAGCGATATTCCCCTGCTGGTCAATCACTTTATCCATGTTTTCAATAAGGAGCTGGGAAAAAATATCCAGGGCATGACACGCTCCGCCATGAATATCCTGAAGGAAACGGACTGGCGAGGTGAGGTTCGGGAGCTTGAAAATGTGATAGAGCGGGCGATGATCTTCTGTGACGGCAGCGAGATTGACCCCTCCCTCCTGCCCGACTATCTTCTCAGTCATAGCCATTCCAGCACGTCACCCCTGGAAAGTGAGGGCAGTCTGGATGATGCCACAAAGCAGTTTCAGCGACAGTATATCATGAAGATTCTTCAGAAATTCAATAAACACCGGGGAAAAACTGCCAAATTTCTGAAGATTTCGGAACCGACTCTGTACCGGAGACTGCAGGAACTGAATATTATATGAGGTTAGTATGAAAGGAAGTATAGACCCTGTCTTTCTGGAAAAGGCAGCCACCGTGCTGAAACTGATCGGCCATCCTGTACGGATCAAGATCATCGAATTTCTTGAAAGCGGTGAACACAGCGTCGGGGAGATTCAAAGCGAGATCGATCAGATACAGGCCATCACAAGCCAGCATCTGAGACTCATGCTGAGAAAAGGGATTCTGAAAAACCGCCGTGAAGGCACCAGCCTCTACTACAGCATTGCCGACGAGTTTATTCTGAATATTCTCAAATGCATACGGAATTGCCATCTGGACGGTGTCTATCTCGACGCCGGATCCGCGATTCAGGTTGATAAGATGTAGAGAGTCGTGAACTCAATGAATTTAAAAATAGAAGGAAGAAGCGTATGACTAAGCAGAGACAAGATGTGTTCGGCACCCTGAAAACGGTTTCCACCGGCAGCACAGAACTGCAGTACTATGATCTGCACGAGCTGGAGGCCAAAGCAGTGATACGTCCTCTGGACAGTTATCCCGTATCTATTCGTATTCTCATGGAGAACATTCTGCGCAATGTGAACGGAAAAGAAGTGTTTGAGGAGGATGTGAAGAAAATCGCAGACTGGCACCCGGTCATGGCAGAGAAGTTTGAGATTCCATTCAAACCGGCTCGGGTGATCCTCCAGGATTTTACCGGTGTCCCCGCCGTTGTGGATCTGGCCGCTATGCGTTCAGCCATGAAAAAACTCGGCGGCGACCCTTCCCGCATCAATCCTCAGTGCCCTGTGGACCTCGTGATCGACCACAGTGTGCAGGTGGATTTCTTCGGAAGCAAACTGGCCCTGGAGCAGAATTCCGAACTGGAATTCAAAAGAAACCGGGAGCGTTATGAATTTCTGAAATGGGGCCAGCAGGCTTTTGACAATTTCAGGGTTGTACCGCCTGCAACGGGTATTATTCATCAGGTGAACCTGGAGTTTCTGGCGAAAACTGTTCTGTCCGACGGCGACAACTCCCTGCCCCTTCTCTTTCCCGACACGGTGGTGGGAACTGACTCCCACACCACGATGATCAACGGTCTCGGCGTCATGGGCTGGGGCGTCGGCGGCATCGAGGCGGAAGCAGTCATGCTGGGACAGCCGATCTATATGGTGGCACCTGAGGTAATCGGTTTCAAACTCCACGGAGCCCTGAAAGACGGTGTGACGGCCACGGATCTGACTCTCACGATTGTCGAGATCCTCAGAAAACAGAATGTGGTTGAGAAGTTTGTGGAATTCTTCGGCGACGGTCTCAGCAATATGAGCCTTGAAGACCGGGCAACCATCGCAAATATGGCTCCCGAATACGGCGCCACCATGGGTTTCTTCCCTGTGGATCATATCACTCTGGATTATCTGCGCAGCACCGGCCGCAGCAACTCCGAAGTGGATGCTGTCGAAGCCTACTGCAGAGCCCAGGGCCTGTTCCGCGTGGACGGCGCCCCTCAGGCAGAGTACAGTGCTGTCCTGGAACTGGATCTGGGGACCATTGAACCCTCACTGGCAGGTCCTAAACGCCCACAGGACAGGGTGACCCTGAAAAATATGAAGACGAATTTCCGCGCATCCCTGACCGACAGTATCAAGAACCGCGGTTTCAGTCTTGAAACGAAGTCCCTTGAAAATCAGGCAGCAGTGAAGCTGAAGGACCGTGAGGAAATCCTGAAACACGGTTCTGTGGTGATTGCAGCCATTACCAGCTGTACAAATACCAGCAATCCCTCTGTCCTTATCGCCGCAGGCCTCGTGGCAAAAAATGCCGTTGAACGCGGCCTGAAAGTGCCGGATTATGTTAAGACCTCCCTGGCTCCCGGTTCTAAGGTCGTTGAAAAATATCTGAGTAAAGCCGGTCTGATTCCCTATCTGGATGAACTGGGATTCAATATTGTCGGTTATGGCTGCACCACCTGTATCGGCAACAGCGGGCCCCTCCCTGAGATGGTCTCCACTGCCATCACTGAAAACAATCTCGTCGCATCCGCTGTGCTCAGTGGCAACCGCAATTTCGAAGGCCGCGTAAATCCACATACACGGGCCAATTATCTGGCCTCTCCGCCTTTAGTGGTGGCCTATGCCCTCGCAGGAACGACTGATATCGACCTGACCACAGAGGCCATGGGTCTGGACAAAGACGGGAACAAGGTCTACCTGAAGGATATCTGGCCCTCCAGCAAAGAGGTGGAAGCCCTGATCAACAGTTCCGTTCTGCCTGAGATGTTCAGGGAGAACTACAGTAATATCTGGAATGAAAATGAGTTGTGGAACCGCATCAATGCTGTCAGCGGTGATCTGTATCTCTGGAATGAGGACAGCACTTACATCAAGGAACCACCCTTTTTCGAAGGGCTGACTCCCGAACTGCCGGCTACAGGCAATATTGAGTCCGCACGGGCCCTGGCTGTTCTCGGTGATAGTGTGACCACAGACCATATCAGTCCAGCAGGAGTGATCCCCACCGCGGGCCCGGCTGAAAAATATCTCTTCGAGCGCGGGGTTCAGCGCCAGGATTTTAACAGTTTCGGCAGCCGACGCGGTCATGATTCAGTCATGGTACGCGGAACCTTCGCCAATATCCGCCTGAAAAATATGCTTGTACCCGGCATTGAAGGCGGTGTGACCCGCTATCTTCCGACAGATGAACAGATGAGTATCTACGAGGCCAGCGTTCGGTATAAAGCTGACAATACTGACCTGATCATCCTCGCCGGTAAAGAGTACGGAACGGGCAGCAGCCGGGACTGGGCCGCCAAGGGAACTCTACTCCTCGGGATCAAGGCTGTGATTGCTGAGAGTTTTGAAAGGATTCACCGCAGCAACCTTGTGGGAATGGGCATTCTTCCCCTCGTTTTTATGAAGGGACAAACCCGTGAAAGCCTGGGTCTCACCGGTGAAGAGACTTTCAGCATCGAAGGTCTTGATACAGAGATCAGCACAAATATGGTCCTGCAGGTGAAGGCCATCAATTCAGAGGGACAGGAGATCTCTTTCAAGGTCCTCAGTCGCCTGGATACCCCTGTGGAAGTCAATTATTACAGGAATGGCGGCATCCTGCACACGGTCCTTCGGAATTTCGCAAAGGACTGAAACAGCTGCACTGAAAGTTCAGAAAGCTCCGTTTCGAATGAGACGGAGCAATGGCTCTGAGATCGTACAGCCCTTCATGAGACGGAAGAATCGCTTTAATCCGTTTTGTCCGCTCAGAGCATGGGCAGGACGAGATGAAATTCTGCGTATTCACCCTCTACACTGCTCACACTGATGCGCCCGCCGTGTTCGTGGACGATATTGTGACTTAAGGCCAGTCCCAGACCTGTTCCTTCCTGTCTTACCTTGGTCGTGAAGTAGGGTGTGAAAATATGCGGCAGATTCTTTTCTGCGATGCCCAGGCCATTGTCGCGGATTTTCAGATGCAGTTCCCGCTGCTCACCGGATCGGTATGGCCTGCCGGTGATCAGTATCTTTTTCTCACTTGAATCCGCAGGGTATTTCCTGTCCAGGCTGTAGCGAGCATTCTGCAGCAGGTTGAGAATGACCTGCTGAATCTCACCCTTGCGGCACTTCAGAATATAATTCCTGCCCTGCAGCCTGTTCTCGATCTCTATCCGGCTCTTCCGGAGGTTGGCACCTACCAGCAGAAGGCTGTCCTCCAGGATACTATCCAGAGGCACGGGCATGGGCAGTTCGTCATGGGGATTGGCAAAATCCAGAAGCTTTGCCACGATCTGACTGATTCTGCGACCCTCCAGACTGATGATCTCTGTATACTCCTTCAGATCCTCGTCCAGACATCGGTCATGAAGTATCTGCACATAGTTGAGAATACCCATCATCGGATTGTTGATCTCGTGTGCGACACCGGCTGCCATGAACCCGAGGCTTTCCAGCCGCTCGCTTCTCAACAGCTGTTCCCTCAGCTCATTCTTCTGCCGTTCCTCCTCCAGTCTGCGCCGTATATCCCGGCTGTAGATAAAGCCGTAGGCATATTCGAGGTTGATCAGAACATCCACTGAGATCTCCACCGGTATCTTTTCACCCCGTCGGCTGAGATGTACGGTCTCAAAGGTCCTCTGAGGCCGCTCTGCCAGGTCCTTCCAGATATCCGGCCATTCCTCCTGTCGAAGCGCAGGATCGATATCCGAAAGATGCATTTCAAGGAGTTCCTGAAAACTGTATTCCAGCAGTCTGCAGGCCTGGTCGTTCGCATAGATGATCTTCCCCTCCTCGTTGAACCAGAGGATACTGTCCGCTGCGGTATCTATGGAAAACTGGGCCAGAGAAAGCCGTTTTTCAACTCGTTTCTTCTCAGTGATATCATAAATTGAGAAGATCCATGCATCCTCATCCCCGTAGCGGATCCGCGATCCGAAAAAATCGATCCAGCTGTACTTTTTCCCCGGGATCCTCACCTCCAGATCGGTGCGCAGTGAATGCCTCTCAGCATTCGCCATTTCGTGAATGAAGGACGCGAGGACAGATCGCGCATGGGCAGGAATGAAATGAAAGAGGATATTTACAGGCGCACCCAGTTCCAGCCCGGAAAACTCAAAGAACCTGGCATTGGCAAACACCACCTTCCGATTCTGCACAACGAAAATAGCGGCCTGCTGGTTATCGGACAGGGTTCTGAACTGCTGTTCCCGTTCATTGAGAGCTTTAAGCATCACCTGGTGTTCGAAGAACATGGCAATCGCCGTAGCACAGCTTGCAAGAAAATCACTTTCATAGCGGTAACGCCGGGAAATGAGGAACTGGTAACTGAGAATCATCAGGGCGCTGAGTTCATGTTCTCTGAAGACCGGCACCAGCACCAGACTCTCTATCTGAGCGCTGCTGTCTCTGTGCAGATCGAACTGAGCCGTATCCTCACCTGAAATCAGCACCTCCCGACCGTTGAGGAGTTCATCGTGAATATGGGTTCGGAACCTGAATTCACGTCCGGTCTCCGAAGGGCCGGGGAGGTTTGCACCGAACTGCCGGTGATAATTCATGGTTTCCCGGTAAACACTGCGGTCCTTTTTTTCAAGGTATATGATTTCCTGCGCATCCGCTGTTTCGGTGATGATCTCCAGCACTTCGATATTGAGTCTGGCCAGATGTCTGTCAGCATGCAGCAGCTGATGTATGCGCAGCAGGGCGCTGAGATAGACATTATTTGCCCGAATATCCAGTTCCTGGTGTTTTCTCTTGCTTATATCCACGAAGGAGATCAGAACACAGTTCCTGTTATCGTAGGTGACAGAGGTCATACTCACGAAAACCCAGAAGGGCTCGTCTGCCTGTTTTGGATACATCAGCCAGTCAAGGTGCACCGTCCCGCCGTTCATAAAGATCCTGACCAGCTCCGCAAGGGGACGCTGATTCTTTTCCTCAACAAATAGGCTGTCCACCGATTTTCCGATAAGCTGATCATCCAGAAGGCTGCACATCAGGATGAAACGCCAGTTGAAATGCTGTATCTCCAGGTTTTCAGGATCCACGATCAGGAGTCCCTGTGTACTTGTATTGAAAATGCTCTCGTAATTGGCCTGGCTCTGTTCCAGTTCAGCCTGAATGTCCGCATGCTGTCTGTCGTGCTTTTTCAGAAGCCGGTAGAGACGGTTCATTTCCTCATGAAGCCTGCGAATTTCCTGCTGCCGGCCCTTTGACTCCTGCAGCTTCACGATAAGAAGTACCGCCAGAACGACACTGGTCATGAGCAGCATGAAGGACAGAATCATCTCAAACATGTCTGGACCGTCTCCGGATTAAAGTCAGATCATTTAATGAGGAGCAATTTCCGAACCTGCAGTTTTCCTTCTGCACGAAGTCTGTAAAAATACACACCGCTGGCCAGTCCGGTTGCATCGAAGGAATATCGGTGAGTCCCGGCAGACAAAGCGGCCTGCTGCCAGAGATGGGCCGTCCTGCCTTGGATGTCGGTCACAGTGAGACGGACATCGCCGGACACTGCCAGGCTGAAGGGAATGACCGTGACTGCATTAAAGGGGTTGGGATAGTTCTGCCCCAGCTCAAAAACTGCGGCATGCGTTCCGCGCTCTTCATCCAGGGGAGTGGCTGCATCGTCTGCCCAGGGAGATCCATGCTCCACTGACGATGCCCGCCAGTA
>JGI11705J14877_10001205_pt1 | contig 14947 bp, 12 predicted proteins | sample Etolaghawater15m_FD_14877 | JGI IMG/M metagenome (IMG submission 14877) | reverse complement strand
GCAGGTGTAGCACCAAAGACCACAGCTGCAGCATCCTTCTCAGTAAGACCTGACACGGCTAACTTACGTGTTCGACTACGGTAGTTACCTGACTCAATGATCTCCTGAACTTTGACGATCTTATCAGCTGTCGAAAGGTTACGAACTAACTGTGTCAGATCCTCACGGACAGTCTCAGTACGTCCACTAAGCATAGCTTTGACACCGTTGTTAGCAGATGACAGGAAGTCCTTAGCAATGCTTCCTGATGGGCCGAAGAGTGTCTCAATGAGGCTCTGGTTGAACAAGTCATCAAAGGTATCCTTGACCTGTCCTAAGGGTGCCACACGTTGAGCATACGCAGTCTCAGTACCTATCAGGGTTGATAAGAGTTCATCCATCAAGCCGTACTTAATGTTGTTAAACACCTTGACAGCCTGAGGACTCTCAGGATCATAGCCCATCTTCTCAGTGACAAACCCTGACATCTTACCTACGCCTAGTCCTGTCAATCCGAACATAGGCCCCATAGCAAGGAACATACGAGCACGTTCCCCAGCTGTAAAGTTACGGCCTACCACAATGTTTTCCATTGCACGAATAGAGAAGGACAACCACTGAGTAGGTACACGCATGGCTCCACTCTGAGCAAAGTTACGTGACTGAGTTGTCATACGGAACGTAAGGTCTTGCTCACGGTTAGTGATCCAGAGTTTACCCTCAGGTGACATAGGATTAATGTTAGGACGTTTAGCACGATGCTCAAGGAAGGCCGTGATAATACCTGTTGTACGAGAGATACGTTCACCCTCTTTAAAGAAGAGAGTACCTAAGTCCATCAGGTTACCTACGGACTGCTTCGCCTTACCTGCTAGAGTACTTGCAGTACCGAACTTTTGAGGAGCCTGAAGTTCGATGACTTCGTTGTCAACAAGGTTACGTCCACTCTCATCAATGTATTTGACAAGAGAGTTAAGTTCCTCAACCTCCATACCTGTACCCTGTGCTAGACGTTTGATAGCCAGTGAACGTGCAGCTGGGTTCTTAAGTGAGGTGATAGCAGCGATAGGTGCTGTTAGCCCCATAGCCTTAGCACCCTGCACAGGGGAGATAGCTGCAATAGTGACAGAGTGTAGGGCCTGAAGTAGGAACTGATCAGGGTTGAAGAAGCCAAACTTAGAGTAGAAGCCAACCTTAAGGAGCTGAGAGGCAGGATCAGTCTTTGTCAAGTCATACTTAATCTTAGTCTTCTCAAAGATGAACTCAGTGGCAGCTGAAGTAAATGTCTCATACTTGTCACTAAGCCATGTAGGCTGATTAAGGCGACGTTTAATGACATCCTGTTGTTCACGTAGTTGGGCAGCTACATCATTGTACTTACCTGTCTTGATTACCTCAGCATTCAAGAAGCGGTTGAGATAGTCGTTCTCAGGAATACCTGCAGGAAACCTTACGAGGCCCTCATTACGTTCAGCTAGTTTAACCCAACCAACTACAGCATTCTGAGAGGCTGCACGGTTAGCATAACCGAAGGTCTCAGACCCGAACTGATCAGCAATGGCAGCTAGAGGGCTTTCATTGACAGCTTGTTTACCACCGAACTCCATAAGGGGTGTGTCACCACGTTTCATATTCAGACGTGAGCTAACCATTTCACCAAATGACACATCAACATTTACTGGGTTTTCTCCAGCCTCACGAATAGTCACCTTCTGGTCACGAGCCTTACCTACAAAGTCCTCAGTAAACCGAAGGCCGTACTTAGCAGATAACTTCTGCAAGTCCTCAACATCAGTTATGTGTTTATTCCAAGTATTATTGCGACGGATCACTTCACCTAGTGACTCGTAGTCAGCCTTAGATAGAACTAGGTTGTCAATACCAGCAACATTATACTTTTCTAGTAGCTCACGGACTGCCTTAGAAATGCTGTTAAGTTGATTGACAGCTACTTTAGCTTGTTCCTGTCCGAAAGAACCTAGGAGGGTCTTAAAGCCACCTGAGATTTCCTTACCTGAGGCCAGCTGTTGTGTCTTAGTTGAGCCTACAAAGTAACGGAACTCCGAGTTAGTACGAGGGCCACCCACGTTGTAAGGCATAACGTCAACACGTTCAGGTGCACGGCTAGACTTTACGTTAGTGACATACAGGTGGTCTAGGAATGTGTCAGGTACTTTAAAGATAACTGCACTGCCTAGCACCTCATCCTTACGGAGTGAACGTCCAGTTGCAATGTCTAGCACAAAGTCATCCTGAGGAAGATCTTGGCGACGTGTACGGTAGCCTATAGTCTCGTAACCTTCACCTAGGTCAACACTTTCACCACCCTCAGCTACAACTCGCTTAAGGCGGTCAGATGATTTGATCTGCCATGTTGTGTCATTGATGTCTAGGAGGGCCTCATAGGCCTCTACAACTTCTTTACGTGGCTTCTGGCCGTACATTGTCTTATACAAAGACTTGAAGGATGTAGTATCTGGTGCCTGACGTAGGTATGACAACTCACCATCACGGAGTTGTGTCATGAAGTCTGACAGATTAGCTGTCTCTTTACCCTTAATCTTCTGGATTGTCTTTTGGTAAGGCTTAACAAGATCCCCTACGAGAGCTTGACCTGCCTCAGCCTGAAGAAACTTACCACCAATCTTGTCACCTAGGCGTACAGTAGCTGCACCGAAGACTTTGTTGATAGCATCTGAGACAAACCCACCCTTATCGAAGGTATCAGCTGCATCAGGTAACCCTAGGATATTGACACGTTCCTCAGCCTGTACGAACCAACCACGGCCTTCCTCACGTTTGACAACCTTGAGGCTTGGATCGTTGGCTGCTACTTCCTCAGCATCCTTCTTCAAGCGGAAGGGAGCACCTGAGCCATCCTTACCCATAGTGACAACTACTTTATAGTCATCTGATCCTTCGTCTACAACACGACGGGAGCTTACGAGAACACCGTTTGTTCTAGCAGCTACACGAGTAGCAATACTTGAGGCTACTTCTTCAATGGTAGAACGAGATACGTACTCACCAAAGGAACCACGACGGTTAAGTTCTTCTAGCTGCTCCGTAAGGACTGTCTTACGTGTACCGTTACGTACTGTAATGTTAGCTGGACGTGATGCTGGTGATGGTACTGGGTCGAGTTCCTTAGGTAGGCTACGACCAGCTGTCACTTCATCTGTGATGACACCAGTTTCGTCTACCATCTTAGAGACAACATTACCTGCAGCCTCAGGGCCATCCATGACAGCCACTGTATCTACTGGACGACGAGCCTTAGAAAGACCATGAAGTTTATTTGTGTTCTTGATGCCCTTTATTGCTGAACCTGCAGCCTTAGTTGCACCAAGAGTAAGTAAGTCGATACCACCAATAGCAAAGTCTAGGCCAGCCGAGGGGTTGTTACCTAGGTACTTTGTGTCATCCTGTACCTTAGCTAAGTTCCAGATACCACCGTCACGACCAAAGAAACCCTCAGTCTTACGATCCTCTACGTAACCCTTAGCCCACTCCTTGAACTCCTCAGGTTTTAGAGAGGTGAACTGTTCACGAATGTCACGACCCTCACGGTCAGTACGGAAAGTTAGACCCTCGAAGATACCAATGGTAAGATCTCGGAGTAGGTTTACGTCGATGAACTGAAAGATCTTACGGGTCAAGGAGGACTCAGAGGATTCCTCTAGGGCCTCAGCAATCAGCCGATCCATAGTTTCCATGTTAGTAAGAGTACGGGCTGTGAACGGGTTGATATCACTATCTGTCAACATTGAGCTTTGCAGTAGTGAGTACTCACTCAGGGTAAAGTCACGGCCCTTCTCACGACGTTCCTCAATGAGGCGAGCAACTTCATCAGCTGGAGTACCTTCCTCGTAGGCTTTGTCAATGACAACGTTAGGGTCAAACTCAGTGGCGTTTACTTTAGCTGTTACCTCAGTTTGATTATCACCTGAAAGGATCTCAGCCTGTACTTCGTCAATAGGTTTACCTGTGGCTACTGAGAGTTCCTGTGACTTGTTAGCAAACCCCTCACTCTTAGGGTCTACTCGTTTAACAGTCTCTTCTTCCTCAAGCATATCATTGAGGAATTTGTCATTATATACTTGATCTAGGAGAGTTTTCATATAGGTATACCCTCAGGGTTTAGTAAATCTGCGGAAGATTAGTGGATGAGTCACGAGGGTTTGGTGTGGGCTGTTGAGGGTTTGCCGCCATGTAATTTTGACCATAACCGTAGAGCTGGCTTGATAATCCACTAATACCTGCACCAAGTTGAGCCTGAGCACCAAACTGTGCAGCCTGACCAGTGAAGCCTGAGTACTGTTGGCTTAGACCTGACATCATAGAGCCGTAGCCTAGGTTAGCTCCGAACTGAGATGACAAAGATGACATACCTCCAAGGGCTGCTGAACCACCTGAGACACCTAAGGACTGAGCCTGTGCTCTCATACGTGAACGTTGAGATACCATTGCCCTTACGGACTGCCGACGTTGCTGGCTCGCCTGTTGACGTTGCTGCTGTTGGGCCACTTGAGCTGCTTGCTTTTGAGCTGAAGCAGCCTTCTGTTGTTGGTTAATGCTGTAGGCGGTACCCGCCACCGCTGTAACAGCTAGGACTGTAGTTGTAATTCCAGCCATTTAAACTTCCTTTATGTAAGATGTTTCTGAAGGCCCATAGCCTAAACGTGAATATAAAGAACCAAGGTCTGCTACCTCAGGTAGGTCAGCCATTACAACGTAATTAGCTCCGATACTTTTAGCCCAACTCTCAAAAGTTTTGATTAACTTAACTGAGCTAGGGGTTCCTCTTTCGTCTTTAGATACAAACCAAGCTAACTCTGCAGCTACTACTTTATTGGACATGTACATTTGTGTGACGAGAGCTACTAGACTTCCTACTAGTTCACCGTCTCTGTCAATGACAAATATTTCTGTGTTGTCGTTGGCCAGCGCTGACTTTAGAAACTGGTAGGTTTTATCTTTGTCCCACTTGTGGGTCTCAGGTGCTTCCTTAGAGAATTCTTTAGCTAGAAGCATAAGGCTAAGAAGGTCATCTTCTGTAGCTTTTCTAATTGTGGTTGTCATTAGTACCTCGGATTTCTTCCTTGAATGACACCCCATCCTAGCAGTAAGAAATCTTTACCCTGTTCACTCTCATAACGAATACGAACGGAACGACCTGAACCTCTTACCTTTAGTCGGGTGGTGATTACGGACTCAGGGTAGTCGTACACGTCTAAGTTATTAGGATCAACTACAACAGGAAACTTCTTACGGTAGGCCTGTTGTGATGCTTGGAAGTTCTCGTTGAAGTCCCAAGCTGTTGACACAAGTAATGACGAAGGACGTATAGCTGTGTACCCTATCGACTCATTACCAGTAAAACCTTCTTCTGTCAATCGACAGTAAGTGACAATGTATGGTGCAGTCTTCTTAGAAATCAAGTCACCAATGAAGTCATACCCTGTCTCAGCATAGGAGGAGTAGTTTGTGTCACCCCAGTCAAGGAAGCCTGAGCTAGTGAAACCACCAAAGGTAAGCTTATTAGTAGCTCCATCACGACAGATAAGAACAATAGCTGGGTCACCAGTGTTGAAGTTAGAAACCTGAGATGACACAACATCATCACCCGCTGAGGTCACAACATCGTCAGCACCTGAGTTAGTCAATACGTCTAGCTCAAGTTCCTTAGCACCGTAGCCTGAGTAAAACGCAAGTCCTACAACACAGTCAGTACTTGAGGTTTGGTTCTCAACACGCCAAGGGAAGAAAGCCTGTAAGGGAATGTCTAGGATTAGGAAGTTATTTAACTTAGACTCAACTGCTTCACCATCATCAGGGTAAGCCCAGTATATACGTTTGTTAATACTGTCGTAGGTTGAGACAACCTTTAGTTTAGCATCGGAGTCGATTGCATCCCAGAAGCTTTGAATAGTTGGGATGGTAAGGTTCTGCTCACTACCCTGACCTGACACTGGGTCAGTTGACAAAGTATGGATACCGAAGCGAGACCACCAGAAGGGTACACCCTCAGCCTCAACAAACGTCTCTGGCTGCAGGAGACCGACACGTGACACACGGTTCACTGAGTAAGCATCTGCAGTAAAGACACCATCTACACCTGAGATCTGCCATACGCCATTCTCAGCAAAGACAAACAGGGAGTTCTGGAAAGCATAAAGCTTCTGGATCTTGACAGCATCTGGGATCTTAATCTCACCACCATCAGTAGGAAGGAGGTCAGGTAAATACTCAGACGTAGGGTCATTAACCTGATGACAAACACCTAGGTCACTAATGGTATCCGCTAGTTTAGAGAATAGGATAGTACCAGCATTCTCAGCACTCTCTAGGCCAGCATAGAACACACGGCCTGAGAAGGACTCAACACAACGGAAACGACTAGCCTCAATGTCCGTAGGCTTAGTCAGTCCTGTGATACCTGAGGCTGACTGTCTGTTCTTAGTAAAGAAGTCAAGAATGTAGTGACCGTTACCTGTTAAGGTTGTACCACCATAGATCTTACCGAACTCAGAGCTTGAGTAGTTACCGTCTGCATCCTTACCTGAGTACCATGGGTGAGTAAGACGTTTGGTTAGATCCGTAGGAGCACCATTACCTGTGTTCCAACCTGTGTTCTGTGCATCATACTTACGGTTCTGACTAGGTGTGCTGTCATTTGAGTAGTATGTCGTTGTATTACCCTGCCACTCAAAGTCACGGATCTTAAAGCTGATCTGACTAACTGACACAGAGCTGATGTTATACTCAACTACAATAGTATTAATAGCTGAAGAGGATACAACTAGGTTACCCTTAAGTGAAGCGAACTGACACTTAGCATTCTCAGCACCTACTGAACCTGACTGCTCATAGCTTGTCAGATTGACAGAGAAGGCCTCAACCTGTGCTGAGTAGGGTAGGTCAGACTTGTTGTAGAAGTAAAGAGTAGAACCCTTTTGGAGAACCAAGAACTCAAGGTCAGCATTACCACCTACGTTTACCCAGTTACCTACTGACACCAATTCATTGTCAGACAAAGTAAATGAGGACAACTGAAAGCTTTCCTCGTACTCAATACCTAGGCGTCTACGGCGAGTACCGTCACGACGTAAGTCACAGTTTAACTCATCTACCGAAGCACCCTCAGGAAACGTTAGTTCCGCAGCCTCAGTAATAAGGCCACGGACAAAGTTATTTACTGCTTTCTGAGTTAGACTTTGAGCCATCTAGTTTTCTCTTTCTTCGAGCCTCTGCATTCTCATTACGTCTTAACGTCTTAGAGGGAGGCTGATTACGTAGGTAGTTCTCGATAGCCCTCTGTGCTGCAGGGATGCTTGAGTAACGACCTGAGAGCTTGTTAGGTAGGGTACCATTCTCGTAACGGATCACGAAGAACTTGAAACCACCAGCTTCTTTTTCAATGTATATCTTAGAAACAAGTTTGTCAGAGGTGCATACACAGTACTGGTTCTCTGTGCTATGTTCGTACTCTATCATTTACTTCCTTCCGTAACTCACACGAGTATTGTTGCGTTTAGTTTTGTACATGTCATTCTGAATGTATGACTTAAGGCGACGTGCTGCCTGTTCTACTTTAGGATCTGATCCACCCTTAAACAAAGAGAAACATGCAGACTTAGCCTCAGCTAACAAGTAGGGCATCATGGTGTTATCTAGGTCAATCGTATGAGCATCTGTCTGAGAGAAGGTAGGATACGTAGAACCAAAGGCACGAACCTTAGAGTTCTGTAGGGTATTCTCAAGGCTTGCATCATAGGAATTCATAATCAGATATTCATCATCAAATGACGTATAGTAGGAAGGCCCCTCATTAGTTGACACAAAGATGTCAATGCTGTCCGAGTAGGTCTCCACAAGTAAACCTTCCTCTTCGTCCATACGATCAAGGAAAGCTACTGGGTCAACAAACTCAATGACACGAAAGTCTTTGTCAGCTGCAGTGCCGATGTTATACTCAATGCGTTCAATGTGTTTAGTATTGGAAGGATACTTGAAGTGTGTAGGCTTAGTAGCATCAGCTGCAGCTACAAGTGACATAAGCTTATTGTGCTCAGGGATCTCTCGTGCAGCAATAATATTGTAGTAAGTATCCTCAACTACAGAAGCAATCTGTTGTGCCTCAATGGAGTCAGAAATACTGTTGATATCCTCAGAGTCCATGTCTGACAAAATAGACTGGACTACCTGTAAGAGTGTAGTCTTCATTAGCTTGGAACCCCTTGGATAGTCAGAGAAGCTGCAGCTACATCAAGTGTAAACGAAGCAGATCCTTTGACAAAGATTTCAATGTAGTCATCAGTAGCTAAACTTGTCATGGCTGAAAGAGTAGCTGATCGCCATTCACCTGAGGCAGCTGTAGCAATAATATGACCATTACTAAGCAAGGAACCATTCTTATAAAATACAACCTCCAAGTTTACAGATGAACCTGAGGCTTGCTTAAAGTTAAACGCAAAGTTACAGAAGGCTGTAGCTGCTTGTGTATCAGTATAAATAAGACGAGCATTAGGTGAGGAAGCACCTGAGAAACCATCAGCTAGTAATGTTGAGAATGTAGGGTCTAGTACTGTATATGAAGTAGTGACAGAGTGTTGGTATGCAGGTGTAGTAGCATCAAAAGGAAGGTACCCATTGATGTGTGAGTGTGCCTTAGTCCAATCCCCTGAGCCTGATCCATCAGATACATAAACTGAACCTGTTGCAGCTGAGGCTACACCCTTAGGTTCATGTAGGTAAGGATCAGTTAGTGTGGAATGGTTTACGTTTGCCATGTGTAGCTCCTATAGGGTATATACTATAGCCCCTGCCATCGTTAAAGATATTATAAACTAACCTGTAAGTTCTGTCAACAATAAAGTAGAGGGTACCCCCGAAGGGATACCCAAGTAGTCTATTACACAGCAGGGTTTGTCACAACAGTGACGATACCTTCTGGACGGTACTTCTTAACACCGTAACGAGCTGTTGTTACATACTCGTGACGTTGGTAGTCTTTGTTGTACTCATAGTCTACCTCAGGCATCTGACGCCATGCACCGATGAATGGGTTCGATGTCTGGTCAGCTGAGAAGAACAAGTTCGCAACACCATTGTTTGAAGAGAAGTCGTTAGCTGTTGTGCCATCTTTTTCAAGAAGTGCAGAATCAGCAACTGTGCTCTTCAAGTAGTTCGATGTGTATACGTCGAAGCCATAGACGTTAGCTACGAAACGCATACCTGTTGCGATACCGTCACGTACAATACCTTCCCACATTGGGTTGTTAGATACGTTGACAATGTTTGTCAGTGTATTCAACTGGTATTCTACTGATGGATCAACAATAGCTACGAGACCACGGTCAGCAACTTTAGCCTTCTTCAATGCGTAACGTGCATATGCGAAGTCTTCAAGTTCCAAGACACCTGAGTTACCACCTGAAACACGGTGAGCAATACCATTCTGTGCTTCAGCTGAGTTAGCTGTTACGCCAACTTCAGGTGTCGCCATTGTGGTTGACTCGAAGTGCTCCATGATCGCACGAGACTGCTCAGGTACGAAACGTGACTCAAGCTGTGCTGCGTAGAACGAATCCTGTGCAGCTTTCTTCGTGATGTACGAAGCTGACTGGAGGTACTTGTCGATGCTGAATTGGAACTCAGCTGTGTCCATCGGTACATATGACACTGCATTGTCTTCTGTGTAGTCAGCTACAGTTGTCTCACCGATTGTTGGGATGGTGAACGTGTCACCGTCTGGGAATCCATCGAGCATACGAACGACGGACTGAGCCATCATTTCGTCACGAAGGATCTCTTTGAGTTCTGAGGAGTAAACCTCAGCACGGATAAGGCGCTGCATATCCGCATTGCTTGAAATCATACCAGCCATTTGCTAGTCCTTTCTTAAGTGTTACCGAACTTATCACCCATTTTGATACGGTCTTGGATAAGTTGTTGTTGAACCTTGGGTGAATAGTACTGATTAGGATTTTCCCGACGGAGGTTCTGGTAGTAAGCCCAGTTACGTTCCGACGAAAGTTGCATGTTGACACCTTCGGTACGAACGGAGCCTTGAACCATAGGGTTCGACATAGGCTGCGGTTGTCCGATAAGAGAGAAGAAAGCTTTAGGAGACTCAGATGCAATATCACGCAAGCGTTCCATTGACATACCTAGCTCTTGGGCCTTCTCTTGGACTTTAGCTGCTGCCTCAGTACCAAAAGAATTAACTAACTCTTGATCTACTTGTGCTAGGTTCTGTTTAATGACAGAATCCTTTTCACGTTTGACCAGTGTCTTCTCAACAAGGCTTTCTAAATCATCTTCACTAAGGTTTGCAGTGGTGTTCTGTGCCTTAGTGCTACCGTTTGTTTCATTATTAGGCGCTGCAGGATCGACTGAGGTAGTGTCAGTAGCCTTGTTCTGCAGTTGTTCGAGAATCTCGGCCTGATAGTTCTGCTTCTTAAAGTCCTCTCGCATCTGGGCCACCTGTTCCTCTAGGGTCTTGATGTATCCGTCAGCTTCAAGTTTACCTTTAGCTAGAACCTCAGGGTCTTTCCAGTTCTCTCCCTTGGCCTCTACGAGTTTCTGCAAATAAGATTCCTGTGGTGTGGCCTCTTGCTGCGTCTGCTCTGAAGTCTGCTCGGTCTGTGTGGTTGCAGTACCGTCAGTAAATACCATAATTTTATTCCTTGTCTAAGTTGATAAGATCAAGCACTTGGTTAAGTGCCCGATTATACCCGATACGGTCAGCTTGCTTGTAAGCCCATGAGGGGCTGTCATAGTCAGCCGTAGGGGGTGTATCCTTAAGCATAGGCCCTAGGATTTCTTTGAGACGTTCGAGGCTCTCTCGGTTTGACAGAATAAGTTGGCGTACCTTATCCTTGTCCTCTTTCGTCTTGCATTCTTTAAACCAATTCGACTTCAAGTGTTATAGTCCTTGTTCGATTGCGATCTGTTGTTCTTCTTCGAACTGGACTTCAGCCTCAGTAGCTACACGTTGTGTCTCTAGCTGTTCCTGTACTGTGATGTTCTCACCGAATAGTTTAGGCTCACCTAGTTCCTCAGCCATCAGGCGAGCAAACTCTTTACCTGACAAGTGAGTAGCCATTGTTGGGTCAGCTAGTTTCAACTGATAAAGTTGTGTCAAGTTCTGCACACGGTTAGCACGTTCAGCAAAGTGACGAGCACCCATAGGTACTATCTTACCGTTAGCCTTGATGTCTTCCTTAGTGATTGTCTCGAAGAAGAATAGACCTGTGTCTTCGTTAAGGACACGTACAGTATCAGCATAGTCCATGTTACGACGAGCTGCCTCAAGCATAGCATTAAGGATTGGCTCAAGGAATACACGTTCGAAGTGTGCTGTCTTGTGTTGGAAGATACGACCTGCCGCTGTCATCAACTGTTGAACCTCGAAGGCAGTCTTCTCACCTGCACTACGGATACCCATAGCCTCACGAGGAGCACCTGCAAGCATCTCCATTTTGTTCTCTAGTGTCTGGATCTGGAAGTCAGCATTGAGGGCTGTAGCATCAGGTGCTAAGTACCCTACGTCACCCTCTTCACCCATGTAGATACGTGCTGCAGGTTCGAAGTCGAAGTCCTCTACGTCACCACGGATCTTAATGATAGGGTATGCGATCTGATCGAAGACATCAGCCTTAAGGTTCTCTAGGTGGTCAATACGGTACTGCATACCTACAAGGTTATCCAGTGGCCCCATTGCGTAGAGGTTGTCAGGACGTTCACGCCAGCCAGCATGGAAGACAGGAGCCTTACCTAACCAACTAGGGTTCTGTTCATTCAGGAGAACATAGGCACGATCAACAACTGTAATGACACGATTTTTGTGGAACTTACCAGCATCAGCATCATAGATGTCACCATAGAACGTAAGGAGTTCTACGTAGTTAGACTCATAGTATTCCTGAAGTGACGAAAAGCCATCAGCAATAAAAGCCTGAGACTTGCTTACATCTATGTCATTACCTGATGCAGCTGTACGATTGACAAGCATCTTCTCGAAGACATCCTTCATGTAGGAGTTGTCAACTGTCTCTTCAATCTTACGAGCAACCTCACCTACCGTTAGAATGCTACGGATAATCTTAGGGCTATCTCCGAAACTTGGGGCAAGAGGGTTGAAGCAAATGTCAAATGGGCTGATCCGTACAAGCTTAGGGCCGATGTAATTGGTAATTCGTTCCCCATCTTCAAACTCAGTATAGTCCCGCTTGAACTCCACTGTTGCGAAGCAGTTACCATACTGAATGTAATCATTGATTAGTTTACTCACAGTGTCTTCAAAGTCAGACGTACGGAGTTTGTTCTCCATGTATGCTTGGATAGTATCACGTTTGGATTTAGTAGCTGAGGCATGATCATAAGCCTCAAACTTAAACCAACGGTTACGAGGAAACAATGCTGAGAAGTAATTAGCATGGAGGTTGTCAGCAATCTGTGTCAACTTAGGAGTTGTCGTGCTGTTCGTCCATGGTAGTTTACTATTAGAAGTCGTACGTGTATCCGTCGCATAGACGTAGTTACGAAGTTCCTTCCACTCATCTATCTTGTTTTGACGAGCATTGTTCCATGAGTTCCAACGGTCTGTAATGTCCACAGCCAGTGTGTGTGGATCAATCATACTCTCTAAGTCAATAGTTGTTCCAGCCATTAGAAGGCAACTCCACCAAATCTTGAGTTAAACTGTACGACGTTACTTTTCGGCTTACGGATAGACCTTGAAGGCTTAACAGCCATATCAATGACAGAAGCTAAGGCGTCAATAACGTCATCATGTGGTGGGTTACGTGAGCTTAGTTCTTCTTCTAAGACTTGAGTATTACCACCACGGTAATGCCAGATACTCAGGTTATCATATCGTGGCTCAAGGACAGCTGAAATACGTTCCTGCTTGTTACCTTGGGTTTTGTTAGGACGGAACTCATCAATAGAAATTGACAAGCCGTGTTGTTTGATCATCTCTTTAAGTTGCTTAACGATAGCCATCTGGGCAACTGTAGTTTCAGCCCTAAGCTTCTTAAATGACCACTTGTTCGAAAGGTGCAGGATATGCTCGAAGTACTCAGAGATCCTGTCAGTTCTAAATCTGTCAATATCTAAGACATACACATTGTTCTCAGCATCAATACCAATGACAACAATAGCTGTGTAGTCCGATCTTTTACCTAAGCTAAACGCAAAGTCAACTGCAGCAAAGACATTGAGACGGTTGTCTCTGTAGTACATATACCCATTATCTTCACGTAGGTGCTTACGTTCGAAGTACTGAAACTTATCTGAGGACACAGGTACGTTATCTGGATCACTAGGGTCGTTATAGTACTGTGCTCTGAACTGACCTCTGTCGAGGTACTGACCACGTTTCTTAGCTAGAACCTTAATGTCGAACCCGAACCACTTACCGTCTTTACGTTGGGTACGAGGCCAGAGCATTTCCCCTGTGCCATCCCCTCGGTTCTCTACAGGTCTCTCAAAGATCTCGTAGATGTTCTCTTCGCCTACCTTGTTACCATCATCATTATACAAGTCTTCTGTCATTTGAAGAAGATCATTGTACAAATCAGCTGGGTGGTAACGGGTTCCTACAACCCACTCCTTAGCATCGGCACCCTCGATAGATGACAAAAGAGAGTATTGGCTTTTAACCTTGTTACGTCCCTCACCTGTGTAAGCATTCTCATAGACAACAATGTCATCCAAGACAGCAATGTCACAGTGCATACCCGTAAGAGATGTAGTCAAACCACCAGTAAAGATTGAGGGGTCACGTACGTTTTCTTTCTTACGGTCAGGGTGGTCTAACATAATCTCTGAGTTAGTCCAACGTGTCCGTTTGCCATCCTCAGGGTGTACATGGTCAGGCCAGTAACGAGAGTAAGTATCTGAGGTAAGGATACCCTTGATAAACCCTAGTTGTTTCTCAGCTAGGTTAGCTGTAGCTGATATATATAGTATACGCAAAGTTGGGTTCTTTGTCAACTCCCAAGCTACACGATAGGCTATTAAACGTGACTTACCATGGTCACGAGGGAAGAGAAGCAACTGGTGAGACTTAGCATCAGGTCTAGTCCACCAGTTACATACATCCTCATGACACTGCCCTAGGACTTGCTCAGGTGCCACAAGCTTAATGAAAGTGACAAGATCACTCTCAGCTGCCTGTCGGATTTGCTCTAGGGTTGCCATTTAGTTAGGAAGCATCCTGTATTGTAAGTGTACCCGCAGCCACCTGCCGCATGATCTCGGCATAGTGACGATTAGCGGGGTCTAGGGGGACAAACATTTCTTGGCCGTCAATGGTAGCATTGATACACTCATTGTTTTCGGTGTATTGTGCGCTTGTAATTGTTATATCGTTCATTGTTATAACTCCGCATCTGCTTCTATGGCTATATTGCCCGCACTGCTACCCATTCCTGTTATTGTAACCCAGTCAAGCCTAACCCTGTTTACGGAGCCGCCTGATGGAACTTCATCCAACGTAACAGTAGGGTTTGCCCTCATTGTAGTCTTGAAGTCATAGTGTTCTTCGCCATAATCACCGTAATGAAATCTTGCTTGGCCTACATAATAATACCGCTGACACCTCGCCAACTCATCCCCATAGCTGCGATGCTCGAAGGGGGTGGCGGTGTCGCCTACTTCCAACTGGACGCCTGTGATGTAGAAGGTAGAGTTTACAGTAGTAAGGAACGTGTCGGTTGCATCTAATTTAGTGTTATCAAAATCTTCCCAGTTGCCACTAGCAGTACCGCCCTGCCAATCTGTACCTCCACCCAGCATCCACTCTACGATAAAGCTGCTGCCTGTATCTGTTGCGTTTGAAAAGTCATCTCCTCCAGTATCACCAGCAAAAGTCATTGTTACTTGCTGCCAAGTGTTAGCGGCTGCAACCGTATAAGATTTAATTATATGACGTGTAGTTGAAGAATAGTTTTCTCTA
>JGI11705J14877_10001199_pt1 | contig 15014 bp, 16 predicted proteins | sample Etolaghawater15m_FD_14877 | JGI IMG/M metagenome (IMG submission 14877) | reverse complement strand
TTAGTCTATTTAGACAAAGTATATGTATTTTACAGTTTAAAGGTTTAAAAAAGCATAATAGTGTTAATATTTTTTAAATAAATTTTATTTTTGAGTAAATAGGAAGCAATTAAGTGCAAGGCTACATAATAAATCTTAATAAAGTAAAAGATGAAGATTTAATAGTTACGATTCTAGCAAAGGAGAGCTTAGATACCCTTTATAGGTTCTATGGAGCTAGACATGGAACTATAAATATTGGCTTCAAAATTGACTATGAAAAAGATTGCTCTTCAAAATCCACTATTTCAAGACTCAAAGATGTTATACATATTGGTTTTAACTGGATAAATGACTATAAACTACTGCGTTTATGGCAGGATTTTTTAGCACTTTTTTACAAACACCTCAAAGATGCTGAAGATATTGGTGGTTTTTATTTTGATTTAATTGACAATGCCTCTAGAGAGTGGGGAAAACAAAATCCTAAACGTGTAGCTGTAGAAACTTATGTGAAAATATTAGAGCACGAAGGAAGACTTCATCGTGAATTTAGCTGCTTTTTATGTTCAATGCCCATTAAAGATGATATTTCTCTCATAAGAGCATATTTACCTGCACATCAAAACTGCACACATACCCTTAGCATTAATCGGGAATCTTTAAATGAACTATTTAAAAATAAATCATCTCTATTTTTGAGTGACAAAGAGGTTGATAGATTGTGGCTTGTATTACTTGAAGGCCTTTAAATAGCAGCGCTTTTAAAAGATTTGCATAGTGAAGAGTATAGAGATTAACTTTGGAGTTCTTAAAATCTATTATATTCAAAAAAGCTTACTCTATTTTAAGTCTAAACTTTCGTAAGCTAATTTACGAATCCAGTCATTAAATTTTATTCCATTTTTGAGACAATACTCGGCAAAAGTCTTTAATTCACTTGGAGTAAGCATTAATTCAACTTCTACCAACTTTTCATTTTTAGATTTTAATATCTCTATATCTTCAAACTTTTCATTCATATTAAGTTACTACTTTCTAGCGACAAGAGAGGCTATTCTAACCTTTTCTCCTCTTAAGTTAATATCATCTCTCTCTTCATAATAAATGATATCAAGTCCTATAAAAGAGTGTAAGAGCTCATTTTTTCTTAGCAGATAATCTAAGTTCATTGTGTCATGTTTATAATCACCATGAGCGACTATAAAAGTCTCAAAAACAACAATTCCACCCTCTTTTAGGGCATCTTTCATTTGAGACACGAGACGTCTATTTAAATAATTTATATTGACAATTAAGTCATATTTTTTTGGTGAAAGATTATATTTATCTAAATCAGTTTCCACCTTAGTTATCATTGCACTCTTTTTAATTTTACCTAAAGCGTAGTCTGAAATATCAACGGCATCTACCAAAAAGCCTTTTTCAGCCAAATAGTGCGTGTTTCTACCTGTTCCACACGCTATGTCAACAGCTTGACCGACCTTAACTTCATTTATATATTTTTCAAGTACATTTGCAACATTATCCGGCATAGGAAATTCTAAATATCGTTTATTCCATCTCTCTTTATCTTCAATCATGACAATCTTCCTTTATAATCTTCATATCCAAAATCTTTTACTATTTCTAACTTGCCATCTTGACGTAAAATAGCCAATGATGGTAATTTAATTCCATTGAATGTCGTATTTTTAACAAAAGTATAGTGAATTTGGTCTTCAAATATAATATTATCTCCAAGTTTTAAGGGTTCATCAAAAGAGTAATCACCCATAATGTCACCAGCTAAACAAGTGTTTCCACCTAAACGGTAAGTATACTTCTTCTCACCAGCCTCACCACTTTTTCTTACAGCAGCACGATATGGCATAGCTAAAGTATCGGGCATATGTGCTTCTGCTGATGTATCCAGAATGGCTACATTCATGCCGTTCTCAAATACATCTAATACGGTCGCAACTAAATATCCAGTTTCCCAACCAACAGCTTCCCCTGGTTCAAGATAAACTTCAACATCATATGTTTCTCTAAAATATTTAACCAGTTTTATGAGCTTTTCTACATCATAACCTTTTTTAGTTATATGATGCCCTCCACCAAAGTTGATATATTTTAAATTTTTAAAATATTTGGAGAAGTTTTTCTCAAATGCAATAAGAACTTCTTCTAACTCATCTGCTCCCTGTTCACATAAAGCATGAAAATTCAATCCATCAAGATGCTCTACAACAGATTCATCAAAATTTGCCAAAGTAGTCCCTAAACGCGAATACAAACCACATGGATTATAGATATCAACAGGAGAGGCGGAGACTTCGGGATTTATTCTTATTGATATATGAATATCTGGATTTATTGCCTTTACTCTCTCTTGATATTTTAAAAGTTGCGAAGGCGAGTTAAAAACTATATGATTAGATATTTTGGCTATCTCATCTATATCTGTCTCTTTAAACGCAGGAGAGTAAGTATGTACTTCTTTATCAAACTTCTCTCTTGCTAAAAGTGCCTCATGTAATCCACTTGCAGTACACCCTTGAAGATACTTCGAAATTAAAGGAAATGTACTCCACATTGCAAAGCCTTTGAGAGCCAATATAATTTTTGCACCACTCTCATTTTGAACATAATCAAGAAGCTTTAGGTTTTTTTCTAAAAGCTCCTCTTCACATACATAACATGGAGTCTGGATATTGTTATAATTGTTCATATCTCTTTCTAATCCTCTGTTTTGTCATCAAATTTCATAAGATCCACTTTAAAAAATACGTTTAGTGTGACAAATCTTTTATCTGCCAAGGAAGACCTTGTGTGTTCATCTCTTCCATAAACGGATCTGGGTCCATTTGTTCCATATTAAAGACACCAACTCCACTCCAAATACCTTTGAGCATTAGTTTTGCACCTATCATTGCTGGAACACCTGTCGTATAAGAAACGCCTTGAGAATTTGTCTCTTTGAAACACTCTTCATGGTCTTTTACTTGATAAATATAGATTTTTTTCTTCACACCATCTTTGATGCCCTCAGCTAGGATACCAATGTTTGTTTTTCCCTTAGTTCTTGGACCAAGAGATGCAGGATCAGGAAGCAATGTTTTTAAGAACTCCATTGGAACAATTTTCATTCCTTTGTGCTCTACCTCTTCTATGCCTAACATTCCAACATTTTCCAAACACTTCATATGTGTCAAATAACTCTGTCCAAAAGTCATAAAAAATCTGATGCGTTTAAGACCTTTAATATGCTTCACTAAAGATTCCATCTCTTCATGGTAGAGTAGATAGCTGTCTTTTGGTCCCACTTCAGGATAGTCCCACACCTGCATAATTTCCATCGGCTCAGTTTCTATCCATTTGCCATCTTCCCAGTAACGTCCTTTTGCAGAGACTTCACGAAGGTTTATTTCAGGGTTAAAGTTTGTTGCAAAGGCATAGCCATGATCGCCCGCGTTACAGTCAAGTATATCGATAGTGTGAATCTCATCAAAATAGTGTTTTTGCGCATAGGCACAAAAAATATTTGTAGCACCTGGATCAAAACCTGAACCAAGAAGTCCCATAATTCCAGCTTCTTTAAACGCAGCGTCTCTTTCCCACTGAAGTTTATACTCAAATTTAGCCTCATCAGGATGTTCATAATTTGCAGTATCAAGATAGGGTGTTTTAGTTGCTATACAAGCGTCCATTATCGTTAGATCTTGATATGGAAGTGCTACGTTTATTACAATATCTGCGTTTACTTCTTCAATAAGTTTAATCACTTCCTCCGTAACATCTGCATCCACTGTAGTGATTTCAATATCTGCGTTTGGAAGTTCACTCTTAATCTCTTCACATCTGCCGATACTTCTACTTGCTAACACTATTTTTCCAAACACATCTGCGTTTAATACACATTTATGAACTACTACACGACTTACGCCACCTGCACCTATAATTAAAGTTGTTTTCATTAAAATTTTTCTCCTAAATAAAGATAAACACTCTGCTCTGCATTATCTGAAAAGCCATATGCTAAATAAAATGGTCCTAAAAATGTATCTGCTGCTACATATACAGTTCCTGATTTGTGAACAGTATTATAATTAAATTTTTCTCCATTATCCCATGCTTGACCACTTTCTAAAGAAAAGCCAGCGTAAAGCGGTGCGTTTAAGGTACCAAAAAATCCACCATTTTTGATTTCATAGGTATATTTTAAAACACCAAGTAAAACATTGTCTCCATCAAATGAATAAGGAGCGTAACCAGAGAGATTAAAAAGTCCACCAAGTGTAAAAATTCCACTGAGTCTATTTATGTCATCATCATTTTTATTATATGTATTACCATATTTTACATAAATTGTTATATTATTTGCATAAAATCGTACTGGTTTTTCTATGTCAAAATATATCTGCTCATAATCGTAATCACTACCCCATGCATGGCTCTCTTTTGTCCATATCAGTGCAGATTTCATACCGACTTTAGGAAAATTAACATTGTCTAAATTATCAACTTTTAACAAAGCATATATTGGCTTTGCATCATATTTTTCTTTTAAATCAGCAATCTCGATTTTTACTTTATCCTCAAACAACGAAGCACCTACTTCAAACTCATAGTCTGTCGTTACATGAGCTCCAAATGCTAAAGTTCCACCTACTCTACTGGAAAAAAACTCCTGGTTACCCACTTCTGTCTCATATACATCTGTTACTGATGTATATGTCATAGACGGTTTAAGATAATACCTTTGCATTGTATCAAGTGGTTGAAATATCTCTGTATATGCTTTTTCATATCTTCCTATCTCAAAATCATTTCTCCATTCACCGCCGAGTTCATTTAAACCAAACATTGTATAACCAACTTTTAGCGAGTATGCAGAGTGACCATTAAAATCATCTTCAAGACCAATTGCAAAACGCACTTCTCCATGATTATCCCAACTTGGAGTTGTTTTTATATATAGTATATTTTTGTCACTCTCTTTTCTTATTTCATAATCAACGCTATCAAATATCATCATATTGTAAAGATGTAGTAAATCTGCTTTTAATGCATCTTCATCTAACTTAGCACCAACTTGTTGATGAATTCTTCTTTTGATTGCATCATCTGATATATAAGTACTATTAAGAATCTGTATTTCATCTATTATTGGTTCTTTGTATTGATGCTTATGTCTATGTTTAACTTTGTATTTTGCATACTCTTCATCGCTTAAAGATAAAACCTTGAGTTTATCTTCATTGTTTTTGGCTATATCTACCCCTTTTTGTACTATCTCTGCATATTCTTCAGCATCAAGAGCGCCATATTGGCTTACATCAGGGATTAGTAATATATCTTTTTGGTTTAAAGTAGCGATAGACTCTTCTACATTTTTTCGAGTTAAAATATCTACAAGTTGTCCCATAACAACGAAGTATGAATTAACATCAATTTCTTTACTGAAATCTTCACTTACATCTACTGCAATAATTATATCTGCACCCATTTCTCTTGCAACTTGAATTGGAAAATTACTACTTACGCCTCCATCTACCAAATCTATCCCATTAATATTTATAGGTTGAAATCCACCAGGTATAGAACTTGATGCGTAGATAGACTTCGCTAACGAACCAGACTTAAGCACAACAGCATCCCCATTTTTAATATTTGTTGCAACTGCTCTGTAGGGAATTGGTAAATCATCAAAATCTGCTATGTCTTGAACATTTCCAGTCCAGGACATCAGTTTTAAAAGAAATGGCTCTCTTTTTAAAACTCCCGTTGGAAGTACTAATTCGTTCTTAACATTGACACCTAGACCTAATCTTCCCTGATATGTATAATCTACATCTTTTCGTCTCATAGGAATGTCTTGACGATTAAAATCAGTTCTTATGAAGTTATTCCAATCAGTAAAACTTAACATATCTTCAATTTCTTGTGGCGTTTTTCCACTGGCGTACAATCCACCCATAAATGATCCAAAACTTGTACCGACAATCATATCTATAGGAATATTATTTTTTTCCAGAACTTTCATCACTCCAACATGAGCAGCACCACGAGCGCCACCACCACTAAGGACCAAGGCTATTTTTGGTCTCTCTTGTGCAGACAAGGATGTTAAAATCAGAACTACAATGAGGTATAGTTTAGTTAATTTCATACTTCTCTTTTAATGAATGTATAATATTTTTTAGTTTTTCAGCTTTGATGTCTTGAGGAACTGGTTTTGAAAAATAAATCTTTACATCTCTTCTTTTAAAAAAACTCTTTTTTTTGTGCGGTTTATGCTTTGAAAACATACTTCCAAACATCCCTTGTATATAAAAGGGAATAATCACACCATCATAGTTTTGAGGAATCATTTCATACCCTCTATAAAAAGTGCCTAATTCACCATCTTTACTAATGCCACCCTCTGGATATATAGCGACCATATTTCCGTCTATGAGTCTTTTATGTGCCTCTTTAAAGGCGTCTTTTGAAGCTTTAGCACAAAGCGGTATAACTTCACCTTTTCTAAAGATTGCGTTTAAAAGCGGCCATTTGTAAATTTCTTTGTCCATCATAAAGTAAATCTTTCTTTGAAGGGGAATTTGTAAAATAATCCAGTCCAGCCAGCTTACATGGTTTCCCAAAAAAAGTACTGCTTTATCTCTTGGGATATTTTCTAAACCCTCATAACTATACTTATGACGTGTTTTTGAGAGAAGCTCCATTATGGCAAAAAAAGTCATAACAAAATATCTTTGAGCCATCATATAACTCAGATACAAGCCAACACATCCCATGAGATAAAAAAGCACCTCTGCATTCATACCAAAATATGCAAAAAGTGTTGTGAGAAGTAAAAAACTAAACATAAAAATATTTTGTATGTAATTACTCCCAGCGAGTATAGTTCCAAGATGTACACTTGGTGAGAGAAACTGAATATGTGCGTTTAATGGCACTAACACAAAACCTGAGAATATACCAAAGAGCATAAACATAAACGCAATCACTCCCATTGATGTACTCAAGGGAACTAAAAAAACTATGAGTGTTATACCAAAAGAGCCGATTGCTACTAAACCGGTATTTATGTAGTATTTAGAAAATGATGCCGCCATTAATGAACCTAGCACTATCCCGACTCCAGCTAATGCCATCACACCTTGAACAAAGATGGTATTTGTAACGCCAAGTTCACTCTTTGCATACTCACCAAAAATGGCTAATACAACTTGAGAGATAGACCAAAAAAGACTCAGTGCAACAACCGCTTCTATGACTTCTTTTTTGCGTTTTATCATTTTAAGATTTTTAAAGAGATATGTACCATTAAGATATTTTTTAAGTTTAAAATCTTTTTGACTTCTTTTTTTCATTTTATTTGGAAGCTTTGAAGCTAGAATCCACTCTACAACTGAACTCAACACTAAAAGCCACCCAAGAGGTGCAATAGCTTTTAATATCTCCTCTTCAGTTCTTAAATTTTCATGATACATTCCCTCAAATAAGACCGTATAAAAGATAATTCCACCCAAAATGGCAACTGTTGTTACTGCTTGAACTGCTCCATTGCCACTTGTTATGTACTTTATGCCAACTAACTCTTTTATATAACCGTATTTAGCAGGGCCATAAATGGCACTTTGTAGAGCGAGTAAAAAGGTAAACGCAAACGCAGTATAAAAATGTCCATTGTAGTAAGAGTAAGTAATGCCAAGCGTTATCAAAACAGCAAACGCAGCGGAGTGCTTCATTATGGTGTTTTTAGCGAATCTATCAGCTAAAAATCCAGAGGGAGAAAACATCAAAATAAAGGGAAGTAAAACAAGAGCATTGACTATTGCGCTCAATACTATCTGAGTATGTCCATCATAAACTTTAAAGATAGTGTTTTGAATAATAATTTTGTGGCCTAAATCAGTAAAAGCATTTAAAAACACAACTAAAAGATAGTTTACAACTCCAGCAATAGCAAATACTCTTCCCATTCTACTTAATCATGCATCTCTACTAGAGTAGTACTCCAGCCTTCATAGTAAGCATTCTCTTTTTTTATAAACTCAAATAACTCAGCGACTACTTTTGTAACTTCATCATAAGTAACTGCATGATTTTTAACAAGTGCAACACCATGTTGGAACTCATCTGAACTAATCTCATCTTTAAAATGAAATCCTTCTATGTTGAGCGTATTTATAAACCTATTTTTTTGTGTAGGAGTCTCAAAAGAGACATAATGCTCCACATCTCTTAGAGATCCTAAATCATCACCCTCTTCTTCTAAAAGAAAGATTGTTTTTGCTGTTTGCATATTATGTTGCTCTAATTCAGTTGGAAAAAGCTGCGTTTCATATAAATTCCATTTTTTATCTTTAACGACATTACTTTCATAAACATAATTGCTCTCTTTGAGTATGGCAGTTGACATAGAGTTTAACTCTTTAGAATCACTTGAATAAAAGTAGAGTTCATTCCAGCCATCAACTACTCTAGAACCTACATAATGCACTTTAGATTCAAACTCTAAAGCGATAATAATGGACTCTTTTATCTCCAAAAACTCTTCAAAACCATCTTGCGTTTCATCACAAGAATCAAATTTAATAAAAACACTAAATAGCCATGGATTTTCATCTTTATATGCACCGGCATCCATCTCTACATCGTAAAAAACAGTAGCACCATCTTCTAATCTTTGAAAAACTTCTCTCATAAGAACTCTATATGTTAATGATTTCGTTTACTTCTAAACCGAAACCACCTAAACCAACAAATGAACTCTCTTTTATAGATGTTATAAGATTCATTTTAGATACACCTAAAGAGGTAAGTATCTGAGAACCTGTACCTATCTCTTTCATCGAAGCATTATCTTGATGTGTTGTTTTGTTAATAAAAACTAAGACGCCACTATTTTGTTTTAAATACTCTATAGAACTTATTAAATTATTGTATTTTTTTTGATTTAAAAGAAGTTCTATATCTGGCACAACATTGTGAACACGCACATTTGCAATTTCTCCAGCCTGATAAAAAACTATAGCTGTGTGTTCAATGCCATCATGATCTTCAAATGTGTGCTGTTTAACGTTAACACCAAAAAAGTCTATCTCTTCTACTTTAATCTCCTTGACAAGTCGCTCATTTGCTAAACGATACTCAACTATATCTGAGATAAAAACTGTCTTTAAATCATGCTTTTCGCCAAAAATATCTAAATCATCACGTCTAGCCATAGTGCCATCTTCTTTTATGATTTCACAAATAACACCCGCTTCGCTCAATCCTGCTAAGCGGCAAATATCAACAGAACCCTCAGTGTGCCCTGTTCTAACAAGTGTTCCCCCATCTTTAGCAATAAGTGGAAAAATATGCCCCGGTTTTACAAGTTCCGTTGTTTGACTTATAGGATTTGCTAAAATCTTAATAGTATCATCTCTCTCTTTTGAGGAGATGCCTGTGAGTGCATCTTTTGCATCAACAGAAACTGTAAACGCAGTCTCATAGGAGGAAGTATTTGAGCTCACCATAGGATTTAAATCTAATCTTGTTGCAATGTTTTTACTCAGTGCAACACAAATCAAACCTCTTGCGTGCTTCGCCATAAAATTTACATGATCTGGCGAACTAAACGCAGCGGCATAGACTAAATCACCCTCGTTTTCTCTATCTTCATCATCACACATGATGACCATTTTTCCTTTTTTGATCTCTTCAATAGCTTCTAATACTCTTTGTATCGCTGTCATATATTCTCTTTTATTTTATTTAAAACGCATATTAAGTAAAGCGCAAAACACTAGCTATACTCTGAGTTTTATCCTAATTTTTTTAAACGGCATAGGAGATATAACTTCAGTAGCAAGCTCATGCAACTCCTTGCATGTTTATTATAATGGATTATATATAAATCTTCATTAAAAAGAGTTCAAATCATATTTATAAATTTATTGACAATTTCCTTGACAAATTATCATCTTTTACATATAATTTCGCTCCAACAAACATGATAAATAAGTTTGTTTAAGCGTCGCGGAATAGAGCAGTTCGGTAGCTCGTCGGGCTCATAACCCGAAGGTCGCAGGTTCAAATCCTGCTTCCGCAACCAATTTCAATTTTTAATGTTGGGGTATCGCCAAGCGGTAAGGCACTAGTTTTTGGTACTGGTATTCGGGGGTTCGAATCCCTCTACCCCATCCATATCATAGAGTTGTTCATTTATTACACAAAGTGTATTAAAAAATTTAAAAATATCGCGGAATAGAGCAGTTCGGTAGCTCGTCGGGCTCATAACCCGAAGGTCGCAGGTTCAAATCCTGCTTCCGCAACCAATTTCAATTTTCAATGTTGGGGTATCGCCAAGCGGTAAGGCACTAGTTTTTGGTACTGGTATTCGGGGGTTCGAATCCCTCTACCCCATCCACCCACAAATCTCATAAACTTTTTCACACTCAAGTAAAACTATATATTATTTTTCAACAAATTCTTAATTCTTTAATTCATTTAAAATTCACTGATAAAAAATGCTACAATTCGATATCACTTTGAATCTAAACTCTCTCGATACCCTTCCTGATTTTAAAACTCATTTGTGCCAAACATAAGGAAAATAAAATGCAACAACTAACTCAAGCCGGACAAAACATCGTTAATGACCTTGCCAATCGATACAACTTAAGTACTGACACAATTATATATATGATTAGTTCTGTAAGTAATGGAGGAGGCACTATGGCTCAGTTTAATTCTCCTGAACTTGGTGGATCTGGCCAATGGATGCAAGGGGGAATGACAATGGTTGGAGATATGTTTAACTATTCTCTTAAGTCGACTGTAGACAACTTATGTTCTGAGATTTCAAATGCTCTAGCTACGACACAAATCTTTCCTGTCATACCAGCGGGTACAAAAGGAAGCAATCAATGGTGGCCAACTGAGCTTGGAAGTCCATTTAGTAGTGGCGGGCAAAACAACATACGTTATGCTGTGTTTCCAAACAGACTTGCAGTTGAAACAAATGGAGACGTAACCGTTTACGACACGCTCGACAACAATATTGGAGGCGTGAGTCAGCAACAAGGTGAAGATACTTCTTTGACTTTTAGTAGTCAATATGGGACTATTTTAGTATCTACTCTGCCTATTGTTTCAGGCAAGGCAAACAATCCTATGCCTACACCACAGACAAATTTTGCACAAACACCTAATGAGGATTTTGTAGTACCAGCTCCAGTAGTACCTCAAACGCAGCCGCAAACACAAATGCCACAAAACAACGCATCAAACGCAGTCGTAGAACTCATACAACAACTTGCACAACTGCATGAAGCTGGAGTTCTGAGTGATGAAGAGTTTAATTCAAAAAAAGGGGAACTACTGAGTAGAATTTAAACTACTCTTTGTCCTCTTCAAACTGTTCAGAAAATTGTGATAGTAAAAAATCTACACTTTCAAGAATGCCCTTGTCTAGCTCTTCTCTGTCGACTTCTATAAAATCATTTGATGAATATGTCAGGGCAAAAGTTTTACTTTTGTCTTCTCTAAAAGTTTGTACCTCTTCTCCTAAAGCCAACTCAACATAAATATAATATATTTCATCACCCTCAATCTCTTTAAGAGAAAGCATCAATGTTGGACTATCCTGAGCATCAGTTTGTATGCCATCTTTTTTGAGCTTATCTGACATTTTTTGTTTGATAGTTTCTGCCGTATCTGACTTAAGGATTGAGAGTTCATTACTAAGATACACATTCGCTTTTTGCAAACCTGTAAGTGTCCAAAATCCTCCACCATAAAGATGCAAAGAACTCAGTAATACAAGAGATAAAAACTTTATCATTTTGCCACCTCATAAAGATTTTTAGCTTTATCTAGAGCGTCTGAAAACTCTTGTTTTTTTACATATCCTGCACTTTCTAAAAGAATACTTTCATCTTTAGGATTGATAAAAAATACTCTGGGAGTAAAACTTGTTTTAAACTTTGTAGGAAAACTCTCAATATCGAATTTTTTATCGACAAGTAAAACTACAAAGTCTTTATCTGTTTTTGTTTTAACAAGTGAAGATTTCAAAGTTTTGTTTTCAAATTTACGACACCAAGGACAATAGTCTGCACCTAAAACCATCACTAAAGTTTTTTGAGATGCCTTAGATTTTGCCAACGCTGTTTTATAGTCTCTTTCATAGCCCATCTCTTTTGCAAAATCATCTACGTGAGCAGCGAAAAGAGTCACATTCAAAAAAAACAATACAAGAAAAAATTTTATAGAATTCATAGCTATTGACCCAAACCAAATACATTTGAGAGTGTATTTATATAGTTAAAATATCCTGTAATTGAGACTGCTTCAATAATCTCAACATCACTCCAACCCATCTCTTTTAAAGTCTCAATTTCATCTTTTAAAATTTTATAGTTCTCTTTGCCAGAAGCTTTGATACAGAAGTTTAAAAGTGCTTTATCTTTTTCATCTGTGTTGATAGCATCTACACCCTTAAGAATTTCATCGATTCTTTCATCTTTTAGACCAAGCATTTTAGCTATTGCTTTATGGACATCTATACACATTTTACAGCCATTTTCTTTTGAAATCAAAAGAGCAATAGCCTCTTTTATGTCATACGACAAATGTGTCTCATCAAGTAAGTATTTTTGTATCATTACATCCGTAGCAAAATAAACTTTCTCATCTATTGCAAGAAGTTTAAAGATTTCACCCAATGTACCTGTCTTCTCCAAAACAGGTCTTGCTTTTTCTTGAATAGAGGGAGACATTTGTTCAAATTCTGGTAAATTTATGTGTGCCATCTTTTTCCTTTTTTTACATGTTATAAAGATATTTTAAACGCTAAATTATAAGCCTTAATACTTAATCAAATATTAAGTAAATTTATAATTAAAAACTCCTCTTAACTGAAAAAAGATAGAAAATCAATTAAGCCTATAATTGATATAATAGCACTTCAAATAATGATACAAAGGGAAATATTTATGAATGATACAACCGACCTAACAACTTTAACTATTCGCATAACTATATTTGTAGTGATTGCTGGAATTTTCTACTTTGTCTTAAAAAGCAAAAAAGAGAAATAAACACTTATTTTAGTGATTTATTTCTCTATTTAAAACTTTCTCAACAGATTCTATCTTAGTTTTGAGTCTATTTTCGCAGTTTTTACGTATATCGAACTTTAATGAAGAGTAAACTCTATCACAACTCTCTAGCTGCTCATAAGCAAGTTCAACTATACCAAGAGCTTCTCTCATAGTTGCAGCTTCTATAATTGTTCCCATAGGAGTGAGCTGATAAGCAACGCCTGATTTATCTATGACATCTATAATCTTACTCACCTGTTTTGAAACAGATGAGCCTTCTCTGCCATCAGAAGAAGTAGGAAACATACTAAATTCCAGTAAAAAACTTGTCATCTTATTTAAGTTCCCCATTACCGTAGTGCTCAAAAAGATAGTTTGTAGTTTTTTCTACATCTTCATCACTCATTGGCGCTTTAAAGTGAGTAATCATCTTTAGAACTTTTTTATGCCAAAAATCTTTAGATTGTGGTCCTTGATTTGTAACATAACCAAAAGAGTGACACATTAAACAGTTTGCTTGAATAGCATCAAAACCTTTACCCATTTTAATCTCATAAGCTATATACGGAACAGCAACATCCCCTTTTACTTGCGCAAAAAGTGAACCATATGTCATAAGTGTTAATAATAATATTTTTTTCATAGTCATACTTCCTAAACCACTTCTACTTGTACTGTGTCAATACCATTGTATTTGTATCCACCGTGATTCCACTTCACATCTTTTGCTAATGGTTGTTCGTTACCTAAACGATCTATCGCTTTTGCCATAATCTTTAATTTTCCATATTTTTCTGGTTTATACGCAAATCTAAACGCAGTGTACCCGTAACGACTAGAAGCTTTTTTCAAAATAGATTCTTCCCAAGTTTTACCATTATCGGCTGAAATCATAACAGCTTTAATACCGTGCCCATCATCAAACGCAACACCACGAACAACTATATGAGAATTATGATAAACCTTCATACCATTTTCAGGATAGCCTATAATTGATTTTACATTCATAGTTGTAATCGGCTTAGTCGTTTTAAATTTTTCTTCTGGAGTTTCACACTCACACTCATTATCTGGAACTCTATATGCTACATCCATAAAGAAAAGAGATTTGTATTTATTTGTCACTGTAATATTACTGAGCATTTTAACCCAACTATCAGAGTAGTATCCTGGAATAACTAAACGCAGTGGATAGCCGTTTAAGTACGGTAAATCTTCACCATTCATCTCATAGGCAATAATAACATGATCGTTTAGTTCTTCAACTTCTAACTCTCTGACAAAGTTTGGAGTCTCATAATAAGCTGCATTATCCTTACCATTAAAACCTATGTATTTTGCATCTTTATGAAGTCCTGCACGATTGAGTATATCACTCAATCTTACACCTTTCCAAACTGCACTACCCATAGCACCGTTACCCCATTGAATGCCACCAGCTACTGGATTAAATGCAGAACGAGAGTTGCCTCCACACTGTAAAACAGCCTCTACTTCAACTTGCTCAAAATCATGTTTGAGTTCTTTGAGTGAGATATGGAGTTCTTTTTCAACTAAACCGTCAATATGAATAGTGTAAGCATCTGGATCAATATAAGTTGGAATATCAGGAAGGTGCCACCTTACAAAAAACTCATCATTGGGAGTTAACTGTTTTGTAAATGTACTTCTAGGAGATTCTAAAAGTGGTGGTCTATCAGAATATGTAATAAGTGGACGTTTTTCAGGGAAGGCCATTTTGGACACCACTCGAGTGTCATTTGGCTGCTGTGTTATTCCTGCAGAGAGCGATGTGCCCACAATTGCGGCAGAAGCTGCTATAGAAGTTTTGAGAAAATCTCTTCTTTGCATAAGTTTTCCTTATTGAGTTGATTATTTTTTTATGATTATAACTGCTCTTTTTTAAAAAGAGTTAAATCCTGCAAAATAATAAAAGTATTAAGAGAGTAA
>JGI11705J14877_10001197_pt1 | contig 15039 bp, 8 predicted proteins | sample Etolaghawater15m_FD_14877 | JGI IMG/M metagenome (IMG submission 14877) | reverse complement strand
CCTATCACCCAGGCTGAACGCCACATCTCCAGTCTGGAAGTAATGTTATCCAGCGATTGCTTGTGAAACTCTTCTCTGGGGAGTTGCGACTGCGACCAATGTTCTTTCAGTCCGTCAACGACATCCAATACCTCGGATTTAAGAGGCGAATACACACTGAACAATGTTACCAAGATCAGAACCNCGGAGATGTAGGCCCAAAGGGTTTGCTTCAAAGTTACCCTGGAGCCAAGAAAAGGAAGCGCAACAAGGATTAGCAATAACGCCAGCATGCCGCTGCGAGCAGTGGAAAAAAGCAGCGCAGCGAACCCGCTGACAATGCCAAGGTATATAACCACTCGCCAGAACCATGTATTCCACTCACGCGGTCTGCTCAGCACCATTATCAATGAAAAGGCCGCTGATACCGGACCCAAAAACAGATGATGATAAGCCCCCATGGGCGCGTCCAATTGGAGGTGGAACGCTTGATACCCGGAATACACAGCTGCAACAATGCATCCGACAGCAGCCCCTCTCATCAACCAGTGATGGGCCGCGTTAATTTCTTTTAATACCAGATACACTGGAATCGCCATTACGTAGCGAAAATCTATCCACGGCCAATGCGATCGAACGCCATGCCATCCATTTACAATCTCGGAAACCAGGTACCAGGCGTAAACCAACAGCAAAAGGATCAGGAATATTCTCTCATCACCAGGCAGTCGCACGTAATCCGAACGTAATTTTCGGTTGGTAATCGCAATCAGAGAAGCAACAAACAAAAGAAAATGAAATGCGCTGGCCCAGGACTTGACGCTTACCGCCAGTACTGGAAAAAGGAATAGGAGCGATTTTAATACAGATTCCAGATCTAGCTTAAATCCAGCCCTGGTCAACATCATGACGATCTTCCAAGCATTTTCATAGAGTGTCCTTAATATCTGTAAATCGAGTGAAGCAGAGAGAAAGTTATTGCAGAATCATGTTTGTAACTGCAGATATGTTTCATGGCGTCAAACGATTCGAAAAGCCAACTACGCGTGGGCAAGCAGCATATTATTTAGGTTGTGTGACAAATGATTTCTATTCGGTACTAATCAACGAAAAATTCATCTTCGACTGAAAAGCCTATTGCTGAATCAGATCAGATATCACTAGGTTCAGAACCAACGGTAGCCATAAAAAAACTGGAGACACCTCCGGCATTCCAGGCTGTCAACTCCCTGCCCATTGATCCCATTCTTACGAAGGACGCTATTCTAGGGTCACCCAAATCAATTCACAAGCCATCGCACCCAAAAGGCTGCAATCGCTGACCGCAGCCCAGGCATCTGCCGCAGGGGAGTGGAATGGAATGGAGTGGCAAGTGGAAAGTGGAAAGTGGAAAGTCGAAGTTGCCACGGAAATACACGGAAAGCGCGGACGAGATTTGTTCAGTGGGTAGGAGGCCAGCCTCTGGCCGATTTTTCTGATGGAGCAGCCACTCTCAACGACCCCATCGCCGAGAGGGCTCGGCTCCTACACATCCGAGACCGCCTGCACCTCGGCCATCCATGGCGGCATCCTCTTGGGCCGATCAAAAGTTGATTTCCCCTGACAGCCCGTTCTCCCCTGGCGTACCCACGCTGAAGGTATTGCCACTGGTTACAGGCACTAGGCCATCGAACGGGTCGAGGTCAAAGATTGCATAGCTGTAGCCACCTTCGCTTGGCGCACCATCGGCTGCCTTGAAGATATCCGCTGCGGTCGCGCCGGCGCCCCCGCTGGAACCGGATGAACCGGCACGCCCTTTGCGTCCACCAGTACCACCATCGCCGCCGACACCCCCTGCGCCGCTGGCCAGCGTGTTGTTGTTGATAAAGGGCGACATACCGGAACCGACGAGGATGGCATACGACGGACCCCCGCCACCGCCACCGCCCTGGCCGCCAGCACCGCCCTTACCGCCGCCACCGCCATGGCCACCGTCTTCGCTGCCTACACCACCATTGGCCGCACCGTTACCTCCGGTTCCGCCATCACCACCGGCGCCACCCAGACCACCGCGACCACCGTTGCCACCGGCCGCACTGCTGATGAAGTTATCTTCCACCAGCGCATCCACGATACCGCTTAACATGATGCCGAAGGAACCTCCGCCACTGCGGCCACCGCTGCCACCGGCGCCCGCCCGGCCACCTGCACCGCCACCACCGCCGCCACCACCGGTCCCGATGGCTGTACCGTCGCCACCCGCAGCGCCACCACCACCGGCGCCGGAATTGGCTGTCGACCCGGTTGCACCGGTCTGGGCCTGGTAGAAGCCGAAAGCGATTGCACCGCTGCCCGAGCCACCGTTACCGCCACGGCCACCGTCACCACCGAAACCGCCGAGACCATTCTGCGCGCTGCGGGTGCCGCCTGCGCCACCGCCTCCCTGGGGATGCGACAAGCTGCCGATATCCGTCAGGGCACGTCCGTTACCGCCCACCGAACCTGCGCTGAACAGCCCACCACCATCGCCACCAAGCCCCCCGGCATTGGTACCGGCTGAACTATTGGATGCCGAACCCGCCGCACCACCATCTCGTCCGCTTGCATCGCCGCCATGGCCACCGTTACCACCTTTGGTGCGGGAAGCACCGTTTGCGCCGTCTCCACCGGCGCCGACTACGATGTCATTACGCACCACCCTGACTGCGTTAAGGTCAGACAAACGCAGGCCGTAACTGCTGGCAGGCGCCGATGCAACGCCCGGTCCGACGCTACCGGCAGTGATCAGGTTATCCTCGATGTTTAATGTACCCTGGCCTGAACTGGCGCTGACCGCGCTGACGATGGACGATGCATTGGCGCCATCCGCCGCAGCCAGGTCAAATCCCGACAACCAGCTCTCGGCTTCCACGTTGGCGAACTCGACCGCCCGGCTGTGCCCATCCACGCCGGTCCGGTTGTTGACGACATCGCGAACCCAGTCGACGCCGTAGCCGCCATACAGGCTGGTGGTGGAGGATGGCGTCAAGGTCGCTGCGGTCTCATCGTAGCGTGCGTCATTGGCCAGGCTGCGCACATAGATATCGATATCGGCCGCGTTCACCTGATCGATGGCATGGGCGATCGATGCGAACGGATTTTGCATGCTGCCGTCGCCCGTCGAGTCACTGCCATTATCGCCGTCCACGAAGTAGGCCAGACCAGCGTGCTCCAGCACATTCACGTGCACCGTATCAGGCGCACTGCCGTTAACGGACAGCTCGAAGCTCAGTGTTTCCACCTGCGCGGGCGCGGTGAAACTCGGCGTGCCACCACTCAGAAACCCCGCACCGTTGGTCACATCAGTACCACGCACCTGGCGCCAGGTATAGCTCAGCGACACGCCCGCGCTATCCCTGCTTGATGTGCCATCGAGGGTCACCTGCTCGCCGCGACCTGCGGTTTGATCGCTACCGGCATCCGCCGTCGCAGTCATCGATGCACCCGCCGGCGCGCCGCCACCGCCACCGCCACCGCCACCGCCACCCCCCCAGGCGGTCAGGGCCAGCACAAGGACCGGAACCAGCACACTTCGTTTCAGATTTTCGATTGTAGTTTTCATGATTGACCTCTATTCGCTTCAAGTGTCGTAAACGCGTTTTGCGTTACCTGAGGTCAACTGTAGAAAGCGAGGGCCAAGCCCGGTATGGGGTAAACACCCCATATACCCCGGGCCAATGCCTCAATGTGAAACAGTTTTCATTAAACCTGTGACATAACGTACTCAATCGTCTCAAACCCGCTTTGCACCAGACGGGAGTTACGGAGTTTATGGCATTCTCCGACACGGACTTGCACCGTGCTGATAAGGCGCCTTCACAGGCGCACGGATACCGGCTTTCGCCGGTACGACGGGTTCGCCTGAAGTTAAGAAATTTAGAGATCACTCAATTCACATGACGTCATCCCACCCCTCGGCTAAAATGCCGCCTTCCCATTTCAAATAACCCATTTCGAAACAAGCAAGACATCATGACCAGACTGACCATTACCCGAATCCTGTCCCTCATCGCCCTGCTGTGCGCCAGCATGGCGCTGCAGGCCTATACCAACGAAACGCACGAAAAAGGCCTGGCCTTCCTCGCCGAGAATGCGAAAAAGGAAGGCGTCGTCAGCACGGCCTCGGGCCTGCAATACCAGGTTCTGCAAAAAGGCACCGGCACCACCCACCCGCGCGCCAGCGACACGGTGCGCGTGCATTACCATGGCACGCTCATCGATGGCAGCGTATTCGACAGCTCGGTCGAGCGCGGCAAGACCATCTCGTTTCCGCTCAACCGGGTCATCAAGGGCTGGACTGAAGGTCTGCAACTGATGGTCGTCGGCGAGAAAACCCGGCTGTTCATTCCCAGCAACCTGGCCTATGGGTTTCGCAGCGTGGGCAAGATCCCGGCTGGCTCAACCCTGATCTTTGACGTCGAGCTGTTCGGCATCAACGAATAACCACCCAGCGCCCGGGCGTCACGATGATATGAGTACACAAGCGCATCACTACCGTATCGCCCTGATCCCGGGCGACGGCATCGGCCGCGAGGTGGTTCCCGAGGGCGTCAAGGTGCTGGAGAAGATTGGCGCTCGCTTCAATCTATCCTTCGAGTGGCAGGACTTTGACTGGTCCTGCGAGCGTTACGCACGACTCGGCGCGATGATGCCGGAGGATGGTATCGACCAGATCGCCGGCCACGATGCCATTTTTCTGGGCGCGGTTGGTTTCCCCGGCGTGCCCGATCACGTCTCGCTGTGGGGTCTGCTGATCCCGATCCGGCGTGAATTCCACCAGTACATCAATCTGCGCCCGGTGCGCCTGTTCGACGGTGTGCCCTGCCCGCTGGCGGGACGCAAACCCGGCGATATCGATTTTTACATCGTGCGTGAAAACAACGAGGGCGAGTATTCCGAGATCGGCGGCCGATTGTACGCAGGCAGCGACCGGGAAACCGTCATTCAGGAAAGCATCTTCACCCGCCACGGCGTGGACAGGGTGTTGAAATACGCCTTCGACCTGGCGCAAACCCGCGATGCAAGACACCTGACCAGCGCCACCAAGTCCAATGGCATTATCCACACCATGCCGTTCTGGGACGAGCGCGTCGAAGCCATGGCTCAACATTACCCGGAGATAAAGGTCGACAAGTACCACATCGATATTCTGACCGCGCATTTCGTGCGCAATCCGCACTGGTTCGACGTGGTGGTTGGCTCCAACCTGTTTGGCGATATCTTGTCGGACCTGGGCCCGGCCTGCACCGGCACCATCGGCATCGCGCCATCCGCTAATCTAACCCCGAGCGCGACTACCCATCGTGTTTTGAACCGGTACACGGCTCGGCGCCGGATATCGCCGGGAAGGGCATCGCCAATCCAATCGGCCAGATCTGGTCAGGCGCCATGATGCTCGACCATCTCGGTCATCGCGATGCCCACGATGCGATTGTGCACGCCATCGAACAGGTGCTGGCCGACCCGGANGCCCCGCGCACGCCGGATATGGGTGGCAAGGCCACAACNGTAGAACTCGGTGATGCCATCGCCAGCCTGTGCTAGGGAGGGGGAGTTGCAAGTGGCAAGTGGCAAGTGGCAAGTGGCAAGTGGCAAGTGGGAAATTTTTTATTAGCCACTGAAACACACGGAATTAACGTGTATGGGTAGGAGGCGAGGCCTCTCGCCGATTCGGGCGCTACGCTCTCGGCCGGTGACCGATCACGGGCCTCAGAACCGATAGATTCCGCGCAGGCGCAGGCCGCTGCTGTCAGCCGCCGTGGTCTCAATCAGCGAGTTGTCATTCAGGCGAAAAGCGAGTTCGCGGTCGCGCTGCTTCTCCAGCTCGAGTATCAGGCTGAAGGCCGGGTCCAGGCGCCACTGCACGGTCAGTCCAATGGCCGTCGCCTTGTATTCGAATTGCGACTGGCGCGCCTCGTCCTTGCTCGCCACGCGCCAGCTGGCGCCGGCCGGGGCGGCGAACAGGCCAAGTGCAAGGTGCTGGCCAATACGATACTCGATGCGCAGATCAGGTATTGCCAGCTGCAGCGACCAGTCCGGGGCCGGCTCGATGCACAGCCCCATCACCGGGTAGGCCTTGTAATCACCAAACCGATGATCCGCGCGCAGTCCCAGCAACCAGGCATGGCTCGCAGAAGCGGGGCGCCGGACCACCGCACCCGCACCCAGTTGGAAACTGTCGCTCCCCATTAAATCAGGGCTCTTCAGGATATTCGACGACACCGCCAGACCTGGCACAAGTTCGTAATACAGAATCGACTCATCCATTTCAACACGCCCTTCAAACGGCACAAACCAGCCATGCAAATGCCCGTTGCTCATGGCATCCAGCCCCTGAATATCAACGATGCTGTAACGCCAGCGAAAACCCGCATGAAGGCGTTGCTCGGCAAACGAATTCAGCGCCCAGCGTGAATCGAATTGCCGCGCCTGCATGGCAACGGTCGCGGGCGTTGATCCCGGCAACGACTGACGCTCTGCAATCGACACATTGACGTCGAAATATTCGCGCTGCCACTCGTCGCTGCAGTATTGCGTCATGGCATTCAGGACCGGCGATACGAGCAGCATCAGAAGCAGCATCAGCCGCGAATTCACCCGCAAGCTCATTTCGCTACCCGTTTTTCGACAGCCAGCGACGCGCTGAAACCGGTGGCGCGCCAACCGAGATAAATGAGTACAAAATAAATGATCATCAGAATGGAAAAATTCCACTCGATGATGTTGTCTGACGCATTACTATCAATGAAATAGGCCACCGGAATACTACCCAGCCCCAATGCCAGCAGGACCCCGCTCAGCAGCAATTTATATCGGGCCAGAGTGATGGGGTAGACGGCATCCACCGCAGTTGCCAGCTTCCACAGGCGGTTGGTCAGCATCAGCTGCGCTAGAAATGTGCATCCGAAAAACAGGATTACCCCGATTCGCCGCTGCAAATGATACTCCGGGCCGACAAAACCCAGTGCAACCGTATACACCACGAGAAAAAAACCGGCGATGATGCCAAGACTTTGTATGGCCCCGCTTCCGCGGTATTGATCACCCTCAAGACAGCGCAACCAGCCGCCGACCAGACGCCAGGTAATAATCATCAGCACCGCGCTGGGTATGACAGTGGCGCGAAACCACAGGCTCTCCGGGGCGGCGCGCCCGGTCGAACTGATCGATGTACAGCCGTCGACATACACGAAACAGCTCGGTACATGATCGAGAGCCGCCGCGAGCACATAACTCACATTGATACTGAATATCGGCAGCAACGCGGCTAACAACGGAATAATGGCGATATTTATTCTCATAAAATATTTAAAGAGGCAGAGTTGTGAATCCCTGCCCGACCATCAGAACGATGTGCTGCCAAATACCCGGACCTCATAATCACCCACCAGGTCGCGTTGATCCAGCGGGAACGCTATATCGACATGTACGATCTTGCTGATATTGGTCTTGCTCGAATTCATGCGCAAGCCCAGACCAGTCGACTTCAACCACTCACCGTTGGCAATCGATGTCACCGATTCACCATCCGTGCGCCCGGCATCAAAGAAGATCACCCCGGCAAAACGGAAAACATTCAAAAAATGCGCATCGAAGAAATGGCGGAATTCCAGATTGACCAGGCTACGGTTATCGCCCAGCAGAAACTCGGACGGATAACCGCGCAGACCCTCATCACCGCCCAGCACCAGCAGTTCATCGATCGCCAGGTTTTGACCCTGCTCATGCAACAGACCGACATAGAATCGCTGTTTGGCATTGAGCAGGGCAAAGTAGTTCAGGCCCACACGGCTCAGTGTGCTGACCAGGCGATCGCTGCGGCGATCACGCTGGCCGGTCACCGACACACGGGTTCTCAGCAGGTGCCGCTCCGCGACCAGCGGCGAGTCGCTATAGCTGAGTGAGAAAATCCAGCGCGCCAGATCGGAACCGACACTGTCACCGGCGTAACCGATGAGACTGGAAAACTGCAGCCCCACCGAAACGTCCTCGGTACGATGGATATCGTTGAGATTGCGATACACCGCATAGTCGTCCTCGGTCACGCTAAAACGAAACCAGGGATAAGCCAGGCGCCGATCCGCCGGTATCGTGCCGGGCGGGGTCGCCACCCCGGGCAGCGTTTTGAACAAATCCTCGCTGCGCGAGTATCCGACGACATAACGGCGCGTGAATCCATCGATCAAACCCGGCGAAAAGCCGGCAAAGATATCGTAGTCGGTGTTGTCATGTTCAAACACCGCCAGCGTCTGATTCAGCGCCTGCAGAGACTCCTCCAGGCTGTTCTCATTGAGGTGAATACCATAGCTGAGCGAGGTATCGAGGGCATAGAACGGTTGCTCGACATTCAGGCGTCGGGTGTAACCGTCGCTGGCATCGGCGTAGGAGCTTGTCAGCGCAATGCGGCTGCCAAACAGGTTACGCGTCGCAAAACCAATGCCGCTGGTATCGCGTTCGCGATCGTTTTCGTACAGCAGGGTCAGCGCATTGCCGGTGCCGAGAAAATTATTGTCTTCCAGCGCCAGGCCGTATTTGGTGAACCCGCCGGTGCGGCTGATATAGAACTTCGGCATCATGGTCCACAGGTCGCGCACCACGATCACCAGGTCGAGGTTGTCACCGCATTGCTGAAGTGGCAGCACCGCCGCGTCGGAGAGAAAACTGTTGCTGCGCAGGATACGTTCGCTCTCGGTGATTTCGCGGGCATCCAGCGCCTCCCCCTCGGCAAACAATATCTGGCGGCGAATGACATAGTGCCGCGTGGGAAAATGAATACGATTGACCAGACGGGTAAAACCACTGTTCTCATCAGGGTTCGTCAGATCGAAGACCGGCAGGTTGTATATCTTGATGCGGCCGATAGGCCTGCCGGCATAGGACTCCAACGAATAGACCCGACGCAGTGCCTGAAAATCGGATAACTCGCTGTCATCCGGCAGTTCAATGGCCTGGCAGCCCGCATCGTACAAGGCGCGTATCGTCTGCTGGGCGCCCAGTCCCTGCAGGGGCCAGCCGATCAGCGTCAATACACACAACGATACCAGCGCTCGAAGCGCTGTGGCCAATTGATTTTGCCGGTACATTATTTCAGGGTCCAGATGGGCGACAGGGTACAAAAAACCCCGCTAGAATATCAGCTTGCTGGAGGCATTGAAAAATATTGGTTCCGCGACGAACCCGACGGCCTGCAACCAGGGCCGGTTAACCGGCCGCGGCCGGGCTCAGGCAACAAATTCCCGCAGCGTTTTCAGCATGGTGTCGCCCAGCACCTTCAATTCGTGCAGCTGACCAAGCGCGGCCTGTTTGCCCGCGGAATCCTTGATCGTGACCAGTTGTCTGGCCTTCTGGTGGACCTTTTCGTGCAGGTCGTTTAACAGCCCCAGCTCTTTTTCCCACTTGAGCGGATCGAGGCGGTTGAGCCAACGCCCGAACTGACAGTGCGCGAGTTGTAACTCGGGTGGATGGTCGACTTTATCCTGCAGGTAGCTTTCAACAGCATGGATCCAGGTCCGATGCTTGATGACAGCCATCAACACCGTGAAAAGCTCGCTGCTGATCTCACTGCAGCTATTCCAGTTTGGACAAGGTTCCCAGCGCTCTATCCATGCCTGTACATCACTGGCCGGCATGGGCCGGGCGATGCCGTACCCCTGCCCCAGTTCACAGCCCAGCCATAATAATAATTCGCCGTGTTCCGGCGTTTCTATTCCCTCGGCAATCACCTCGCGATCGAAGGAGCTGGCCATCCCTATGACCCCTTGCAGAATGCTCAGGTCATCGGCATCTTCGAGCATGTCTCGCACGAAGCTCTGATCGATCTTGATCGACGTCACGGGCAGACGTTTCATGTAAGTCAACGACGAATAACCGGTACCGAAATCATCCAGCGAAAACGAATATCCCAGATCGGCGCATTGCTGAATCACCTCATTGACCAGATCGATATTCTGCAAGGCCGAGGTTTCCACAATCTCGAATTCGACACGTTGCCGCGACATCTGCGGGTATTCCCGGGCAATCGCCATCAAGCGCTCGACGAAGTTTGACTGTTGCAGGTGATACGCGGCGATATTGACGCTGAGTGACAGATCAAGGCCCTGTTGATGCCATCGCTGCAACTGGCTGAACGCCTCGTGCATGACATATTCACTCAGGGCCACGATCAGTTCGTTATCTTCAATGGCGGGCAGAAAACGCGCGGGTGGAAGAATTCCAATGTTCGGGTACTGCCAACGCACCAGCGCCTCCATGCCGATCACCTTGCCCGTGCGCATATTGACCTTGGGCTGGTAGAACACGATGAATTCCCTGTTTTCCAGGCCTTCCCTGATTCGATCGATCGACTCGTAATGGGTGCGAATACTTCGATCCTCGATTGCATCAAACAGATGGAAACGATTCTTGCCCGACAATTTGGCCTGATACATCGCCTGGTCGGCCTGACGCAGCAATTGTTCTGCTTCGATTTCGTCCTCCTGCGGATAAAAGGTGGCGCCCAGACTGGCGGATACCTGTAACAGATGATTGTTCACCACAATGCCTTCGGATATCGCCACCAGCAAGCGCGAAAACAACGACACCACATGATCCAGATTGTCGACGCCACAGGCGACGGCGACAAATTCATCACCGCCCAAACGCGCCAGCGTATCCGATTCACGCAGCACCTTCTTCATCTGCCGCGTTACATGTAACAGTAACTGATCACCCGCATCGTGGCCGAACTGATCGTTCACCGCCTTGAATCCATCCAGGTCGATAAAGATCACCGCGATCTGCTGTTTATCGCGCTGAGCCCGCGTCATGGCCTGGCGCAGACGGTCGGCAAACAGCGCCCTGTTCGGCAGTTTGGTCAGGACATCATGATAGGCATCCTTCTCCAGGCGTTGCTGGTGCGCCTTCATACTCGTAATGTCTGTGAACAAGCCGACGTAATGATCGGTTTCACCCTGGTTATCTCGCACCGCGCTGATTGTCAGCAACTCGGCAAACAGCTCCCCGTTTTTCTTGCGATTCCAGATTTCACCATGCCAGTGTCCCTCTGTGATCAGGGCCTGCCACATACTGGAATAGAACTCTTTGTCGTGTCGACCGGATTGCATGATACTCGGCTGCTGGCCCAGCACATCGTCACGTGCGTAGCCGGTGATCTGGGTAAAGGCTTCATTGATATCGATGATTCGACCATCGCTGTCGGTAATCAGCACACCTTCCCGGGCATTTTTGAACACGCTTGCCGCAAGACGCAGATCGCTCTCGACCTGCTTGCGTTGCGCAACCTCGCGGCGCAAGCGATCGGTCGCCATGGATAATTCACCGAGTACACCGCTGTCCTCCAGCCTTTCGTCCTCGATCTGGTTGCTCGACCGGCGGCGCAAATCATTGAAATAAGTCTGCACGGTCGGGAACAGTTGCAGTTTTTCAAGCCGGTTATCGCCCGGCGCCAGCAGGCTCTGCTCCATCTGCATGAGTTTTTCCTGAGCGCCCCAGCGAAAATAGGCCTGGTACGCCCTTTCCCAGTAGACCTGTGCAATCGGCGCATAACCACTGGATAAGGCAACCCGTGCCGCGCCTTCACAGGCGAATGCCTGCCACTGAATGAAGCCACCCTCATGCGCCTCGTCGATGGCGCCATTAAATCGTTCCAGAGCCAAAGCCGGGTCTGCATTCAGCTCGGCCAGCATGGCCTCGGCAATCTTCAGCTTGAAACCATAGCTCTCAGGCACGTTTATGGACCATATGCGAATTCGGTCCATGGCCCGGTGTATCTCATTGAGTTCAGTCCCGGACAACACCCGCTGCTCGCGCTGCACATGACGCAGCATGATTAACAGGCGACAGAACACAAACTCGGGCCAGGGTAACAAACCCTGTGTGCCGACGGTATAGATCATCGGCCCCGCGCTGTCAGCATGCTGCATGGCGCGTTCAGGATCATCCAGCAGCAGAAACAACTGGGCCTGTAACACGTCGATAATGCAGGCGACCTGAATATTGTGATGCCGGTCGAGTTGTTGGCTATAGATCTGCTGCCAGTCTGGCTTGATTTTATCGCCGGTTTTCAAGTGCCCAAAGACACGCAACCCGCCTTCAAGCAAATCGATCGCCCACTGGTTACGCCGGGTCTGGCTGAACAGCAACGATTTGGCGCTTTCATCGATCAACTCATCCAATGCTACACCGCGAAAAAACTGGCAGTACATATTGTGGCCATAGGCATAAGCGGCGTATTGCAGGTTACCCGAGGCCAGGCCGGCGTCACGTGCGCGTTCGTAATCCTCACTGCAGGCGCGTGGGTGTTCGAACCAGTGGCGTGACGAACTGCCAATCATCAGGTAGAAAACACTCTGATCGGCCGGATTGCTGAACACATCGGACATCAGCTTGAGCGATAGCTGCTCGAACATATGCGCCGTTTCGAAGTCATTATTGACCCAGGCCAGCAGGCCACCCATCGCTGTATGGCAATACCCAATCTGGGGAACGGGGCCATACTCAAGGGTCAGATTGACAACCTTGGGCACCAGTACGCTCCATAACTTCTGATGCGCGCGGTAACAGGGTGGCCCCATGGTGATCAGAACACGTGTCGCTGCCAGCATGGTTTCATCCGTCATCGGCTGCATGGCCTGCAACTGCTCGATACCCAGGCCATGGATACGCCGATAGACCTGTTCTATTTCGGCATCCCTGGCGTTATCGAAATTATCCTGCGGCAAATCGATGCCAAGCGCCGACAGCGCTTCCAGACCGGCATCGATGGCATCCCTGTAACGCGCCAGCAGGGTGTTTTGCAAAATCGACTGGCACAACACGTCGGTCAGATCAAAGATGTTCTCGGCACATTGTTCGGCGATATGCAGACACTGTGCGGCCTGTTCCAGATCGCCCTCGAGAAACTCGCATTCAGACCACGACAGGTACAACTGCATGGATGCCTGATGCTGTTGATGCCAGAAGGTTTCGGCATTGGTTTTTGTCGACAGCAACGATCCCGCGGTACGAAAATAATGCAAGGCCGAACGATAGGCCGTGGACGCACGCGACTTGACGCCTGAAGCAATATTCAAACCGATCAGTCGCTCGAACTCCTGTGTATCATCGATCAGTGCAATGCCCGCGTTGAAGTGATCGCTAATCTCGTGCAACTGCTCATGTATCTGCTCCGGTTGCAGGCGCGATTGCATGAGCCTCGCAATTTTCAGGCGAATGTCGGGAAGATCCGGTTCCTGAATAAAACTATGCGCAGCCTGTTGCACCCGATCGTGATAGAACCTGAACAGCCTCGACTGCTTATCCAGCGTCACCACCATATGTTGATGCAGGGCCGGCGCCAGACGCTCAACACATTGCGCCTCAGAAATGCCCGAGACCAGCGCCAGATAGTCGAGGCGGAAGCGATTACCCAGACAGGCCGCAATCGACAGCGTTTGCTGGCACTCAGGCGCAAGATCTTGCAGACGCTTGACGAACAACCGGGTCACATCGCCATCATCCTGATACAGGTATGCAGACCCTGTATTCCAGCGCCACAGCGTATCGGTGCTGTCCTGCCACAGTGCGCCGTTGGCCACCAGGGTCTCCAGCAGGGTTCGAATGAAAAAGGGGTTGCCGCGGGTCGCCTTGCATACGTGCTCGACAAAATCACCCATGTTGTCGATGCCCGGCGACAGGGTATCGTGCAACAGACAACGCAGCTGTTCACTGTCCAGGTTCCTGACCGGCACGGTCTGGATCGGCACCGCGTTCACACCCAGCTCTTCGATACATGCGCTCAATGGATGACCGGGGTCAACCTCGTTATCGCGGTAACACACGAGCACCAGCAGATAACGCAGCTCACTATTGATCTGCAGATGTTCGAGAAACTTCAATGACAGCGGGTCGGCCCATTGCCAGTCGTCAATGAACAGCACCATGGGATGTTCCGGACGGCAGAATACCGACAGAAAATTACGAACGACCGAGGCGAAACGATACGACGCTTCAAACGGGCTGATGGGGGGCACAGCCGGTTGCTCACCGATCAGGCGTTCGAGTTCGGGTACCAGCTCGGTGATCAGGCGACCCAACTGGCCCAGCGCCTGCTGTATCCGGTCACCGATGTGCGCATTCGCCAGCTCGCCATCGGCGATTACATCCTGTATTAACTGTTGCAGGGCCTGACGCACCGCGAACAGCGGTATACCCTGCTGGTACTGATTGAATTTACCTTCGACAAAGATTCCGTTGCGTTCGATGACCGACTCGCGCAGGGATTGCGCCAGAACGGTCTTACCGGAGCCGGATGGGCCGGATAACAGCACGACCCGCCCTTCACCCGTACCGCACATGGCGTAGGCGTGAAGTAATTCCTGCTGTTCCCGGTCACGCCCGTACAGCCGCGCAGGAATGTGCAGCCCGGTTTCTGCCTGCAATGCTTCAGTCACTACTCATTCACTCTAAAAAAATAGCGGCGCGTAGGACCGCTCAGGTACCGGGCAGGCATGTATCAGCTGGTCAACCGATCTTTCGATTCGATCTCCGAAAGTATCTGCTTCAGCCTGACACGGCCTTTGTCAAACCACGGTGGCCTCGCCACCGTATGGATCAATTTGACCGTCGGCTGTATCGAGTATAGTAAAAATTTCGCATAACCCCGATTTCCGCAGGGTACGATCAGGACCTGCCTGCAATCACCGCCATCTGGGCATTTCGCGCGAGCGCTCTGGATACGCCCAGCGCCTATATTTGCAAATCGCAATGACCCGCCACACATCGCACTGCGGCGCTCAATTCCACTATCCGGCACGCTTTGTGCTGTAAAGCGCGGGCAGCGCCATCCACCGGAGACGCGCCTTGACCTGACAACGATTCAGCACGCCATGCGCTGCTCAGACAACAGCCACGTGAAATCGTTAAACGCCCGGAGCCACAATGAACGAACAAACAGAACCTGACCCGAATGGCACTTACTTAAGCTGTAAGCCACTGAAAATATTGCAAAAGTGACTGGTGTGACGTTAGGCTTCAATTCGCCAAAACCTCCACCCACATCAGGGA
>JGI11705J14877_10001196_pt1 | contig 15040 bp, 27 predicted proteins | sample Etolaghawater15m_FD_14877 | JGI IMG/M metagenome (IMG submission 14877) | reverse complement strand
GTGACCCTGATTCAGCCGGTGGCTATGGAGTCCGGACTGCGCTTTGCGATTCGTGAAGGTGGCCGTACCGTAGGTGCAGGTGTTGTAACGAAAATCCTGGACTAAAAGCATCAGAAACGTGGCATCACAACAAAAAATACGTATCAAGCTGAAATCTTACGATCATAACCTGATCGACAAATCAGCAGAAAAAATTATTCAAACCGTGAAATCGACGGGTGCAGTTGTTTCTGGGCCAATTCCATTGCCTACAAACAAAAGCATCATTACGATCAATAAGTCTGTTCACGTGAATAAGAAATCCAGGGAGCAGTTCGAATACCGATCACACAAGCGATTGATCGATATTCTTTCCACGGGTTCCCAAACCATTGAAGCGCTGATGAAGCTTGAGCTTCCCTCCGGTGTTGACGTAGAAATCAAAGTTTAAGCTAAAAACCAAACGAGCCATGAACGGTTTAATAGGAAAAAAAGTCGGGATGACAAGTTTATTTGATGAGCTTGGCCGTAGTATTGCAGTCACAGTGATTGAAGTACCACCCGCATATGTTACACAGATCAAAACCATAGAATCAGACGGTTATGAAGCTGTGCAGCTTTCATCATTTAAGAAAAAAGCAAACCGAGTAACCAAAGCACTAGCTGGTCATTTCGAAAAAGCAGATGTTGAGCCACAAAAAGTGGTAACTGAATTTCGTGATTTCCAGTTTGATGGAATCAACTTGGGTGATGAGATCACTGTAGCTGATGTTTTTAAGGTTGGTGACCGGGTTGATGTCGCAGGAAAGTCAAAAGGAACCGGATTCACAGGTGTGATGAAACGGCACAATTTTTCCGGGGTTGGAGATAGTACACACGGGCAGCATAACAGAGATCGTGCCCCTGGATCCATCGGACAATCCTCAGACCCGTCGCGTGTATTCAAAGGAATGCGTATGGGTGGACGTTCCGGCAACAAGCGAACAAAGGTTCAAAACCTTTCAGTAGCTCAAATCTATGGTGAATCCCATCTGATGATGATTACCGGAAGTGTTCCTGGCCCGAATGGTTCTTACCTGGAAATCGTAATTAAAGACTAACAGAGACCGATGAAGGTAAAAGTATATACACAAGACGGTAATGATAGCGGCAGAGAGATTGAGCTCAATGACGATATTTTCGGTATTGAACCCAATCAACTTTTGATTTATGAAGACGTCAGACGTGTTCTTGCAGCCCAAAGACAAGGTACTGCTAAAACGAAACAGCGTGGTGAAGTTCGTGGTGGCGGCAAAAAAGCATACCGACAGAAAGGTACCGGAAATGCCAGACGTGGTAGTATGAGATCACCATTGTTAAAAGGGGGTGGGACGGTATTTGGACCTCAGCCCAGGAAGTACACGATTCAGATGAGTAAGAAACAGAAGCGACTGGCAAGACGCTCTGCATTATCACTGAAGGCTGCTGAAAATGCCATCCTGGTTGTCGAAGATTTTACAATGGAAAAACCAAGGACGAAAACATTGATCGGATTGTTAAATGCGCTCAATTTGCAGCAGCAAAAAGTTCTGTTTCTATTCGGGGAAACCAACGAAGCGGTAGCAAAGTCTCTGAATAACATTCCAAAGGTAAAACCGGCTGCCGCGTACCAGGCAACCACCTACGATATGATTCATAGTGATGTAATTGTCCTGAAGGAGAGTGCTGTGCAAGCATTGTCTCATAGTATCGTGCCACAAACGGAGGAAGCAGCATGAACATTTTAGAGCAACCATTAATAACCGAAAAACTCACACGACTTCAAGAGGAGCTTCAGAAATATGCTTTTCAAGTCCATATCAAGGCAACCAAGCCTATGATCAAAAAAGCGATTGAAGAGCGCTATCCTGGTGTTGTAGTAGATCGTGTCAATACAATGATCATGCCATCAAAACCAAAAGGTCGACACACTCGCAGTGGTTTTATTGATGGTCGAAGTAAGAAGTGGAAAAAAGCAATCATCACTCTGAAAGAGGGTGAAATTGATCTGTTTAGTGAAGTATAAATTAAAGTAAGAAGGATAACCAGAGGAAGAACATGGCTACCAGACAGTTAAAACCCACAACTCCCGGCCAAAGACACAGGATTGCACCAGTTTTTGATGATGTAACCACGAATAAGCCGTTGAAGTCTCTAACAACGGGGTTGGATAAAAGTGGGGGCCGGAACAACAGGGGTCGAAAAACGTCTCGGCATCGAGGTGGAGGGCACAAAAGAAAACTCCGCGTAATCGATTTCAAACGTAATAAATTTGACATCCCTGCCAAAGTGCAAACGATTGAGTACGATCCGAATCGGACCGCAAGAATTGCACTTCTAGCCTATGTAGATGGTGAAAAGCGATACATTCTTGCCCCATCCAAGTTGAAGGTTGGCGATGTAGTGATCAGTGGTGAGACTGCAGCTCCGGATCCCGGAAATGCAATGAAAATGAAAAATATGCCGTCAGGCACGATCATTCATAACATTGAGATGCAGCCTGGTAAAGGTGGACAAATTTGTCGAAGTGCAGGAACCTCCGCTCAGCTTGTTGCGAAAGAGGAAAAATACGTAACCGTACGGATGCCATCCGGTGAGTCTCGTAAATTCCTGGGCGAGTGTATTGCAACCGTTGGAACCACTAGCAATCAGGATCATTTCAATACGACGATTGGGAAAGCAGGAAGAAGTCGCTGGCTAGGCAGACGGCCTCAGACAAGAGGGGTTGCCATGAACCCGGTTGATCACCCAATGGGTGGTGGGGAAGGGAAAGCTTCCGGAGGGCATCCTAGATCCCCGTGGGGTCAGGCAGCCAAAGGGAAGAAAACCCGAAACCCACGAAAATTGTCTTCGAAATTCATTGTTAAACGTAGAAAAGCGAAAAAATAGGAATCTATGCCTCGTTCACTAAAAAAAGGGCCATTTGTTCACTATAAGTTGCAAAAAAAAGTAGATGCAATGATGAACACCGGCAAAAAGAAAGTCATCAAAACATGGTCCAGAAGTTCCATGGTCACTCCTGATTTTATCGGGCTCACAATTGCGGTCCATAATGGCAAGCAATTTATACCCGTCTATATCACGGAAAATATGGTTGGACACAAGCTGGGTGAATTTTCACCAACGCGTACATTCCGAAGCCACCCCATTAAAAAAGCTAAATAACAGACGATTATGGAAGGTCAAATACTGGAAGCCAGAGCGGTTCAGCGTCATCTTCGAAAAGCACCGCGTAAACTACGTCTTGTAGCGAATGCAATTCGTGGGAAAAATGTAGATAGGGCTCTCGCGGAATTAGATTTTATGAAGCAAGATGCTTCCATCTACATATCTAAAGTGGTGAAATCAGCGGCTGCAAACATCCGTGACAAATTTGATGAAGAGCGACTGGATAACGATATGCTCTACGTGAAAGAGATCTTTGTGGATGAGGGTGTAACTCTGAAACGCATCCAGCCAGCCCCTATGGGACGGGCACATCGTATTAATAAGCGAAGCAGTCACATCACGGTTGTGGTTGCCAAACGTGAAGAAACATCAATCAACGATTAAATCAGAACATTTTGGGACAAAAAACACATCCAATCGGACTTCGGCTAGGAATCATCAAAGGGTGGGATGCAAACTGGTATGCAGAAACCAATGAACCAGCCATTCTTCAGGAAGATGAAAAGCTGCGACAGTATCTTGAGGTACGGTTAAATGATGCAGGACTTTCCAATGTTCTGATCGAGCGCACACCAAAAAGAGTATTACTTACGCTACAAACTTCCCGGCCCGGAGTTATTATCGGGAAAGGTGGGGAAGAGATTGACCGACTTCGTAATGAGCTCAAAAAACTCACCAACAAGGAAGTTCAGATCAATGTAAGCGAAATTAAGCGCCCTGAAATGGATGCAAGTCTTGTAGCACAAGGTATAGCACGTCAGCTCCAGGCTCGTGTCTCGTTCCGTCGGGCGATGAAGCAGGCGATCGCTTCAGCAATGAGAATGGGCGCAAAGGGGATAAAAATCAAATGCTCTGGTCGTTTAGGCGGTGCAGAGATGGCACGTACCGAACAATACAAAGAGGGGCGTATCCCGCTTCACACACTGCGTGCAGATATCGATTATTCAAATACGACAGCTCAGACCATCTACGGATCAATCGGTGTCTCCGTATGGATCTTCAAAGGTGAGATTATTGGTGATGTAGACCTCTCACCAGGACAAAAATCAACTGAAGCTGAGGCAGAACCGCAACGCAAAAGGGCAGGTGGCCGTGGCCGTGCAGGTTCAAGAGGAGCTGGCAGAAAAGGTAAGAATTAACAGAAACAGAGCAGAATCATGTTAGAACCCAAACGTATACACAGACGTCGCGTTCACCGTGACAAGCTTCGGGGCAACGCAAACCGAGGGCATCAACTTGCTTTTGGAAGCTTCGGGCTGAAAGCACTGGAACCAAAATTTATTACATCCAGACAAATCGAGGCCTGTCGTGTTGCCATTTCCAGAAGTTTGCAAAGGGAAGGAAAAACATTTATCCGAATCTTCCCCGATCGACCTATAACCAGCAAACCAGCTGAAACCCGTATGGGGAAAGGGAAGGGGACACTGGATCACTTTATCGCCGTTGTTAAGCCTGGAAGAATTATGTTCGAGATTGCCGGCGTAACGGAAGAAAAAGCGAAAGAAGCTCTCAGAAGAGCATCCCACAAGCTTCCGATAAAAACAAAATTTATAAAACGCCGAGACATCGGTTAATTCAATCCGGAATACGTTATGAAAGCACACGAACTGCGTGAACTGTCGATGACCGAACTGGAAGCCAGACTCAATGATGAGAAAAAGGCACTGACAGAGTACAAATTCAGTAAAGCTGTAGCCGGACAGATCGAAAATCCGGCACGGATCAAAAATACACGACGCGAAATTGCGCGTTTGCATACGATTATCAACGAAACAAAGGGTGCTTAACCTATGAGCAACGCACAATCTGAAAGAGCACAAAGAAGAACCCGAATCGGGAAAGTTGTTAGTGACAAAATGAACAAAACGATCACAGTAGCAGTGGATCGACAGATCAAACATCCGATTTACGGTAAGTTCATCACCAAGACTACGAAGTATCTGGCCCATGATGAAGTAAATGATGCTAACATGGGAGATAAAGTACTAATCATGTCGACCCGTCCTCTGTCCAAGAGAAAATCGTGGCGATTGGTAGAAGTCCTTGAACGAGCAAAATAAGGCACGAACATCATTTAGAACGTATATCATTTGCAGGTGTAAATCATGATTCAAACACAATCCACATTACGAGTAGCTGACAACAGTGGTGCCCGAAAAGTCATGTGTATCAAAGTTCTTGGAGATTCAAGAAGACGATATGCACGTATTGGAGACTTGATCAGTTGCTCCGTAAAAACTGCGATTCCCGGAGGAACAGTAAAAAAAGGGGATGTGGTCAAAGCAGTTGTAGTACGGACAAAAAAAGAGCTTCGAAGAAAAGACGGTAGTTACATTCGGTTTGATGAAAATGCAGCTGTTATCATCAATAAAGACAATGAGCCAGTTGGTACGAGGATTTTTGGTCCGGTTGCCCGAGAGTTACGTGAAAGAAATTTCATGAGAATCGTGTCATTGGCACCGGAAGTACTATAACGACAGGAAGTACGATTAAATAGGAACAGTTATGCCAAGAAAATTCAACAAGCAGAATAAGTTACACATCAAGCGTGACGATAAGGTGATGGTGATCACAGGTAACGACAAAGGGACTATAGGAAGGGTTCTGGCTGTCTATCCTGAGAAGATGCGTGCCCTTGTCGAGGGAGTGAATCTTCGGACGCATCACGACAAACCATCGCAAGAAAACCAGCAGGGTGGACGTATTAAACGGGAAGCTTCCGTTCACGTCTCTAATTTAATGCTGATCGATCCCGCAACGGATGAACCAACACGCATCGGAAGGAAACGAATTGAAGAGGATGGTGGCGGACGCTGGGTGCGATATGCGAAAACCAGTGGCGAAGTCATCGATAAATAAGAGGTCCTGATATGGCAGAAGCAAGATTATATACGTTTTACAAAACAGAGGTCGTCAAAAAGCTGACGGAAAAATTTCAGTATGATAATGTGATGGCGATCCCCAAACTCACCAAAATTGTCGTGAATGTAGGATATGGGGATGCAATCAACGATTCAAAGATGCTGGATACAATCGCTGAGAATATCGGACTGATTACGGGTCAGCGACCTGTGAAAACAAGAGCCAAAAAATCGATCTCAAACTTCAAGTTGCGTGAAGGAGCAGAGATAGGATGTAAGGTGACCTTGAGAGGCCGTATCATGTATGAATTTCTGGACAGGCTAATCAACCTGGCTTTACCGCGTACCAGAGATTTTCAGGGAATACCTGGAAAAAGCTTTGACGGACGTGGCAATTACACAATGGGTGTGAAAGAGCACACTATTTTCCCGGAGATTGATGTTGATAACGTGAAAAAACTTCACGGAATGGACATTTCATTCATCACCAATGCAGAAACGGACGAAGAAGCCTATGCACTTCTCGAAGCGTTCGGCATGCCATTCAGAAAAAATTAATCATCCTAAGTACGAAGAAAGCCCATGGCAAAGAAATCCTGGATAGCGAGAAACGAAAAAAGAAAAGCAACGGTAGAGAAGTATGCTGAAAAACGTCGTCAGTTAAAAGAAGCAGGCGATTATGAGGCACTACAAAAACTACCTCGAAATGCTAGTCCCACAAGAGTTCGGAACCGGTGTAGCATAACGGGACGATCCCGCGGGTACATAGGAAAATATGGCATCTCGCGAATTAAGTTTCGTGAACTTGCATTGAACGGAAAAATACCAGGGATTCGAAAAGCCAGCTGGTAAGAAAGGAGAAAATATTATGCAAATTGATCCGGTATCAGATTATTTAACCAGAATTCGAAATGCTCAGCAGGCTGGGCACAGACGTGTGGATATTCCTGCATCAAAACTGAAGCGGGCCATCACAAAAATCCTTGTTGACAAGGGTTACATCAGTCGTTACATCGATATCGATGATAATAAGCAGGGTGTATTGAGGCTCTTTTTGAAATACGATGCATACGGCCAACCGGTTGTTAAAGAGATTAAGCGGGTATCAAAACCTGGGCTAAGAAAATATAGTGCCGGGAAAGATATACCTCAATCCTACAATGGACTTGGTGTTGTGATTGTTTCTACATCGAAAGGTGTGATGACAGACAAAGAGGCACGGAAACTCAATGTTGGAGGCGAGATCCTCTGCTCGATCTATTAATTTCGGTCTTCTAAACTGTTAGCGAATACAGACTATTAATCTACAGAATACGAATCTATGTCACGAATTGGAAAATTGCCGATCCCTCTTACAAGCGATGTTGAGGTTACTATTGACGGGAACAACCTGGTGAGTGTTAAAGGAAAGAAGGGTACATCGACGCTGAAAGTTCATCCTGACATTGTTCTGGAAAAAAATGAACAGGAGCTTGTTGTAACACGGTCCAGCGAAACACGGGAACAGCGATCTCTACACGGACTGTATCGTTCACTCATCTTCAATATGGTTGAGGGTGTAACAAATGGGTATACCAAAAAGTTGGAGATCATTGGTGTTGGATTTCGTGCAGCCTACAATAACGGGGTACTCGAATTAAACCTTGGCTTTTCACACCCGATTTTTTTTGTACCTCCCGATGGAATTGAGATTGAGATCGATACCAAAACAACGAAGAATACGATTGTAATCATCCAGGGAATCGACAAAGAACTCGTTGGGCAGGTTGCTGCGAAGATTCGCTCTTTCCGGAAGCCTGAACCCTACAAAGGGAAAGGAATCCGTTATCTCGGTGAGCAGATTCGAAGAAAAGCCGGTAAATCAGCTGCAAAATAGGTGAATTACTGAAATAGGCACAAAAGATTAAGGCACAGTTAAACAGATACGCCATGAAAAAGAATAGAGCAAAAGTAGAACGAAGAAACAAGATCAGACGACGGATTCGGGGATCGATAAAGGGAACACCTGATTGTCCACGACTCTCTGTTTTCAAAAGCAGCAAGCATGTTTACCTCCAGTTGATCAATGACCAGGACAGCGCAACGATTGCCTCAGTCTCTACTCTAAGTCCAGAACTTTTGGAAGACCTGAAGGGTAAATCCTCTGTGGAATCTGCGGAAGTACTTGGGGAAAAGTTGGCTGAAAATGTCATCGACAAAGGAGTAAAAAAGGTTGTTTTCGACCGAAGCGGATACAAGTACCATGGCGTTATCAAGGCAGCAGCCGAGGGTGCGCGAAAAGGTGGACTCGAATTTTAAACATTAGCAGACTATTATGCCAAAAATCAGAAGAAAACATAATATACCGGCAGGAAACCTCAACCTGGAAGAGAAGCTCGTACACATAAACCGGGTTGCGAAGGTTGTGAAAGGGGGACGCCGGTTTAGTTTTAACGCTATCGTCGTTGTCGGGAACGGTGAAGGCATTGTAGGCCACGGACTTGGGAAAGCCAACGAAGTATCGGATGCGATTCAAAAAGGTTTCGATAATGCGAAAAAAAATCTGATCAAAGTGCCGATCACAAAAACCGGCACCATTCATCACCCAATTGTGGGAAAAGCAGGAGCTGGAAAAGTGTTGCTTCGCCCAGCCGCGGAAGGAACAGGAGTTATTGCCGGGGGTGCAGTGCGGGCATTGCTTGATGTAGCGGGTGTAACAAATATTTTATCCAAATCAATGGGCTCATCCAACCCTCACAACATGGTGAAGGCAGCCTTTGTCGCACTGGGTCAATTGACAGACCCTCTTGAGGTAGCACAAAGACGTGGTGTGACAGTACAAAAAGTATTCGAAGGGTAATTTACAACTCTAACTGAGCAGATCATGAAATTACATACACTTAAAGCACCAGCTGGCAACAAAAGTCGGAAAAGAGTAGGACGCGGTCAGGGTTCCGGTATGGGTGAGCAATCCGGTCGAGGACATAATGGTTTGAAATCCCGTAGTGGTGGAAAGGTAAATCGCGGGTTTGAGGGAGGGCAAATGCCTCTTCAAAGAAGAATCCCAAAATTTGGTTTCAAAAATCCGTTTCGGGTGTCATATCAATCCCTGAATCTGGATAAACTCGCTCAATATGTCGAGAGTGGAAAACTGGGAACTTCAGTAACTCTGGATGATCTAATGATTGCAGGTCTGCTGAATAAGAATGAGAAAATTAAGTTGCTCGGGCAGGGTGACTGTCCTAAAGGCCTCGAGATTGAGGTTCATGCAGCAAGTGCATCCGCACTCAAAAAGGTGGATGAAGCCGGCGGTACGGTAACCATCGTGTAATTCAAAAAAATATCCAATCATTCCGATGAGTCTAGTAGAAAATTTTCGCAACATCTTTAAAATCGAAGATCTCAGAAACCGGATCCTGTATGTGATTGGTGTACTGATGGTATACCGAATCGGTAGTTATGTAACTATGCCAGGTGTGGATGCCAGTATGCTAACATCACAAGCCGGGGATGCTTCATCACTCATGGGTTTGTTTGACTTGTTTGTGGGAGGTGCGTTTTCACGTGCCGGTGTCTTTGCCCTTGGAATCATGCCATACATTACGGCAGCGATTATCATTCAGTTGATGGGAGCAGCCGTCCCGTACTTCCAGAAACTNCAGCGGGAAGGAGAAGAGGGGCGTCGGAAAATCAANCGTCTCACCCGNTATGGAACGGTTGGGATTACAGCCGTTCAGGCTATCGGTTTTGCNATCAATCTTATGGCAACATCACCGAATGCCATTGTTGTGAGTAGCACTGCATTCATTCTCACCTCCATCATTGTTCTCACAGCGGGGACTACATTTGTAATGTGGNTGGGTGAGCGGATCACGGATCGAGGNATTGGGAATGGAATCTCTTTGCTAATTATGATTGGAATCATTGCAGCATTGCCTACGGCCCTAATCAACGAGATCTCTGTGACAAACAACGCNATTATNCTNTTGATTGAGCTGGCAGGTCTTGCACTGGTNATAGCGGCCAGTGTTCTTCTGACACAGGGAACAAGAAAAGTTCCTGTNCAGTATGCGAAGCGAGTTGTAGGTCGGAAAGTTTACGGAGGGACGACACAATACCTCCCTCTACGCATCAATGCAGCGGGGGTGATGCCAATTATCTTTGCGCAGTCTATCATGTTTATTCCCAGCACGATAGGAACCTTTTTTCCGGAGAACTCCACAGTACAGTTTCTGACTGCATGGTCGGCAGATTTTACAGGGGTTACCTACTCTATAATCTTTTTTATCATCTGTGTGTTTTTCACGTTCTTCTATACTGCAATTGCAGTAAATCCCAGAGAAATGGCAGACACTATGAAGCGGCAGGGTGGGTTTATTCCTGGCGTACGTCCCGGAAAGCAAACCGTGGACTTCATCGACAACATATTAACAAAAATCACCCTTCCCGGGTCTATCTTCCTTTCGTTCATTGCGATCTTGCCAGCCATCATTGCAAGAATGGGGGTAACTCCCGGATTTGCTCTCTTCTATGGAGGAACTAGTTTGCTGATCATCGTGGGGGTTGCCCTCGATACTCTTCAGCAAATTGAAAGTCATCTGATGATGAGGCACTATGATGGGTTTATGAAATCCGGTAAGATCAAAGGTCGCCGCCGGGCATGATTCGACTGAAAAGCGAATCGGAAATTGACAAGATGCGGGTTGCTGCAAGGCTGGTTTCCCGTACACTTGGTGAGGTTTCAAAATATATTGAGCCGGGGATTGAAACCGGCAAACTTGACATACTGGCTGAAGAGTTTATCCGTAAGCACAATGCACGACCCGCTTTTAAGGGGTACGGTGACCGGAGTAATCCATTTCCCGCAACGTTGTGCATCTCGGTTAATGACGAAGTTGTACATGGCATTCCGGGAAGCAGGGTTTTGAACGAGGGCGACATTGTCTCCGTCGATTGTGGAATCGAGAAAGATGGATATTTCGGTGATCATGCATATACCTTTATCTGCGGAGATACAACTGATGAGATCAAACATCTTTTAAAGACTTCACTCGAATCACTCTACAAAGGCATTGAGCAGGCCGTTCACGGGAATAAAACCGGAGACATCGGGTTTGCAGTGCAGCATCATTGCGAAAAAGAGCGGTTCGGCGTTGTAAGAGATCTTGTCGGGCACGGCATAGGAAGAGATCTTCATGAAGATCCGGCGGTACCCAATTATGGGAAACAGGGCCGGGGACATCGTCTGCGTTCCGGAATGGGATTAGCAATCGAACCTATGATCACCATGGGGTCTTGGAAAATCAAAACCGATCCGGATGGCTGGACGATTCGTACGTACGATGGAAGCATGGCTGCCCATTTTGAGCATGATGTGATTGTTCGAGAAGGAGAGGCTGAAATTCTCAGTACTTTTGATTATATTGCCGAGCTATCAAAAAATCAAATCCAAACTCAGTATCATGGCTAAACAGGAGCCGATTAAGCAGGACGGAAAAATTTTAGAAGCATTGCCCAATGCACAGTTCCGGGTAGAGCTGGATAATGGGCACGAAATCCTCGGACATGTATCCGGAAAGATGAGAATGTATTACATCAAAATTCTTCCAGGCGACAGAGTACAGGTGGAGATGTCTCCATACGATCTGTCCAAAGGCCGAATCACATACAGATATAAATAACATCAACACAACCAGACAGATGAAAACAAAATCATCCGTAAAGAAAAGAAGCTCTGACGATAAGATTGTTCGTCGCAAGGGCAGAATCTATGTAATCAACAAAAAGAACCCACGTCACAAACAACGGCAGGGATAATTTCATTACACTATGGCTAGAATTGCAGGTATCGATTTACCCAAACAGAAAAGAGGCATCATCGGTCTAACGTACATCTTTGGCATCGGGAAAACGGTTGCGAAAGAGGTGCTCGATAAAGCCGAAATCGACTACGATAAAAAGGTTGCAGACTGGACGGATGATGAAGTGAGCCGTCTTCGTGCGATCATCGATAGTGACTTGAAAGTTGAGGGTGCACTTCGAACAGAAATCAACGGAAATATTCGACGACTTATCGAAATCGGCAGTTATCGGGGGGTACGCCATCGTAAGGGATTGCCGGTTCGTGGACAGCGAACGCAAACCAATGCCCGTACCCGAAAAGGCAAACGCCGAACTGTTGCCGGCAAGAAAATGGCCAAGAAATAACACTGAAATCAACTCATTATGGCAAAAAGACAAAGAAAACAGTCTGGTAAAGCAGCTGCCGCAGCCAAGCGAAAAAAGAAAAAACAGGTTTCCAATCCTGAAGGAATGGCATTCATTAAAGCGACATTCAATAATGTGCTTGTGAGTGTTACTGATGCCGAAGGCAACGTACTTTCATGGTCTTCATCCGGGAAAGAGGGCTTCCGAGGTTCACGGAAAAACACGCCCTATGCCGCTCAGGTAAGCGCTGAAACGGCCGCCAGAGCAGCTCATGAAATGGGATTGCGAAAAGTGGAAGTCTTTGTGAAGGGACCTGGTACTGGACGAGAATCGGCAATCCGTGCTTTGGCAACCAGTGGCCTTGAGGTGATTTCTATCAAAGACCGCACACCAATCCCACACAATGGATGCCGTCCCCCGAAACGTCGAAGAGTATAATTAAATCAATACACAACCATGGCAAGATACAGAGGTCCAAAGCAAAAAATAGCAAGACGTTTCAAAGAACCAATCTTTGGTGCAAGTGAAGCTCTCGAGCGAAAACCCTACGGTCCCGGACAACACGGACGGAACCGTTTCTCCAGAAAGTCTGAATATGGCGTTCAACTGGATGAGAAGCAGAAAGCAAAATACACGTATGGCCTACTCGAGAAGCAGTTTCGAAATCTGTACAAAAAAGCAAACTCCAAAGAGGGTGTAACAGGTGAAGTGTTCATGCAATTGCTAGAGTCCAGACTCGATAATGTGATCTATCGTATGGGATTTGCCAGAACTCGACGACAGGCACGACAATTGGTTAGCCATAAGCACATTGTTGTGAATGGTCAAGTTGTTAATATACCATCCTATCATTTGAAAGACGGAGATATGATCTCCATTCGGCCAAAATCAAGAGGATTGGATGTCATCGATGATTCCATGAAGGGAACATCTGTAAGCAGATACAAGTGGCTGGAAGTTGATAAAAAAACGAAAACAGGAAAATATCTCAATGATCCTCTTTTTGAAGAGATTCCTGAGAATATCAATGTACAGCTGATCATCGAGCTTTATTCAAAATAATCATTCTTTCATTTAAATCTGTCTACTATGAACAGCTATAGTCTTCAAATGCCCGACACCGTAGAAGTTGTTGAAGAATCAGACCGACACGGATCTTTTGTCCTACAACCGCTTGAACGAGGATTTGGTGTTACGATTGGTAACTCATTCCGAAGAGTTTTGTTGTCATCATTGCCAGGACTCGCAATCACCGCTGTCAAAATTCAAGGTGTGGAACATGAGTATTCCAGCATCGACGGAGTGAAAGAGGATGTGTACGAAATCATTCTGAATTTGAAGCAGGTACGGTTCAAACAAGTGGAACAAAGCGGAGGTGTTGTTCATCTCAAAGTGAACAAAACAGGAACATTAACTGCCAAGGCTATCAGCGAAGCCACACCAGATTTTGAGGTTTTAAATCCGGAACAACTTATTGCAACACTCTCAGAAGACATTGATTTGGAGTTGGAGCTTCGAATCGGGCGAGGAAGAGGATATGTTCCTGCTGAGGAGATGGATTTCAACACTGAAGAAGATCTTACACTCATGCCCGTGGATGCAATTTTCACGCCGATCAAGTCTGTAGATTTTGATGTTGAAAATGTCCGGGTTGGACAGAGAACTGACTATGAAAAATTGGTTCTTAACGTCACTACAGATGGCTCCATCAATGCGAAAGAGGCTATGACGATCGCAGGTAAAATTCTTAGAGAACACATCGAAAATTTTATTACTGAAACGATTGAAGAACCATTTGCTCAGGAAGAGGAAGAAGTAGATGCAGAAAAACAAAGAATTGCCGGTTTACTGAAAACCAGTATTGAGGATCTCAACTTGAGTGTGCGTGCTTATAATTGCCTCAAATCAGCCAACATCAACACAATTGGTGAGTTGGTATCACGGGAAGAAGCAGAACTGCTCAAATTCAGAAACTTCGGCAGAAAGTCTCTCACAGAACTTCTTGAAGTGATTGAAGAGAAGAATCTGGAATTTGGGATGGATGTATCAAAATATTTAGACTAACATTTAACAAAGAAAGACGATGCGACATCTGGTCAAAGGTAGAAAATTGGGTCGTACCACGCCCCATCGTAAAGCAACGCTTCAAGCGCTTGCAAATGCACTGATTGAGCACAAGCGAATCAAAACGACACTTCCCAAAGCGAAAGAGTTGCGCAGGTTTATCGAGCCGCTGATCACAAAAGCCAAAACAGATAGCACCCACAATCGCCGGCAAATCTTCTCCGCATTAAATAGCAAAGAGTCTTCCAAAGTTATGTTCGATGAGATTGCTGGAGCAGTGGCGGATCGTCCGGGGGGATATACGCGAATTTTGAAACTTGGATTCCGCTCTGGAGATGGTACTGAAGAGGCTTACATAGAGCTTGTGGACTTCAGTGATTTTGATCCGGCAGAGCGCGGTGGCAAGAAGTCGAAAACAAGACGAAGCAGAGGGGGCAGAAGAAGATCCGGTGGTACCTCAGAGGGCGCGGGAGCCGCTACAGCTGTTTCAGCTGCTGAAGAGAGTACTGCACCAGATGTCGAAGAAGTTATAGCTGTATCTGAAGAATCAGAAGATCTTACTAATGAGGAGACTAGTGCAATAGAGGAAGTCTCTGATGTAACCGAGGATGTTTCAAATGTGGCAGAGGATACTGCTGACTTGGAGGATACTGCTGACTTGGAGGATACTGCTGACGTTGAGGAAGATGCTACTGACGAAGTTGCCGAGGAATCAGAGGAATCTGAAGAAGAGAGTTCCGATGAGGACGAAGAGAAAAAATCGT
>JGI11705J14877_10001195_pt1 | contig 15042 bp, 15 predicted proteins | sample Etolaghawater15m_FD_14877 | JGI IMG/M metagenome (IMG submission 14877) | reverse complement strand
CTATTTGACCCTTATGATGTTGGAGAGTTAGCTACACTTTATGGTGAAGCTTTTAACAAACGTTATCAAGAGTTAGAAGAAGATGAAAGTATTATAAAAGAAAAAGTTAAAGCAAAAGACCTTTGGAAAAAAATACTAACATCTTACTTTGAAACCGGTTCACCATTCTTATGTTTTAAAGATAATGCAAACCGTGCAAATCCTAACAAACATAAAGGTGTGATTAGAAGTTCAAATCTATGTACTGAAATTTTTCAAAACACTAACCCTAACAATTATAAAATAAAATTCATTTTTGAAAATGGAGAGAGTGTGTCTTATGAAGAAGAAGAGATTGTTAAAGTTGATAGCGGTATAGAAAAACCGGCTAAAAAAGTGACCGCACTTGATTCACTTGGCGGACTTCCAATCTATGTGGTTGAAAAAGAAAAAATAAATGGAGATACTGCAGTTTGTAATCTTGCTTCTATAAACCTTTCTCGCATAAACACTAAAGAAGAAATAAATAGAATTGTACCAACTGCTGTTAGATGTTTAGATAACGTTATAGATCTTAACTTCTATCCTGTAGAAAAAGTTAAACGTACAAATATGAAATCACGCTCAATCGGTTTAGGTGTTATGGGTGAAGCTCAGATGTTAGCAGAAGCTGGAATCACTTGGGGAACACAAGAACACTTTGATAAAATAGATGAAGTTATGGAGTCCGTTTGTTATAACACTATCTCTGCGTCTTCAGATTTAGCAAAAGAAAAAGGTATTTACCCAGACTATGAAGGTTCTGATTGGAGCAAAGGGATTATGCCTCAAGATCATGCCAATGCTGAAGTGATCAACCTGGTTGACCGTGGTGGGCTTTTTGCTTCAACCTATGAATGGGAAGACTTACGTGCAAAAGTAAAATCGCAAGGTATGAGAAACGGTTATCTTATGGCAGTGGCTCCAACCTCTTCCATCTCTATTTTAACCGGAACAACTCAAGCAATTGAACCGGTGTTTAAAAGAAAGTGGTTTGAAGAGAATTTATCCGGTTTAATCCCAGTTGTAGTTCCAAACCTTTCACCGGATACTTGGGCATACTACACTCCAGCCTATGACTTAAATCAAACTGTTTTAATCAAAGCAGCGGCGATTCGTCAAAAATGGATAGACCAAGGACAATCACTCAACATATTTATAACACTCGATAAAGCAAGCGGTAAATATTTAAATGAGATTTATATGTTAGCTTGGAAGCTAGGATTGAAATCGACATATTATTTACGTTCACAGTCGCCTGAAGTTGCCAGTGATGTAGAAGATAGAAGTATGGAATGTGTTGGTTGTCAATAGGAAAGACTTTATGAAACCCTTAAGTGATATACAAACATTTTTAAAACGATTCGATAATTTTAAAGGTGGGGAATTTCGTTCTCTTGAAGTTCTTTCACCAACTGTCATGTTATTAACTCTTGCTGGACAGGACGAAGCCAGGGGATTTGATTGGATCAGTATGAAATTAGAATTTCACGGTGTTAGTGATGCAAGATTGCTAGATGAAACTAAACTGTCACTTCTTGATATGAATGAGGGTATCAGTATAGTAAAGGGTAAAAATACCCTTGCTTTTGGCATTGGTGATTGCTATAATATATCAGCTATAAAAAACTCCTCGTGTTTTATTCAAGCAACTAACATAAAACAAGAAGAAGGAATTTTTTAAGGATGATTTGTGCCGCAATATGAAGTAAAAAGTGAAATCTTAGGTTTTGAAAATGTAAATACAGTAGAAATTCATGAGATAGATGAGTTGTTCTCCACTTTAAAAGATGCAAAGAATGAGCATATATCTTTTACAATTATAAACCCTTATTTATTAAGAGAATATTCATTTGACTTGCCTACGAATATAAAGATTCTTTTAGGCATAAATGAAAAATCAAACGTTAGTGTATATAATGTTGTTGTTATTCAAGAGCCTTTAGAAAATTCAAGTATTAATTTTTTGGCTCCTATTATAGTAAATACAGATAATAACAAAATAGCTCAAGCTATTTTAAATAAAGTTAGTCATCCAGAATTTGGGATGTCAGAAACAATTAAATCATTTAAAGAGTAATTATGACATACTTAGTAACAGACGACTCAAAATTAGCAAGACTTAGTTTAATGAAATCACTCAAAATATCACAAGAAGATGCAAATATCTTTCAAGCAGAAAATGGTNAAATAGCAGTTGAGATAGCAAAAAATGAAGCTATAGATGTAGTCTTTTTAGATTTAACTATGCCTGTNATGGATGGATATACTGCTTTACCTTTGTTGCTTAAAGCTAAACCAAATTTAAAGGTTATTGTGGTTTCTGCTGATATTCAAGAACAAGCAAGAAGCAAAGTATTAGAACTTGGTGCAGTCAAACATGTTCAAAAACCTATTAATCCAGATAAAATGAAAAATATATTAGAAACCTTATAATGAATGAGCTTATACTAACAGAAGATGAACAGGATGTTTTACAAGAATTAATGAATATTGCTTATGGTGATGCAACTGCAATAGTTGCAGAGATGCTAGATGCATATGCAACACTCAGTATTCCAAATATTAGAATAATAGAAACTTCTACTTTATTAGAAGAGATGAAGGAACTTAAGGGTGAAAGTTATTTTTTTTCATCCCAAGCCTTTAATGGAATGTTTTCGGGTGAAAGTGCTTTTTTTATAGATACACAAAGTGCAGATAACTTAGCAGGTCATTTAGAACTCCAAAATGATGAAGACTTGGATGATGCTATACTAGAGCTAACAAATGTGCTGACATCAACACTCACAACTAGACTTGCAAAAGAGATGAATACTGAGATAAAGTTTTCACTCCCTAGTATAAGTAAACTACCTCATGATGAAATTCAAACAAATAAAACCTTACAAGAATACTCACAGGTAATTGTAATAGATACAGAACTCAATTTCCAAGACCAACAAATAAATGGTGAAATATTTATACTAACTAAGGATGGATCCATAGAGTGGCTGAAGAATCAATTAAACAGTATCTTAGAAGCATTAATGTAGATAAAAAGCTTGTTTCAAGTATAGATAACGGAATTATAATACTTGATGAAGAGCTTAATATTTTTTACTTTAACCAATGGTTAGAAATACATACACATCTAAAAAAAAATGATGTACTTGATAAAAAACTACATGAACTTTTTCCATCTATTAATTTAAAAACACTTCAAAGAAAAATTAAAACTGCTTTAAGAATGGGTAGTCCAACATTTTATATCGCTAGCACATCAAAGTATCTTATTCCTATTAAAATCAACCAAATAAAAGCATCTGGATTTACTCACATGAGACAAGATGTTAGTGTTATACCTTTTGATGCACAGAAGAGACTTGCTGCATTAATTATTAGTGATCAAACAAGTATTATCAGTACAAATATACTACTAGAATTAAATATACAAAAAGTCGAAGATTTAAACAAAGAATTAATTGCAGAAAAAAATATTGTTAATAATAGAGTCTTATTTATCAAAATCAATCATGAATATCTTATAACAGACTGTTCTCAAGCATATTTAGATCTTGTAGGTTTTGAGAAAATTGATATACATTTACAAAACTTATTTACTTATGAACATTTAAAACATACTGATGATTTAACTAAAAATATTATAGAACATATACAAGAAAATAAAGTATATAAATATGAAAAAAAAACACTAACCTATGAAGGAAAAGAAATCTGGTTACTTAATACACTAGTACCAGAATACAATAAAAATGGCTTACATATTGGATTTATAATTTTTTCAGAAAATATAACAAGTGCTAAGTTAGTACAAGAACATCAACAAAAATTACTTGAGAGTTCTAGAGCATCTGCTATGGGTGAAATGATTTCTATGATTGCACATCAATGGAGACAACCATTATCTGTTATAAATACTATTATAGCAACCTTAAAAATTAAAAAAGAACTTGATATTTTAGATGATGCTACCCAAGAAGAGTCTTATGAGAAAATAGAAAAGACCGTACACTATCTCTCTGATACAATAGATGACTTTAGAAACTTCTTTAAAACAAACAAAGAACTTAGCTTAATTCCAATTCAAACTATCTTTGACAAAGCAACTAACCTTCTAATGGGAGATATTAATGTATATGAGATAAACTATACAGAAGATATTCCAAATAATATACAGATAAATACATATAAAAATGAACTTATTCAGACTCTGATAAATATTTTAAAAAACTCTATTGATGCTTTTAAAGAGGCTCCAAAAGAAAAGCAAATACTCAGCGTCAAAGTATCGGAGGAAACAACACATATCTGTATAGAAATAGAAGATAATGCTGGTGGAATAATTAAAGAGGTATTAAGTAAAGTTTATGAACCTTACTTTTCAACGAAGTCAAAAAATGGGACAGGATTAGGGTTATATGTTTGTAAAACAATCATAGAAGAACATTTAAATGGTAAAATAACAATGAAATCCAAAGATATAAATACTACAACAATTATAGAGTTACCAAAAAATCTAGAAAATAAAAGAGAGAAAATATGAGAATAATCTGCCCAAACTGCTTAAGTGTGAATAATGTGCCACTAAAAGAAAGTTATAAAAAAGCAAACTGTGGAAAATGTAAAGAGTCACTTCTTAATACAAAACCAATAGAATTGAATCAAACAAACTTTGATGAAGTGGTGGTAAATAGTGATATACCTGTTATAGTGGACTTTTGGGCACCATGGTGTGGACCATGTAAGATGATGGGTCCCAATTTTGAAAAAACAGCTGCAAAATTTCCTCTTAAAACATTGTTTGTAAAAGTTAACACAGAAAATGAACAAAACCTAGGTGCAAGATTTGGGATACGTAGTATTCCCACACTTATTGTTTTTAAGGATGGAAAAGAAGTTCACCGCATAAGCGGTGCTTTAGATGAGACTAACTTAACTCAGTTAGTCTCACGTTTTATTTAATATAAGAGCAACAATAATCTGTAACAGTTTTAATTTTTAAATCAAACGAAGAGTTAGCCGGAACATTAAAACTCTCAGGAGTGTTTAGAGTCTTCCACTCTTCACCTGGAAGTTTAATATCGAGTTCACCGCTAAGCATCTCCATAATCTCAGCCTCATTCGTAGCAAAAGTGTATTCACCAGGAAGCATGATTCCAAGGGATTGTACAGAACCATCACTTAACTCTACAGTCCTGCTAGTTACCTTGCCATCATAATAAATATTTGCATTTTTAACTATTGTTGCATTTTCAATTTTTGACATTTTTCCACCTTTTAATTTTTGAGATTATATCTCACTTTATCTTTATTCTTTGAGAATGTGTTATAGCCACTGCCATCGCATCAGATATATCAAGCGGTTTAATCTCTTTTTTAATGTTTAAAAGTTTTTTAACCATAAAACTTACCTGATCTTTTCCTGCTTTGGCTTTCCCCGTCAACGCTTTTTTTACCTGAAGCGCTGTGTATTCATGAAACTGCCCAAACTCTTGAAGTAACTTTAACATGATAGCACCACGAAATTGAGCCAACTTAATAGTGGTTTTAGGATTGTGTGCATAAAAAATATCCTCCATTGCCACTTCATCAATAGCATGATTAGAAAATATTGTACTGAGACCTTCAACCATTTGAGGAATTTGAAACTGTAATTCTTCAGCTTTCATTTTAATAAGTCCTGCTTCGACTAAAGAGATTTTTCCTCTTTCAAGGTTTATAAGAGCATATCCCATATTCCTTGTGCCTGGATCTATACCAAGTATAATCATTTTTTTCCTATTTAAAAAAATTTATTTATATTATATATTAATGAAATTAATTTCAAAAAATTTTAGCTATAATTTTAACTATGAAATATTTACTAAGCATATTATACATACTTTTAAGTACACAAAGTTTTGCTGAACAAATCCAAGAAAATAAAAAATGGATATTAGATAGAGCAAATATTTATTTTGAAAATGATAAGTACTTTGGTACAGATGATGGTTATTCATCTGGTGAAATGTTTACATTTCTTTATTTTATTCCCAAACCTAATAATTATATACATAATTTACTTGGATACAATACAAAAGCATACTATTCATACTTAAGCTTTTCTATAGCGAATCAAATATATACACCTACAGATACACTAACAACTTCTTTTCAGCCTAATGACCGACCTTATGTAGGTTGGACTTATCTTGAAACTGTATTTCATAAAACTACAAAAACACAGTTACGCTCATTATCATTAAAAGTAGGAATGATTGGTCCTTTATCTAGATCTGAAAAAATACAAAATACATTTCATAGAACTTTTAATATGGAAATAGTCAATGGTTGGGAACATCAACTAAACAATGAACTTGGTTTTAATTTAAAATATACACAAAAATGGAAATACCATGGTAAAGATTTTGGGGACTTAGAGGGTTCTTTAATTCCTTTTACATCAATAGAACTTGGAAATATCGCTATTAATGCTTCTGCTGGATTTACTGCAAGAATTGGTTATAACATAGCTAAAGACTATGGCTTATCATCTATAAATATAGGTAATGATCCAGGAATACCTGTATATGGCCAATACAAAAATAGAACAATATATCCTTGGGGTTTTAGTATAAACTTTACTGCCTCAGGAACTGCTGTAGCTAGAGATGTTTTTTTAGATGGAAATACATTTCAAGATTCTCACTCAATAGCAAAAGAACCGTTCGTAGGTTATTATGGTACGGGTTTCACAATTAGATACAAAAATTTAGTACTTGATATTATGGCTATTGAAAATTCTCGTCAATTTAAACAACAACTTAAATCACATGGAGTGGGAACTGCTATCGTATCTTGGTTATACTAATATACTACACTTTATAAATATATTTAACAAAGTTCACTTCTATTCACATAATAGTTATTTCAGTTATTCACATTCATTTAATACTACTTTCTGTATAATTCAAAAAATAAAGGATTTATGTGAATATAGGTCAAGAAGTACTGCAAGAATTAAAAAAAGAAATTACAGAATCAGAATATAATAGATATATTAAACAATTAACATACGATATAAAAAAATCCACAAGTGATTTAGCTATTTTTCATGCTTCAAATGCATTAATATCAAACTGGATTCAAAGTAAATACAGTGAAAAAATTTCTCATCTTTTTGAAGTAAAAACTGGAAATAAAGTTACAATTAGAATAAGCCTTAAAAATTCTTTAGAGAAAAGAAAAGTAGTAAAAAAGAATGCTATTAAAACTTCTCATTCACTTTTAAACCCTTCTCAAATTTTTGATAACTTTATGGTTGGGGGATCAAACCAGTTTGCATACTCAGCGGTAAAAAGTGTAAGTGAAAATCCAGGAAATGTATATAATCCTCTTTTTATCTATGGCGGTGTCGGTCTTGGAAAGACACACCTTATGCAGTCAGCTGGTAATGTATATGAAAATCAAGGTAAAAGTGTAATCTATACAACAAGTGAACAACTCCTTAATGACTTTGTACGCCATATTCGAAATAAGACTATGGAAAAGTTTCAAGAAAAATATCGTAAGTGCGATATGCTTCTTATTGATGATATTCAGTTTTTAAGTAACAAAGAGGGTATACAAGAAGAATTTTTTCACACTTTTGAAGCTTTACGTGGTGATGGTAAACAAATCATTCTCACAGCAGATAAGCATCCTAAAAAAATAGGTGGTTTAGAAGAACGTTTACAAAGTCGTTTTGAGTGGGGACTTGTAGCAGATATTCAACCTCCAGAACTTGAAACCAAAATAGCAATTATTAAAAGTAAATGTGAATTGAACAAGGTAAGCTTAACTCCGGATATCGTAAATTATATTGCAACAGTAATAGATAACAATGTACGTGAAATAGAAGGTATACTTTCGCGTCTGCATGCTTATTCACAACTCATGCATGTTGATATAGATTTAGCATTTACAAAAAATGCTCTCAAAGATCAGCTAAAAGAAAAAACCATGAATCTAAGTATGGAATCTATTACTAATTGTGTCTCAAAAGATTTAAATATAAAACCAAGTGAAGTTCGTTCTAAAGGAAGAAGTAAAAATCTTGTTTATGCAAGAAGAATAGCTATATTCATCTGTCGTGAATTAACACAAAATACTATGCCTCAACTAGCCCAATACTTTGGTATGAAAGACCATACAGCTATCTCTCACACTATTAAAAAGATTAATGAGCTTATACAAACAGATGAAGATTTTAAAACCAAAATTGATGAATTAACAAATAAGATAACCTCATCTACATAAATGCAATAAAAAAAAGATATAATTATATAAGTGAATAGGTGTGAATCTACTCTTTAATGTTCATCACATGCTAAAAGATAAGCTTCAAGGCTTTTGCTAGTGATTTTCACATATTCACTTGGTACTACTACTAACTACTAAAAATTATATAAATATATAGGACTTTATATGAAAATTAACATTTCAAAATCAATCATTGAAAATATATTAATTCAAGCAGGACCTTTTTTAGAAAAAAAAGATACATCTCAAATTACATCTCATGTTTTTATAAATGTATCTAATTCTATTTTAACAATAAAAGCTACTGACTATGAAATAGGATATTTAGTAAATACAGATAATGTAAATGTTATAGAAGACGGTAGTACAACAGCTAATGGTAAAAAACTACTTGATATTATAAAAATATTAAAAGATGGAAATATTCATCTTGAAATTAAAAATGATGTATTATTTATTTCACAATCAAATTCTAACTTTAAACTTCCAACATTTTCTTATAAAGATTATCCAGAATTTCCATCTTATGAAGGAAAAAATCGTATTTCAATAGATTCCTTTTCACTTATAGAATCTCTGAAAAAAATTACACCAGCAATAGATACAAATAATCCTAAATTTGAGCTTAATGGTGCTTTAATAGATATAAAACCAGATAAAATAAACTTTGCATCCACTGATACAAGAAGACTTGCTGTGGTAAATATTCCAAATAACACAGATAATGAACTATCAATTATTCTTCCAAAAAAAGCAATAGTTGAAATCCAAAAACTTTTCTTTAACGATATAGAACTTTATTATGATGAAACAAATTTAATAATACATTCAGATCAATATACTTTTTTTACAAAACTTATTAATGGAAAATTTCCTGAATATACTAGAATAATTCCAAAAGAAACCGCAAATAATTTACTTTTGCCAAAAGCTATAATGATAGATTCTATAAAACAAATTACAACAATATCAACAGATGTAAAAATTACATTTTTAAATGAAACAATAACTTTTGAATCACTTAGTGATGATAATAACAAAGCAAAAACTGAAATAGGTTTTTCAACAGGTTTTAGTGAACCATTTGTAATTGCAATCAATAGTAGATATTTATTAGACTTTTTAAATTCTATAAATAATTCTGAATTTACAATTGGTTTAAATGAAGGTAATTTACCATTTATATTAAGTGATGAAAATTTTAAAACGGTAGTTATGCCGATAGTTATATAAGGAGAATTATTATATGGAAAATTATGGTGCTAGTAATATTAAAGTCCTTAAAGGACTAGAAGCTGTTCGAAAAAGACCTGGTATGTATATTGGTGATACAGGTCATCGTGGACTTCACCATTTAGTATATGAGGTAATTGACAATTCTATTGATGAAGCAATGGCAGGTCATTGTGATACTATTACAGTTACACTTACAAAAAATGGAACTTGTAAAGTTTCAGATAATGGTCGTGGTATTCCTACAGATATGCATCCCACAGAAGGTATGTCTGCAGCAACAGTTGTTTTAACTGTACTTCATGCTGGTGGTAAATTTGATAAAGATACATATAAAGTTTCAGGTGGATTACATGGTGTTGGTGTTTCAGTAGTAAATGCATTATCATCTGATTTACACATGACTATTTACCGTGAAGGTGAAATTTTTGAGCAAGATTTTAAAAAAGGTATACCTCAAAAAGTATTAGAAGTTACAGGAACAACTAAAAAAACTGGTACAACTATTGAATTTGCTGCTGATTCTACTATATTTACTGAAACTGTTACTTTTGAATATGAGTATTTAGCAAAAAGATTTAAAGAATTAGCATATTTAAATCCATTCATTACAATAAAATTTAATGATGAAAGATCTGGAAATAAAGAAGAATATCACTTTGAAGGTGGTATTGCTCAATATGTGGCAGATATGAATAAAAAAACTCTAGTAGCTGAAGTATATTCGTTTTCAGCAAAAATAGAAGATATAGAGTTTGATATTGCACTAATGTATAATGATTCTTATGAAGAAAAATTAGCATCTTTTGTAAATAATATCCGTACTCCAAATGGTGGTACTCATGAAGCAGGTTTTAGAGCTGCTCTTACTCGTACTATCTCTAATTATAATGCTAAAAACAGTAATGCAAAAGAAAAAGATATAAAAATTTCAGGTGATGATACTAGTGAAGGTTTAATAGCTATTGTTTCTGCACGTGTTCCTGAACCACAGTTTGAAGGTCAAACAAAAGGTAAATTAGGAAATACTTATGTTAAACCGCTTGTTCAAAAAGCTACAGGTGAAGAGTTATCTAAATATTTTGAAGAAAATCCTATTGAAGCTAAGGCTATAGTGCAAAAAGCACTTATGGCTGCCCGCGGTCGTGAAGCGGCAAAAAAAGCCCGTGAATTAACTCGTAGAAAAGATTCAATGAGTGTTGGAACACTTCCAGGAAAACTTGCTGATTGCCAATCTAAAGATGCATCTATTTGCGAATTATATCTGGTGGAAGGGGATTCTGCAGGCGGTTCTGCGAAAATGGGCCGTGATCGTGTTTTTCAAGCGATTTTACCACTTAAAGGTAAGATTTTAAATGTTGAAAAATCAAGATTGGAAAAAATTCTAAAATCAGATGAAATCACAAATATGATCACAGCAATGGGTTGTGGAATCGGTGAAGAATACAATGAAGAAAAACTTCGTTATCATAAGGTTATCATTATGACCGATGCTGATGTTGATGGAAGCCATATTCAAACCTTACTTTTAACATTCTTTTTTAGACATTTCCGTGATATTGTGGAAAAAGGGTATTTATATCTTGCACAACCGCCCTTGTATCGTTACAAAAAAGGTAAAAAAGAGATTTATTTTAAAGATGACAGAGAGATGAATGACTTTTTAATAGATAACGGTGTTGAATCTTTAGAAGTGGATGATATCGGACATAACGATTTAGTCTCTTATTTTAAAATGCTTGATCATTACAGAGGTTCGTTAAATGCTCTTGAAAAACGTTATGCACTTATAAACTTAATTCGTCATTTTATTGAAAATCCAGATCTAATCTCTTTAGATACAAAAAATTTATATGTAAAAGTAGAAGAATTTTTAGCTTCTATCAACAATAATATTTTAACAAAAACAATCAATGAAGAAACAAATGAAATTCATATTTTCGTTCAAACAGAAGGTGGAATGGAAGAGCTATTAATTAATGATGATTTATTTTCAGCTCCACATTTTACAGAAGCAGATTTTGTTTTTAGAAAGATTCAAGAATGGAATTTAAATTTTACAGAGGATCCAGTTGAAGAGTTACAAAATATTATAGAGTACGCTAAAAAAGGTGCATATATTCAACGTTACAAAGGTCTAGGTGAAATGAATCCAGACCAACTTTGGGAAACGACTATGACACCTGAAAATCGTGTACTTTTACAAGTAACAATAGAAGATACCGAAGTAGCTTCTGATGCCTTTACTTTATTTATGGGAGATGAAGTAGAACCTCGTCGTAATTATATTGAAACGCATGCAAAAGATGTAAAACACTTAGACGTATAAAACTCTATGTTACTTCCACAAAAAAAAGAAAGGGAGTACCGTTTTAAGTTAGCACTTAGAATGGGACTCCCTATTTTTGCTCTTATTTTAGCTTTTATTTCAAGTACATTAATAAATAATTATGAATCTCTCCAAGCATCTTTTTATTTTTCTTCTACTTTACTATTAGTTTTTAGTATTTACTTTATCTTTTTTCTAATATATAGCGGTTTTGATGTGCAAATCACGGACAACATATCTAAAACATTTACAAGAGAATATTTATATAAATATTTGTCAAAAGAGATAAAAAAAAATGATTCATACACACTTGTTCTTCTTAGTGTAGATAACTTAAATGCTATAAATACTCAATATGGTATAGCAAATGGAGATAAAGTTCTTTTTCAAGTTGCAGAATATTTTGGAAATTATCTTATTGATAAAAAAATAACAAATTTTCCGATGGGTCATATAAAAGGTGGTGATTTTATTATTGGTTTAGAAGGTAAAAAAGAAAATTATAGCAGTATTATTGATCTTTTATGTCTTAAAAGTAGTGATTTTAAAGTGCAAGAAATAGAAGTAAGTATTTCTGGTGCTGTTACAGATACTTTATACTCGAATGATTTAGATTATATGATAGAAAATCTTTTTGAACTCCAAGCTGAAAATAAAAATAAAAAAATTATAAATAAGAAAGAGAGTATAAATCCAAATGATTTGGAATCTTTTGTAATTCAAGCAATAGATGAAAAATCTGTATCTATAATGACACAAAATGTATATGAAAACAATGTAGAAGTACTTAAAGAATATTTTGTAAAATTAAAAAATATAAATGGTGAAGTTTTACATCCAAAATCTTATATGAAAGTTGTGAATAAATTAGGATTAACAGCAGAATATGATTTTTTAATTTTACAAAAGTGTGTATTACACTCTAAAAACAAATCTACAAGTTTAATTAGTATTACAATTAGTCCAACATCACTTAGAAATTATAACTTTTTATCAAAAACTAAAAATCTTTTAGATGCTAACCAACATGTAAAAAATAGACTTGTTTTAATGAGTAGTGAAGTAGATTATTATTCACATATAGAAAGATACAACGGTATATTTCAATCTTTAAGAGCTGAGGGTGTTAAAATAGGAATTGACAGGCTAGGTTCTTTACATTCAAGTTTTTTATATCTAAGAGATTTAGACATAGATATAATTCGTTTTGATTCGTATTATACAAAAGATAAAAATAGAGATAAAAATAAAAACATAATAGATGGCTTGAATACAATGGCACATCTATTAGGTGTAAAAACATGGCTTAAAATGGTTGAAAATAAAAATATACAAGAGTTTGCAAAAGAGCTTAAAATTGACTATATACAAGGTAAAGAATTAGCAAGTTTAGAAAAAATATATGAGGATTGACAGTATAAATCTTATTCATTGCCGGCTAAATATTTATAAATAAATATTTGCTCGTTAATGAAATTTAAACTACAAGGAAAGAAAATGAAATATGGTGAAAAAGAGATAAGAGAATTTGATGTTAGTAAAGATTTAGAAATATGGCCAAATGAACATGAAAATAACTATATTATTAAAGTAAGTTTACCAGAGTTTATAGGCTTATGTCCTAGAAGCGGATATCCAGATTTTGCGACTATATACCTAGAATATACACCTGATAAGTATGTAGTGGAACTTAAAGCACTTAAATTATATATAAATTCTTTTATGTATAGATATATTTCTCATGAAAATTCTGCAAACGAAATATATAATGTTATCTATGATCGCATAAAACCAAAGTATTTAAAGCTTATTGCTGATTTTAAACCTAGAGGTAATGTACATACAGTTATAGAGATTGATAGTAGTAAAATGTAAAAGAAGAAGTCATAAATAGCTTTTAACTTCTTCTTTTAACCATTGTAGCGCTTCATTTTTGGATTTAATTTTTAAATTGATTTGAGCTTCATAAGCGCGTTTAAGCAATATGGAAAATTTTTCTGATGGTTTTAAGCCTAAGTTTAAAATATCTCTACCTTGTAAATATGCTTTAGGTTTTTGATTTAAGACTTTAAGAATCATTGCTCTTTGTTTTAGTTTTACAAACACATCTTCATTTATTTCTTGATGTACAGCTTGTGAAAACAGTAAAAAATGCTCAATATTTACCTCTGTAGCCAATCTTAAAATATCAGAATCACTATAAGAAATAGAAAATGAAATATCCAACAGAGTATCTATTGTATGTAAAATTTTTTTATTATTTGTTAAATTACTAATAAAAGTATGTCTATCTGTCTTTGTAAATTTATAAGACAAAACTGATAACATAAGTTGTACGTTTATTTTTTTATTTTTTATTTTTAATGTAGCCATTTTATCTAGTGCTACTAAAATAATTGAAAAGTTATTATTATGAAGTGTATTTAATGGAGTAAAATATTTTAAAGCATTTAATTCTTTTAAAAGTAAAAAAGCACTTGATGGTTTTTTTGATTTAAGTAAAATTTTTTCTAGTTCTATATAAATTCTTTCTTTTGGGAGTTCGTACAAAAGATTTTTTTCACACATATTTTTACACAGGTCAAAAAGAGACTTTTCAAGTGTAAAGTTAAATCTACTAGCAAAACCAACAGCTCTTAATACACGTAAAGGATCTTCAGCAAAGGTATTTATATTTACCGCTCGAAGTATTTTATTTTTTATATCTTCTTGGCCATTAAAAGGATCAAGAATTTTTTTTTCAATTACATCAAAACCAATTGCATTCATAGTAAAATCTCTTCTACTTGATGCTGTTTTAAAATCTAATCTATTGTCAATAATTACATCAAAACCACAATGACCTGTTGCTATTTTATTGTCGCGTCTAGGAAGAGTAAAATCTAACTCTAGTGTTTTAAGAGATAATTTACATACGCCAAAACTTTTCCCAACAGTGTTTACTTTACCAAATTCTTGTAAAATATTTTCTAATCTTGCATAAGAACTAAGACCAAATACTTCTATATCTATATCTTTTGAGTTTAAATTTAGAAATTTATCTCGGATATATCCACCAATAATAATAGTTTTAATTCCATATGTATTTAATTTATCAAATATTTTGTATAAATAGTTTGGATAATCAAATAAAATAGTATTTTTCATTTTAATATCCTTTTTAAAAATTAATATTTATT
>JGI11705J14877_10001193_pt1 | contig 15046 bp, 11 predicted proteins | sample Etolaghawater15m_FD_14877 | JGI IMG/M metagenome (IMG submission 14877) | reverse complement strand
GCCCACAACGCCCAGCAACAGCAAAACGATACCGCCAAACCTTCTGAGCACCATCATAGCACTCCATTCACAAAACCGTGTGATCCTTTGAATCAGGGCCTGATGCGTTTATCGGCAAAAGAACACATCTGTTCAGCCTGTCTCAGATATTTGCCAACTTCAATGGCCTCATCTCTTTCCAGTAGGGCCACAGGGCCAAACATTTCTTTTTGTTTCACTCTTATCTTAAAGTCGCGGCCCTGTTTCGAAGAAAAATTAACTTCGCAATTATGCGAAAAAAGGCTATCGGAAGACGATGGGTCATCAGTCTTTTTCTGAGATTCGTAGTAGTCTTCTGTTTTGTTGAGCATTGCTCCCACAGCATTGGCCTGAACGGGAGAGAGGCTGACCGCGCACATGGGAACCGACGGACGACCTAAAATAACCACAAGGGCCTCCGGGGTTTTCTGAATCTCCATGGTCGTACCACCAAATTTTACCACATGCCAGGTAAAGGTATAATCCTCAATAACAAACTCCTCGGCATGAACCGGCATTGCCAATATCCCCAAAAAAATCATGCCAACCAATAATACTCCCTTTTTCATGAAAAACATCCTCCTCTTTATTTTGCTTTCGCGGCCATGACCCAATCTTTATAAACTTGGCTCACCGCTTATCGATACCGTTTTGAATCAATGCTGTATTTTTGAACTTTATATCCGAAGATACGTTCCGTTGTTTTGAGCGCCATGGCCGCCTTCCGCATATTGCCGCGGCTGTTCTTGAGGGATTCAACGAGCATTTCCTTTTCGAAGCGTTCCACAGCATCTTTCAAAGACTGGGACTGCTGAGTACCCGTCTCTTTGGCCGTCTGCAATGTAGGCGGCAAATGATAGCTGTGAACCACCTGATCTTCACACAACAGAACAGCCCGCTCAATGCAGTTTTCCAGCTCCCGCACGTTCCCCGGCCAATGATACTGTGTCAGCGAATCAATGGCCGGCGTGGAAATCCGTTTAATATCCTTTTCATACTCCACGGCATATTTCTCAAGAAAATAATCCGCCAGTAAAAGCAGGTCTGCTTCTCTTTCCCGAAGAGCTGGCAGATAGATGGGATAAACATTCAAACGGTAAAACAGGTCTTCTCGAAAAGTCCCTTCTTCCACCGCCTGGGCCAGGTCCCCATTGGTAGCGGCAACCAATCGAACATTCACCTTGATGGTGTGATTTCCCCCCAGCCTTTCGAATTCTCTCTCCTGCAAGACTCTCAGCAACTTGCCCTGGCTTCCAAGAGCAAGGGACCCGATTTCATCCAGAAAGATAGTTCCTTTGTCGGCCAGTTCAAATTTGCCGGATTTGGTCCGGTTGGCCCCGGTGAACGCCCCTTTTTCATAACCGAACAGTTCCGCCTCAATCAGGTTTTCCGGAAGGGCTGCACAGTTGACTTTCACCAGCGGTTTGCCGCCGCGAAGGCTGTTGTAGTGGATGGCGTTGGCGGCCAGTTCTTTTCCCGTTCCGCTTTCCCCCAGCAGCAATACATTGGCATTGCTCTTGGCCACCTGGCTAATCAGGTAAAACACCTCCTGCATTTTGCGGCTGTTACCCACAATATTACTGAAACTGTATTTTTTGTTAAGCTCTTTTCTGAGCCGTAAATTCTCTTCTTCAAGCTGGTTTTTTTCGCGATGGATCTTCTCCAGCATGGACACTTTCTGTGCAATCAGCGTGCTGATAACGGCTAAAAGCCTCGCATCGTCTTCCAGAGAAGATGTTCCTTCAAAGGTACAATCCACACTCAGGGCGCCGATAACCCGGGCCTGATCTTTGATGGGAACACACAAAAAAGAAATTTTGGAATGGTCGATGCCACTCCTGGCGCCGGTTCGATCCAGAAAAAGCGGTTCGTCATTGATCTGGGGCACTACCATCGCCCTTCCCGCCTTGATAACGCGACCCGTTATGCCCTCGCCCAACTTGTATTTGCCTTTGGTCCTTTCCATTTCGGAAATCCCATGGGCCACTTCAATATGAATCTCCGATGTCTCGGGATTCAGAAGCGTTATGGAACCCCGTTTCATGCCCAGATGTTCAGAAAGCAACTCAAGAACCTTGTACAAAGCCCTCTGCAGGTCCATGGTTGCATGGATGGCCTTTGTAATTTCATACAAGCATTTTATTTCGTCGGGGGTGTGAATCCCTGTTCGATCCGGCATTTAAGGTACTCTCCCATTTTCAAACGACACGATTATTTCAGTTTGATACTCTGAACACCGAACCTTTAAAGGCTCAATTCTTTATCCCAATGTATCCGGCAACTGCCTTTCGACGCTCCAGAATCCCTTCCCGGTACCGAATACATCTAAAATCATTAAAAAATTTCAGCAGTTCGTTGTGCTCAAGCAGATGTTTTGGATTCTTTGGTCTGCCAAACTGCGCCTGATCCACAATATAGGTTTCGTAAATCATCATACCGCCCAAACGAAGCGCACCTCTTAATTGAGGCATCAGAGGGCGATGAAGATAGTTGAAACAGACAATAACGTCAAAAATCTCGTGAGGAAGGGAAATTTCGCTTTCAAGATCCATCCTCTGTAAATTCAGGGTAACACGGGACTCCTTCGCCAGCACCCGTGCGGCATCCAACGCTTCGCGGGAGATATCAATCCCCTCCACTTCAAACCCCTGCCGGGCAAGATAAACGGCATTTCTTCCCCTTCCCATGGCCACATCCAGCACGCGGCCTTTGGGAAGCAGATCCATGTGGTCGACCAGAAACGATGAGGGCCGACCTTCCCGGTAATGCGCGTGGGTCATCATTGGACGCTATCCTTGGGCGGCATCTTTCTTCTTATCCGTTTTTGGGCCCGTCGTCTTTTTCTTCTCTTCTGGATTCAACCATCCACCGCCCAGCGCTTTATACAATTTCACATATCCGTTTAAGTGTTGCTGTTTTAATTGCGAAAGTTCCAGCTCTGCCGAAAAAAGGGCCCTTTCCGTCTCCAAAACCTCAAGGTAACTGCTCACCCCCTTGTCGTATCGCAGTTTTGCCAGACGATAGGCATTTTTGGCGGCTTTCAGCTTTCTGCCGACCGCCATCATCTGATTTTTGAAAGTATCGATTTCAACCAGCGCATCGTCAACCTCCTTAAAGGCGGTCAGGACGGTATTCTCATAGAAATACAGGGCTTCCTTTGTTTTGGCTTCCTCGATTTCAACACGCCGGATGTTCTTGTAAAACTCAAAAATCGGACCAAAAAGACCCGCACCCACCGACCAGGCACCACCACTGGAAGTGATTGACGCCAGTTCATTGCTGGCAGCGCCCACCATTCCGGTCAGCGAAATGGCCGGAAGCCGCATGGCCTCCGCCACCCCAATATTGGCGGTTTGTGATTCCAACAGATACTGGGCCTGCACAATGTCGGGTCGCCGTTCCAGCAGTGTTGAGGGCAATCCGGCGGGAATCGCGGGGGGCGGTGATTCTTTCATCAAGCCTTTACCCGTTTTGATGGACTCTGGGAGTTTTCCCAGTAAAATACTGAGAGCATTTTCCGTCTGAGCCACCGACCGTTCATACTGGGGAATGGCGGACGCGGCAATCTCTTTCTGAATCTGGGCCTGGTTCACATCCAGTTCAGGAATAATCCCTTTATCAAACCGCTTTTGAATAATATTCAGACTCTCTTCGCGTGACTTGAGGGTATCTTTTGATATTTTCACCCGCTGATGATAATCCAGCAGCAGATAATAGCTCCCCACCACTTCGGATATGAGACCTATCTGAACGGTCCTGAGTCCGTACTCCGAGGCCATCATCTGAGCCCTGGCAGACTCCGTGGCCCGTCGGTACTTTCCCCAGAAATCCAGTTCCCAGCTGAGCACCGGGCCCACATAGGCGTAGCTGTTTCGGCTATCGGACCTTGTACCGCCGCCGAAATTGCCCGTTCCCGCGCCAGCTTCAATATAGAAGCCGGGGTACTGGTCGGCCCGGGTAAACCCCAGGTATGCCCTCGCCTGCTCAACCCGGGCTGCCGCTATTTTAAGGTCTTTGTTGTTCGATAACGCCTGGTTTACAAGCGTGTAAAGCATGGGATCATTAAACAACCCCCACCACTCCAGGTTGATCATTCGCTCGACAGGCACTTTTTCAAAACGGTAATTTTTGGGCGTCTCCACCTTCGGACGTATGAAATCCGGCCCCATGGCGCACCCTGACAAGACGAGAAAGAGCAGTATGGCGCCTAACCCTTTTGTTTTTTTCATCATATTGGCTTTCATACCGTAATATTTCAGGTTTTCTGCGATGCCGCCTCGGAAAGGTCTCGTTTCTTTTCATAACGGGCCATTTTTCCGACCAGCACAAACAGCATGGGATAAAAAAAGACGCCCAGCAATGTGGCCAGGGTCATTCCTCCCAGCAGAGCCATGCCCATGACAACCCTGGCCTCAGCACCGGCACCGGTGGCCACCACCAAGGGCAAAACCCCCAGAATAAAAGAAAAGGCCGTCATCAATATGGGCCGAAAACGCAGCCTGGCCGATTTCACTGCCGCATCAAACAATGAAAGGCCTTTATCAAACTCCAGCTTGGCAAATTCAACGATAAGAATCGCATTTTTAGCGGCCATGGCAATAAGCATCACCAAGGCAATCTGAGCAAAAACATTCAATTCAAAGCTTTCGCTGTACATACGGGCCACATAGAGCGCTAAAAACGCACCGAAGATGGCAAAGGGGGTTCCCAGCAGGATACTAAAGGGCAACGACCAGCTTTCATACTGGGCCGCCAGAATCAGGAACACGAAAATCAGGGAAAAAACAAAGACCATGGACCCGGTACCGGCGGATAGTTTTTCCTGATAACTCATGTTGCTCCAGGCGTACCCCATGCCGTCCGCCAGCACCTGGGAGGCCACCTCCTCCAGCGCCGCCATGGCCTGGGCTGAGGTAAAGCCTTTGGCTGGACTGCCCGTCAGCTCCACGGAGCGGTACAGATTGTAGCGATTGGTGTAATCAGGCCCCGCAATGTTTTCGACATTGACAAAAGTAGACAGGGGAACACTTGTGCCCTCGCTGTTGTTCACGTAGAACAGATCCACCTGGCTTTCCTTGAGCCGATATTGGGGTTCAGCCTGGACATACACTTTGTACAACCTTCCGAATCGATTGAAATCATTCACATAGGCGCCACCGAGGAAAGCTCCCAGCGTCGTGTAGATATCATTAAGGCTGACACCTGCTTTCAAGACTTTGTCCTTGTTTATTTCTACATAGCGCTGGGGTACGCTGGCCCGAAAGGTGGTGAAGATGGATCCGATCTCAGGACGTTGGGAAGCCGTCTGAATGAATTTAACGGCCTGATCCGCCAGGTAGGCCGGCGTGCCCCCCCGTTTGTCCTGAATCATCAGCGTAAAGCCGGAGCCGCTGCCTAGACCGGGAATGGCGGGAGGACCGAAAGCGAACACCTGGGCCTCGTTGACATTCAGGAAAAAATCCATGTTCAAACGCGCCACCACCTCCCTGGCAGTGGCCTTTCGAAGACCCCAGTCTTTTAAAGAAACGAAAATGAACCCTGAATTGGAACTCATGCTGTTGGAGAGCAGACTGAAACCGGCAGCCGTCGTGATAAATTGCACCTCCGGGTACTTTTTGATAATCTGCTCCACCTTTCGGGAAACAGCATCGCACCGCTGAAGGGAGGCCGCATCGGGAAGTTGAATGTTGACCATTAAGTATCCCATGTCTTCTTCAGGCATGAACCCTCCGGGAATTAATTTCCCCAGATACCCCAAAGCCCCGGTTAGAATCAGGATAAAGATCACACCGATGGACATTTTTCGGGCTAAGATCTTTGTAAACCCCACATAGGCGTTGGTGGATTTTTCAAAAACCTTGTTGAACAATCTGAAAAAAGCACCCAAAGGCCCTCGCATGGGCTTCTGCTTTCTGAGCAAAAGAGCGCAAAGGGCCGGACTCAGGGTCAGGGCATTCACCGACGAAAACAACACCGACACCGCAACGGTAATGGCAAACTGTTGATAGAGGCTTCCGGTAATGCCGCCCATGATGGCCACTGGAATAAACACGGCCACCAGTACCAAAGTGGTGGCGATAACAGGAGCTGTCACCTCATCCATGGCTTTCATGGTGGCGGTCTTAGGGTCCATACCGCTTTCGATATTATTTTGAACCGCTTCCACCACCACGATGGCGTCATCCACCACAATACCGATGGCCAGTACCAGTCCCAGGAGCGACAACACGTTGATGGTGAAGCCGATGATGGGGAATACAATGAAAGCCCCAACCAGGGAGACGGGAATGGCGATGGTGGGAATCAGGGCCGCCCGCCAGTCCTGAATAAAAATGAATACCACCAGAATCACCAGCGCCAGAGCGATATAGAGGGTCTCAATGATTTCATCAATACCTGCCGTGATGGCCAGCGTGGTGTCGAGAGAAATATCGTAGCGGAGACTTTCAGGAAAAGACCCGGAAAGTTCCTCCATGGCCTGCCTGACTTTTCGAGCCAGATCCACCGCATTGGATCCGGGCGCCTGGTAAACACCGATCATGGCGCAGGATTTGTCATTAAGACGGGTAAAGGCATTATAGGTTTCAACACCCAGCTCCACCCGAGCCACATGTTTAAGCTTTACCTGCGCGCCGTCGTCCGTTGTTCGGATGACCACTTCTCCAAATTGCTTTTCAGACTGTAACCGNTCCGGCAACCGNACNGTATAGGTAAACTCCGTTCCCGGAGGNGCGGGTTCCGCGCCGAATTTGCCCCCCGGCACGATGACGCTCTGAGCGCGAAGGGCATCCATGATTTCCGGTACGGTAATTCCCATCTGGGCCAGCCGGTCCGGTTTGATCCAGATGCGCATGGAATAATCACTGGCACCGATGACATTGACCCGCCCGATCCCCTTAATGCGCGCCAGTATGTCTTTTATATTGATGAGCGCATAGTTTCCCAGCCAGTGTTGATTAAACCGGCCGTCCTCAGAGGTAACCGCAATGAGCATGAGGATATTGGGAAGGGATTTCTCGGTGGTCACACCGAACCGCTTTACTTCTTCCGGAAGTTTTGCCGTGGCCGCCGCCACACGGTTCTGGGTAAAGACCGTGTTCATATCAGGGTCCGTGCCGATGTCAAAAGAGGTCTGTATGGTCATGGTGCCGTCGTTGGCATTGGTGGACTTCATATAGATCATGTTGTCCACGCCATTGATCTGCTGCTCCAGCGGAGTTGCCACGGACTGTTCGACACTGATGGCATCAGCCCCCGTATAGGTGGCCCGCACCTCCACAATGGGGGGGGTAATGTCGGGATATTGCTCGATGGGCAGTGCTTTTAAAAACACTACCCCGACAATCACCGTAACAATGGCGATCACCATTGCAACAATGGGTCTTCTGACAAAAAAATTACCCGTATCTGAAGGGTTGGTTGGATTCGTCATTAACTCTCTTTTTTGTCCTCTAAAGGCACGTCAACCACTGTCGCTTCCACAACGGTTCCGTTCTTGACTTTCTGCAGTCCCTCATAAACCACTTTTTCACCGGGTTTCAAACCTTCACGAATCAACCAGAAAGACTCAATTTTCGGCCCCACTTTCACTTCTCTCATCTGTACTTTGTTTTGATCCGCCAACACATACACACTGAAAGTCCCCTGAAGTTCCATCACACACCGCTGGGGTATCAGAATGCCGTCTTTGACGACCTCGATCTCCCCCTTTACTTTGGCAAACTGACCCGGGCGAAGCAATTCATCAGGATTGGGAAAAGATGCCTGAATTAAAAGGGCTCCTGTTTGGGGATCCACTTCCCGGTTGACAAAATCCGCCTTACCTTTGTGCTTGTAGATGGTCCCATCGGATAAAATCAGCTCCAGATCCGCCTTTTCTTCCTCTTTATAATTGCCCTTTTCAATTTGACCCATGTGGCGGCGCATAAGCATTAGATACTGGCTTTCCGTGATAAAAAACTGAACCAGTACCGTGTCGATGCGGGACACCGTATTCAAAATGATGGGACTGGGTTGGCGCCCCACAAAATCCCCCACCTTGGCCTTGGTCTTACCGATAATCCCGGAAATGGGAGAATAAATCTTGGTATACCCCAGTTGGATTCTTCCGGCCCGAAGATTGGCTTCCGCCGCTTTTATCTGGGAGAGTCCCACATCATACTGAGCCTGGGCGGAATCCAGATCACTCTCACTGACCGCTTTTTCCGCTGCCAGGGGTTTAATACGGTCCAAATAGGTCTTCGCTTCCGTGGTGAATGTCTTAGCAGCGGCCACACCGCTCATCTTGGCCGCCACGTCCGCCTCAAACTGCTGGCTTTCCAGCGTGTAGAGCAGCATGCCTTTCTTGACCGGAAACCCTTCTTTAAAATGGATCCCTTCCAGATAGCCTTCCACCCGTGCCGAAATACCGATATCCTTGAAACCGTAAACCTGCCCCACAAACTCCTGATAAAGGGGTACTTCACGGGCGACCGTTTCATACACCGTCACTTTAGGCGGCGGTGGCGGCGCCTGCTCGGCCTCCTCCTTAGGGGTACACGAAAAGAAGCTAAGGAAAACAAAACATAGAAAAACGATTTCATATTTTTTCATTTGATTCTTTTTCCATTGGGATAATGAAATGAAGTAAATGCTTAGCGGATAAGAAAACCCTATCTCCCGGGTTTTTTATTTCCTTATTACCGGAATTTTTGGTACTTTACCAGGAAAAACTCGGTCAATTCGAATGGGAAGCGATTTATTCGCTTCGGAAAAAAGGGTGGCTTGAGGGTCTCAATGGAAAGATATTACAAGGAAAGATTTGAAGCTAGATCCAGGCTGGATGAGAAAATCGTGCCGCTGGTCAAAATCAATCAGATCCTGCAGGAAATGCGAGATGAACTGAGGACCCTGATCCCCTCCGCCATGGAAGCCCGCATTCTTTTAATGGACCCGGACGCCAAAAAATATACCCGACCCCTGCAGTGCATTCTCTATGACCGGCCCGTCAACTGCCTGTCATGCAAAAGGAGTCGTCCGGTGATCAAAAAAGCCCTGGAAAAGCGGGGGATGGTGGTGGTCCCGGAAAGTGACCCAATTGAAAGAGAGAACGGCGAAATGGTTCAGGTGGGACCCGAAGCCGCGGCCCCTGCATTTTTAGGGGATGAGGTGCTGTTGGTTGTGAGCGTGGTGGGAAAACCGGGAACCCGTTTCACCCCCAAGGACTTCTTCCTCATTGAGGACTTTGCCAAAACAGCCCGTAACGTGGTGCTTCGGGCCAAAATACACTGGGAAATGACGGAAGAAAAACTCAGAATCAGCAAAATGCTGAGCCAAATTTCCCTTTTCGTTCCCCAATCCGTTTTAAAGATTGCGGAAAAGGACCCGGCGATCTTAAGTCAGGAAAAGGAAAAAAAAGAAGTCAGCATCCTTTTCCTCGACATTGAAGGGTACACCGAGCTCAGCGCCAAACTGCCTGAGCAAGAAGTCAACCAGATTGTCGAAAGCTTGTTTTCCAGCTTTGTTGACCCCATACACCGCTCCCAGGGTGACATCAATGAAACCGCTGGTGACGGCCTCATGATCATCTTTAAGGAAGACGACATCAAAACCAATGCCGTTAATTCTATCAAGGCCGCTTTTGACATACACCAACAAAGCCTTTCGTACAACCAGGACTGCCGCCACACATTGAACCGTTGAATGTTAACATGGGTATTCACTGTGGCACAGCCCTGGTTGGCATGACCCGCTTTAAAGGCTCCATCGGAACCAGAATGACCTATACCGCCAGTGGCAATGTGACCAATCTGGCCGCACGGCTGGCCGACCAGGCCAGGGGCGGAGATATCCTCATCGCGGATGAAACCCGAAATTTGGTTCAAGGTCTATGGCCCGTCTTTGACAGAGGAAATGCCGTTCTCAAAGGAATCGAAAAGCCAGTGCATATCTATTCTCTGCTGAGAAGTGGATAATGCCTGTTTCCCAAGAACCCGGAAAAGATTGAAAAATAAGGGGGAACATACCGATGATCATACGATGCCACGGCGCCAGAGGTTCCATTCCCGTGTCAGGCCCGGAATATGTTAAATACGGTGGAGACACCACCTGCCTTGAGATCCGCACCCAAAATGATGAAATCATTATTGTGGACGCGGGATCAGGAATTCGGCGTCTGGGGAACCGGCTTATTGAAGAAGGAAAATACCATTACCACCTGATCTTCACCCATTCCCATTTGGATCATATTCTGGGGTTTCCTTTTTTTAAACCCATCTACCATCCCGAAGCCATTATTCATCTGATGGGCTGCCCCACCACCCAGGGAAATATTCAAAAACTGCTCAGCAAAGCCATGAGTGCACCGCTGTTCCCCATACAGTTCGAGGCCCTTCAAGCCACAATCGATTACGACGTGGAATGCCGCTTCGACTATCAAATCGATTCCATTGAGATTCATCCCATCAATCTCAATCACCCCAACGGCGGCATGGGGTATAAATTCGTGGAAGACGGTAAAACCTTCGTATTTTTGACGGACAATGAGCTGGGCAGCAAGCACCGAAATGGTCTCTCTTTTGAAGATTACCTCGCCTTTTCAAAAGATGCTGACCTGCTCATTCACGATTCAGAATATACTGCGGATGAGTATCGCCTGACGAAGGGCTGGGGCCACTCCACCTATCCGGATGCACTGGAGTTGGCCCAGAAAGCCCGTGTCAAAAAATTCGGCCTTTTCCATCACAATCAGAACCGATCCGACGCGGATCAGGATATGATCGTTGAACAGTGTCGTTCCATCAATGCACGCAAGGGCATCAACATGGCGTGTTTTGCCCTCACGCAGACCACCACCCTGACCCTGTAAGGCTTTCTTTTTTCGGAATGCATTCCGGAAAAGTCTCGACTAATCCGGAATAACTTGTGAAATAATTTTCATGGAGCGACTTCTGTCAAATCATATGGAAGATCTGGAGAGGAAAATTGTCTTGCTGACAGGACCTCGGTAGTCGGGCTTTCACGTTAGCGGATTCTAACGAGAATACTGAGGCAATAAACGACAATACTGAGTCAGGAACTACAAACGCCGTGGTCTATTTAAATACCGGAAAGAAGCAGGTGGTATCCTTCNNNNCNCTTGGAACTATAGGGATTATCACGGGCATAAACAGCGATGGNATATTCGTTGGCAACCTGTACAGCGAAATATATGCCCCATACTCCGCCGTGGGAAAGCGCTCCGTTATGCTGGACATCCGGGAAGCGCTTGAAACATCAAGCACCGTGGATGAAGCGGGCGCATTTCTGGGCGATCCCTCCAGGGTTTATGCCTATCATAACAATATGTTTATCGCCGATAAAAACACGGCTAAGGTTCTGGAAAATGACTATGAGCGTAACCGGGCGCTGAGGCGCGTTGACTCGGAGCTTAATGACGGCGTTACCTGGGACGTCCCTGATGCCATCGCCTGTGTCAACGCTTTTGTGCTCAAGGGCAATTTTGACAATTTTACCAATGATAAAGGAAACACCCTACGCTGGGCCAGTTTTGAAGCCCTGCTGAAGGAAGGCGATACGGTTAATCTTGAACAGGTCAGAAGAATCATGAGCTATCAGGAGGGTTTTATCTATAATCAAGGAACGATTACTAGCATGGCCTATTCCTATGCCGAGAACCGCATGGAATTATGGTTTGGCACTTACGTTGAAGATCCACAATATGAGACCATTTCGATTCCATTTCTGGAAAATCAATAATTGGGACCATGGAGGTGAATGGTGAAAGGTAAATTAGGGTTTAAAATTGCAGGCCTGATTTTTTTCGGTTTGATGCTTCATCTCGCTGGCTGCAGCAGCAGTGATAGTACCGGTAACAACGCAAACCCCAATCTCCAGTGGGGGAAGTGCCCGACGTATTTCGGCGATGAAGGATTGGAGTGTGCCACGGTAGAACTCCCCTTAAACCATGACAACCCGAATGGAGAGGCCATCCACATCCTCATGGCCCGGGCAGTGGGAAACTCAACGGAGAAAAAAGGGGATGTTTGGTTCATTGCCGGTGGCCCGGGCAGTTCCTCTCAGTACTATGCGGAAAACATGGTTGCCTATGCCAAGAGCCATCCCCAATGGAATTATTACACCATGGAGCATCGAGGGGTGGGGGCTTCCACAAAACTGGACTGCCCGAATATTGAACCCACTGAACCCTGGGGCAGCTTTTACGGGCTGGAGTGTTATGAGGAATTGGAAACCCAGTGGGGGGACGGGGTTCAATACTTCAACACGTCTCAGGCCGCGCACGATCTGGGGACCCTCATCAGCCTGACCATCAGCCTGACTCGCCGGAGCCAAAGGAGTGTCTTCATATACGGGACATCCTATGGCACCTATCTGGCCCAGCGGTTTATGTGTCTGAAGCCACAGCCTGTGAACGGCGTCGTTTTAGACGGTGTGTGCCCGGCCGGGCTCTTGGATAATATGGGAGCCATCGGCTGGTACGACCAGGATTTCGACAAAGTGGGTCGCGCCATCATGGAACGATGCGGAGCGGATTCAGTCTGCTCGGAAAAAATGCGGGGAATCCAGGAAATCGCGGGGACCGAACCCTGGCAGGCGGTGGAATATACTTTCAACCAGGCGGACGAGGGAAAGCTCTGCCAACCGCTCTTCGCCGGTCTCGATCCGGAAGTGCTTCGGGTAGAACTTCGCAATGTGCTGGGCACATTTTCCCATAACTGGAGCCAGCGGATGCTGGTTCCGGCAATCCTTTACCGGCTCAACCGATGCAACGACGGCGACCAGGAAGCCCTTAAACAGCTGCTCGGCCTCGACCAGCTGCTCGGCGCCTCACGGCAATCTGAACAGAGCGCAGATCTCAAAAGTGCCGTGATCAGGACCAACATCGTTGTCTCAGAACTGCTCGGACCGGGCATTGATTATGCTACAGCCTCCGCCTATGCGGAACAATCCTTTTTCAGCACCGATTTCACCGTCAGCGGCACCTTTGCACGGGAGGCTGGCGGCTGGCCCGCTTACCCGCTGGATGGTTGCGCGGATCGCTTTCCGGATACGGAGACGCCCATCCTGATTTTGAACGGTGACCTGGACCCCAATACCTATGTGGACCTGGCCCGCTTTGCCGCCGAGGCTTATGATAAACCGCATCAGAGGCTCGTGGTCATGCCCGGAGTGCCCCACGGCGCCATTTTTGAATCAAGGATGGAGGCCGGCGACACAATCAACACCTGTGCCATGGAACTTGCCCTCCAGTTCTTTGACGACCCTGAGAAAAGCCTGGACCGCTCCTGTCTGGCGCAAATGATCCAGCCGGGCTTCTCAGGGACCACACCGTGGGCTCTGGAAGCGGCCAAAGCGGGATTCGGGCGAGACAGCATGTGGGATTGACAAGAGGGCGATTCCGATATTATCCTTGAATTCACTTCCCGCCTAAAATATTTTCCGTACAAAGCAATCTCGGGAATAAAATGGTTGCTGATTCTCGTTAAGGTTCAGAGCAGGGAAGGGTTGTGATATCATCAATCTCAATATATAACCTACCTGTAAATACTTTCATTTCCTAACATATACATTTCACAACATATTTACCGCTTTCTCTTTTCCCTTGACATACCGCAAAATACCCTTTATTTTGTGCTTGAGGTTGGAAAAAAGGTTGGACGTTCAAGGGAGGTTGGACATGGCGAAACGGCATAAGACGGAATATCCTGGAATCTTTTACCGCATGGTGAACCGACGCGCAAAGCCGGGAAAGAAACAAAAGTGCTTTTATGTTGTATTCAAATCAGAAGGAAAAGGCCATGAGGAAAAGGCCGGTTTGCAATATGATGATAACATGACGGCTTCCAAAGCAGCACGGATTCGAGCGCAACGGATAGAAAATCAAAGGCCGTCGCCTAAAGAACGCCGAGCACGCGCTAAATGGACGTTTACAGCTTTGATGGATGAATACGCGACCCATAAGGCCAAAAAAGGAAAAACGATTGACCACGGTGATATGAGCCGCTTTGAGCACTATATCAAGCCTGTTATTGGAAGCAAAAGACCGGATGAAATCGAGCGTAAAGATATTGAAAAGATCGAGACTGAAAACCTTGCAGGAAAATCAAATTCTACCATATACGGTGTGCTCGGACTCATTACCAGGCTTTCAATTTTCGGCTCAGACAATGACCTATGTAAGCCGCTACCATTCCGGATCAAAAAGCCGTCTCTGGTGAACAGCAAAAAAACCGAATGCTTGACGCAAAATGAGTTGAAGCGCTTTCTAAAGGTACTGGATGATAATCCCGGCGACGCGGCCGCAACACTCAAGATGGCGCTTTTTACTGGCATGAGACGCGGGGAAATAGTCAAGCTGGAATGGCGAGATGTGGATCTCGAACGCGGTTTCATTTCCCTGCGAGATCCCAAAGGGAAAGTTGACCAAACGATACCTATTAATAAGGCGGCACGTGAAGTGCTTGACGGAATGCCACGGGACCGGGAGCGTGTTTTTGGTTTTCAGAAAGCGCAAGCGGCCTATGATCGAGCGATACGTTTGAAAGAAAAAGCCAAGCTACCTAAAGACTTTAGAATTTACCACGGCTTGCGGCATACTTTTGCCTCTATGTTGGCGAGCAGTCGCAAAGTGGATATGTATGTGCTGCAAAGGCTCATGACGCATAAAGATCCAAAGATGACCCAAAGATATGCACATTTGAGGGATGAGGCATTAAAGGCCGGTTCCGATGTGGCGGCGGATATTTTCGGAGGTGTTTAATGGAACGGATTAAGGTCGGTGAGACCGAGGCCGGCGAGAGGATCTTTGACCAATTCGCATTTGTGTTCACGCCGGGGGAACGCACGCGCCTTTTACGGGAATTCGAGACCTGGAAAAACGATTGCCAATTATCGCGAGCGGAGCAGGATGAGCTTTTGAACTATGTGGTTTTCACCCTCGAAAATTTGGCATCGTTTTATATGACCTGGATCAAAGAGACACCACGGCGGGATGACCACGAAACCGAATTACGGGACACTTTATCCGCGC
>JGI11705J14877_10001192_pt1 | contig 15047 bp, 16 predicted proteins | sample Etolaghawater15m_FD_14877 | JGI IMG/M metagenome (IMG submission 14877) | reverse complement strand
ATCTTCCAGCGCTATCTTCCAATGTTCGAGGGGAACGGACAGACTGTTAGACAGTATATGGTTCCGGCGTATTATTGGTTGGGTTGGGGAATCAAAGGTCCTCGCGAGACATATGCATACGAGTATGTTAATAAGCTCAAGTACATGGTATAATTCTTGAGTTCTGCGGAGTTAGTTCAGCGGTAGAACGCTATCCTTCCAAGTTAGATGTCGTCGGTTCGATTCCGATACTCCGCTCTTAGGGGTTTGAGATGCCCCAACCAAAGGTGCCACTCAGCAACAGGGCCATCATTGTCCTGCAAGTTTGGAATCAGCCCCCTTTGGATGTTCAGGGAGGACCCCTGTCCTACTCCGTTACAAACTGTCAGTATGTTGGGCCAGCCGCCCTAGTGGTTGACGAACTACGGGCATACGGATAAGTGTAACGTATTTTACTTATTAGAGTCATGAAGATCTTTTTAGATACCGCCGATACTGAAATTATCCGTAATCACTTTGCCACTGGTCTCATCGATGGCGTCACGACAAATCCGACTCTGATTATGAAGAGCGGACGTAAACCCAACGATGTTTACCAAGAAATCAAAAACATCGGAGTCCAAGATATTAGCATGGAAGTCGTAGGTAATGACTGGCTAATGATCGAAGAAGGCCGGAAGCTCTCTAAAGAGTTCGGAGAAGTGGCTACCATTAAACTACCCTGCACAAGGGAAGGTCTTTTTGCTTGTAAAGTCCTTTCAGAAGAGGGAATCAAGACTAACGTAACTCTGATCTTCTGTGCCGCTCAGGCGGTCCTTGCTTCTAAGGCCGGGGCGACTTATGTCTCTCCTTTTGTTGGCCGACTTGATGATCAATCAGTTGCAGGTCTTGAGGTGGTTAGAAGTATCTCTGAGCTATACTGCATGCACCGCAGAAGCACAAAAATCCTCGCAGCATCTATTCGTACGGTACAAAGGGCAATTAGATCCTGGTACAACGGTGCTGAGATCGCCACTATGCCTCCTAAGGTCTTTGAGCAGATGTACGATCATATCCTCACAGACAAGGGTCTTGAGATCTTTGACAACGATCAAAAGAAAGTAGAGGAACTCCTTAAGTGATAGAGAAAATTAAAAAGTACAAAAAAGAAATAGCTTTTTTTGTGCTATTGGGTCAAATGATTCTAGTCTCTGCTCAGCTATCTAAATTAGCCGACAACGACAAATCAGCATTTATCTGTCGTCCTACGGGAATCAATTACGACATTATCTGTCAGCAACTCTGACTTTTTTTGCAAGATTAGTTCAGAGGTAGAACACCAGAGTTACATTCTGGGTGTCGGCGGTTCGATCCCGTCATCTTGCATTGTATGCTATATACATTCACCATGACTAACGACTGGAGATACTCTAAAGAACGCATGGATCTCAGGGCTAAATCCCTTGGGATCTTAGGCAAGATGTTTACGCTTAAACGCGAAGTCTACGAGTTTTGTGACATGTGGATCTCGCAGGGAGGCAAAAACGTAAACAATATAGTCAATGAGTTTATAAGATATATAGAAGACGTGGAGGTACTACGACAAAATGAAACGAAAGCATGCGAAAGCGGCAGCAAAGAAACTAATAAAGATAGCGAAAAAACACCCTGATTACTACTCCGACGGAGATGTTACGTACGCAAAGTTACTCCTTTCTCGATTAAAGAAAGAAAAAACACAATGTACGAATACAGAATCAAAGAAGTAGTCAAAGTAGTAGACGGCGATACTGTAGATATCATATTAGACCTAGGCTTCGGTCTCTATAAGAAAGAAAGGGTTCGGATCGCTGGGATCGACACCCCAGAGAAACGCACTAGGGACAAGGATGAAAAGCTTCTGGGCTTAGATGCTACAAGCTACGCTGAAGAATGGTTCGGCGGAGATCCTAAAGAACTAGAAGTCAGAACCGAGAAAGACGGCAAATATGGCCGGATGTTGGGTTGGTTCTATAAAGGCGAAGAATGCTATAATAAGAAGATAGTTGACGACGGGTACGCCTGGTGTTATGATGGGGGTACAAAAATCGAAAAAGGAGTCGAGGCCTACGACCAATTAGTCCAACTCAGAGGGTATACCTCTTTTTCCGAATACAAACAATCTAAGTAATTATGGAAAACATCGAAGCTCACATTGCTAAAGACAGAGAAATCCTCTCAAATCCTACGACGTCCCCTCAACAGAGAAGGCACATTGAAGGAGAACTCCGTGAACTTGAGTATTATCATAAAGAGCATCCATCGGACCATCATGATCCCACCGCTTTAGAACTCTATTGCGAGATGAATCCTGAAACTGATGAGTGCCGGATATACGAGGATTAAAGATGAGTATATATGACCCTAAATCAGGGTCTTTTTTATTACGTAATGAGGTTAATATGTCTGAAAATGATAATAAAAATAAGCCCTCTGTGCTTAAATGGCTTACATTAGGTGTGGGAACATTGATCGGTGTTGCTCACATAGGTGTCCTAGGCCACTTAATGAACACAAAGCCTACAGTTCCGGTCATCAACCTTCCCGTGAGTGATTACACCTCATATAGAGTAAAAGCTGGAAAAGATGGGTATGAAATCGAATACAAATCTAACGACCCTAAGATAATGGGAGTTAAAAAGTTTGTTGACAAAGAGAACGGATTTTTTGGCATAGGCGGAAGGTCTACTGTTACTTACGACGAAGAATACACAATGGATGGGGCAAAGCATCTAGGAGGTGGCTCGGGAAAGTTGAGTGCAGAAGCTCTAGAGTGCATCAAGGCGGAAGGTGGCGGAGAGTCAACCGGTGCCATGGTGGGCGCTAGCGTTGCAACTGGAGCCATAGCCCCAGCGTTAGTTGGTATTCCTTATGTCGGTTGGTTGGCCGCGGGCTGGGCAACTATGTTCGGACAGAAACAAGGGGCTGACATCGGAGGGAAACTTGCTACAATAGTAAACGGTTGCGAAGACCTAGAAACTGAATAAGTCAGCAAATGAAAAATAACCCTTTGGGCGCTGTTTTGAATCTCTTGATAGTCTGTAGCCTGTGGTGGCTAGATATTTATGCTAAAAACAGATTAATTGCATTAGCCATTATTTTTGTCAAGATATTGCTTTTAACATCAATACCTCTTATCTTAATATGGCGTTTACTATTTTAATCAGAGCACTAATTTTAACATTCGCGTTTCTACCGTCATCTCTAGTCTTTTATTCATGCATAACTGGGATTGGGAGAGAGCTCATTTTTGTAGGGTATTGACATAAGCACTCTTTTAGATTAAGATATCTATAGTATAACTTATAGTGCTATGAATGTATTTGTACTGGATAAGGATCCGGTAAAAGCAGCACAATATCATTGCGATAAACATGTCAACAAAATGATTGTTGAACATCTTCAAATGATGAGCATTGTTGCAGCAGTTAATGACCTCGATCCTGCAAAACGAACTAACGGAGAGTTTTACAAGACTAGGATGTTTAGAAAGCATCCTTGTACTCTATGGATGGGAGAGTCTTTTGGCAATTGGGCGTTTACCTACCATCTAACCGAGGCTCTTTGTGATGAGTTTGAAAAACGATTCGGCCATCCTCATGGAGGGAAAGAAAGCCTAAAATCTTTGCTTAAAACACGCATTGCTCTCTCTAAAAAGTTACCTCACGATATGACAGAGTTTGCTCAGGCTATGCCAGATGAGTGTAAAGTAGAGGGTGACGCTGTAGCAGCTTACCGCAAATACTATTGTATGCACAAACATGATTTTGCCACATGGAAAACCGAAGCCCCACATTGGTGGTCACCTATTATTACCGAGTGACAAGAGATATTGTGTTATAGGCGATCTTCATGGCAGAATTGAAACTCTTGAAAAAATCATTGATAAATCTCCTGGATACCATTATGTTATCATTGGTGATAGCATTCATCATAAGCCTTTCTTTAAAAGAACAAGGAAAACTTCACCCGTTCGTACTCTTCAATTTATCAGAGATAGAGTTTTAAAGGAAGAAGCAACTCTGTTATTAGGTAATAATGAAAACTATATCCTAGAGAACCTGGTTACTCCCTCGGATAACATCCTTAAGAAAGAAGTCCAGTATACTCTAAAGTGCTTAAAGGAGCTGGATTTTAATGAGAGGTTAGATATTATCTCGTGGCTGGCAAGATGTCCTCTCACAGCGACTATAGAAACTAACGAGAGATCTTTTAATCTAGCCCATGGGTTGTTTTACAAAGAAGTAACAAAAGAGAACAGAGATTCTATTCTCTCTGGGCCCGGTTTTCCTTGGTGGAAGAAAAACTTAGAAGAATATTGCCCTGAGTCAGAAATAACTTATATCTTGGGCCATTACGGCTATCCTTACGTACGTAAAAACCTATTCATAATCGATGCCACCAACTTCGAAGGCGTGGGCGTCTACTACACCGACCGAGAGGAGTTCCTGATCCACTATTGACAGGAATGGCTTCTTGGTCTATAATAGTAAAAACTGCTCTTGTTTATGTCCAAACTTAATGTCCTGGGTTATGCCACTCTTTCAGATGGGATGAACCGCCAGGTGTTCGGAGATTGCGAGACATCTCCTGTGAAACCCGAGACTATTAAAAGCATTAAGGCTTCGATGGAAAACTTCGGAGTTACTTTTCCTATAGAGAACCCTGAGGGTTTCTTTATGGACGACTTCGAACTCCCGAAGCTTAAGGGGAAGAATATCAAAGAACACTTCGATAATATCTCAAGATCTCTTGTATCGGACCAAATCAAAGTCATGAAGGACTTTGCATATTCTGATCTACCTAAAAAGCCCAGCACTCAGTATATCGTTAACACGCCGGGATGGACCAAATATATACCCACCAAAGACGGGTTTGACATCACCCACCCTGAGGTAATCGAAGAAGATATTGCCGTATTTGACTGTGAGACCTTTGTTAAAGGTTCTGACTTCTCTCACCCCATCCTAGCTTCCGCAGTCACAGATACTGCTTACTACATCTGGATGCACGAGTGTTATGTAGATCCTTCGATCGAGTATTACACCACACTAGTTCCCGTCGGTGATAACAAAGTATTCATCGCTCACAACGTAGCTTATGACCGAGCTCGTTGCGCAGAGTCATATGACATCACCAAGAAGAACTATTGGTTTGACACCATGTCAGCCCACATTAATGTCTCTGGATTGGCTTCAGGGCAAAGATGGTGGTATGTGCAAAAAAACACTAAGAAATCTAGCTTTAAAGCCGATCCTATCTGGGCTGACAAAGGTTCTTTGAATGGATTGGTAGACTGCTATAATTTCCATTGTCAGCCTATGATCCCTCTACAACCAGAGGATAAGAAGATCCGAGACGTCTTTGTTGTGAGTGAGACCATGGAGCAGATCTGTGAACTCCGTGACGAACTGACTCAATACGCTCTTAGAGACGCTGAGATTACCCAAGAGCTGTACTCGATTGTCATACTTAAATATCTACAGAACAACCCATCCTTGACCACACTTCTTGGTCACTTCGGGATCTCTTCTGCCTTCTTGCCTGTAGTTGATGACTGGAAAGAATGGTTTGAGGGTTGTGAGAAGATCTGGAACGAATCTATTGCTCGACAGGAAGAGATCTTGGGTCAAATGGCTCANGAGGTNTATGANGCTTGGAATCANGGCGAAGTTGATATTGAATCTGATCCTTGGTTGTCTCAGATGGACTGGGAGTGTAACTTCAAACTCACTAAAGCAGGGAAACCNTCCTCTAAGTGGTACGGNATCCCTAAGTGGCTGAGAAGCGTGTCTGAAATCCAAAAAACAGACGATGGCAACAAACTCGTCATCGGAGGNATCTCTACTAAGAACCGATTGTCTCACTTCCTACTTCGTCTCAAGTGGGATGATAAGCCAATGACTTATTTCTCTGACAGAGGTTGGTGTTTCATGGACGACGACCTGGGAGAATATACCAGAGTCCCGCATCCTAAGGGCGAAGGGGAGAATGTCGGCGGTGTTCTTTCTAAAGATTACGCTGATGATTTTGAAACTGGAATGCTTAGCTCTGACCTTCCTCAAGCCGAGGAGCTAATCAAACTTGCAATTAACGTATCCTATTGGACCTCGGTTCGTAGCCGAGTTCGTGAACAATATGTCTCTAAAGTCAATAACCCTCTCGGTAAAGAATTCAACCTTATTGTACCTGCAACAGTCCCTCACAATACTTCTACTAACCGTGCTGGAGAAAATCTCTGGCTCACGGTCCCTGATCCAAAGTATGACAAAATTGGATCCGAGATCAAAACCAGAGTACAAGCTCCTGATGGTTGGATTTTTGTTGAATCAGATTTTGATGCCCAAGAGGCTGTTGTTGCTTCCATCTTTGCTGATTCCTACCACAAGGTGGCTGGGTCTACTCAGTTCTCCCATGCTATCCTTGCGGGATCGAAAGATAACAAAACCGACATGCACTCCATGACCGCTAAGGCAATCGGGATCTCCAGAGCCGTGGCCAAAGGATGTAACTATGGCATGCTCTATGGCTGTGGAGCCAAGACCTTGGCAAACACCATTCGTAAGGGTAATAAGTCTATTCCCATGAAACAGGCGATTGAGATGGGTAAGAAACTCATCGAGATCAAGAAAGGACGTAAAGCTTATCGCGGTATGAGGGAACTGATCGGTGGATCTGATTCCTATGCTTACAATGAGATGGCTAAGATTGCCTGTGAGAAGACCCCTATTAACCCTCTAAGTGGCACAAAAATGTCAACCGCCTTCCGTCCATCCTCGGTGGGCGATGACTTCTGGACAATGAGAAATAACTGGTGTATTCAATCAACTGGAAGTGCGATGCTTCATGCCTTCATGGCCGCGATGGAATGGTTGATCAAAGATCACGGACTCAATGCAAAGTTTAATATGTCTGTACATGACAGTATTCTGTATATGTGTCCAAAGGAAGAAGCAGAGAAGGTTGCAGCTTTATTCCAAGTCGCCCATGCCTGGTGTTGGGCTTGGTTGAGGTATAATTATGGGATCTATGAGCTTCCTGTAGCTAATGCCTGGCTCTCATCTATCGAAATCGACCACATCTTCCGCAAAGCAGCAAATGCAAGTACGAACACAGTATCTCAGCAAAACAAAGAACATGACGGAAAATCAGTTACAATCAAAGAGCTCATCCCCGTCTTTAAAGACCTTTGATGAGATAAACAAATACTTCCAGCATAAGTACGGGCTCTCCCTCTTCATGCAAGAGGAGCCCTACTTGATGGATGGCAAGAAACCTCAGTATTGGGTGGGGATAAATAGCACAGAGATGGCCTTATTGAAAGCCAACGGAGACTTTACAACAAAATATCCTAAGAAAGCAAATATGACAAAAAATGCAGGGCATCGTTGCATTACTCTGAATACCCTGCGTAATAATATTAAGAAAGGAAAAATATTATTTATGAGGGCCTAGCATTCGAAGTCTCTTTCTTTAGATGTCTCCATCTTATACATCTTAGATGTAGAGTTTTTGGCATCTCTGCTTCCCAATTCTTCGGGTTCATTTTTCCAAAGAGCAAAATCGATATTTAACTTAAACCAAGGTGGTCTGTCTCCAGATTTTGTCTTATAGCATTTCCAAACCTTAGATAAGTTACCCGTCACTACTTTAGATTCATCTATCTGTGACTCCCCGTTATTTCCGTATGTAAATGCGCTTTGTGGAGTGAACTTATACGTAGCTTCTCCGTTTTCTTCTGCTCCGCAAGTTAGTTCTAAGGAGACACCAGAGGGGCAATCGCAGGCGTTTTTATCCTCTACAATATAGCTTTCATTTGTTTCTGGCCCTGTTACTCTTGTCCAGACCGCCAATCCGGTGGCGTCTCCGTCAGAAGTCTGTAAACATTTCCTAGTAGGTAAGAAGTCAAAGACGCTAATAGGGTCAAAAGCTGCACAGGGTTGAGTATAGAATCGACCATCAGATATAGAAACATTAACAGAATAATTTTGTTCATAGATGAATTGTGATGCTTCGGTAACTTGAACAAACCTTTCGTTATCTAATTCAAATCCTGTTGCAAACTCTAGGCCAGGTACTTCTGGTACCCATCCTGTAACTGCATCTGCGATCAGGTCTAAAAGAGGTAAAGCAAAACTATGGCCCTCTCGCTGAGCCTGTTTTTGGACAAGAGTTACGCTATAAGTCATCCTCCTTGTTCTAACGGTGGGAATGTACGCGCCACCACCCATCTCGTTAGTGGAGCTACCAGACACATAACTAACTATGATCATAGTTTGCTCTGCAACTCTGCCGGACTGATCTAGTTCTTCTGCAAGACGGAGGACAACAGCACTTTGCCCTATAGCAGAATGAACCCTAGAGTATAATTGATTCTCTATCTCTAAAAGCATTAGAACTCGCCGCCAGAAAGGAAGTCAGTTAGCACCCACTTCCCGCTCGTATTATCATAAACTAAGAAATCTCCTTTCTTTACATTACGAGTGAAGTTAACATCTACTAGATCTTGTAGCTTCCTAGTAGATTCTAGACTTAAGATATACTGACGAAGAGCGTCCGCGTCTTCCTTATATTTTGTTCCGTCTGGGAAAATACCTGTTTTATACCCAGTAAGATAGCCGTAGCAATTACCCGCGTCGTTGTTAGTGACGTACATTGCACCACCACCGGCGTTTGTTGGATAAAATGGATTGTAGCCTTTATAAGAATTAGTAGTCATCAGAATGTACCGTCCTCAGTAGTTAAACCACCGTAGTTATCGAATTCACCATCTGCAGATTCGGTGGCATTATCTGCAACAAGTCCGTCTCCTTCCTCAGGCTTGACGGCATCTTCTGTATTCACAAAGCTAGACAAGCTTCTAGTTGTCTCAAGGGCATCGAATAGCACGTTAGATTTCTGATTACTATCAGATTGCACCTCGTTCATTCCTATTGTCTCTGGCTCTAGAGCTTTCTCAGAACTCCTGTTAGCAACTGCGGCTTCTTTGTTTGCATATGGGAAACTCCTATCATTACTTCCTTCACGAAGTACCCACTTATTAAGCGAAGGATCTGTAAAGCTCCGACCTCTTTGATAAGACACCTTAGTCATAGAACAACCAGATCTCCAATAGCGATAGGCTTCTTGCCATTTGAGTCCTGCACTCGGGCTTCCCTTGGAACCCCATGCTTCTAGTTGTTGTAAAGCTTTCTCTGCGGCCTCTTGAACTTGAGTTCTAGGACGTAATATATCTAGATAATATCTTGCTATTGTCGCCTGCGTTCTTCTAAACGAACCGGCGATAAGTATCTTGCCCTGCGGAGGCGCGCTCTCTATGTAATTATTTATTAACTGAGCAGCGTCATTTAATGCGAGTTGGATCTTATCTTCGTCTATTCCGTTGCCGGTGGGATTTTCGATATTTGAAAGCTCTACAGCTTCTTGGAATCCAAAAATAGATATAAAATAGTCTACAGTCGCAAGGGTACAATTACTAGCTACTCCGTGAATATCTCTAGGAGGCTGGGGTCCTGGCATAGCTTATATTCTTCTTCTTTTTACTTTAAACAAAAAGGGCCGACCCGAAGGCCAGCCACTTTGTTAGATTGTTGATTATATATCAAGCAACAACGTTGGTCAAGATGGCACCAGCACCAACAAGACCATTCTCGCCCATGCCGACTAGCTCGAAGGAACGCTCAACAAGGATGTCACCGGTAAATACACGGCGTTCGATGTTGAAACGCTCAGGAGTAGCGATAGGATAACCAGCAAGGGTGTAGGTGTATCCGAAAGCAGGGTTGCCATAGTTGGCGTCCAATGCAGGAGCAAAACCGTCAGTAGCACCAGAAGGCTGATAGAAGAGAACCGCTACGTTGTTGTAGATGTTCTCAAGAGCACCAGTGGACTGGTTAAGCTTAAGACGACGTGCAACACGAATCTCGTCAAGACCAAAGATGTTGGCAAGAGTCGACTCATTGACGAGAATACCGCGCTGCATGAAGTCACGAATTCTCTTGTTACGCTTGAGGGCGTTGAAAGCGTCGGGGCTGATAACCATCTTGTTAGGATAGGTACCGATTTGAGCACGAACGGCTTCTTTAGCTTCGTCGATTAGAACCTCAACGTCAGAAGTGGCCTGGTTGAACTGGTCAGCACCAGATGCACGAGTCGCAAGGTCGAAACGGCAGGAAGTCTCGTAGGAAGCAGCAGTTGTAACGGCGGTTGCAACAGTGATCTCCCAGGACTGCATTAGACGGTTCGCAGCATCCTTAGCAGCATACTGACGAAGGTCGATCTGAGCAGCTCCGTTTTTAGCTTCAGCAGCGATTTCTTCAGCGATTTCCCAGCTGATTGCTTCTTGGCGGAGCGAGAAGCTTCTGGTTCCGAACTCGTTCTGGATCTTCTGGATGTTAGATCCAGGAGCACGAAGGAAGTTCTGAGCAGCAAATGCTTCTTTGCCAAATACGAGAGTACGGCCAGCGCGGGTATTCATAGATACCGCAGGACCGAAGAATGTGGCTACGCCTTCGGCGTTCTTATAGCCTTGGGCGAGTTGCGTAAGAATGGGGTCAATTACGCGTACCTGATCTAGATTCATCATGATTAATATTCTCCTTTAGTACCTATATCAAAGAACAGCGTCGCCAAGCTTCACTCTGATATACTCACCAGCAGCGCTAGCGGTATCAAGAGCTCTACCTAGAACAACAGTTCCTGAACCAGTTGCAGCAACAGCTCTACCGGACGCATCAGCAGCGATAGGACCATCAACAGCGGAAACAGCAGCACCAGCCTCAACAATGACGATTCCTTCAGTAACTACAGTGAGAAGCTTCTGGAAGGGGAATACGCCAGGCTTGTAAGGGGTGGTGGAAGGGTTGAGTTGACCTTCATAGACGGCATTTGTGCCATCGTCAACTTGGTATCCCTTATCGGTGAGTTCACCTTGGCCAGGGATATCGAAAACAGTAACACCGGCGGCATAAGCGTTGCCGGCAGGATAAGCACCAGTACGAGTTACAAATCTGTGGGCCTCAACACCAGAAGCTAGGTTAGTAGAATCGGTGACCTCAACAGTTTCGACATACTGGTGGTCAAAAGACATGTAACGGGGGTCAGTTGCCATTAGTATTTACCTCAATTGTTGTTAATAACGAACTTAACAGCGGTTAAGTAATCGCATCCGTTCTCTTCAGCGTAAGATAACGCGTCGGCATGAACATCTGCAGTGTTGGGATCATATGCATATCCCGAAGCGTTTGGTTCAACAGACTTAGACTTTTTAGGTGCTGTGGCTGGTGTCGCAAACTCTTCAAATGAGACCATCGAAGGTAGAGACTCAAGAACGCCTTTCATGAAGTCGAACTGAGAAGCTTTACCAGTCTCAGAGAAATTCACAGAGTTCTTATGGTTAAGAGTTTCCATGAATCGAACAAGATCACCTTTAGGAACGACTTGTTCTGTGAGTTTACCGGACTCATAAAGTCCCTCGGCAAACGAAGAGATTTCTTTCTCGCGAGCGAGCTTTCTCTGCTTATTAAGCTCCTCCTCTAATTCGGCTACGCGAGCGTTGAGGGTTTCAATGCTCGGATCTCCAATAGCGGTTTCGCTATGATCAAGAGATTCGGTAGCCTTAGGTGCAGCTTCTTCAGCGTTATCAGATATTTCTTCTCTTAACTCTTCTTTAACCTTTTCGGCCATATCAGCTTTCTTTTTCTTCTCTTCTTCGTCCTCGTCCTCTTCTTTTTCCTCAGCGTGATCGGCCTTCTCTTCCTTCTCTTCTTCTTTCTCTTCCTCCTTTTCTTCAGCGTTATCAACTACTTCTTCAGCGTGATCCGCTTCTTCTTTCTTTTCCTCTTCCTCTTCGTCTTCTTTCTTACCTTCTTTCTTTTCCATGTGCTTTTTAAGTCCTTCTGGCATTTCGCCATAAGAAGACATGTCCTTCTCCATCATGGAGCCGGCCTGCTTCTTGAGAGCCAGTGCTTGGAAGAGCTCGTCTTCGTCGTACTCGGCGGCTAGAGAGGCAATTTTCTTGTCGTTATCTTCCATTTCACCAGAGATATCTTCTTCGCCTTCCTCTTTAGCAGGCTCCTCGCCTTCTCCTTCTTCATCACCCATGCCTTCTTCGGCCGGTGCTTCTTCCTCAGCGGGGGCTTCTTCCTCGCCACCTTCATCTTCTAGACCCATGTCATCACCTTCGCCTTCAGCTTCAGGAGCTTCGGCGTCGGCTTCTGGGGCCATTTCTTCTTTTTCTTCATCATCAGCATACTCCATCTTATAGTCAGCTGGAGCTCCTGTTTCATCGACCTGATTACCAGAGTCGTCGTAGACGGAAGGCTTGCCTCCGCCAATGTTAATGTTGACGGTCATGGACCCTTCGGCATGATCAGTTGTTTGATCCACCGAGACCTCCTTGACGACGTCGTCAGATTTCTTTTTAGTCATAGCAGAGTTGTTTGTTTCTAAGGCTTCTTTAAACGAAATAGTGGTTTCCCCCGTGGGCGGGGCTAAGTTAATAATCTTTTCTTCGTTAAGTTCACCTTCGGAAAAAGCGGATAGGCCTTTAACAGCAGGAATAGATACTAGTCCGAGGTGGCGGAGAGCTAATTTTCCAGGATGAGGATTTGTTTCCGCATCTGGTAAGTAGAAAGAACTACTTACTTTCTTAAACACTCCGTCACGAATTAGTTTTTCAGCCTTAGGGGTAAGCTCAACGTTACCCCATAAAGCCTTACCTTTTCTCCAAAGATCTTTTACCCAACCTAACGCCGGTGTACCATCTGTCTGATCATGGCCGATAATCAACGGAGCTTCATGCTGATCGGGAGCATATGTCCCAATAACTTGATCAAGATCCTCTTCTGTAAACATCAGCTTTTGTCCAGTAGAGCTGATTTGAGGACCAGCTCTGAACATTTCAATGTTTATAGTTTTCTTCTTCTGTTGAGAAGTGATAGGTTCTTTTTGATTTAAAACTTCGGTCTTATCAGCCATTTTTATGATCAGTTAATTGTGGTGGCATTAAGTAGATAGTCGAATCTATCTACGTTTCTAGAGAACGAATCCTGTACCTGAGCAACCTGACCAGCAGGTGTTCTGACAACAGTAACAACAAGACGCTCAAGAGTTGGCGATGTGGCCACATAAGCATCGAGTCTTAGTGTTCCATTTTCTAGGTCAGATAAGGCGTTGTTAGCATCAGAACAAACAACTAAGTACGCTTGTTCAGGCCTTGCCCCAAATAGAGCTCCTTGTCTGTAGAGTTGACCCATGATCTGAGAAGCAATAGACTTTGCTCTAGAGTAGAGTGTGCCTGCAGAATCAATTTGCTCGAATAGAATGTCGTCAAAGCTTCTTGCCATGACGTCTAGAAGAACGTTAAGAATCGCCCTAGTGTTAACATACTTAAAGAGAGCATTAGAACTTGTGGTTCTAGCACCCCAAGCAACGATTCCTCTGTTGGGTAGGCTTCTGATTGGGTTGAGGCCTAGAGGATATGTTACTTCCTGCTGCTGAGCTGTGATATCAAAGCGGAGGCCATTGGCTCCTCTTAGCGGATATCTTGCACCCGCAGGGGCTTGCTGGAAGCCTTCGTTAACGTATCTAGAACATGCAATACCAGCAACGAAACCACTAGGTGGTACGAAGCGATCAGCAGTGTTCTTGATGTAAGGAGCATAGAAAGCAGCATGGCCAAATGGAGCACCAGCAACGGACTTGATATAAGCAAGTTCGTCTTGTACTTCGCTAAGGCTGAGCTCGTCTGCACCGCAATCGATAAGAGCGATGTGCTGGGTACCAGTGATACCTTCTACCTCACCAAGCTTACCTTCAGCGGCCCTGAGAAGCGCTTGAGTAACTTTTACTCTTTCTTCTCTTGCTTCTTTCTTTGTAAGGACTCCGGTCTCTTGCTTGAAGGAACCGAACGCCTCAGGAGCGATAAGGAATCCAGGGCGATAGTCGCTAGTTCCCATACCCTGCTCGATCGCATAAACAAAGTCCTGAGCACGAGACTTTGCATTTAGTTTGTAATTCGTAAAGTCAGCGGCCTCTTCAACAGAGTTGACTCTGATTACGTTGGTGTCTTTTTGGTTATATCTATCAAGACCAGGTACGATGGGAGAAGGAATTCCGTTCTTGGAAGTGACCTTAACTCTTAGTACGTAGTCGTGGCGATTAAATCCGTTTTTAATGGAGCTATCTAGATAGACAGAAGTAGAAGAAGCAGACCAAGTAGGAGTTGTTGCAGTAGTAACCTCAAGTTCTCCATCGTGGGCGATGCTTGCCACTTCTAGTCTGTAGCCATTAATTACGATCTGAGCACCTACGTAAAGATCTTCTGTGAATCTTGTAGGGATGAGTTTGAACGTTGCTCCACTTGCAGTAGAGGCTCCAGGTACCATATTAACTACGGCGCTAGTGTCACTACCTACAAGAGCGACTTCATAAGTCTCACTTCCAACAAGGATTCTGAATCCAGGGCGGAGTGTGCTTGCAAAATTAGTTCCCAATCCTGTGACGTTACCGTCTGCATCGATAGTAAGCGTTCCGGCCTCATTGGCTGTGGGAACACTGCTAATTGTTGCGTCATTAGCAACGATTTTTACAGTTCCAGTAAGAGCTTTTCCGTCATTTGTAGGACGAAGTGCAGGACGTCCTGCAGCACTGATTGTTGTTCCTAGGCCAATTCCATTATTAGGAACGTATGTTCCGCTAGATAGAGAGGAGTAATCCGTGTCAACGGCCTCAACTTCGTAGTATGCATCTAAAGCTTTTTCCTCAAGGATTTCCTTAAGAGACTTAACTACGTCGGCTGTAAGTTCAGCGGGTGTAGATCCGTTTGCGATGATTACTCTGTTTTCTCCAGCAACGTTTACATAGAAGACTTGGACACTGTCAGGAACATATCCAGATCTAGTTACGCTACCGCCAATGTCAACGATCTGTCCAGAGGGGGCAACAGTAAGACCTGTGCCATCAAAACCAGAAGTGAAATCTGATCCATCCCATCTATAGTACGCTGCCCAAGCATCGCTCCACTTGATGTGGTTATCTTTTCCGATTCT
>JGI11705J14877_10001190_pt1 | contig 15052 bp, 28 predicted proteins | sample Etolaghawater15m_FD_14877 | JGI IMG/M metagenome (IMG submission 14877) | reverse complement strand
GGCGACCACCGAGATCTACACTCTTTCCCTACACGACGCTCTTCCGATCTATCACTGGGCATGGAGGTCAGAACTATGCCACATGGAGAACAGACCCGGGTCCTGGCAGTTAAAAAGCTGCCTACCTTACTATCACTTACTATCACACATGGGGGTCAGCTCGCTCGCAGCGCAGCATGGGGGTCACAAATAGTCATCACTGATTACCTTTTTCCAGTTTGCCTACCTTCCTTGACATACACAAATTTGTGTAGTAATATTAAAGGGATAGTGAGGCATGGGGTTTCGCTACAGCATCAAAAAAAGTAATCACTGATTACCAAAACAGAAAGGCGGTGTGATATGAAAATGGTATGGGATAATGACAGGCCGACAGTAACCGCAAATGGTCTGAAGTCGCGTGGCACACTTGAGCGTGTCGCACCTGATACGCAACGCAAGCACATGGAGCGATTATATCCTGTGCTGCGCATGGGTGCATTGGAAATGCAACGGCAAGCGCAAGTGGCTCTTGAGCAACACAAGCAACGCAAATGCAATGAGTTCATAGACTGGTTAAACAATTTGTGAGTCCAGGACCTGGGCTTGACATTCCTTTTATCTTGTGATAATGTATATAAAGAATAAGGGATAACCCTTTGAACACTAACCTAAAAAAAGTAATCGGAGATGACTAAAATGACCATAACAAATGAACAATGGAATGATTTATTCCGCTACTGCGAAGACATTGGGATGTTTGTCAGTGACAGGCCAATCAACGACACAGAGAACCACAAGGGGTCGTGCTTACACAAAACAGACTATTGTGATGAGACTTGTTACAATGTCAAACTGTATAAAATGTATCCCAACATGGCAAAGCGAGATGACCGATGTGAGACTATATGGCAGGCTATTGACCGACAAGCAATGCCCAGTTTCCAAGCGTTTCTCAAGCGAAAGCGCAAGCCAACCAAGCGTATGCGTCATATGTCTAGGGGCGAGGCTTTCAGTTCTGTTGCAGATGTGTATCGTGTGCGAGAAATGTTGCTGGCTGCACCTGATACAATTTTCTGGATACCGACTAGGGCTTGGCGCAATCCTATGCTTAAACTTATGATTGAGCAGGATATTATGACGCTACCGAATGCCGCTATCAATGCGTCATTTGACCCTAGCAACACCAAAGAAGAATGGACTATGATGGAGCAGTCTGGCTGGAACATCATGTTCTATGGGGATGACGACTTGACCACCAGTCCGTCTAGTGGTAAGCGTATGTTCCTATGCCCCAAGACACACAAGAAACTCAAGGGGCATTGTATCGACTGCAAGGCAGGTTGCTTTGCACAAACTACCATAGGCAGACAGCAAATTGTGCATCTGTCTGAACACTAAAAAAGTAATCAGAGGTGACTAAAATGATTGAAAATACACTTAAACTCGTTTGTGCCGTAGGTGGTGCAGTTCTTGTCACTCTTGCCTTGCCAGAACTTCTGGACTATGCTGCGCCTATGGCTGTTATGGCCTATACTGCAGGTATCATAGTTGGTGGGGCAGGTATTCGTTCTATCCTTCGGGGTTGACAATTATGGTAGGCTTTCGTAAAGTAAATCCTGTAGCGAAGGCTATGGCACTTTCACGGCGTAAGTCGATGGTTGTGCCAGATAAAACAAAACACAATCGCAGAAAGGAGAAAGACCATGCGAGACAAGAACGAGATGCCTATGTTCGAGAAACTTCCAGTAAAGAAGAGTCGTGAACTAGGTGAACGTGAACGCAAGAAGCGTGTGCGTAAGGCGCAGCGCAGGGCAAAGCAACGACACCAGACCGACTTCTGGTTGCGTGAGAATCTGCGTAGAGCCTAACAACCAAGGTGGGGACAGGTCGTGGTGGTTTGTCCTCACCGCTTAAACCAAAAAAGGTAATCACTGATTACTAAAACCAATACAGAAAGGAGACATATCATGTCATACATCAAAGTAAAAGTTACTAACATCCTCAATGCAATCGCTGGTGCAAAGCCAACAATTGATCGCCAGAACTATGCAACATACAACCGCATGGGCAAATACTATGTAGGTCCATCTGCAAATGGCAAGTTCCTGCAAGTGAATGACGGACTGCACATTCGCTACTATGGCAACCCATTCTGGAATCTGTATCGGGTTGTCAGCAAGAATGGCAATGACTTTGTAATTCACCAAGCAAAGTAATTACACCAACAATGGGGGCTACAATGCCCCCACTTTTATAAAACCCAGGTCCTGGGTATGAAAGGAGTGTTATATCATGGGATTAGATATGTATCTTACAGGTGATCGTTACAAGTATAATGAGTATGATGACGACTACAACGAAATCAATATCCAGTATGTGGATGGTTTCAGACTGAAATCACAACGCCTTGAACTTGGCTATTGGCGTAAGCACGCAAACCTGCACGGCTATATTGTCAACACATTTGCTGATGGTGTAGATGAATGTCAGGTAATCCATATGTCTGTGGAAAGGCTACGACAGGTGGCACAAGCCTTGCGAGATGACGACTTGCCACATACAGAGGGCTTCTTCTTTGGCAGTGATGAATTGCGAGAGGAATACCGCAAGTATTACGAAGAAGATGCACAAGTATTTGATGCGGCTGCCGATTGGGTGGAGAATGCGCCCAAAGGTTTGTGGAACAGTGTTGAGTATCACGCATCTTGGTAAACCAAAACTAGATTATGAAAGGAGATTGACACATGACAATTACACATCTTGACAAGACCACGCTGCGGTTTATCCGTGAGCAAATCAATGACGCACTTGCTGGCTCAATTGAGGGCTTGGAGTTGCGTGCTGGCAACTGTTCTTACTCTGGCAACATTGCTACCTTCAAACTTGAAGTGAAGATTGAGGGTGCAGAAAGCATGGAGATGCAAGACTTGCGGCGTTACGCTTATATGTATGGCATTGACCTTGAGAAGACACACCCTGTCTACACTCTTGTTGGGTTCTTGCCACGCTCAAGTAAGTATCCATTCCTTGTGAAGAAAGCAGGTGCGGATGGCACATACAAAATCACAGAAGAAACAGCTAAACGCTATTTCGGAAAGGAGGCCGCATAATGCCTAATTGGTGCAACAACACAGTTTATCTTGAAAACACAGACGAGCAGGCTATTGATGCCCTGATTGCTGTCTTGCAGACTGGTGAGGAAGCAGAAATCTTTCAGCATCTTCGCCCCATGCCAGATGAGGACACTCTACCCAAAGCATCTGTAGATGACTCCATGCCTGCGTGGTATCGTTGGCGACTGACTAATTGGGGAACCAAATGGGATGCTTCCTCTGTGCATTATAACGTCACGAGCAACACCAGCATTCGTCTATACTTTGACACTGCTTGGGGTCCACCAACTGACTTGTATGAATACATGACAAGTAATGGTTGGGACATTGATGCCTACTATGTCGAGTGGGGCATGGATTATTGTGGTCGCTGGCATGATGGTGAAGAACTGTATGTCAACAGTATGTCTGATGATCCAATACCAGAAGAAATAGATGAAGAACTTGACTTATCTGAACAAATCGCTATGATGCGTGAAGAATATAGAGAGGAGATAGCGTAATGAGAAACGGAGATTTAACAAACTACTTTAGCCAACTGGTAGGTTACAAAATCATTCGCTTTGAATACGAGCAGGATGAGTATGACGATGAGCCATTTCCAGTATTCCTACTTCAACACGCAGACACCAAGGAAACACTCAAGGTGTCTGTATCCTGTGACCCTGAAGGTAATGGTGCAGGGTTCTTGTTCATAGAGTAAAAAAAGTAATCACTGATTACTAAAAGGAGAGACAGTATGAATGTTCTATCTTTATTTGATGGTATGTCCTGTGGACGCATTGCCTTGGACAAAGCAGGTATCCCTGTCACAAACTACTTTGCTAGTGAGATTGACAAGTATGCCATCCAAGTTGCCAAGGCTAACTACCCTGATACAATTCACATAGGTGATGTTCAGCAAGTTATGTGGCCTGAAACATTTGAGGGCATCAAGATTGACCTATTATTGGGTGGTTCACCTTGTCAGGGCTTCAGTATGGCTGGCAAGCGATTGAACTTTGATGACCCACGCAGCAAGTTGTTCTTTGAATATGTGCGTATCCTCAAGGAGTGCAAGCCCAAGTATTTCCTGCTTGAGAATGTGCGTATGAAACAGGAGAGCCAAGACATCATCAGTGAATATCTTGGTGTGCAACCTGTTGCTATCAACAGCAGTCTATTGTCTGCACAGAATCGTTACAGGCTATACTGGACAAACATTCCGTTTGATACGCCCCAGGACCTGGGTATCAAGTTGCAGGACATTCTTGAGGATGACTTCATTACTGATAGAGAGAAGTCTCACTGTCTTGATGCCAACTACTTCAAGGGCGGTGGTATGTCTAACCTTCGTGTCTACTTTGACAAGAGCCGCAGACAGATTGTCTTCAGCAAGGATGGCTTGTGCCATGTCGGTGATGCAGACATCAAGGGTCACGGATACAACAAGCGTGTGTATCATCCTGAAGGTAAGTCACCTAGCCTGTGTGCTGCAAGTGGTGGCAACCTTGAGCCAAAGGTAATGGTCAACCCTGCCTCTATCGTGGGGCGTAGGTTGCAGGATGGTGTGCGTAAAGATGATGACAAGTCTATACCCATCACCCAATGCCTTGAGGTGCATGAGCATGACAAGTCTCGTTGCTTGTCCACTATAAGCAAAGACACCTTGATTTCTATCCTGTCACAAGGTAGATATGAGGATGCCTACACAAAAGAGATGCGTCCTTTGTGGCGTAAGCTAACACCGCTAGAATGTGAGCGATTACAAACTGTTCCTGATGGCTANACAAACCATGTGTCAAACAGTCAGCGTTACAAGATGCTTGGCAATGGGTGGACAGTCGATGTTGTCGCACACATATTGAAAGGAGTAAGTGGATGATTATTGCGTGGTGGTCAGCGGGTGTTACCAGTGCCGTAGCAACCAAGTTGGCTATTGATAAGTATGGCAAGGATAATGTTCTGCCAATCTATTTTCACATAGACTCTGCACATAAAGATAATGCTAGGTTCAAAGAGCAATGTGAAGAATGGTATGGCAGGACTATCCAAGTCGAACAGGCAAAGGGATATAACAATCAGTTCGATGTCATACTCAAAGATAAATATGTCAACGGACCTGGGGGTGCAAGATGCACACTTATTCTCAAGAAGCGAGTGCGCCAACGCATTGAACGCAACACAGAATATGATGGTCAGGTGTTTGGCTTTGAGTATTCCAAGAAAGAAATCAATCGTGCTATTCGTTTCAGAGAACAGTATCCTGATGCGCAGCCTTTGTTTCCTTTGATTGAAAATAAGATGACCAAGCCAGAGTGTTTGTATTATCTTGAGCAAGCAGGGATTGAGCGTCCCGAAATGTATAAGTTAGGGTATGGCAATAACAACTGCATTGGTTGTGTCAAAGGCGGTAAGGGATACTGGAATAAGATACGAGAAGATTTTCCTGACTTCTTTGATCGCATGGCACAAGCAGAACGTGAAGTTGGCAACTCTTGTATTCGTGGAAAGTTCTTGGATGAGTTAGACCCACAAGAGGGTAGACAACAGAAGATGATTATGCCAGACTGCGGCAACTTTTGTGACATTGAGTTTGCAGATGTAATGCACAAAAAGGTTGATGAGATATATGAAGAACCTGAACAACTGCAGTTAATATGAAAGGAGTAACGACATGAGCATTTACAAATACAAACCAAAGCCTATGACCAAGGGGCAATATGAAGCACTCGATATGCTGCTGGCATATGTAGAAGCAGATGAACGTAAGCATTGGGAACAGATGGGCAAGCCAGAGGATGGTCACATTTATGTGTTCATAAAAAAACTGCTTGACTACAAATACCAATGTCAGGTAATAGATAAGAAGGCTGATGATGNTTGGCCTATGGACAGGGCAGATGACTAACTGTGAAACACTACTCTGTGTCTACAATCAACTACCCGCTATGAATACAGAAGATTATGTTGTATGTGGAATACTAATCTTTTATGTAGTAGGAATACTTGCTACATTTTACATAGCAATGAAAGGAGATTTTTGACATGGAAAAAACTAAAAAGAAAATCACAGTGCGTTTTGTAGTTGAACAGGACTTTGAAGTAGAGGTCAGAGACAGTGACCTTGGCATGGGTAGCTTCTATGCTATCGGAGATGTCATGGTGTCTAGCGGCTTTGACCAATGGGATTTGTTGACACATGATAATGTCTTTGATAATCCTGTCGGTGAATTGAGGCCAGTTCATAATGACCATTGGTCTGATGTCAACCTTTACAATCTGGGGCTGCATAGCGAATACATTCAGCCGTGGTTGTTTGAAGGCCAAAAAGACAAAGACCCTTACGAAGAAGAAGAGGAGAATGATGATGCTGTTACATGAGTTTTACAGTGATGAAGATTGCAGCCGGGGTGACATATCATACCGCAAGTCGTGTGTGTTCAAGGAACCTGATGGCAGCTACACCATTGTGCTAATACAGGATGGTGCTATTGTGGATGAACTGAATCTGCTTGGACGCTCTGAACAATACGCAGAGGATACCGCAGAGGATTGGGTAATGGGAGTGAGGCGATGAAATACATAGTCGAATTACTACTCACATACGAAGTAGATGCACCAGACATGCGACAAGCACAGACCATTGCTATGCAAAGAGGAGTAGACCTGTTTCACAGCGAGGATGATTTGTTCAAGCACATAGATAAAGACATGAAGTGCTTGTCATCTATGGTGGGAGAGATATCTGTTGTTGAAGAAAAAGATAAAAAAGGAGAGTTACGATGATTGTTAAAAAAGCACAACACTTATTATGCCTAGTGCATGAAATACAAATTCTAAAGGAACGACTACAGCCCCACGATACAGGACATATCAGTACCGCTATTAGTGTATTGCAACAGCGTGTCCGTGAACTTCAAAAGGAGATTGATAATGGCTAAAGATAAAACACTGTGTATAGAGCTAACACCAGTAGAAGCCAATGCTTTGATGGTGTTGCTAGATAATGAGATGTATACGTTACACCATTATGGTGGCGGTATTGATCTAGATAATTGGGAACAACTCGATTTGGAAGCCCACAAAATCTACGCATACTACAAGTATAAAAAATGGTACATGGAGAATTGTGAATGAACAGATTTTTAATTGACCACCACCCGGTCGCAATTGCCAAGCAACTTTGCGATCAACACATAGTAAAGATGCCACTAGAAGAGGCGCAGATGCTTTGCACTGCCATCTGGCATCATGCACCTGACTACGCAGAAGCAAGGGGTTTGTATAAACCTGTGCATCAAAAGCACCCCTGCACTTTATGGGCTATGGAGTCACAAGCTAACTACCAGTTTGCTTTCAAACTTTACGATGCTATGCTGCAGGAGTATACATATCGTTATGGTAAGAAGCATGGTGCAGGAAGACACTACCACGCACTAGAGTTTGGTGTATGTAAAATACCAGAAGGTTTCATTACACCACACCCACAGTGTTTTAGCGGTCACGATGATCTGAAGACAGATGAGCGTTGGCCTATCATGGCATATCGTGCGTTCTATGTAGTAGACAAACTACGATTTGCACGATACAACAGAGGGCGAGAGATGCCTTTTTGGATGAAAGGAGAATAGATATGAATGTACTTGAAGAAAAGTTTAATGAGTTTGATGCAAAGAATCCCCATGTGTGGGATTTGTTTGTTAAGTTTGCCGATGAAGCAAAGAACTCTGGTCGCAATGTGTATAGTGTAAATGCTATATTTGAAAGGATAAGGTGGCATACTGACATAGAGACAGTTAGTGATGTTCCTTTTAAGTTATCTAACAATCACAGAGCATACTATGCTCGTAAGTATATGAATAGTGACCCTTCTAGAAACAGGTTTTTTCGGACTAAACAAGTGAAAGGAGAATAGACATGACAAAAGAAAAAAGTGAATGGGAATTGCAGCGAGAGGCAGCAAATCAATGTTGGAAGTCAATGACACCACACCAGCAAAAAACTGTGCTTGAAATGCTAGAGGCTTGGCTTCCTATCCGTAGTAGCATAAGTGAGTTATGCTCTTTAGACTACGATGACCTACGCACACTTGACGACAAGTGGCATTGCTTACGGCGTGCTATTGTTGGTGAAGATGTTGAACTTAAACACTGGCATTAGTTGACTTTGCCAACTTTTGCTGATACAAGAGAATAACAGTTAACCCTTACAGAAAGGAGGCATATCATGCCATTAGATTTTACAAACCAGACTATCTCACAAACCCCTGACCATCTAGTGTTCGATGTGGAGTTTGAGCCAACCAAAGTTACTGACAAAAAGTACGTCATCAACGGCAACACTGGTGACTACATCGGTGTTGTAGGCTCTGGCTTCAACTGTGCAAACCATGATGAGTTCTTTCAAGGTGTGCAGCAGACGATGTTGGAAAACCTGACAGAACAAGAAACCAGAGGTGCTACAGTTCAATGGAAAGACGCACGTAACCACGCTTGGGCATTGATGGATGTAACACTTCCAAATGTCACCGAAACAATTACCACAGATAAGCATGAAACTACTGTGTCGCAACGCATCATCGCTTTGCATGGCATTGATGGCTCATGTTCCAACATGGTGTTCTTCGGTGCTATCGACTTTTTCTGCACAAACGGAATGATCCGTGGTGAGCATGACAAGGTGCGGCGTAAGAACACATCCAACTTCAGCATGGGTAGGTTCATCACTGACCTGCACAGTTCCAAGCAAGACTTCTACCAGCAGTCAGCACGACTTCAGGAATGGGCAACCCAGGACCTGACATTTGTAAATGTTAAAGACTTGCTGGACAAGATACTGAAGTCAGAGCGTAAGGCAGAGAAGATGTTTACCCTTTACAATCAAGAGGTTAGCGTCCGTGGTAGGAATGTGTTTGCACTCTACAGTGCCTTCACAAACTATGCCACTTATGCTGATGAGCGTAATGGTTTCAATCTTCGTAACACTGGTCTTGATACACAGGCCACATCAATGTTCCAGCGTGAACATGAAGTGTCCAAGTGGATTGAGTCCAAGCCGTTCCAAGAATTGGTGGCAGCGTAATGAAACTAGAAAAAGTAATCACCGATTACTATTCTTCGTATGACTATCGCAATCTGCGTGAAGAAACGAAGAAGCAGTATGAGTACTTTCTCAATGTCATGCTAAATACAAAGGTAGAAGATAAACTTCTTTGCCAGTATGACTGCGATAAACTCACTACTCGTGTAGCCAAGGTTGCATACAACGAATGGTGTGAGAAAGGTATCTCTATGGCTAATCATGTCATCTCTGCTACCCGCATTGCACTCAATCACGGTGTTCGCATGGAGCTATGCACATTAAACCCCTTCGCAAACGTCCGTAAACGCTCCACAGAGAGGCGTAAGACGGTCTGGCGTAGGGGTGATGTGGCAAAGCTGCTAGAGACAGCCTACGGCGATTTTAGCACCCGTAATATCGGTCTTATTGCACACATGGCATACGAGTGGTGTCAGCGTTTAGGTGACATGCGAATGCTCACTTGGGATGCCATCAATTTTGACACAAAAACTGTTCACATAGAGCAATCCAAGCGTAAAGCAGAGGTACATTTGCCCATCGAAGATGATTTGTTTGGTATGTTACAGCAGCAGGAGCAGGACTTTGGCTTTCAACCTTACGTTGCCCCACGTCCTAATCCAATTGGTGGTGAATACAAACCGTACTCACTACAAAAGTTGCCGTTACATGCTCGCAAGTTAATGCAGCAAGCTGGTTTGCCAGATGAACTACGTCTATCTGACTTACGAAGAACTGGAACAACTGAAATGGTTGAGGCTGGTGTCGGTATTGGACAAATCATGTCGGTAACAGGACATGCTAATCCATCTTCAGTGAAACCTTACATGAAAAATACTCTCACAAGTGCAAATTATGCATTGACGGAGCGAAATAATCATGTTAAAAGCATTACAAGTGCCGCAAAGGAGAGTGTATAACATGTATAATATATATAACACTATAAGTGAATTAGACATACCTAATGGAACTACAAAAAGGATGAACTGTCCTAATTGTGGTGGCTATAAAACATTTACTGTGACCAATAACATGGGCAGTCTTGTGTGGAATTGTTACAAGGCTTCTTGTGCCGCTAAAGGTGGTGAGCGTGTACGATTGTCTGTGGATGATATTCGTGCTGGTTTTACTGGTGCAGAAGAATACGCAGCAGGTACATTTGAAATGCCTAGTTATGTAGTGCCTCGTTCTGGTGGCTTGCACATGGATAGATGGTGCGACACGTGGGGGTTAGATGCCAATGTCCTTGGGTTACATTACGATGTAAAAGAATCTCGTGTTGTATTTCCTGTGGTTCACGATGGTGTTATTGTAGATGCTACAGGTCGTGCATTAGGAAAAAGATTACCTAAATGGAAAAGATATGGAAATAGTGGCTTGCCATACACACATGGTTATGGTAATGTCGCAGTTGTTGTTGAGGACTGTGTGAGTGCCGCCGTTGTTGGTTGCGGTTTCCTTGTCGGGGTTGCTGTGTTAGGAACGTCTCTCGCCGAAACACACAAAAGGTATCTCTCACAGTTCTCAACAGCAGTAATTGCACTAGACCCGGATGCACTTCCGAAGACACTGGAAATGGCAAAGGACTTGAGAGGCTATGTAAATAACGTGAAATTACTGCGACTAAAAGATGATTTGAAATATCGTAATGAGGAAGACTTAACCAACCTTGCCAACATTACTATGAAAGGAGAGTAACTATGGAATTATCACTTATAAGAAGTTTAATGGACAAACCATTCTACGATGACCATCGTGGCGCAAGATGTCCTGATCGTCTGTTCAGCAAAGATGTGCGTAGAATTAAACAAGCCATCGACAGTGCTATGGACAAATATGAACGCACCGTATCACCAGATGAGATTGAGGCATTATTTATGTCCAACAATCCAACACTGACTACGGCACAGAAGCAAGCCTTCAGCAGTCTGTTCAATCAAATTAAAAAAGAACAGCCAATGGGTGGTGATGTAGCACAAGAAGTGTTGTCTAAACTGTTTCAACAAGTCGTTGGTGAGGATGTTGCTAACATCGGTTTTGATATGGTTACTGGTACATCCAGTAGCCTTGAGAAGCTACGCACATTACTTGAGCAGTATGGTGATGACTTCACNCCNAATCTAAATGTGGAGTGGGATGACATTGACATAGACACACTACTATCACGTAATGACCTAGAAGCACGTTGGACATTCAACATTGCCAGCCTCACTCGCAAAGTCGAGGGTGTTAACGCAGGTCACTTGATTGAGATTGGTGCTAGACCAAACACAGGTAAGACATCTTTTCATGCCAGCTTGATTGCTAGTCCGGGTGGATTTGCACATCAGGGTGCTAACTGCATTATCCTCTGTAACGAGGAAGGTTATCACCGTGTTGGCGCACGATACCTGACCGCTGCAACAGGCATGACAATGCGGCAGATTAAAGAAAATCCGGGTAAGGCACGAGACTTGTACGCACCTGTAAAGGAACGCATAAAGATTAAGGATGCCACCTCTCGTGATATGAATTGGGTTGAATCAATCTGCAAAACTTACAAGCCAGACATTTTAGTGCTTGACATGGGTGATAAATTTGCTAGAACAGGGGGGTTCGCTCGACAAGATGAGGCACTGAAAGCTAACGCTGTTCATGCTCGTCAGATTGCCAAGCAACATGAGTGTGCTGTCTTCTACATGTCACAGTTAAGTGCAGATGCAGAGGGCAAGGTTCTACTGAACCAAAGCATGATGGAAGGCTCAAGAACTGGTAAGGCAGCAGAAGCAGATTTAATGGTTCTGATTGCAAAGAATCCAGTGGTAGATGGACAGGAAGAAGAAGACACACAACGCCATCTCAATGTAGTCAAAAACAAATTGTCAGGTTGGCACGGCGTAGTGCATTGTGAACTTGACTACAAGACAGCGAGGTATGAAGTATAATGCAATTAGATATGTTTGAAAAAGTTATGGATTCTGATATTGAGTATGTGGATTTGAAAGAAACACCAATTTACTTTGGTGACAAAGGGCGGCGTAGGCAGGACTTAACTGCTTCCTCTGCTTTCCTTGCTTCAATGCCAGAGGGTAAGTATCGTGTGTATCGCACAGGTGGCACACATCCACTTCCTATGTACGAAGGTCGCACAGATTTTCCATTCTTAATGAATACAAAAACTGGAAGAATAATCTCTCCTACTTTTAGCCGTGCCGTTTATCCAGCATATGGCCTAGACAATGGTAGATTTCGTAAAGCAATTTATTGCCACCGCATATTTGCTATGGCATTCGTAGGTAATGCAACACCAGTTGACAGATACAATGTAGATCACATTAACGAAGATAAATTAGATTACTGTGTAGACAATCTGCGTTGGGTTTCTGTTTCAGAAAACTTGAGTAATGTACGTAACAGTGCAAGAGGCACAAACAAAAAGCACAAGTATTACACCAGCGAAAACTTTGTGTAGGAGAGTTAAATGAAACTAACACTTGATGTAGAGAATACGGTAACACACAGAGGTGGTAAGATGCATCTTGACCCCTTTGAGCCAGAGAATACATTGGTTATGGTGGGCTTACTCACTGACCAAGGGCAGGAAGAACTGATTACCTTTGATCACAGTGAGCGTCCAGCAATGGCTGGTGCTGACACCATACTGCAAGAGTATCTTGACCAAGCGACTGTGCTTATTATGCACAATGCTGCGCATGACTTGTTGTGGCTTTGGGAATCCGGCTTTAAATATGACGGGCCTGTATTCGACACAATGCTGGCAGAGTATGTGCTACAGCGTGGACAGAAAGAACCACTGTCACTAGAAGCATGTGCTGAACGCTATGAGTTAGATACAAAGAAGCAGGACACATTGAAGGAGTACTTTAAGAAGGGATACAGCACTCGTGATATACCACATGCAGAATTGTCAGAGTATCTGTCTGCTGACTTACATGCTACGCAACAACTGTCTGACAGATTAATGTATCGCCTAAATACACCTGCAGATAGTGGTTTGATGGCAACAGTTGACCTGACTAATCAGGTAGCAGTATGTCTTGCTAGAATATATCAGAGAGGTTTTTCTGTAGACAAAAACAAACTTGAAGAGGTGAAGCACGAGTTTGAGCAAGAAAAAATTGAGTTACTAGATAGTTTACAGAAGCATGTTCGTAAACTCATGGGTGACACACCAATCAATCTGAATAGTCCAGAACAATTATCTTGGGTTATTTATGGTCGTAGGGTTCTCGACAAAATATATTGGGCAACAGCAATTGATCCGTATATGAAAGATGCAGAGTTTCGTAGCCTTGTATCGGGTGGAACAGAAAGATTGAAGAAAACTAAAGCAGAACAATGTAGTGAATGCACAGGAACTGGATACATCCGTAAAATGAAAAAGGATGGAACACCGTATTCAAAGCCTAATAGGTGTCCTTCATGTGACACTAGCGGCTATAAGTTTGTAAGCACCAACGAAGCTGCTGGTATAGGCTTTAAACCACCATCAGCTAAATGGGCAAGTGCAGGTGGATTCACTACTAGTAAACAGAACCTAGAGATACTTGAAGGTGCTGCTAGGTCGAAAGGCATGGACGATGCTGTAGAGTTCTTGTCAAAGGTGCGCAGACTATCTGCCGTTGACACATACCTATCATCGTTTGTTGAAGGTATAAATCTACACACAAAATCTGATGGCAAGCTACATGTACGCTTGTTACAGCATCGCACAGCAACTGGTCGTTTTTCTGGGGCTGATCCTAACATGCAGAACATGCCACGTGGCGGCACGTTTCCTGTAAAGAAAGTATTTGTGTCACGATTTGAAGGTGGTAAGATACTTGAGGCTGATATGGCGCAGCTAGAGTTTCGTACTGCCGCATTTTTATCACAGGATGGAGTAGCAATTGAAGAAGTATCTACTGGATTTGATGTACACTCATACACCGCTGAAGTTATTAGTACCGCTGGTCAACCTACGGATAGGCAGACTGCGAAAGCGCATACATTCGCACCGTTATACGGAGCAACAGGCTTTGGAAGAACACCAGCAGAAGCAAAGTACTACACCCACTTCAACGAGAAGTACACAGGCATCGCAGCTTGGCATTCCCGATTGGCTAAAGAGGCTATAGAAACACAGAAAATACGTACACCAAGTGGCCGGGAATTTGCCTTCCCAAATGTCTCAAGAAAAGCAAATGGTAGGATCACAAACTTTACACAGATTAAGAACTATCCAGTGCAATCCTTTGCAACTGCAGACATAGTTCCATTAGCTTTATTACACATTGAAAAACTACTTGACGGTATGCAATCTTGTGTGGTAAACAGTGTTCACGATAGCATTGTGATTGACGTTCATCCAAATGAAGAACAACAAGTTATCGCATTGATAAATAAGACTAATGATGAATTACCAAACTTAATTACGTTACGATGGGGAATTGTATTTAATGTTCCATTACTACTTGAATCAAAAATAGGAGAAAACTGGCTTGACACGAAAGACGTATCCTGATATAACTATGAAACTTTTTGCAGAAAAGAAAGGAGAATTTAAACATGACACAACTTACAACAATTGATACTAATAACTTTGCTATGATGGCAAAGGCTATGGGTATTGCAGGCGAGGCAGAGACAGGATCAAAGTCTAGTTCACTGGCAAGGCTGCGCATTAACCACACACCTATTATGGGTACTACTGAATTGAATGGCAAATCAGTCAACATGGAAGTAGTAAACGGTGGTACATATCGTTTGGACATTCCTGATGGACCAAACTATTATGCTAACTCAATTATCATTCGTCCATATATGCAACGCTTTATGTACAAGCGTTTTGTAAAAGGCAATGACAAATCGCCTAACAAATTTATTAAGACGATTATGGCTGATAACCTTAACATCGA
>JGI11705J14877_10001187_pt1 | contig 15094 bp, 12 predicted proteins | sample Etolaghawater15m_FD_14877 | JGI IMG/M metagenome (IMG submission 14877) | reverse complement strand
TCGACGCCAATGGTAATGCTGTGATGACTCGCGAGATGCGCTTCTTCAACAACAACCTCGTGCGTCCGTCGAGCAAGGCCGGTATGCATCCGCAGCTGGTCGAGTACGACATGAGCCGTGACGATGGTGTGGTTGTCGGCAAGAACCGCGGTCGTACCGTGGCCGGTCCGGGCGAGGTCGTACGCTACAAGTGGTACGCGGGTGATCTGCACCACGAGAAGAACGGCGACAACGTGACCATCGTAGCCACGCCGGTCGAGTTCGGCGCTACCAACCTGGTGTCCGCGGACCGCTACAAGCAACCGCAGAAAGGCCTGTTCGGTTCACTCGTGATCGAGCCGCAGGGCGCGACCGTGGCCGAAGACACCCAGGTGTGGGATGGCCAGGGCACGGGAACCATGACACGTAATACGCGTGCCCAGGTTACCGTGACCGCGCCAGTGGGCGGCGCCGGTTCCGGCGGCAGCTACCGTGAGGCGCTGTCAATCGGCCACAAGATCACCAACCTGCGCTGGAAGGATGGTACCGCCATCTCCAACATCCACCAGGGACAGTTGGGTCGTCAGGGCGCCGAGGATAGTGGTCATGGCGGCTTCAACTACGGTGCCGAGCCGAGCTGGTTCCGCTTCCATTTGCCACCGGATGTACCGTTCGGCAATGCAGGCACGCCGAACAGCTTCGGCAGCGTCCCGAACGCGCACGCCATGTACGCCAACGGTCTGGTCGAGAACGAGCCGAACACCCTGCCTGGCGGCGACCCCGTCACACCGGTGTACACGGCCGCACCTGGTCAGGCGACCCGGATGTACGTGCTGAACGGCGCATCGGCGGATCGTGGGGGCACCTTCGTCCTGCACGGCCACCTGTGGCAGCGTGAGCCTTACGTCTGTCCGGATGAAGCCGATCTTGGACTGGTCGGACGTTGCGGCCCGGATACCCTGGTCGGATCGCTGGCGCTGGGCCACAACCCCCATGAAAAGTACATGGGCGGCCAGGAAGGTATGGGTCACGTGTTCTCGCACTGGCCGATCCTGTTCGACGCCGGTGGTAGCGCGGCCATCCCAGGTGACTACCTGTACCGCGACTACATGCCGAGTGGAAACCGTAACGGTCAGTTCGGTATCCTCAGGGTGGAGTAAGCGGTGAAACAAAGCGGTCCAACGGATGGACCGCGACACTAAACGAAAAGGGGGCAACCGCAAGGTTGCCCCCTTTTTTTTGGTGCGCCAGGCATGGCGCGTAGCGCCATAGCCTTGGCGTTGTTCCGATACGCGTGGTGGCGGTTGGATGACTTGGTGGTGAAAGTCCGCTACTGGCCCGGTAAGGGGAACAGTTAGCCGGACGGCAAGGGTGTCCATCGTGAGGTGGGGAACCGCCGTGGTACGGAACCGTAAGCCCGGTGGTGTGGGAGGACGGTGAGGGCAGCTTCACCTCCTACCCGATTCGTGTTAATGAAATTTCAGGTGATCTTTCGCGCTTTGCGCAACTTTTTATAGCTTTCAAGCAGGCGCAGATGTTTGTCCAGTCCGTCCAGTTTGGTGCTGGTTGGGGTCAGGCCATGGAATCTGATTTCACCGCGCGCTGACGCGACGACGCTGTTCATCATGTTGACGCCATACATGCGGCCCAGACTGTGCAGGTAGTCTTCCAGTTCCAGTTCGTCATCGAGCATGATGGTGAGCACGTTATGCATGGCCTGATAAAACAGGCCGCGCTCGACCGTGTTGTCATTATATTGGAGAAACTCTTCCACCAGATCCATGGCCTGTTCGAGCTGTTGCAGGGCCAGGTAGATGAGGATCTTGAGTTCTAGAATGGTCAACTGCCCCCACACCGTGTTCTCATCGAACTCGATACCGATCAGCGTTCGAATGTCGCTATAGTTGTCTTCCTGGCTGTGTTCCAGGCGTTCGACCAGGCCTGCCAGTTGTCCATCATCCAGGCTGTGGATGTTGAGGATATCGCTGCGGAACTGGATGGCCTTGTTGGTGTTATCCCAGATCAGGTCTTCAACCGGATAGATCTCTGAATAACCGGGTACCAGGATTCTGCAGGCCGATGCGCCAAAATCAGTAAAGGTGGCGATGTACACCTCTTTACCCAGTTTTTGCAGTATGTTCATGAGTACATCGTTTTCGTGCTGATTGGAGCCGGAAAAATCCCATTCGCAAAATTCATAATCGTGGCGTGCGCTGAAGAATCGCCACGAGATCAGGCCCGTCGAATCGATGAAATGTTCAACGAAATTATTCGGTTCAGTTACGGCCTGGGTGTTGAAGGTGGGCGGCGGCAGATCGTTCAGCCCTTCGAAACTTCGACCCTGCAGCAGTTCTGTCAGGCTGCGTTCGAGTGCAACCTCAAAGCTTGGATGGGCCCCAAAGGATGCAAATACGCCGCCTGTCCTGGGGTTCATCAGAGTCACGCACATGACCGGAAACTGTCCGCCCAGCGATGCGTCCTTGACCATAACCGGGAAGCCCTGTTGCTCCAGGGCCTGTATGCCTTCGACGATGTGCGGGTATTGGTCAAGCACCTGCCGGGGCACATCGGGTAGCACGATTTCGTCTTCAATGATCTGTTTTTTGACAGCCCGCTCGAAGATCTCGGACAGGCATTGCACCTTCGCCTCCAGCATATTGTTACCGGCACTCATGCCGTTGCTTAAAAAAAGGTTCTCGAGCAGGTTGGACGGGAAATACACGGTCTGTTGATCGGACTGGCGCACAAAAGGCAGTGCACATATGCCGCGTTCAAGATTGCCGGAATTGGTATCGATCAGGTGCGAAGCGCGCAGTTCCCTATCCGGGTCGTAGATTTCAAGGCAGTGTGCATCCAGCAGGCCCTGCGGCAGTATGTCGTCCGGGCCGGGTTGAAACCATTTTTCATTGCGGTAGTGAACGAATTCGCTGTTGCCAATGTCATCGCCGAAATACTGATCGTTATAGAAAAAATTACAGCTCAGTCGTTCGATGAATTCGCCCAGCGCCGAGCACAAGGCGCTTTCTTTCGAGGCGCCTTTGCCGTTGGTAAAACACATGGGCGAAGCCGCATCGCGAATATGCACCGACCACACATTGGGCACGATATTGCGCCATGACGCTATCTCGATCTTCATGCCCAGTGCTTCAAGCATGGCGGTCATGTTGCTGATGGTTTGTTCCAGCGGCAGGTCTTTGCCGGGAATCATGGTGCTGCTGCCGCTGTCGGTTATGCCGATTGCGAGGATGCTGCAATCCTCATCGAGATTGTCGACCGTGTCGATTTTGAATTGCGGTGTCTGTTGAATAACCTTTTTTACACTGCAGCGATCGATGGAGCGCAGGATGCCTTCACGGTCGCGTTCGGAGATGCTGTCAGGAAGTTGAACCTGTATTTGCAAGATCTGTTTGTAGCGATTTTGCGGGTCCACAATATTGTTTTGCGACAGTCGTATGTCGTCGGTGGGTATGTCGCGGCTTACACAATAGACCTTTAGAAAATAGGCTGCGCATAGCGCGGATGAGGCCAGGAAATAATCAAACGGGCTGGGTGCCGAGCCGTCGCCCTTGTATCGAATCGGCTGGTCAGCGATGACGCTGAAGTCGTCGAATTTCGCTTCGAGCCTGAGGTTGTCTAAAAAGTTGACTTTGATTTCCATAGGGACTTTTTACCGGGGTCGTTTGGGCTGTATAAATTTCTGGACTTGGTTTAGGTTTTGACCGTGCCTGTTAAGCCAGGGTTGTGAGCTTGAAGTTGGAAGTCTGACAGCGCACGCTTTAGATGCTCTTTTTCTTTATCATGATAATGTCCAGTCAAATGCGTCAAACAGCGTGAGCCACTCTGGCTCTAATTCTGCTTCAAAACACAGCCTTTGTTGAGTGATGGGGTGATTGAGGCACAGCCTGCGTGAGGTCAGCATCAGGCGATTGATGTCGAATTGTTCACGGAAGAAACGGTTGTGTTTGCCATTGCCATGGGTGGTGTCTCCAATCAGGTGGTGTGAAATATGTTTGAAGTGCTTGCGTATCTGTTGTCTTCGACCGGTTTGCGGCGACACGCTAACCAGCGAGTAACGTGCGCTGGCATAACGATCTACGGCGCAAGGCAATTCGATCGTATGCAGCCGCCGATAGTGGGTAATTGCCTGTTGATATTGATTGTTGCCCTCGTCATCGGCAACGGGGTGGTCAATCCGGCCTGTTGTCTCGACCCAGCCGCGAACCAGGGCAAGATACTCTTTTTCGACCAGTTGGTCTTCAAATTGTTGGGCCACGATCTTTGCCATTTGCGGACTCAGGGCAAAAGCCAGTACCCCGGAAGTGGCCCTGTCCAGGCGGTGAATAGGGTAAACCCTCTGTCCAATCTGGTCGCGTAGCGTTTGCAATACGAACACCGTATCACGCGATATGGGGCTGCGATGCATCAACAGCCCCGCCGGTTTGTGGATGACTATGAGCTGTTCGTCCCGGTGGAGAATGGTGAGCGGGGGCATACAGATACCAGTGGCGCGGATACGGCAGTTCACAATGCAGCGAATCTAACACCAGTGCCTTTTCGCTGCAGCAAAATCAGGGGGCTGGGGCCTTTGGTTTTTTGCCGGCCCGCCCCCGGCTAACCTGAGTCGCTGGCCAGAGGGCGTTAGACGTTGAAGCGGAAATGTACGATATCGCCTTCGTGCATGACGTATTCCTTGCCTTCGAGACGCCATTTTCCGGCATCTTTGCAGCCCTGTTCGCCCTTGTGATTGATGAAATCATCGAAGCCCATGACCTCGGCGCGAATGAAGCCCTTCTCGAAGTCGGTATGGATCTTGCCGGCGGCCTGTGGTGCGGTGTCGCCGACGCGGATGGTCCAGGCGCGAACCTCCTGTACCCCGGCAGTGAAATAGGTCTGCAGGTGCAGCAGCTGATAACCGGCATGAATGACGCGGTCGAGGCCGGGTTCGTCGAGGCCCAATTCATTGAGGAATTCGGCGGCTTCCTCGGTGTCGAGTTCAGCGATGTCGGCTTCAATGGCGGCGCATACCGGCACCACGTCAGCGCCTTCCCGCGTGGCGTATTCGCGCACGCTGTCTAGCAGCGGATTGTTGTCAAAGCCGTCTTCGTTGACATTGGCGATGTACAGCACCGGTTTGGCGGTGATCAGGTGCAGTTCGCGCATCCACTGGCGTTCGTTTTCATTGCCCAGTTCCAGGCTGCGCGCACTGTGGCCTTCACCGACATGGGCCTGAACCTTCTGCATGAACGCGTGTTTGGCCTTGGCGTCCTTGTCGTTGGACTTGGCCAGCTTGGCGGCGCGATCGGTCTGGCGGTCGATGGATTCCATGTCGGCCAGCAGCAGCTCGGTATTAATGGTGTCTATGTCGCCTAGCGGATCGATTTTGCCGTTGACGTGTACGATGTCGTCATTTTCGAAGCAGCGCACGACCTGGGCAATGGCGTCGGTCTCGCGAATGTGGCCGAGAAACTGGTTGCCCAGGCCTTCGCCCTTGGACGCGCCCGCGACCAGTCCGGCGATGTCGACGAATTCCATGGTGGTGGGGATGATCTTTTTGGGCTGCACGATGTCGGCGATCTGTTGCAGGCGTTTGTCCGGCACCTCGACCACCCCGACATTGGGATCGATGGTGCAGAACGGGTAGTTTTCAGCGGCGATACCGGCCCTGGTCAGCGAGTTGAACAGGGTGGATTTGCCTACATTGGGTAAACCGACGATACCGCATTTGAAGCCCATGACTCTTTACCTGGATTATTTGGTGTGTAAGGCCTGCATGGCTTTTTCAAAATGGCCGTCGAGCAGGGTTGGAATGATTTTCAGGGTGCGCTGATTGGCGTCCTCGATGCGCGACAGGTCTTCGGCCGAGGGGCTTTTCAATACATAGTTAACGACCTGGTTGCGCTCGCCGGGATGACCGATGCCGATGCGCAGGCGCAGGAAATCCTTGCCGATGTGGTTGATGATGTCGCGCAGGCCATTGTGTCCACCGTGACCGCCCGATTTTTTCAGCCGGTTGTCGCCGGCTTCGAGATCGAGTTCGTCGTGTAATACCAGTATCTGCGTTGCTTCGATCTTGAAATAACGGCTAAGCGCGGCGACCGCCTGGCCACTGCGGTTCATGAAGGTCGTTGGTTTGAGCAGATGTATGTCCTTGCTCGCGGCATGGATCTTACCGGTCTCGCCGTGAAACCGAATCTCGTTGTGCAGACTGCAGGAAAACTCGCGCGCAATCTGGTCGAGTAACCAGAAGCCGGCGTTGTGGCGCGTGGAATGATAATTGGCCCCGGGGTTGCCGAGGCCAACGATCAATCGAATATCGGCTTGTTGAGCCGCCATGCGAGTGCCACTGTATTAATCTTCGGCGGAATCGCCCTCGCCATTGGCATCGCTGTCGGTGTCTGCACCCGTGCCACGGGTTTTGTGGACCGCCGCCACGCCGGTGTCGTGAGACTCATCGCCATGGGCCAGCGCCAGCAATTCGACGCCGCTGGGCATTTTGATATCCGACAGGTGCAGGATTTCGCCCAGTTTGAGTTCGCTGACATCGACCTCGATGAATTCAGGCAGATCCTTGGGCAGGGCCAGAACCTCGACCTCGGTCATCAGATGGTTGAGCAGTCCACCCTCTTGCTTGACGCCGTGACAGGATTCTTCGTTGATGAAGTGCAGCGGTACGGTGACGTGCAGAACCTTCTTCTGGTCGACGCGTTGAAAGTCGGCGTGCATGATCAGGTTCTTGAATGGATGGCGTTGCAGGTCGCGCAGGATGACATCTTCTTTTTTGCCGTCAATATTCAGCCCCAGAACCTGGGTGTAGATGGCCTCGTTGTCGAGTTGGTGAATGAACTCGTTGTGCTTGAGCATGATGGTGCTGGGTTCTGCGTCACCACCGTATACGACTGCCGGGACCTGTCCGGACTTGCGCAGGCGGCGGCTCGCACCTTTCCCCATGTCAGCCCGGGATTCAGCATTCAGTTCGATCTTGTCGGACATTACTGTTCTCCAAATTTAAAAGGTTAAAAATAAAAAATCACCCACAGGGGTGATTCGCACACGCCTTGCGACCAGGCGTGTATCGTCAGTCCATGTACAGGGAACTGACAGATTCTTCAAAATGAATGCGGCGAATGGTTTCCGCCAGCATCCAGGCGATCGATATCACGCGAATCTTGTCGCATTCCAGCGCCTCGGGGGACAGCGGAATGGTATCGGTCACAATCAGCTTGTTGATCGGTGAACCACGCAGGTTTTCGATCGCGTTGCCGGATAATACCGGGTGCGTGCAGTAAGCGAAAACGCCGGCTGCGCCGCGTTCTTTCAGCGCCGCAGCGGCCTGGCACAGGGTGCCGGCTGTATCGACCATGTCATCGACGATGATGCAGGTCTTGCTCTTGACCTCGCCGATGATATGCATGACCTTGGCCATGTTCGGTTTTGGACGGCGTTTGTCGATGATCGCCAGTTCGGCATCGCCCAGCTGTTTGGCGACCGCGCGCGCGCGCACCACGCCGCCAACGTCGGGTGATACCACGATCATGTCGGGGTACTCCTGTTTCCAGATATCGCCCATCAGGATCGGTGATGCATAGACATTGTCAACGGGGCGGTCGAAAAAGCCCTGTATCTGGTCGGCATGCAGATCGACGGTCAGAACCCGGTCGATGCCAACGCTGGTCAGCATGTTGGCGACCACCTTGGCGGTAATGGGAACGCGCTGTGAGCGTACCCGGCGGTCCTGACGGGCATATCCAAAATAAGGTATGACGGCGGTGATGCGATAGGCCGAGGCGCGTTTCATCGCATCGATCATCACCATCAGTTCCATCAGGTTGTCATTGGTGGGTTTGCAGGTGGGCTGGATGATGAAGACATCCTTGCCGCGAACATTGTCGCGAATTTCCACCAGGATCTCGCCGTCGCTGAACTGGTCAACCGTGGCATGGCCCAACGGGATATCCAGATGCCGGGTGATGGCATTGGCCAGTTCCGGGTTGGCGTTACCCGAGAACACCATGATGTCGTGATGTACGTTGCCGACCATCTGAATATGAAGCGCTAAAAATTAATGGCTGATCTGCCAGGATTTACGAAAAACATCCTGTGTTTCGCTCCATCGGTGCAGCCGCGTCTAACCTGAATACGCGCTGCATCCTGGCGAAGTTTTGATCGGTATCGATCAAAACTCAACCTGTCTGTATGTCGCTGGGCCGCCAGGATAATGAAATACATCCTGTATTCCCTCCTACGGGCCAGCTTCGCTGTTCAATTTCGCTCCGGGCGAAATTGTCGAACCTGTTACGGTTCAAATCCTGGCGCAGCTTCGGTCAAACCGAGGGCTGTGACAGAACAGCTATATAATGGCTGGGCCGCCAGGATTCGAACCTGGGAATGCTGGGATCAAAACCCAGTGCCTTACCGCTTGGCGACGGCCCAATAAATTCGTGTTATCTGTCGAAACAGATCGGGTTGACAGGATTGCTGTTTAGACCTCTGGCGACAAAACCCGTCCACTGTTCGGGAAGCCGGGAAAGAACCTTGTCAGCCGATTGTCTGGATTCAAACGCCGCGAAGACACAGGCGCCGGTTCCTGTCATTCTGGCCGGAGCGTATTCACTGAGCCAGTCGATCGCCCGTTGAATCTCGGGATAAAGCCGACAGGCCACGGGTTCGCAGACGTTGCTGCCACGACCGTCCAGAAAGGCGCGTATTGTGCTGGGATGGCAATCGCGTGTCAAATCCTTCGATGCAAAAATTTGTGCCGTCGAGACAAAAACACCGGGATGTAGCACCAGGTACCAGGGTTCCACCAGTGACACCTCGCTTAATTGCTCGCCAACGCCTTCTGCCCAGGCGCTTTTACCATAAATGAATATCGGTACATCGGCCCCAAGTTGCAGCCCTGTTGCGCGCAGACTGGCGTTATCGAGACCCAGGTTCCATAGCCTGTTCAGCGCCATTAGCGTGGTGGCTGCGTTGGAACTGCCGCCGCCAAGTCCGCCGCCCATGGGGATGCGTTTGTGGATCTGGATATCGATACCATGGTGGACGTTGAAGCGCTGCTGCAGAAGTTGCGCGGCGCGAATCACCAGATCCTGTGCTGCCGGCACCTCGTCATTCCCGCTCAGGCGTCGAATGGCGCCATCCTCATTGAGCCTGAATTGCAGGTCGTCACAAAGATCGATGAACTGAAACACGGTTTGCAGTTCGTGGTAGCCGTTTTCGCGGCGGCCAACGATGTGCAGCATCAAATTGAGCTTGGCTGGCGATCTGAGGTTTAATTGAGTCGGCTGGTTGCTCATCGCGCAGGAAAATCGGGAAACAGGCCCTGGTCGGTATTGGCGGCTTCACTTTGCCACTGGTCGAGCACGATCTTGAGCGCGAGTTTGTCGCGTTTCATGTACAGCCTGCGCGGCAAATCAGTTTTGCCAAAACCGGGCAGATCAACCGCTTCGTAGTCGAGGTAGTTGATGAACCAGTCGTCCTGCACAATGTGATTGGCGCGCCCAAGCTTGTCGATCTCATGCTCGAACCCGGCTTGAGGGTATGGAATACCCTTGATCCAGGATTCCAGTCCCTGCACCGGAATGACCAGTCCGGTTACTTCCCGAATGAGTTGCTGGGCATCGCTGCCGCGAAAGTACTCGCCCTCGCTGGTTGCGAGTTCGACGCCGCTACCGTTTTTCTCCAGCTGGATCAGTCCCTGGCCGAGGCTGGCCTCAAAACTCAGGCTGCTAAGCTCGCCGTCACGCGACCAGCGCAGGCCCAGGTTGTAGACCTCGTTGTCGATGAATACCGCGACGCGGCCACGTATTTGCCAGGCCTGTAATGCTGCGAGTTGCTGGATTCTGGATTGCCAGCGCTGCTGGCTCTGGACATCGACCGATGCGGGTGGGGTGGCGCAGGCGGCCAGCAGCAAACCGCCAAGGCCGAGCAGGACATGACGAAACATGCTTGCGCCGGGCTCAGTTCAGGTCGAAGCGTTTCATGGTTTTGATGATGAACGGGTTTTGCGGGGATTTCTCCAGCGCCCGTTGCCAGACCTTTTGTGCTTCCTGCTGCTTGCCCATGACCCATAAAACCTCGCCAAGATGCGCGGCTATTTCGCCATCTTCCATGATGGAAAGGGCCTTGCGCAGGTATTGCAATGCGGTTTCGTAATTACCCATGCGGTAGTGGACCCAGCCGTAGCTGTCAATAATGGCCGGGTCATCGGGTTTGATTTCGATGGCCTTGCTCAGGTAGGTGAAGGCTTCCTGAATTCGGTCGGTGCGGTTGGCCAGGGTGAAACCCAGGGCGTTTAGCGCATGTGCATTGTCCGGTTCGGTTTTCAGGATCGTGTGCATGTCCTGTTCCAGCAGGGCAATGTCATCCACCTGTTCGCCGGTCAATCCGCGCGCATATAAAAGGTCGATGTTGCCGGGAATGATCAGTAACGCTTCGTTGTAAATCTTGATGGCGTCGTGGTGGCGTTTTGCGTCGTTGAAGATCTCGCCCTTGGCCAGGTAAATGCGCACCAGTGATGCGCGCGACTGGCTGCCATCGGCCATACCCTTGAGCATATCGATGGCCTGTTCGGTCTGGCCTGACTTGGCGATCAGGTTAGCGGTGCGAATGCGGGCGTCGAAGCGATATTCGCTGGTGTCGACCTTTTTGTACCATTCAATGGCCTCGGCGTATTGTTTGCGACTTTCCTTGATGCGGCCCAGATAGTATTGCGCCTCGCCCTCACGTTTGCCCAGGTTGAGCAGGCGGTTGAGGTAACGTTCGGCGTCGTCATAACGCTGCGATTCGAGTGATAGCAGGCCCAGGGTATACAGCAGGTCGGGATCGTTGGGCGCCATCATGTGCAGCTTTTCGAATTCGATGCGCGCGCGTTCATACTCCTTGACGTCGACCAGCAGGCGCGCGTAGGCGAGACGCAGTTGCTGGTTTTCAGGACGTGTCAGTACCGCGCGTTTAAGGCTGACCACGGCTTCCTCGCGCTGGCCNAGNTGAATCAGCATCTTGGCGCGTATGGCATGGGCNTCGGGTATTTCCTTGATGGCCAGCGCCCGGTCGAGGTAGTCGACGGATTCCTGGGCGGCGTTGGCACGCGACACCAGGCTGCCGTGCATGTACTGGGCATAGGCCTGCCCCGGATAGTTGTCGGCGATCATGCGGGTAACCTTGTGTACCGTGTCGGTATCCTTTTCCCGCGCCAATGCCGCCAGCAGTGTAATGAAGATCTGGTCGTCGAGTTGTGGCTGGTTTTGCAGAATGCCGTCGAGGTAGTGGTAGGCCTGTTCGGCGTTGCCCTCGCGAATGAACAGCGCGGCGACGATTTGTCTGGCCTCGGTCTGCGCGGGGTCGAGCTCGATCCAGCGCTCGGCGGCCTTGCGCGCGGCGTCCAGGTCCTGGCCATACACGGCGATACGCACCGCGCGTTCAGCTATTTTCGGGTCGTCCAGCGCCAGTGTCAGGTCGAGGTAATTGCTGACGGCGGTTTCGGTCATGCCGCGATTGACCGCCATCTCCGCCACCATGAGCTGATACACCGGGTTTTTCTCGATCGGGGTGGTGACCTCGAGCGGGTTGATCCTGGCCAACGGGTATTCGAGTCGCGTGCCCTCAGTCGGGCTGCGGCTGGTGGAACAACCGGAGGCAACTAGCAATGTCAGGGAAAAGAATAAGAAAAACCGTTTTCTCATGGGGATTTTGGTTGCCTGGTTCACTACATTCACGGTCGAGTTTAGCATTCCGGTCTGGGTGCGAGAAGGGAATAGTTCGATTCCTCCGGTCGCCAAGGGTTCCATAGGTTCGTCACCGGGAAACATTGTGTCAAAGCTGTAAATTCTTGCTATTGGCGTATCTATACCTGAGAATTACGTGTTTATTTCAGCTCCTTATTCAAGGTATGGCACTGCTCACACTGGGAATCAACCATCAGACCGCACCGGTCGAAATCCGCGAGAAGGTCACCTTCGCGCCGGAACAGATGGACCAGGCGCTGAAGCAGGCGGCATCGCTGCAGGAGGTCAACGAGGCGGTCATCGTGTCGACCTGTAATCGCACCGAACTGTATTGCGAGGTGGGCGCCAACTATGCCAACTCGGTCGCTGACTGGTTGTCGGAATTTCACAAGCTCGATAATGGCTCATTGACCCCTTACCTGTATCAGTACCGTGATCAGCAGGCCACCCATCATCTGTTTCGCGTCGCCAGTGGGCTCGATTCGCTGGTTCTCGGCGAGCCGCAGATTCTCGGTCAGTTAAAAACGGCGTATGAAAAGGCGCGAGCCAACCAGACCGTGAAGACCGTCCTGGGGCGGTTGTTTCAGCATGGTTTTACCGTTGCCAAAAAAGTGCGCACGGATACCGCGATAGGCTCAAACCCTGTTTCGGTCGCGTTTGCTGCGGTGTCCTTATCCAAACAGATCTTTGGTGATCTGTCGTCCTTGCATGCACTGATGATCGGGGCGGGTGAAACCATCGAGCTGGCTGCTCGCCATCTCAAGGGGCAGAAGATCGGTGGTATCACCATCGCCAATCGAACCGTCGAGCGCGCACAGGCGCTGGCCGGTGAGCTGGATGCGCGGGCGATTACCATTGGCGAGATTCCGGATGCGCTGGTGAATGCCGACATCGTCATTTCATCGACCGCCAGCCAGTTACCCATACTGGGAAAGGGGGCGACCGAATCGGCGTTGAAAAAACGCAAACACCGGCCGATTTTCATGGTGGATCTCGCCGTGCCGCGCGATATCGAGGCCGAGGTGGGTGAGCTGGATGATGTCTACCTGTACACGGTCGATGACCTGAAAGAGGTCATCGATGAGAATCGTCGTTCGCGTGAAGAAGCGGCCAACGAGGCGCTGGATATCATCGAAACCGAAGTGATGCATTTCGATCACTGGATTCGAACCCACCAGTCGGCGGATGAAATCCGCCTGCTGCGCAGCAATGCGGACGCCATTCGCGCAGAGTGTCTGGCCAAGGCGCGGTTGATGCTGGCCAATAATGAAGATCCATTAAAGGTCATGGAAACCCTGTCCAGCAATCTCACCAACAAGCTCATGCATGGTCCCACCATTGAGATGCGTAAGGCGCTCAAGCAAGACGACCAGAAGGCGGTTGATCTTCTGCACTCCCTGATCAAGAACAGCTAGCCAGCTGTTTCTGTTTATTTTCCGAGAATTCTAATGAAAGCTTCCATACTGGAAAAACTCGAAGTATTAAGCGCGCGCCATGAAGAGATCGCGGGTCTGCTCGCAGAACCTGAGGTCATCGGCGATCAGAACAGGTTTCGCGCTTTGTCGATGGAATACGCCCAGCTTGAAGACGTGGTCAAGGCCTTTGACGAGTATCAGCAGGCGCAGCAGGATCGCAAGGGCGCCGAGGAAATGCTGGCCGAGGATGATGCCGAGATGCGTGAAATGGCCGAGGATGAGTTGCGGCAGGCCAGGCAGCGTATCGAAGACTTGTCGATGGAGCTGCAAAAGCTGCTGTTGCCAAAGGACCCGAACGATAACAGTAACGTGTTTCTGGAGATTCGCGCCGGCACTGGCGGTGATGAAGCGGCGATCTTCGCCGGTGACCTGTTTCGAATGTATAGTCGTTATGCCGAATCGCGGCGCTGGCAGGTCGAGGTGTTGAATTCCAGCGAGGGCGAACATGGCGGTTACAAGGAAATCATCGCGCGTATCATCGGTGCGGGCGCATACTCTGCGCTCAAGTTTGAATCCGGTGCGCATCGCGTCCAGCGCGTGCCGGAGACCGAGTCGCAGGGGCGCGTGCATACCTCGGCTGCCACGGTCGCGATCCTGCCCGAGGCGGAGGATGTGCAGATGATGGATATCAACCCCGCCGATCTGCGGGTCGATACCTTTCGTGCGTCGGGTGCGGGCGGTCAGCATGTCAATAAAACCGATTCTGCGATTCGTCTGACGCATCTTCCAACCGGCCTGGTGGTGGAATGCCAGGATGAGCGTTCGCAACACAAGAACCGCGCGCGCGCCATGTCGTTATTGCAGGCGCGCCTGTACGACGCGGAAAAACAAAAGCAGCAGGCCGAACAGGCGGCCGAGCGCAAATCGCTGGTCGGCAGCGGCGATCGTTCGGAAAGGATTCGCACCTACAATTTTCCGCAGGGGCGTATGACCGATCACCGCATCAATCTGACCTTGTACAAACTGGATGACATCATGTACGGCAACCTGGGGCTGGTGATCGATCCATTGATGAATGAATACCAGGCCGAGCAGCTGGCCAGCCTGTCCGCCAGCAATAACGGGTGAGCGAGGCAAGTATCAGGGCCCAGCTGCAATGGGCGGCGGGCCTGTTGTACCAGATCAGTTGTAGCTCGCGGCTGGACGCCGAGCTGTTGCTGGCGCATTGCCTTGAGCGTGATCGCAGTTACCTGATGACCTGGCCGGAGCGCGAGCTCGACGAGACGCAGCTGGCCTGTTTCCATGAGTTGATTCGGCGCCGACTGCGCCCGGAACCGGTCGCCTATCTGGTTGGCCGTCGCGAATTTTTCTCCATGCAACTGCGCACCACGTCGGCCACCCTGGTGCCAAGGCCGGAAACCGAGATGCTGGTCGAGGCGGTTCTGGCCGAGCTGGATGGGCGTGAACAGCCGCGTGTGCTGGAGCTGGGTACCGGTACAGGCGCCATCGCGCTGGCGCTCAAGCAGCAGCTGCCGGCTTGCCGGGTAACGGCGACCGATATCGATGAGGACGCTTTGCAGGTGGCCAGGGGAAATGCAGAGACGTTGCGACTCGACGTCGGCTTCAAACGTTCAGACTGGTTCGGCGCATTGACTCCCGGGTTGCGATTCGATGTCATCGTATCCAACCCCCCCTACATCGCCGACAGCGATCCTTATCTGTCTCAGGGCGATCTGCCGGCCGAGCCACGACATGCCCTGTGCAGCGGTGAAACGGGTCTGGAGGCGTTACAGCTTATTGTCGAGGGTGCGTCCGCTCGCCTGATTGCGGGTGGACTGCTGGTGCTCGAGCATGGCTGGGATCAGGGACCGGCGGTGGCTGAATTGATGACCCGCGCTGGATTTTCGCAGGTGCGAACCGAGCGAGATTTCAACGAGTTGCCGCGCATGACGAGCGGGCGTTACAAGCCCTGAT
>JGI11705J14877_10001186_pt1 | contig 15106 bp, 10 predicted proteins | sample Etolaghawater15m_FD_14877 | JGI IMG/M metagenome (IMG submission 14877) | reverse complement strand
TGTTAAATTAAGCGTCAACTATTTGTGCCGTGAGTTTAAAAACCCTATTTTTACTACCATTGTAAAGTACATCTTTAGAATCTCCGTAACTATCTTCGCCTAGCAACGTAAAAGCGTTTGGTATATAAGAGCTATAAACGGCATGTGCGGGATTAGGCGTGTCTCCATCTTGATACTCTGCAGCGTTACTAATTATATCTTCTATATCTACAGCTGTATTAGAAGAGTCTACATACCACCTTTGTATTAAAACTCTAGACCCAGTAATAACAGTATCATTACCATAACCGTTACTGTAAGCATAGTTATCATCTATTTCTATATTAACCTCAGTAGATAAATCATAAGGAGAAGTAGAAGGCGTAGATGATTTTAAGTTTACTATATGATCTGTATCAGAATCGGTTCCAAAACCTTTTCTAGTTAGTGTTATCTGTATCCTTTTACTACCATTTTTAAGGCTGTTAACTAAATCAGTGTCGTTTGTAATCCAAAATTGTACATTGCTAAAGCTTGCAATATCGTCACTACTGGTCTCTTCGTCATCTACAGCTATTTCACGAAGTCTTAATAAATGCATGCTTTGACTTTCTTTGCTTTTTAAAGCCCACATATGTATAGGATTATTAGTACCGTACTCAGTGTGTGTTTCAAAAAACTTTAAATCTATATTATCGTTGGTATTACCAGTCTTAGCGGGTAGTATTAAGTTTTGTTGAAAAACACCTGAAGCGCCACCAAAGCAATTGCTAGTAACTACGCTATCAAGCACGGAGTCCAAACTACTATTCCAACCTATTTGTAATTGATGAGTGCCTAGACTACCACTCTCCCAACAACTAAGTGATTCATCTGTGTCGTAAGCGCTGTTGTATGTACTATCCCAACCGTGATAAACATCATTGTTTGTTGTTACATTACCATCGTCTAAAACTTTATTCACAAAAAAGTAATTGTTAGTATCGCCTGAAGTAGCTTGTAAAACCCAGGTTGTAGTTTCAGTATCAGGCGCTGATACAGTACCAGACGAACCTATATAATCTCCCGTGTCTCCAATAGCTGTATCCTTAGCTGTAATCTCAACATGATAAAACCCAACAGCACTTATGCCTTCTAAACCAGTGTGTAGCTCATTATTATTTTTAAGAACTATTCTGTTTTGACTAGTTATATCTGTCTGTGAGCCGTTTAGTGTTTGGCTGTAGTTTACAGAGTTTACAGTATAAGATATATTAGAATTCTTAGAAGCTGTTAAAGCAGTTCCATTATCTGCTTTCATTTTAACTAAAAAAGAATTAACTTGAAGTGGAGCCTCTTGTTGATAACCACTTATTCTAGCGTTATCAGGAACAGCGTTATCTCTAAAATGTTCAGGCGTAGTGCTATCAAATACAACATCTACGTTTTCTAACAAAACTTCAAAAGTTTCTGTTCTACTGTCTGAGCCTTCTGTAGCTGTAACCGCTACGTTGTATCTTTTACTAAGACCACCTGAGTTGTAGTATTGAGGCGTATTTACTTTTAATTTATACTTATTGTCATTACTGTCTAATTCTACAGATAAATAAGTTACAGTGGATGGAGGTGAAGTTTGTGTAGTTATAACAGCTGTTAAGCTGTCGGGATCTATAGCTGTATTGCTAGCATTTCTAGGAGAAAACTCAACGTCTGTAAAACCTGTTTCGCTTTCAGCAAAACTATTATTTACTAAAACTATGTCTGCTATGCCACTACCTTCAGATATGTCTTCGTTTAATTCTGATATTAAACCAGATGTAGACGTTTCGTAGTATATTTCAAGCGCTGTTTGAAAAGGCTTAGTTTCCATGACAGATAATTGAGCTTCATCTGCAGTTTCAGGATTACTACCAGAAGTCACTATACTCATAGGTTCTGTGAAATCCGTGTAGTCAACGCCGTATGAGTTTTTTATTTCAGCTAATAAATTGTTTTTATCGCTTTCATAAAAAGCAGTTTTGTTAACATCACTACTATCAACAAGTTTATGGTCACTTTGTTTACCTATAGATATAACTTTAACATCACCAAACGTGAAAGCAGAAACATCACCGTTATTACTGTGAGTGATATTTGGGCTAACACCAGAAGAAGTGTTTAATACTTTAGGTGTCAATACAGCTTTAGAAGGACTCAGCAGAGTATTTTCATCTACACCAGTCTCTAAACTTCTCGGTACTTTGTTTATGTTATCACCAATTAAAGTTAACCAAGTTTTGTTGTTAGTAGTTGGAAAATCTTTTATAAGCGGAGGCGCGTAAACATTGTAGTAATCTTGTTCTGCTTGTTTAACAACCACTTTATACGAGTACCAGCCAAGAGGATTTGTAGCGCTATAAAGCTTAGAAGGATCTATGTTTTCAGTAAAATTTATACTCAAGCAAAAGCCATCACCATCATCGTATCCGTTAGGAACATCATCACCTAAATGGCTTTTTTGTTCTAAAAATATAGTATCATTACCTGTTTTAGGTAGCAACACGGATGATTGCCTACCGTACCTATCAGCTAAAACAATACCTACTTGATAACTTCTATTTTGTTTAAGTGATTGCGTTGGGTATTCTTTTGGTAAATCAAACTCTGAAGAAGTTCTTTCTTGCGTTGAAACGCTATAACTTACGCTAGGAACGTTGTGCCCAAGAGTTATATTACCATACACTAGCCTGTTACCTACTATTTCTTGCGTGAAAGCGCTAACTGGAACGTTGTCAAAAACTCTTACAGTCTCGCTTTCTGGTAAAACTTTATAAGGAAGTTTAGAGTTGTAATTGTAAGTAAACACGTTAGACTTTTGTGTAGCACTTATGTTTTTAGGCGTAGTAGTTCTAAGTGCTGAATTCAAAGACTCTTGGAATATGATTTCTATTTCTGTTATATCTAATTTAGAAGTTAAATCTTTTTCAGCAAAAGGAAGATCTATGAAAAGCTCTAACTCACTTACGTAGTTAACCATTTTTTCTAATTCTGTAGATCTTACAGCGTCTAATTCTTCGCTTAGCGATATACCACCAGTAGCGTTAAAAGGATCTCCAGCGGAAGAAGGCTTATAAAATTCTGGTATAAAACAAGTTTGGCTAAAAGGAGATATAAGTGAATATTCACCGTCAGAAAACTTAAATCTATAAGCAAACTTAACAAATCTTTCTTTTAAAAAATCTTTATCAGTATCACTAGATTCAGACTCTATCATAGAAGAATAATTGCTAGTAAAAACTAATTCATCTGTAGTTGTTAAAGATTTATTTGTAATTATACTACTATCATCAGACGCTAATTTAACTTGACCTAATGAAACAGTGAATGTAGATCCATTGTCAGTCACAGACGTAACCTCAGCTTTATATTCTACAACAGGTGTTCCTATTGTAAACCTTAATTCTGTATTTGAGTCAACAGCAAATGTAGAAGCATTTGTGTAATCTAAAACTATATCTTGTGTAGCGCTTGTTGTTATTGTTGTGTTCGCATTTAAAAAAGTGGTAATTTTTTTTATAAGACGAGGAGCGTTGTAAGGATAATATTTTGCAACTGATATTTTATCTTCACTATCGTAATGAGAAGAATCATCTAATGCTGTTTGAACGTTTATTTTTCTAGGTTGATTATACGCGTCCGTAAAAAATAAAAGATCTTCTATTATGTTTACAGCTCTTATTTCGTGGTTTTTACTAAAATTTAAAAACTCACCTTGCGCTAGTATTTTAGGCTGCGTGTCGTTTTCGCCTTGCATAAGTATAGCGCAAGTATCGCTACTAGTAGGTCTACTGCCTTGACCATCATCTGTGAAGTTTGTAACAAATGTAAAAAAATTATTTTTAGTTTTATCTACAAAAAAACCTATAACTTTTATATTAGATGGATCACCTAAAACACTAAGTGTGCTTTCACCTGTGTCTATTCTTAAACTACTAGGTATACTTTGTAACGCACCTACGTCTGCGGCATCTGACTTAGTTATGTTTAAATTAACAGCTTCGCGATATTCACCGTTAGGTAAAAGCCTATCGTCGAGATCTTGATTCATTTTCCCCTTAAGGAAAGTGTTTTTAATTCTAGGCATTTAATTAGTGCTTTATATGTTTAGCTTTACCTCGCATAACCTTCAACATTTCTTTAGGTTTTAAATTATACAACCTAATTTTTGTGTTACGCATAGCTGCTCTTTTTTCTTTTCTATATCTATTTACTATATACTCAGGCACACCTGCTCTTGAAGAAATTATATTATAAGTAATGTACTTATATAAAGCTTCTTCAGCCATTTTATGTATTTGCATTTCACCGTCTGTCCCAAGACCATCTGATATATATTTTATAGTTATTGTTTTACCAGACAAATCACTGCTAAAACCAAATTGACCGTTAGCTTCATCTATAATAAATACACCGTTAAAGTTAGCTCTAACAGGATCTATACCATATCTACCGCTTTTATTAAAAACTCTATTAGATAGATAATGAGTATACAGCCAATAGTCATCGCTTTTTAAGTTACCTGAAAAAGTATTTAAATCAAAATCTTTAAATCTTGTTTCTGAAACAGATGGTGTTATTGTTGTTGTGTCGCCTTGGTCAGTAAAAAGATAATTACTGTCTGAGTCTTGTGCTATAGATTCAGAAGGCCTAGATGTAAAATCTGCTGGGAATATAGGATGTTCAAGTCCAGATGTATCTACCCACGAAAGCATTATGTAGTTTACATAATCTTGAGGCATAGCTACTGTAAGAGAAGGTGGAATATCTATTTCTTGTATTTTTTCAACCCTTGAAACATCGTAGCTGAACTCTTGTATGCCGCGCTTAGCGTGGAATATAACATCAGATCTGTTTACGTTTGATATTAACTTACCATCACCTACGTACGCTACAATAAAATTGTTTACTATATCTTTTAACGATGTAAACCTGTAGTCACCTAAAGATCTATCTGTAAATTTAACAAGCACAGTATTACCTTCACTAGGAAGTGTGCTTGTAAAGTTTATAGTATCAAGCGTTCCAGCTTTAGGAAAAGTATATGTATTTCTATTTACTTCTGTCCCGTTTACAAATATCAAAAAATCACTTTCGCTTTGTGGCATATCAGATACTGTTAGCTGATAATCACCACTAGTAGCTTGTGCTGATGATGTAATAAACTTCTGGCTAGAAGTATAATATTGTTCTGCGGTTGTAGTACCTATTAATCCCATTATGCGTTTTCTTGATTTACGTTATTAGCTTCTTGCTGTGCCGCTGCTTGAACTATTTCAGGATCTTTTATTGTAACACCAGAATAGTTTAATATTTTTATTATCAAATCAGCTTGCTGTGAATTATGAAGTTGAAAGTGCTGCGTTAAAGAACTACTACTTTGAAAAACATACTGACCATTACTTGTTAAAAAATGCCAATTAGGTACAGCTGGTCTTTTAATATAGTGAACTTTAATAGTAGCGTCATCAGAAGGGCCTGCTAAAGTTATTTGATTAGTGGCTAAACTAAAATCTCCACTTGCCCCCGCTGAACTAGATATATAATAAACAGGAAATGATGCGCTTGGTTTTGTAAGAGGTGATTGGTTTAAATATGAAAACTCATATTGATCTACTTGCTCTACAGAAACATCACCTATCCTAACATCTACAAGCTTATAAAGATCTGTTGGAAGATCAGCTATGCTAGAAGAAGCTGTTATGTCTCCAGATATTTTATAAAAGACATCTATTTTTTCTTTTATTTTTTCAGGTATATTAGCATAACCGTTGTTGTTTCTTCTATTTAAAAAACGATTATACTCATAAAAATTTTTTTCAAGCAATTCTAATTGAGCTTGCTCAGCCACTTTATTAAACTGTGATGGCGTGATAAAGCCTCTCTGCTCCTTGTTTAGTATTGATAAAACAGTTTTATATACACTATCTATGTTTATGGCCATAATCTAATTATTATAGCCTAGGGCCCGAAGGCCCTTGACTATTGTTATTTATTTTAACTTTTTCTCTACTACTTGGTAAACCTCTATACCTTCGTCAGTTTTAAACCAAGCGGCTAGAGCTGAGTACGGGTTTTCATCAAACGGTACTGTAAATAACTTACGACCGTTAGTTGCCCAAGCAAATGTTCTTTGATCATTAGAAAGTTTAATTATATTCTGCTCTACAGCTTTGATACCTAAATTTCTAATGTTTATGTTTTCATCGTTTACAAGTTCTAAGAACAGTACTGGATCGTTTTGAGCAAATACTAAAGCGTCTCGTTTAAGTTCCTTAGATGTCATCTTAGATACTCTATCTCCAACGTCTGTTCTAATTATAGCTTCAATGTGATCTATATCTAGCTTTTTAGCAGCGTTCATAGCTTCTAATTGTAGCTCCAACGTATCTATTTGGCTTTCTGCTATAACATTAGCATCAAATTCTTTAAATAATCTACCTTTATCAGGGTGATATATTGATAAGAATTTTTGCAATGTAGTTTGTTCTTTAGGAACAAACAGCTGCCCGTTTCTAAACACAATGCTTCCAAGGCGATGAGGGCCTTTCATTTCATCTACAAATACTGTTTTTTGGTTTCTACAGTATTTAATTTCTCTTTCAAATCCTTTTTCTTCGTCAAAAAAATATAAACGTCTAGATTTGATAATATACACAGGTGGTATGTTTTGAGTGTTAAGCTCATATAACCTGTCTTTTATTTCCCAAGTTTTAGGCGCTTGGGTTTTTGTTTTTGTTGCCATGATATAATAAAATAAAAAATTAAAAAAAAAATAAAAGCTGAGGCGCCTATTAAGACGCCTCGAACTTTTAGTTACTACTATTTAAACAACATAAAGTTGTTTGCAGCTTGTACTACAAGACATCTTTCAGAAAGGAAGTGTACTTCCATTTTGTCGATGCTTGAACTTGTAGGTCCACCTACAGATCCAGTCACCCAAGACTTCATCTTACGGTCATCAGCTTGTGAAGCGCGATAGCGTACGTGTAAGAAAGGACGACGTACGTTAGCACCAACTTGCTGATCGTATACAGATGATGTACCAGCTGGAATCAATGTTCCTTTTACACCACCTACAAGACCACGTGTTGAAGCGTCGTTTAAGTATTTCCAGTCTGTCTTATAGAAATCGTAAGAACCTCTACGGAAACCTGTAAATCCAAGATTTAAAGCCATATCTTCAGAGTTTTCAAACACTCCATAACCAGTACCACCTTGAGCACCAGCAGAAAGATTTGCAAGTAAATCGTCGATAAATAGATTAGACAAACGGTTTAAGTAAAGCATATTTTCTTCGATAGCACCTTGCTTATCTAACTCAGCAAGTAAATCGTCGAAATCTTTAATACCCTCTACGTTTGTATCTGGATCAGTTGAACTGTCGATAAGATCAAACATGTTTTCAGCTACAATACCTCTAGATTCGATAGCAGAGAAAAGACCTTCTGTACCTTCAGGAGCTTCGTGGCCGTTAGCCGCTGTAACGCCTGAGAATACATTAGCTCCAGAAGCTTTTTCAGCTTCAACCAATGTCATTTCTAAGTAATCGTTGAAACGAGTACGAGTATCTCCTAAAGATTTCAAGTACCATAAGTACCCTGATTCTCCAGACTCTCCTGTAGTTTCAACCCAACCGATTTGCGCTGTATCAGATCCGTTAATCTCAAAGTGATCTTTGATAATAGCAGGTCTGTTTGTGAAAGTTTTAAAGCTAGGCTCTAAAGACTCTGACAAAGTATCTGTACCTTTAGCAAATTCTGAACCATAAACAAAAAACTTAATAGCTTGATTGTCTGTAGTGTCGATACCAGCGATATCATCTACGTGCTCTGCCGTGTAAGGACGAATAGTAAGAGCTGTGTTAGATGTTTCTATACCAGCTGTTACTAAAGCTTTGAACACTACACCGTTTACTACAGCTACAACAGTAGCTCCTTTTCTTACAGCGTGTGTTTCAGTTTCTGTAGAATCGTCGATACTAGTGATAGCGTCTACAGCTCCAGTCGTAGGGTTAATTTCTCCGTTGTAAGCTAAGTGTAAACGACCTTGCTCAGACCAAATAACTTGATCAGATTGCAAAGGCATTTCTGCGCTTAGCATTGATAAAAATCCAGAAACTGTACGATTTCCGTAGCGATCTACTTCTTGCTCGTATAAGTCTGGTAAATATTGTTGTGCCCATCCGTTGTTTTGGATATCTAGGTAGTTGCTATCAAGCGCCATTTTTTTGTACGCTGGGGAAACAACTCCACTAAATGCTGGGCCAGTAAATGTTGATACTGCCATGATTTGTAATTTTTAATTTTTAGTAATTTTTTAGTTTTAGCTTTGAGCTTGCGCTAGTCTCACCACTAATTACTTTCACTTTAAGACCACCAGCATCCACATACCCATCAGATGTTTTTCTTTGTAAGTTAACGTTCTTCGCTTCACTTGTCATCTGACTGATAGCATCAGCTTTGCCTTGTTCGTAAAAATGATTAGCAAGTTGATCAGCGTTTCTAGCAGCAAATAATGATTTATGGTATTCCTTAGCGTTTGTTAGCATGTTATTGCTATCAACATATTTACTAAAAACTTTTAGTACATCACTTTGGCTTTCCATAGTTTGCTTAGCATCTTTAACATTAAACCTGTATTTTTTATCTCCAACGTTAAAATCAAAACCTTTGAAATTTTCGTTAAAAACTTTACTTGTTTCTTGTTTAAAATGTTCTTGCTGCTTAGCTTGCAGCTCTTGCGCTTGCGATTGCTCACTGTTGTATCTGTTGAAAAAGTCAATTGCTTTTTGTTGCTCTGGGGCTAAACGCGAACCCAACTTGATTTCGTCGTAATACTTGCCTTTTAAGTCTTCTAAAAAGTTTTTTGCTTTTGCAACTTCTTCTTTGTAAGCTAGCTTTTTTCTTTTTATGTCTCGCTCGTCATCTACATCTTCATCAAAAGAAAAGTTATCTTCCATTAAGAAATTAACTTCATCATTTGTTAAATGTGATTTAGTTTGCTTGTAGTATTCTTTTAAAAGCGTGTCGTTATCTACACTAGAATAATCAGCATTTAAGCGAACATAATCTTCTAGAGTACCACCTGTTTCATTCATAAAGTCTACAACTTTTTGAATATTTTCAGGAAGCTCTACTCCAGTTTCTTTTTGTTCTTCAAAAGCTTCATTAACTTCTTCTGTTAAATCAGCCACTTCTTCTTTGATATCTTCTTGTACAGGCTCTTCTTCAGTTACTTCTTCTAATACAGTAAACTCTTGTTGCTCTGCTTGTACTTCTTCTTTTTCTTGTTGTTGTGGTTCTTCTTGAGTTGTTTGCTCTGGCTCTTGCTCAACTTGCTGAGCACTGCTAAAGTCTACTTTATAAGTACCATCATCAGCCACCTCTGTTTTAGGCGCACTGTTATCAACAGGTTGCTCTTGCGTTTCAACAACCTCTTGCTCTATGTTTTCGTTATCCATGATAAAATATTATATAATTAATAAACTATTTAGGTTCAAACTGCTCTAAACCAAACCCACCTAAATTATCAAACCCTGATGATTCAAACTTTTTAGCTGGTAAATCTTTTTTTCTTTGATCGATAAGTTCTGATTGTTGACTAGCTTGTATTCTAGTTCTTTCGTCTTTACGATCTTCTTTATACGCTTCTTTATCTTTAATCACTTGACTTTCGCTTTCTTTAAGTCTAATGTTTAATTCAAATTCTTTTTGCATAAGCTCCATTTTTATTTGAGCTTCACGTTCCATTTTCTCTATGTCAAATCCTTTTTGCGCTTGAGCTAGCTGAACCTTGCTTTCTGTTATACCTTGCTGCTTTTGTATTTCAGCCGCTGCTGCTGCTTGAGAAGACTGTTGGTTTGCTTGAGACTGTGCTTGTATAGTCTGCTGTTGGTTAGCTCTGTCTTGAGCCATTTTCTTACGCCTTCTTATTTTCAACAACTGATTAGCAAGTTTAATATTTCTAACCTCTCTAATATCTATAGCATCTTCAAGGTCTATAGTGCCTTGTTGTATACCCATTTGAATATTGTTTTCAAGTCTAGCTTTTTCTTCTTCATCGGGCTCTATTTCTAAGAATACACCAAAGTCGTGTATATGTAAATCTTTAACCTCGTTTAAAGTAGCTACATTGAATCTACCTAAAGAGTTTATAAACTGTCTTTGCGTGTTAGAGTATTCTAATACATCTGATATTCTAAGCGAACAAGCTTCAGCCGTTTTAAGAGTTAAATATAAACCACCGTCTTGAATATGCTTAGTAGCTGTATTAGAGTTAGCAGCTGCTAGTTTTTGTAAACCTACAAGCGAAGCTTCGTTTGGTTTGCTACCGTCTCTAGCCTCGTTAAGACCTGTAACGTCTCTCATCATTTGCAAGTAGTAATTATAAGACGTTATAAGAGCTTGTATTTTACTACCACCACTATCACTTCTTATTTCCTGTATTGGAACTCTAGCGTTGTTGAAATCACCGTCTTGCGTATAAGATCTACCAATAATAGATCCTGTTTGGAAAAACATATTTAATGCTTCTTGCGGATTGTAATTTGTACCGTTTCCAAGATCAACCTCTGATATACCATCGGCATCTAAAAACACACCATCTGGTATCATGCGAGACATAACCTGTTGTAGTTTCAAATGCGTTATTTGAATCATGTCTGCGAAAGTCATCATACGACCCACTAAAGATTCTGCTCTTCCCTTGTACATTCTAGGCGCTACTATACTGTAGCTCATACCTACTTTAGTAATATCAGACTTAGGTCTTGTCATGTTTTCACACATCTTCCAGTCTAATACAATGTCGTGACCTAGTATCTTAACACCCGAATAAAGAACTTCTATAGCTCTTTCAACTCTTTGGAATCTAGCTCTTTGATCTTTTGGAGGATTAAAAGTATCATCTTTCTTAATAGCTTTATCAGCCCCTGAAGCTGTTTTCTTTACCTTGTATACTTGATTGTGAAATGTTTTGTATTCAAAATAAAGTAAATTTATATAGTTACCTTGCGACTCGTCTTGAGGGTAAAAATTATATCTATCGTAATTAGGTGATTGGTATTTATCTTCAATATCTTTTATCTGATCTTCAGTAAGATTTGGATATTGTTTTTTAAGCTCAGCTACGGTAGTTCTTCTTACTTCACCTACGTAATATAAGTCTTCAAAATATGGAGACTCGCTGTAAGAGTATACTATATTTGAAGGATCTACATATTCTATTTTTATACCTTCAGCTGTATTAAAACTATTTTTAACACAAGCTATACCCAAAACAGTAAGATCGTAATCTAATCTTTTCTTTGTATATTGATACTTGTTTAGGCTTAAAACATTATCAAGAGCTTCTTCTTCAGCTATTTCTATAGACTGCTTATAGTTAAGCTGCATGTGTACCGATAACTCTTCTTCATCTTCAGGAAGATTAGTAGGATCGTTTTTAAAAGTATTTATACCTGCTTGCTGTATAGCATTTTGTTTAAAATCTTTAAACCGCATATCTTCAAGCATATCTTCTATATACTTAGTTCTTTGCTCTGCGGCTAACAAGTCTTGTGAAAAAGCTTTTACTTTAAATAATCTTTCGCTAATACCGTTCACTACTATATCTACAAACTTAGGTATGATAGGTACAGGTTTCCAGTCTAAATTTAAATAAGACAAATCACCGTTTATAGATAATTCATCTTTATATTTTTGAACAGACTGCTCGCCTCTAGCGTATAGCCTTAGCTCATGGAAACGGTTTTTAGTATCGTAATAACGAGAGCTACCATTGTCTTTTTTAAACCACTCTGATTCTATAGCGCGTGCAACTTGCAGCCCATAGTCTAAACTAGACTTTTCCTTATCAGGAATTGTATTGCTAGGAAAGCTAGATTTCTTTTGTGTTTTTACCATTATTAAATAAGTTTTGATGATATGCCTTTGTTGTTGTATTTAGCAAAACCAAAATTTATATTTGTTTTAGTTCGTTCAGGTTTAGGCGTATATAAATGTCTATTACAAGCCATTATAGCTAAGCCTGAGCTAATAGCAGCATCAAACTTTGTACGTTTATTTATATCAAATTTTGCCCAATCATTTAATGTCGTATTAAATATTATATTACCGTATTGACCATCTTCAATATGACCAACGTGTTGTGATATGTAACTTTCTATAGCAGCGGCGTGAGCTTGCCGTATGTCTTCAGAAGAGTTAGGTATACCACCTATTTCTCTTTCAGCTGAGGATAGTTTATTCCAAACCTTATCAGGTCTGTTCATTGAATAACCTCTGTATCCTCTTCGCTTTAAATAATATAATAATCTAGGTTTGTTGTTTTCTGCAAGCATTGGCATTCCGTAAAACACTAAAGCCATTAGTACATCTTCAAAAAATATTTCAGCCGTTTGAGGCCTTGCTAAATATTCTAAAAAAAATGAATTAGGAGGCGCATCTTCCATACTGAATTTAGTTAAACCATGTAAAGAACCTTTAGATCCTTTACCATCGACAGTTCCAGATATATCATACGAGTCACAGCCAAAAGCTCCTATGTGTTCGTTACCTGGGTACTTAATCCCACCTTTTATTACAAATTTATTTTGTAGCTCTACTTTAGGCACCCAAGATAAGTTAAATCTACCGTTGTTATTATCGGGTAGAAACAAAACCCTTGAGTCTTTAATACCATTTTCCCATTGAAAATTACCTTTTATAGGTTTAGCAACAGCTTCGTTGTAATCTATTTGCTCGTATATCTTAACTAAATTAAATATACTATTTTTTGTTTCGTCTCTGAAAGCATGTTCTTCAGTTCTGGGAAACTGACGGTAATATTCGTTTAAAGCGTCTTGATCTTCTTTAAGACCGTCAGCTTCGTTTTGCCAGTGCTCTATAACACCAACATCTATAACCTCGCCGTAAGGTCCTTTCGTTGGTTCAGAAGGCGTGTCGAATACAGGTAATCCATAAGCGTCAATGAATCCCTCGTAATTCCACTCCATAGGTATGAACAAAGAATATAATCCTGAGCTAGTCTGTCCATTGCGGTTTCTTTTTGTAACGTCTGAAGCATAGTATAGTTTTTTAAAGTTTTCACCACCTTTGTCTAGCGAGTTGCTAGTTGAACCCATCATACACTTTCCTATAATACGGCTACCTAGTCTTAGTGTTGTTTTAGTAACACGCCAGTTGTTTAAAATATTATCCGGCCTCTCCCACTTACCGCTCTCGTCGTGTACTAACAGTTTTAATTTTTCACCATCATAACTGTTGTCACCTGTGTTTTTCCAATCAATAGTAGTATCAAGACCTTCAAGCTCTTCTCTTTGCTCACCTGATTGTATCGACTTTCTTGTTAGCTTAGACGCTGGAACTCTGTACGCTAATTCTGTTTTTGGACGGTCCATACCGTCTTGTATTGGTTTAAAGAAAAAAGGATAGTTTATTGAAATTGGTACAACCTTATCTGTAAACATTTTTTTTGCGTCACTACCAGATTTTGACAATATACCGAATCTAGAGTCGCTTGATATTGTAGCTGAGCTAACTGTTTCTGATGATGCCATAAAGGAAAAACCAGAGCGTCTGTTTTTGAGGTAGCACATTCCATAACTTCGGGAGTCTGCTTTGCAAGCTTCCCAGAAAATGAAGAAAAGTCTGTTTGCTTCTCTAAAATCAGGTGCGCCAACGTCAATTTTAGCCCACTGTAAATACATGTAATGAGTACCGGTAACATAAGTAGGTTTTTCTTTGTTGTAAAACCAATGTCCTTCATCACGTCTTTTAAACTCTTCGTCTATATAAGGTTCCCATTTTTCTTGAAACTCTATTGGATATGTTTTCCAATCAAATATAGTTTTTATCTTACTAAGTTCTTTCGGGTAATCGGCTTTAACCCATTTATTCTCACCCTTAAGTAATTTAGTGGGAGCAGGTGGTAATGCTATTTTAAGGTTTTGTATTTCGTATACTTCACCTATTTGACCGGTCTTGCTTATAACAACAATATCTTCTTCTTTGTTATAACCGTATTCCCACCGCTTAGCTTTATTAAACCGCTTTAGCTTGTTTATTTTAATAGGTTCTATAACCTTATATAAAGTTTGCTGATACATTACTTACTTCTTTTTTCAGCAAACCCTTTAAACGCTTCTTTTTTATTTTCAAGCGGTTTATTTTCTAGCAAAGCTTTTTCTTGCTCTATTCTATTTAGTATTTCAAAAGCATCGAATATAGCTAGTTTTTTAGTAGCAGCAGCATTTTTAAGCCTATCAGCAGATACATCTTCTTCTGTATCTACTATATCTTCTTTAGCTACTTTTATAAGTTCATCAACTGCTTTGTAGCCAGCTTCTATTATATTCTTTTTCTTTTGCTTCGGGTCCATATTTAATTGTAATAAAATTATTCTTAACCCTATAAAACTTTTCTTCGTTAATTAAAAACTCATACTCAGCAATAGGGTTGTAACCTATGACGTCACCTTTATCATATACATCCGAATACTCTACTACGCCTAAACTTTCTCTTATAGGCTTAACAAAAGTGTAACCAGGTAAAGCATTCCAATTGACCATACGTTTATACGCGTATATTTGATCTATAGTAACTTTATACATACCTTCTTTAACATAGCTAGCACTATTACGCTCTTTACCCCTAGCGTCATGCCATCTTCTAAATACGTTGTGGTGTATTATAACCTCGTCACCTAATTCAATAACGCTATTAAACTCCGAAGGCAAACCAACAACAACAGCCTCTCTGCTTACGTATTGATGATTAAATATTTCAGTGTTTAATATTAATTCTTTATCACCTATTTTTTTAACGTTATTGTATCTTTCTTCTTTAGGTTTAACTAAAAAATAAAAAGTACCTTTCATTAGTATTCTAGGTTGTACTCGACTGAAACAGCCATATTCTTATTAAAATCTTTCCAAGGTAAAACTTCTTTTCCTTTAGAAATATAAATAGTGTATTTATTATCTTCCTCGACTATATCACAAATGGTATGCCCTCCGTAGACCTCTTGACCTACGGAGTAATGCATAGCTTCATTTTTATAGTCTCTCCCGATACTAATCTTTCTTATCAGATTCATCTTCGTCCGGGAT